>Ga0335083_10005070_pt1 | contig 16659 bp, 12 predicted proteins | sample Lox_Sample_42_FD_206716 | JGI IMG/M metagenome (GOLD analysis project Ga0335083, IMG submission 206716) | Soil microbial communities from Loxahatchee National Wildlife Refuge, Florida, United States - Lox_Sample_4.2 | ecosystem: Environmental > Terrestrial > Soil > Wetlands | place: USA... | reverse complement strand
TGGCGATGACGTACCATCCGGATCGCAATCCGAATAACCCGGACGCCGAAGACAAATTTAAAGAAATTACCGAGGCGTACGCGATCCTGGCGGATGGCGAAAAACGGTCTCTCTATGATCGTTTTGGGCATGCCGGAGTGGGCGGAGCGGGGGCTGGTCCTGCCGGGTTTGACCCCGCCATCTTTCAGGACTTCGGCGACATCTTCGGAGAGTTTTTCGGCTTCGGCGACTTGTTCGGCGGTGGTGGTGGGCGCCGTCGTACGCGGGCGCAGCGTGGCGCAGACCTGCGTGAAGATCTGAACCTCGAATTCGACGAGGCTGTGTTCGGCACCGAGAAGCAGGTCAAAGTGCGGCGCCATGAGGCGTGCGATGCGTGTCATGGGTCGGGCGCGGCGCCGGGGAAGGCGCCGGTGCAGTGCCGCACGTGCAACGGGCGCGGACAGGTGCGCTATCAGCAGGGATTCTTCAGCATCGCGCGGACTTGCCCGACGTGCCAGGGTGCAGGCAGCGTGATCACCGATCCTTGTCCGAAGTGCAAAGGCGAAGGGCGTCTGGTGCGCGATCGCACCGTGGAAACGAAGGTTCCGGCCGGAGTGGAAGACGGCACGCGCATTCGTTTTGCCGGACTGGGCGAAGCGGGCGCGTTCGGCGGGCCCGCCGGGGACCTTTATGTCGTCCTGCATGTGAAAGAACATCCGTTCTTCGAGCGGGAAGGCAACGATCTGTACTGCGTTGTTCCCATCTCGTTTCCGCAGGCTGCGCTGGGGACAGAAATCGTAGTCCCGACGATGGAGGGCGACTACAAGCTGAAGATTCCCGAAGGCACGCAGTCCGGGACCTCGTTCCGCATCCGTAACCGCGGAGTGCCCGTCCTGAATGGACACGGCAAGGGCGATTTATTTGTTGAAGTGCGCGTGCAGACGCCGGGCAAGCTGGGCAAGCGGCAACGCGAGTTACTGGCAGAGCTGGCGCAACTGACGCTGGTGGAGAACAAGCCGCAGCGACGGTCGCTGCTGGGGCGGATGAAGGACATCTTCGCGTAAAAGCTCTCAGCTGTCAGCTCTCAGTTCTTAGGTTAAGGGTTCGGAGCGTGGCGGAGCGATACGCCTCGATTTCGCTGAGAGCTGAGAGTTGCTTTATGACCCGGCGCCGCTGGATTGCCGACGAAATCCACGGAAACACCGCTGCCCTCACGGGCGAGCATGCTTCTCATCTTGCCCGCGTCCTGCGAGCCCAGGTGGGCCAGGAGTACGACATCGCGACCGGCGAGGGCGTTCGCAGCGGAACGATCACCTCTATCTCTGATGCGCGGGTCGAGTTTGCCCTGGGAGACGAGCGACTGGTCCGGCCCGCTCCCGACGTCACTCTGGTGCTGGCTGTTTTCAAGTTCGACCGCATGGAGTGGGCGATCGAGAAATGCACGGAGATCGGTGTCACGCGCATCATTCCGGTAATCGCTCATCGGACGGACGCTCATCTTGCCGCAGCTGCCCTGAAGCGGCGTGAGCGCTGGCAGCGGCTGGTGCTGCAGGCGTCGGAGCAATCCCGGCGCGCTGCGCCGCCCGAAGTTTCTGTCGCCGTCAAACTCAAACAGCTTGCGGAGCCTGCGGGCGGGCTGCGCGTCGTGCTGGCCGAGTCGGGAGAAAATTTGCGATTGCGCGATGTAGTGGAGTCGGGGTCATCGCGCCTGGCGCTGGCGATCGGCCCTGAGGGTGGGTGGACTCCGGAGGAGACGCAGTGGTTCCACGACTCTGGGTGGAGGGCGGCGTCGCTAGGCGATACGATCCTCCGAGCCGAGACCGCCGCCATCGTTGCCACCGCGCTGGCCCTCGATGCACTGCGGTGATGTTCGGCCCATCCTTCCACAACCACCTCTGATATGCTCCACGAAGTGAACCCCGCAGTCTTGTCCGCGACGAAAGTTACACCCGACGAACGCCAGAGGGAAGCGATCGAGCACGTGCATGGTCCGATGCTGGTCATCGCCGGCGCAGGGACGGGTAAGACAACGGTCCTGATCCAGCGGATTGCACACCTCATCCGCGAAGGACACGCCCGGCCTGCTGAAATTCTCGCGCTCACCTATACCGACAACGCCGCCGACGAAATGAAGAAGCGCGTGCGCGGGGAGTTGGCGGGCCAGGCCGGTGACAATCTTCAGGCGATGACCTTCCACGCCTGGTGCAACGGATTGCTCGACCGGCGGGGAAAGCGTTTCGACCTGCTCGACGACAAAGACCTGTGGGTCTTCCTGCGGCGCCGCATTCGTGACCTGCGGCTCAAGCATTTCGTCCGTGCTGCCAATGTCGGACAGTTTCTGACAGACCTGCTCGATTTCATGCGCCGCTGCCAGGACGAATTGGTGGGACCTGAGCTGTATGCACAATATGTTGCCCGGCTGGAGCGCGGCGAGATTCCGCTGCCGCGGGTAACGAGCGCGAAGAAGCAGGCCGAACTGCAGGAGTCGGAAGTTCTCGATCGCTGCCGGGAGATTGCCCGTGTGTTCGCTACGGTGGAGCGCATGCTCGAGGAAAAGAACCTGGGCACGTTCGGCCACATGATCACGCGCGCGCATGCGCTTCTTCATGGCGATCCCACGCTCCTCGAAGAAGAGCGGCGCGGGATTCGTTTTCTGCTGGTCGACGAATTTCAGGACGCAAACTTCGCCCAGGTGGAAATTCTCTCGCTGCTCGCCGGCGGCGAGGCCAACGTCTTTGCTGTCGGAGATCCCGATCAGGCGATCTACCAGTTTCGGGGCGCATCGAGCGAGGCGTTCAACCTGTTCACGCGATGCTTTCGCAATCCGAAGTTTGTTGTGCTCGGGAAAAACCGCCGCTCGCTCTCGCCCATCCTGCGTTGCGCGTTCGGCATCGTGAACGCCAACCCACCTGTGTTTGCCCAGAAGGACTCGGCCATCGCCTACCAGCGGACTCCGCTGGAATCGCAGCGTGAAGAAGCTGCCCGGCAAGAGGGGCAGGCCATCACCGCAGCGCCGGCGGACATCGTTACGTGGAGAGATAAGGAAGTGGAAGCTTCCGCTCTTGCCCGTTCGATCCAGAAGACGCGGAAGGAAGAGCGCTGCCGCTGGAGCGATTTCGCTGTGCTGTATCGGCAGCACAATCATCGGGACGAGCTGGTGCGGGAACTGATGGAACGCAACGTCCCGTTCTCGATCGAAGGCCTGAATGTTCTCGATACTCCGGAGGTTCGCGACGTCGTGGCCTGCCTGACGGCGGCCATTTCCTCCGGGGACGCTGCCAGTCTGTTCCGCGTGGCCGCATTGCCGCAGTTCAAGATTGAACCGGCCGGGCTTCGCGCTGCGATGAGGGCAGTTCGGCGCGACGAACTCAACCTCCGTACCGTGCTCGAGAAACTGCCCAACGGCCCGGCGGTGCTGCAGAGCGTGGATGAGGCCCACGCCGAATTGAATAAGGAAGGGGTCCGCGCCGCGGATGCCGTCGGGTATGTCATCCGCAAATTTGCGCTGCAGCAGGCCAAGACCGTGGTGGCGTTGCGGAAATATGTCGAGAGCTGGCAGGAGAAGGCGATTGCCGAATCCGGCAGCCCTGCAGAATTCGTGGAGTACCTTGACTACTTCAGCCAGGCGGGCGGCTCGATCGCCCTGCCTGCCGCTCCCGGCGACGCGGTGCAGCTCATGACCGCGCACGCCGCCAAGGGACTTGAGTTCCGGCATGTTGCCATTCTGCGCAGTTCCTCGCCATGGTTCCCCTGCCACTATCGGGAACCTCTGGTGGCGTTTCCGGCTGAACTTCGCTCCTCGGAGATCAGTTCAGCGGAGGACAAGATTCTCCATGAGGAAGAAGAGCGGCGCTTGTTTTACGTTGCCATGACGCGCGCCCGCGACACCCTGGCGATCTACGCGCATCAGGGTCGCGGCAAGAAGGACCCCGTGCCGACCAAGTTTTTGCGTGAATTTATCGCGCTGCCGACGTTCAAGACTTTCTGGACCCGGCGGCAGGCGGCTGCCGTGCAGGACACTCTGTTTGGCGAAGAAGAGAAGATCGCGATCGAGAGTTCGAATGTCGCGGCGTGGCTGCTGATGCCGCCCTCGGCGAACTTCGTGACAGGCCTGAGCGCCTCGGCGATCGAGATCTATGAAGAGTGCCCGCTGCGCTTCAAGCTGGAGCGGGAATGGAATTTGCCCCGAGACGTATCGGCGGCACTGCAATACGGCGCTGCCATGCATCGAGTGCTGCGCACGTTTTATGACGCGCAGCGTTTTGGGCGGGAAATCTCCGCCGCCGAACTGCAGGAGCAGTTCCGCCAGGACCTGGCGTCAACCGGGATTGCGGATCGCTACCAGTACGATCTCTATCTGCGGCAGGGAATCGAACAGCTGCAGCAATTCCTGGGAGTGGCGAGTTCCACTGCTCGTCCCGACGTGATGGAAACCGAGTACCGGTTTGAAATGCAGATCGGTTCCGCGAAGGTCACGGGACGCGTGGATCGAGTGGATCGCATGGGCGCGGATGAAGTGGCCATCGTGGACTACAAGACCGGCAAGGCGAAGTCTCAAGACGATGCGGACGAGAGCCTGCAACTCTCGCTGTATGGACTCGCCGCCCGGGAAGCCTGGGGCAAGCACGCGCAGTCGCTGATGTTCTACAACCTCGAAAACAACGCGGCGGTGGTCACCACGCGGAACGGCGCGGAGTTGGAAGAGGCGAAACTGCGTGTCGAGGCAGTCGCCGGCAAGATCGCTGCCGGAGAGTTTCGCGCCAATCCGGGCCGCCACTGCGGGTTTTGCCCCTACCGCAATCTCTGCCCCGCGACCGAGAAGATCGTATATCTCCCGGAGCAGAAGGCGCGCGCGAACTGACGCTGGAGTGAGTCGAAGCATTACGCCATGCGCGTGGGTGGCGCCATCGCCCGCAACACTTCACCCGCAAAAAACTTTGGGGACGCTCATCGCGTCCCCTTTTTCGTTGCCTGTTGCAGTTGCTTAGTGCTTCTTTGCTTTCTTCTTCGCTTTCTTTTTGGTTGCCATGGATCTATTCTCCCTTTCCATTCTTCATGGAATTTTGCAACGGTCTTCAGTTGCAACTGATTGAATGTATAGAGTCAACGCGCAGCGAAGTCAAGAGAAAAATGATCGTGTGTGCGACGCGAAACGTTGGACCAAAGTCATTTCGCTCGCTCGCGGCAGAAGAAAATCGCGCCGTCGTGGCACCCATGACAGGTGATAAGGAGAAAGCGCGAGTGTCGCATTTCGATTTTGACCGCGCGATGCGTGGCCCAACGCATCGGGTGCGACGAGACGTTCGTCAGGCATCGGACATCTATAATGAAGATCGGTTTGCCAATGAAGATCGGTTTGGCGCCGATCGACCGGTGAAGGAGCGCAGTGATGGCTGGTTCGAATGATGTGGTGATTATTTCCGGATGCCGTACGCCCATCGGAAAATTCCAGGGAAGCCTGAGCGACTTAAGCGCGCCCCAGTTGGGTGCGATCGCGGTGCGCGAAGCGGTGAAGCGCGCCAATCTTAAGCCCGAACAGATTGATGAGTGCATTATGGGCAACGTGGTTTCCGCCGGCCTTGGGCAAAATCCGGCCCGGCAGGCCGCGCTCTTTGGCGGCCTCGCGCCGGCAGTGGGCGCCATGACCATCAACAAGGTCTGCGGCTCAGGACTGAAAGCGGTTGCACTCGCCGCGCAGGCGATCGAGACGGGCAACAGTTCCATCGTGGTGGCGGGCGGCATGGAGTCGATGACCAACGCGCCCTACCTTCTCCCCAACGCGCGCAAGGGGTATCGCCTGGGCAACGGACAACTGATCGACTCCATGGTGCACGACGGTCTCTGGGACATCTACAACGACTACCACATGGGCATCACGGGCGAGAATGTCGCGGAAAAGTATGGCATCACGCGCGAAGAGCAGGATGAGTTCGCCGTGAACTCGCATCGCAAAGCGATCGCTGCTCAGAAGGAATGCCGATTCAAGTCGCAGATCGTTCCTGTCGAGCTTCCTGCGAAGAAAAAAGGCCAGCCTGCTGTCATGTTCGACAAAGATGAGGGCCCTCGCGAAGATACGACCATCGAGACTCTGCGCGCCCTCAAACCGGCATTCAAGAAAGACGGCACCGTGACGGCCGGCAACGCTCCCGGAGTGAATGACGGCGCGGCTGCGGTCGTCGTAACCAGCGCGGCCAGGGCAAAAGAGCTTGACGATGCGCCGATGGTTCGCATTGTCGCGCAGGCGACGAGCGGCATCGATCCCAAGTGGGTGATGATGGCGCCGGTGGGAGCCGTGCAGAAGATCTGGCAGAAGACCGGCTGGAAGAAAGACGATGTCGATCTCTATGAACTGAACGAGGCGTTCTCCGTTCAGGCTCTCGGCGTGATCCGCGAACTCGGACTGGATATGAACCGGGTGAACGTCAATGGAGGTGCGGTCGCACTCGGACATCCCATCGGCGCAAGCGGCGCGCGCGTTCTCGTCACATTGATCTATGAGATGATCCGCCGCGATGTGCATCGCGGGATCGCAGCGCTGTGCTTAGGTGGAGGAAACGCGGTCGCGATGGCGGTCGAGCGCTAGGACGAGTTCGGTCAACCTGCCTTCTTCCCGAGTCGTTCCACCAAAGCGCGAAGAGTGGTTTGCGTCTCTGAACTCCACCAGGTGGCAATCACCTGTTGAAGTTCCGGTTCCAGATCAGCTTGGAAGATCGCAGCCAGGTCGGCGCGAGCCAATCGACGGGTGCTGGTCATCGCCTCCTGCGGCAACGCGAGCAAAGTCCGGCATCGTGCCAAGGCATGTTCCGGCACGCGTTCTGTCGGAACCAGTTCGTCGACCAGTCCGGCTTGCAGGGCATCTCGCGGCGAAAGCAGCTCTCCCGTAACCGCCAAGCGCTCGGCCTGTCGCAATCCTACCAGCCTTCGCAGTCCCGCCAGAATCACCGGCGGCAACGGGATCCCCACCTGCACTTCGTTCAGGCCGAGCTTGAACTCTCCATCTGCCATGACTCGCCAATCGCAGAACAGTGCCAGCACCGTTCCGCCGGCGGGGGCGTGTCCGGTGATGGCGGCCACGATGGGCACGGCCGAGCCGGCGATGGCTCCGAGGAGCCCATAGAACTCTCGCCACAGCTTGGCCATGGATGCACGGTCGAGTCCAAGCAGGAGAGGAACGTCGAGACCTCCGGAGAACCGGCCTGGCGTGCCGGACAGCAGCAGAGCGCGGACGCCATCCGCGGGCGCTGCCTGAATGGCCTTTCGCAAGGCAGCGATCAACTCGGGAGACAGCGCGTTGACCGGCGGCCGGTCGAGCCGCAATTCGCGGATTCGCTGATGCTCGATGGTCTTGATCATGAATTCCCTGAGGCTGGCGCGGGTTGCTTGGCCGGCGGTTCGATCGCGCCCGAAATGGGCAAGGTGATGGTGAACACCGCTCCACCATCCGGCGCGGTGGCGGCCTCAATGTTTCCACCGTGCTCGCGAAGCAGAGTCTTGCAGATGCTGAGTCCGAGGCCCGTTCCTCGTCCCGGACGCTTGGTGGTAAAGAATGGATCGAAGATGTGGGGCAAGACCTCCGGCGCGATGCCCGGACCGTCGTCCTGGAACATGACCCAGACGGAATCCTGATTGCGACCGAGACGGATGCGAATGGTGCCGCGGTCCCGGCCCTCGCGGATGGCCTGATCGGCATTCAGGATGAGGTTCAGGAACACCTGCATGAGTTGATTTGGGTCGGCCATGATGGGCGGAAGGGTCGGTTCCTGCAGGAAATCGACGGTGATGTTGTTCTTGCGCAATGGATACGCCTGCAAGTGCAGAGTACGCTGAATGAGCTCGCCGAGGTTGACGGGACTGCGTCCGGGAGCGGGCGGGCGGGCGAAGTATTGCAGGTTCTGCACGATTTCGGCTGCGCGGCGCGCCTGCTGATGCAGTGTGACGAGCTGCTTACGCACGGTCTCGCTGGTTTCACCTTCCTGCATCAGTTCGCTCATGCCGAGAATGCTGGTCAGGGGATTGTTCAGTTCGTGGGCGAAGCCTCCGATCATCTGTCCCATGGCCGCCAGGCGCTCGCCCTGGATGACCTGCTGTTCGAGCTTCTTTTCGGTCGTGACATCGCGGACCGAGATGATGACGCCCGCCGGCTTGCCCTCCGTGTCGAGAAGTGGACTGGCGGTGCCGAGCATGGTCCGCCAGTTGCCGTCCTGGTGGCGGGCGCCATACTCGGACGACGCCAAGGGTTTTTGCCCGGTAGCGACGGAGCGGTATAGGGACGCCAGTTCCGGCGAACCTTCCGCCACGTCCTCGATGGCCTTCCCCATGAGATTTTCGGGCCCGTAGCCCAGAAGGTCGCGGATTCGTGTGCTGACAAAAGTGAAAGTGCCCTTGAGGTCGAGCACCAGGATCAGATCGGGGAAACTCTCCAGCAGGTGGCGGCGGAATTCTTCCTGGCGCCGCAATTGCCGTTCCAGGGCGCGCTTTTCGGTGACGTCCACCAGCGTTCCCTGGTAGCGGACAATGCGGCCCGCATCCATGACTCCGGTGGAGGTGTCGACGCATACGGCGACGCTGCCGTCCTTGCGTTTGACGCGCACCTCGCGAGTGCGCGTGCTGCCGGCTTGACTTCCCACCCGACCGAGCACCGGCTCCGTATCGCTCTCCACGTTCAGCCCCGCGGGAGGAAGGCCCAATAATTCTTCTTTGCTCGCGTATCCCAACATGCGAACCAGGGCCGGGTTGACGTCGAGCAATTTCCCTTCGGGCGTGCTGAAGTAGACTCCCTCTTGCAGGGTTTCGAAGAGCTGGGTGAAACGGCGTTCCTTCTCACGCTGTTCGGTGATATCGCGGGCGAGCACGCTGGCGCCGACCACTTCTTCGCTCTTGACGATCGCGTTGACGACGCAGTCGAAGTATCGTGGACTCGATGCGCTTCTGAGCTGGATCTCGACGACGCCCGACCAATGCCGCTTCTCGATGAAGCGCGACAAGCTGGCATCGCTTTCGGCGCGCAGATCGGTGAGCAGAAATTCCGCGAGTTTGTGGCCGACGATGTCGGAGTAGGGAACTCCCAGGATTTCCGTCACGCGCCGGTTCACGGTGCGCAAGGTGCCATCGAGCGAAATGGCCAGGGCGGCGTCGTCGAGAGAATCGATCAGTTCCTTGAAGTTGCGCTGCGAGCGCGCGATGATCTGCGTGAGTTGATCGAGTTGCTCGTCGGAGGGCATCACCCCGGCGCGGTCCTGCAGGTTTTTCAGGAGATGCTTGAGGTCCGAGACTTCGCGGCGGCGGCCGAACGCGTAGACGGCGAACAGGACCGACAGGACGAGCAGGCCGACGGGAATGGCCCACAAGCGGTAGGGCAGATTCTTCAACTGCTCCCATGACAACACTGCCACGGCCACGGCGAAGAGGATGATCAGGCCGAGCGACCAACGCCACAGTTGGCTTTCCTCACGGTCGAGGTGGCTCGGAGGCAGATCCGGGCGGTTGGAAGGATCACCGGGTTCAGGCATTCGGGAAACCTCGCAAGCGCAACATCTTTCGGGAGAAACTGCGCAGCCTTCCCGCCAGATTCAGCTTAAGCCTAGCATCGAACTTTGCTCCCGACGCAAAAACGTTCCGTCACGGTAACCAGTGACACCGGTCACCGCCATGCGGTTGCAGGCTGATATGATGACCACGGGTTCTCCCGCCTGCTGTCCTCCCTTCGTGTGCCTCCCGGTGTCTCATGCTCTACAAAACAACGAGTGCCGCTGTCTACGGCATTGACGCCAATCTCATCGATGTGGAAGTCGACGTATCCGGCATCAAGCAGAACGAAGACCGCTTTCACACCGTAGGTTTGCCCGACGCGGCCGTGCGAGAGAGCCGCGACCGCGTACGCGCCGCGCTCAAGAATTGCGGGTACGACATTCCACCCACGGATATCACCATCAATCTTGCTCCAGCCGACATTCGCAAGGAAGGTTCCGGCTTCGATTTGCCGATGGCGCTTGGCATTCTGGGCGCGTACGGGGGCCTGAACAAGAAGGAAGTGCCCGATACGCTCTTTGTGGGGGAACTTTCCCTCGATGGGAGCCTGCGCGGCGTACGCGGCGCTCTGCCAATTGCGATCGAAGCGCGGGGCAAGAAAGTGAGACGTTTGATCGTGCCGGAAGTCAACGCCCGCGAGGCCGCGATGGTGAGCGGAGTGGAGGTCTATCCGGTGAAGTCGCTGCTCGACGTCATTCATTTCATCAATTCCGGCAACGGCGTGAGCCGCCTGCAGGTGGATGGGGACCAGCTGCTCCGGGAAGGCCAGCACTTCGTGGTGGATTTCAAGGATGTCCGGGGCCAGCAGACCGCCAAGCGCGCGCTCGAGATTGCCTGCGCCGGGGGCCACAACATCCTGATGATCGGGCCTCCCGGGTCAGGGAAGACGATGTTGGCGAAACGCATCCCGACCATCCTGCCGCCGCTGACCTTCGAAGAGGCACTGGAGACAACCAAGATTCACAGCGTCGCCGGCGTACTCGATACCCGCGCGGGACTGGTGGGCAACCGGCCATTTCGCTCGCCGCACCACACGATTTCAGACGCGGGTCTGATCGGCGGAGGCGCAATCCCTCGCCCCGGCGAGGTTTCTCTCGCCCACAATGGCGTATTGTTTCTCGACGAACTCCCCGAGTTCCCCCGCAATGTGCTCGAAGTCATGCGGCAGCCGCTGGAAGATGGAACGGTCTGCATCGCGCGGGCTTCGATGTCACTGACATTTCCAGCTCGCTTTATGTTGGCCGCGGCCATGAACCCATGTCCGTGTGGATTTCACAACGACCGCACGCGCGAGTGTCACTGCACACAGCCGATGATCCAGCGGTATATTTCGAAGATTTCGGGCCCGCTGCTGGACCGCATCGACATTCACATCGACGTTCCGGCAGTGAACTACAAGGAAATGCGGAGTGGAAGCGAGCCCGAAAGCTCAGGACGGATTCTGGAGCGCGTCATCCGCGCCCGCCAGACTCAACTGGCGCGGTTTGCCGGCGGCAGAGAAAAGCTTTACTGCAATGCGCAGATGTCGCCGCGCCATATCCGGAGCCACTGCGAGCTTTCCGCAGATTGCGAGCGCCTGCTGGAGCGCGCCATGACGCAGCAGGGGCTGAGCGCGCGCGCGCACGACCGCATCCTGAAAGTAGCTCGGACCATCGCCGACCTTGAGGCCACGCCGCACCTGGAGCCGAAGCACATCGCCGAAGCGATCCAATACCGCACACTGGACCGCACGTACTGGGCTTGACGTCGTGGGCCTAACATCGTGACCACCGGGTGTTGACAACTTCTCCGCCCAGGAGTCTGCTGGTGTTGCCTTCTATGAAAAAGCTCAGGTTTTTCGTGTCCCTTCATACTCTGGACAACGATTATCAAATGGCGCAGGCTGCCTCTGCCGAGCACGCGGTGCGCAAACTCGGGGCCGATCTCGAACTGGTGTACTCCGACAATGACGCGGTGAACCAGAGCACGCAGATCTTGAAGGCGATTCAATCCCCCGCGGATTCGCGGCCCGATGCGATTGTCGTCGAGCCGATCAGCAGCATTGCATTGCCGCAGGCAGCACGTGCCGCCTGCGATGCGGGGCTGGGCTGGGCCGTCCTCAATCGCGCGCCCGAGTATCTGGCGCAGCTTCGAGCAACGGCCAAGGCTCCTGTCTTCGCGCTCACCTCCGACCATGAAGAAGTTGGACGCATCCAGGGGAGGCAGTTCGCATCCCTGCTTCCAGCAGGCGGGTCCGTTCTTTACATCGAGGGACCCTCGCGCAGTTCGGCGGCGGAACAGCGCACCAAAGGAATGCTGGAAACCAAACCATCCAATGTGCATGTGATCGCCACGCTGAAGGGGGATTGGACCGAGCAGAGCGCGCAGCGCGCCGTGCGCTCCTGGTTAAAACTCGCGACGTCTCAGAACGCCGCCGTGAATCTCATCGGTGCGCAGGATGACTCCATGGCCATGGGGGCGCGCAAAGCTTTTCAGGAACTGGCTGCGGAAAGGGAGCGGCAGCGCTGGCTGAGCCTGCCCTTTACGGGCTGCGATGGTCAGCCCGCGACCGGACAGGCATGGGTCAACGAAGGATCGCTGGCAGCCACGGTTTACATTCCCCCCAACGCGGGGCAGGCCATTGAGATTCTTGCTGCCGCCATCCAGTCAGCGACGCAGCCTCCCGTACATGCTTCTACGAAATCTCACTCCATTCCGTCCCTGGAACAACTGGCCCGTCGAAAGTAAAGTAAGAGCGGCGCGGGGGGAACGGGGGAAGGACTGTGGTGTCTGGACCTCGTATGTAACCTCGTGATACACAAGTTTCCGGGTACGCGGAGGTTGCATGGCTGCATGGGGTTCGGGCAACTTTGAGAACGACGATGCTCAGGACTGGCTGGGTCAGTTGGCCTCTCTGGCGGTCGAGGATCTATCGCCGATCCTGAGTCGCGCCGCCGACAACACCGATTACCTGGAGGCGCCGGAAAGCAGCGTCGCGGTTGCCGCTGCGGAAGCGGTGGCCGCCCTGAAGGGAACTCCGGCAGAAGCAGCCCCTCGCGAAATCACCGAGTGGGTAAGCAAGGTGAAGGCGAAACCTGGTCCGGATCTGAGTGCCGTAGCAGTGCGCGCAGTACAGAGAGTGAGAACAAACTCCGAGCTCAAGGACTTGTGGCTGGAGGCCGAAGGGCTGAACGAATGGAGCGCCGCACTGCGCGATCTGGAACGCAGGCTTGCGAGCTGACGCGCTGCTGGGTCCGTCGATCTCAGAACCTGTCAAGTATGCTAGCCGGAGCTTGTGCCAAAATGACACTCCTTCGATAATCAGAAACCAACATTTCGGGCCACAAGTCCTTGACGAAGTCTTGCCGGGGGCTCTACGCTCGCCAATGTTAAAGAAGCTCCATTCCTTGCGGTTATTTCTCCTCAGGTAAGGCACCGCCAAGGAGCGGCCTTTGGGACCCCAACCCCGTAGTGGAGGCCTGCCATGATCCGCAAACAAACCTCTCATGCTAACTATTCACCCCGTATTCTTTGCGTTGTCCTTATCAGCATCGTGTGGGCTACGGGACCGTCCATGATCGGGGGTTCGGCTGCTGCTGGAACAGAAGGCGTGTTCTTTTCGACCGTACAGGACCCAAACTCCTCATTATTCTTGCCTCCCTTGCGGTACGCGATCAGACATAGAGTCACGACTGACGCGGTTGTCATCGCGGACTTGAATGGTGATCTGCAACCTGATGTGCTGTTTACGCGTTCCAGCCGACCTGGTACCCGCGGATATTCCTGGGTGATCGGTGTGATGCTCGGCAACGGCGATGGGACTCTGCAACCGGTTGTCTGGCATCCGGGCGATGGGTACGGCGCGCGCGCAATTGCCGTTGCAGACATCCAGGGTGATGGCAAGCAGGACCTAATAGTTATCAACCAATGTGGCAAAACATCGGACTGTTCTGGACCGAGCACAGTGGTTGTCATGTTCGGAGCTGGCGACGGTTCATTCCACCATCCTTTGACCTATGACACTGGAACTGGAGGTGCGAACTCAATCGCCGTGGCAGATGTTGATGGCGACGGGAAACCGGACCTGATTGTCGGGAACTCAGTCGGCAGCACGGTCGGGGTGCTTCTCAGCCACGGCGGAAGGTTCGACCCCGCGGTCAGCTACGATTCCGGAGCCGGCACGGCCGCCGTGGGTGTCGGCGATGTGAACGGTGACGGCAAACCGGATATCGTGGCGGCAAATCAAGACAGCAACAGTGTGGCAGTTCTTCTGGGCAACGGCGACGGCACGTTCCAGCCACGAGTGGAATACGCGTCCGGTGGAATCGCACCGAATGCGATCGCAATTACCGACTTGAATGGAGACCGTAAAGCTGATCTCGTGGTTGCGAACTCTTCTGGCGAAGCCAATGGGAACGGTTCGGTGGCTGTGCTCTTGGGCAATGGCGGTGGCACATTTGCTTCGCCTGTTGCCTACGATTCCGGTGCAACGGGAGCTGGTTCAATCGCTCTCCAGGATGTCGATGGCGATGGCAAAACCGACGTTCTGTTGGGCAACGGTTTCATGTTGATCGGAAATGGAGATGGAAGTCTCGAGCCGGCCGTAAGTCTAGGAACGAACGGAACATTGGCGACAGGCGATCTGAATGCCGACGGACGACCGGATGGCGTGACCGCTCCCTCTTCCGTATATGTTTTGGTGAATAACAGCGGTTTGCGCAACCCGACGACAGTTACTCTGTCTTCGAGTCCCAACCCATCTTTTCGGCGTGAGCTGGTTACCTATAGCGCGCTCGTGACGCGCCAATCGGGGGGAACGGTGACGGGAACCATGGTCTTCCGAGATGGCAGCCGGGTGATCGGGACGTCAGCCGTGTTCGACAACGCAGCACATTTCAGCAAGACCTACATGGAAAAGAGACAGGTCGGCAATCATGAAATCACCGCAGTATTTCTTGGAAATCCCCAGGACTCCGGGACAGTATCCGAGATATTAATTCAAACGATCATTCACCGACAGATTCTCACGTTCACGAGACTCACAAGTTCGCTGAATCCTTCGCAGGCTGGACAACCAGTGACATTTTCTGCGGAGCTTACACCGCCTCCACCTGACGGCAACGTGCTCACTTTTTATGATGACGGCACGGTAATGGCGCAGGTCCCGATGACGGGAGGGGCGGCTGCCTTCACAATCTCAACCCTTAGAGTGAAGCGGACCTATCATCTCATTCAAGTGAGATGGCCCGGCAACGGCTACGTTCGGCGCGCGTACGGAGCGCTGCGTCAGATAGTGCACTAGGCAGCAAGGATTGTGTCGGGAGCAGCTTTAGTCTGCTGCAGCACCGCTGTTGGCGGAGTTTTCCTGCTGGCGCATGCGCAAGGAGCGGTTCGACGGCAGCCCCGCATCGCGAATCTTATAGAGCAGCGCGCGGTAGCTGATGCTCAACGTCCGTGCCGCCTGCTTGCGGTTCCAGTGGTGCTGTTGCAGAACCTTCAGGATGATTTTCCGCTCCAACTCCCGCACCGCCTGGCGCGTCACTTTCTTCAGCGAGATGGGGCCGTCGAGAGAGATTTCCGGATTGAAGAAATCCGGCTCACGCGCCACCAGATCGTTGGTGATGACCTCTTCGTGCCCGAGAATCACGTAGCGTTTGATCAGGTTCTCGAGTTCGCGAATGTTTCCCGGCCAATGATATTTCTGCAGAACGCTCATCACCTCGTTGGACAGGGGCTTGGCGCGGCAGTTGTACTTGCGGTTGTAGTATTCCAGGAAATACGACGCGAGATCTTCGATGTCGCCGCGCCGTTCCCGCAGCGGAGGCATGTGCAGGTTGACCACGTTGATGCGATAGAACAGATCCTGGCGGAAAGTGCCGGACTCAATCTCGGATTCGAGGTGGCGGTTGGTCGCGCACACGACCCGGACTTCCACTTTCTTGTCTTCCTGCGCGCCGATCCGGCAGAATTGCCCGTCCTGCAGGAGTTGCAATAGCTTCGATTGCAGTGACAGATCGAGTTCGGAAATCTCGTCGAGGAACAGCGTGCCGCGGTGGGCCAGTTCCACGCGGCCAGGCTTCGATCCAAAGGCACCCGTGAAAGCGCCTTTTTCGTAGCCGAACAGTTCGCTCTCCAGCAGCGTTCCCGGGATGGCAGGGCAGTTTACCTTTACAAACGGACCGCCCTTCCAGGGAGACAGACCGTGGATCATCCTGGCGATAATGTCTTTTCCCGTGCCGCTCTCGCCTTGAATGAGAACCGGAACGTTGGCGGCCGCGACTTTGGCCAGTCGCGAACGGACGGCCTGCATAGTCTCCGAGTTACCAAAGATGATGCTATCTGGGGGAATTTCGCCTAGCGATTGAGCCAGCGAACTGACTGAAAGTGTGTTCATTACCCTTGTGTCCCACGGGGGGTGTCACCCGTCATGCATTAAAAGTGCACCCCAAGCGCCAAACCAGCAAAAATCCTGCCGATGGGTCGAAAAAGCACCCTAAATGATTATCTGTAGGCCGGTTAGAGGCGGAATGGGTTGGCTGGCCCGGTTTGTCCGGGTGACCGAGGGAGCGCGTTGAGGGATGGTCAAGAGTGGGCAAAATATTTCACAGCGCAGAACCTGCTTTCCTCAACATGGAACGGGTTAGGGCAGCCGAGTCGGTCTGCAAAGGCCGGGTGAACTTCAGACCGAGAAGGTGGTAATCGTTCAAATGAGCGACCCAGATGGTGCGGGCTCGGAGGGCGCGGGAGGAGCGCCGGACTCCATCCACGGGCCCGATTGGCGCGCTGGGAATCTCGAGAGAAACCGCGCTGGACTTGGACAACGGGCGGCGGACAACCACCAATGCACCTCCGGCCGAAACGTTTATCGCGGTGGCAAACTCCAGTGATTCCTTGCCGTTATCGTCTCTACTCCGGACAAAAACGGGAACTGCGAGATCCAACCTGGGCCACTTCCGCTTTTCCCGGCTTGGAGGGGTGTGGGCCACTGGGGGACTCGGACCAGATCGTGCCAGAACAACGAAAAGCCGCAGATTAGGGGCCAAACTCTGACGGGTCGTGAACTGATTCCCGAATCGGGGCTAAACCTCGGCTCCAATACGGGGATTCTCGCAGAATCGGTTTTCTACGAAATTTGGAATGAATTGCCATTAACTGTCACAAAGTGCAACACTT
>Ga0335083_10005068_pt1 | contig 16662 bp, 13 predicted proteins | sample Lox_Sample_42_FD_206716 | JGI IMG/M metagenome (GOLD analysis project Ga0335083, IMG submission 206716) | Soil microbial communities from Loxahatchee National Wildlife Refuge, Florida, United States - Lox_Sample_4.2 | ecosystem: Environmental > Terrestrial > Soil > Wetlands | place: USA... | reverse complement strand
GGAGGGGTTGCCCGTGGCGCTGGGCTCGTTCGACAGCGATGCCGCCGAACGCTATGCGCGCCAGCTGCAGCTGCCCCAGGTGGGCGAGGCCGGCCAGCTGAAGCTCGCTTCCGCGAAGGTGGTTCTCCTTGGCGCAGGCGGCTTGGGGGCGCCGGCTGCGCTGTATCTGGCGGCGGCCGGCGTAGGCCAGCTGACCCTGATCGACGATGATCGCGTGGAACGCTCCAACCTGCATCGGCAGGTGATCCATGCCGACGCACGGGTCGGCATGTACAAGACTGAGTCGGCGCGTATCACCCTTGCGGGCCTCAATCCCCGCGTCAGGGTCGATGTGCGCAACGAGCGACTGCAGTCCAGCAACGTGGAAGACCTGCTTGCCGGCCACGATCTGGTGATCGACGGCGCGGACAACTTCCCCGCGCGTTATCTGGTGGCGGCCGCTTCCCAGCGCCTGCGCTTGCCCATGGTTTACGGCGCCGTCGAGCGCTTCAGTGGCCAGGCCAGCGTGTTCGATCCGCGCCGCGGCGATTCACCGTGTTATCGCTGCCTGTTTCCCGAGCCGCCCTCGGCGGCAGAGGCTCCCAACTGCAGCGAGGCCGGCGTGCTGGGTGTGCTGCCCGGGATCGTGGGCCTGCTGCAGGCGACGGAGGCGCTGAAACTCATCCTGGGTATTGGCGAGCCACTGGTGGGGCGCCTGCTGATCTTCGATGCACTGGACATGCAGTTTCGCGAGATCCGTCTGCCGCGCGACCCCGGTTGCCCGGGTTGCGGCGAGCACGCCATCTTCGCGGGCTATCAGGACATTGCCGAGCTCTGCGCGTCGGCAGGCTGAATCAGGTCGGACGGCAACAGGGAGTACATCGCGGCATCCACGGGCTGGTTCGCGATGGTCAGGCGATGGCGGCCGATGCCCTCGAAATGCGCGCCGGCCTTTTCCGCGCAACGCCGGCTGGCCGTGTTGTCCACGGCGGCGATGATCTCGATGCGTTGCAGCCTCAATGCTTCAAACCCGAACGCCGCCACGGCCTTGGCCGCTCGCGGAACGATGCCCCGGCCCTGGGCCGTGCGGCGGATCCAGTAACCCATGTTCGCGCGGCGTTGGGGATGGTCGAAGTGATTGAGGCCGATGTCGCCGAGCAGACGTCCCTCGTCGTCCACGATGGCGAAGGCATAGTGCTCGCCGCCCGGCCAGCTTGACCGGCACAGCTCGACCCACGCCCTGGCGTCATCGCGCACATAGCCGGGATGGCACCACGGCAGCCAGCGGCCGACGGTGTCCAGTGATTCCACAGCCGCCTCGTAAAGCGCATCGATGTCCGAAGTTTCCCAGGGACGCAGGCGCAAGCCCGGCGCGGCCAGCTGGACAGTGGCGAGGAGGGGAGTGGTGTCGGACATGCGATGTTTGTATGCGCTCGAGTGAGCCGGGATAATACGTCTCTTTGCAGGCAGCCCCGACCATGACCGCACGCATCCTCGACGGCAAGCGCATTGCACAGGAATTGACGGACAGGATCGGGCGCCGCGTGGCCGAGCGCAAGGCCAAAGGGCAGGAGGCGCCGGGACTGGCCGTGGTACTGGTTGGCGATGACGCGGCTTCGTCGGTCTATGTGCGAAACAAGCGCAAGGCCTGCCATCAGGTCGGCTTTCGCTCCTTCGATTTTGATCTTCCCTCCAGCACGACGCAGGACGAGCTGATTGCACTGATCGATCGGCTCAATGCCGATCCGGCCGTGCATGGCATCCTTGTGCAATCACCGCTACCCGATCACATCGATGAGGACGCACTGGTCGACCGCATCGATCCGGGCAAGGACGTGGACGGCTTCCAGGCTGTGAACGTGGGCCGCCTAGCGCTACGCCGCTTCGGCCTGCGTCCGTGCACGCCACGCGGCGTGATGACCTTGCTCGGCCATACCGATCGCCCCGTGCGTGGACAGCATGCGGTGGTGGTCGGCGTTTCCAATCACGTGGGTCGCCCGCTCGCACTTGAGCTGCTGATCGCCGGTTGCACCACCACCTGCTGCCACAAATTCACCCGCGATCTCGAGGGCTTCGTCCGCCAGGCTGATATCGTCATCGTGGCCGTGGGCAGGCCAGGGCTGGTCAAGGGCGAATGGATCAAGCCTGGCGCGGTGGTGATCGACGTCGGCATCAATCGCCTGGAAGACGGTCGTCTGGTGGGCGATGTGGATTTCGCCGCGGCCGCCGAGCGCGCCAGCTGGATCACGCCGGTGCCGGGTGGCGTAGGCCCCATGACCGTCGCTACGCTGCTGGAAAATACGCTGGAAGCGGCAGACGCACGCGACGTGGAGCGTCGGGCCTGAACTACGATTTTCGCCCTTGCAGGAGAGCACCCAGTGCGCAATACGCCGCGCACATTTCGCCGGTGCAGGGCTAGGGCGCTAGGGCCGCAGTGCGTGGTGACCGCTGGAACGCCGTTGTCCTGCGGTCGTCGCCGAGACGGTGAACGCGCACTGGGCGCACCCTTACAGCAGTTTCTTTCGCCTTCCGTTCATGCGACGAGTAGCAGCCCTACGACCTTCCGCGTATAATCTCCTCTTTGCAGCGGGACAAATCGCATGCGTATCCTCGCCGAGGCTCTCACCTACGACGACGTTTACCTCGTTCCGGCCCACTCGGCCGTTCTGCCACGTGACGTAGACACTTCCACGCGGCTCACCCGAAACCTGCGCCTGAACATCCCCATCGTGTCCGCCGCCATGGACACGGTGACTGAAGCCCGCCTCGCCATCACCATGGCCCAGCAGGGCGGCATGGGCATCATCCACAAGAACATGACCGCCGAGCAGCAGGCCGCCGAAGTGCGCCTGGTGAAGAAGTTCGAGGCCGGCGTCATCCGCAGCCCGATTACCGTCGGCCCCAACACTTCCATTCGCGAAGTGCTGCAGCTCACGCGCGCCAATAACATCTCCGGCGTGCCGGTGGTGGATGGCGAGAAACTGGTGGGTATCGTCACCAGTCGCGACCTGCGCTTCGAGCGCAAGCACGATGATCCGGTGCGCAACATCATGACGCGTCAGGACAAGCTTGTGACGGTCCGCGAAGGCGCCGACCAGGACGAAGTGCTGCAGTTGCTGCACAGGCACCGCATCGAGAAGGTGCTGGTGGTGAATGACGACTACCAGCTGCGTGGCCTGATCACCGTCAAGGACATCCAGAAAGCCCGGGACAACCCGAACGCCGCCAAGGATCGCCTCGAGCGCCTGGTGGTCGGCGCGGCAGTCGGCGTGGGTGGCGATACCGAGCAGCGCGTGGAAGCGCTGGTCGACGCGGGCGTCGACGTGATCGTGGTCGATACCGCGCACGGCCATTCGCAGGGCGTGATCGAGCGTGCCGGCTGGGTCAAGAAGCGCTATTCGCACGTCGAAGTCATCGCTGGCAACATCGTCACCGGAGAAGCGGCGCGTGCGTTGCTCGACGCTGGCGTTGATGCGGTTAAGGTGGGCGTGGGCCCGGGCTCCATCTGCACCACGCGCGTCGTCGCGGGCGTGGGCGTGCCGCAGATTACTGCCATCGACATGGTTGCCACCGCGTTGAAGGACGAAATTCCGCTGATCGCCGATGGCGGCATTCGCTATTCGGGCGACATCCCCAAGGCGCTGGCCGCCGGTGCGTCCACGGTGATGCTGGGCTCGATGTTTGCAGGCACCGAAGAGTCGCCGGGCGAAGTCGAGCTGTTCCAGGGCCGTTCGTACAAGAGCTACCGCGGCATGGGTTCGCTCGGCGCGATGGCGCTGGGCTCCAAGGACCGCTACTTCCAGGACGAGGCCGACGCCGACAAGCTGGTGCCGGAAGGCATCGAGGGTCGCGTGCCGTACCGCGGTCCGTTGCGCAACATCATCCACCAGCTGATCGGCGGCCTGCGCGCCTCGATGGGCTACCTGGGTGCGGCCACCGTCGAAGACGTGCGCCAGAAGGCGCAGTTCGTGAAGGTGACCAGCGCCGGCGTGACCGAAGCGCATCCGCACGACATCCAGATCACGAAGGAAGCGCCGAACTATCGGCTGAATTCGTAACGGATCCGCGCCGGCCTCATGGCCGGCGCATCGTTTCAATCGGAGCCAACGCCGTGCGCTCGCATGACGTTGGCTTCGCATTCCAGAGATTCAGATGCGGGGCAGGCCACCTGGCCCCACTCGGAGCCGGACCATGACCAATATCCATAGCGACAAAATCCTCATCCTCGATTTCGGCGCGCAGTACACCCAGCTGATCGCCCGTCGCGTGCGCGAGATCGGCGTGTATTGCGAGATCTGGGCGTGGGACCACGACCCGGCCGAGATCGCCGCGTTTGGCGCCAAGGGGATCATCCTGTCCGGTGGCCCGGAATCGACCACGCTGCCGGGTGCGCCCAAGGCGCCGCAGGAAGTGTTCGACGCGGGCCTGCCCATCCTCGGCATCTGCTACGGCATGCAGACGTTGGCTGCACAACTGGGCGGCGCCACCGAGGCGGCCGATGCGCGCGAGTTCGGCCACGCGGAAGTGGATATCGTCGCCAAGAGCCGCCTGTTCGCCGATCTCAGCGATCACGACAGCGCGCACCGTCTGGACGTCTGGATGAGCCACGGCGACCACGTGGCCAAGGCGCCGCCGGGCTTCGTCATCACCGGCACCACCGAACGCATTCCGGTCGCGGTGATGGAGAACGAGGACAAGCGCTGGTACGGCGTGCAGTTCCATCCGGAAGTGACCCACACCAAGCAGGGCGCCAACCTGCTCAAGCGTTTCGTCACGGAAATCTGTGGCTGCCAGACGTTGTGGACCGCCGCGCATATCATCGAGGACCAGATCGCCCGCGTGCGCGAGCAGGTCGGCGACGACCATGTGCTACTGGGTCTTTCAGGCGGCGTGGATTCGTCCGTGGTGGCCGCGCTGCTGCACCGGGCGATCGGCGACCAGCTGACCTGCGTGTTCGTCGACACGGGCCTGCTGCGCTGGCAGGAAGGCGACCAGGTGATGGCCACCATGGCCGAGCACATGGGCGTGAAGGTGATCCGCGTCGACGCCGCCGAGCGCTATTTCAAGGCGTTGGAAGGCGTGGCCGACCCGGAGGCCAAGCGCAAGATCATCGGCCGCCTGTTCGTGGAGATCTTCGACGAGGAATCGACCAAGGTCACCCACGCCGGCCACGGCCAGGTGAAGTGGCTGGCGCAGGGAACCATCTATCCCGACGTGATCGAGTCGGCCGGCAGCAAGACCGGCAAGGCGCACGTGATCAAGAGCCACCACAACGTGGGCGGCCTGCCGGAGCACATGAAGCTCAAGCTGGTCGAGCCGCTGCGCGAGCTGTTCAAGGACGAGGTGCGCCGCATCGGCGTGGAACTCGGTCTACCGCGCGCCATGGTCTATCGTCATCCGTTCCCGGGCCCGGGCCTGGGCGTGCGCATCCTGGGCGAAGTGAAGCCGGAATACGCCGAGCTGCTCGCCCGCGCCGATGCGATCTTTATCGAAGAGCTGCGAGCCTGGGACCTGTACGACAAAACCAGTCAGGCATTCGCGGTGTTTCTGCCCGTGAAATCGGTCGGCGTGGTGGGTGATGCCCGTGCGTATGAGTGGGTGATCGCATTGCGCGCGGTGGAGACCATCGACTTCATGACGGCCCATTGGGCGCACCTGCCGTACGAGTTTCTCGGCAAAATTTCTAATCGTATTATCAATGAGTTACGTGGTGTTTCTCGTGTTGTTTATGACATCAGCGGCAAGCCGCCCGCAACCATTGAGTGGGAATGAGCCGACTTGGCGTTGGCCGAGCGAGTAATGTCAAGAACTTGCTGTAATTTATTGATAAGCAAGGAATCGTGATGCCCCCCTCCAACGAAACCGTCGAGCTGCTGTTTTCCTACGGAACCTTGCAGCTTGAGCAGGTACAGCTGGAGTCCTTCGGGCGATTGCTGGAGGGCGAAGATGACGCCATGCCGGGCAACCGCCAGGCAATGGTGGAGATCACGGATCCGGAGGTTGTTCGCAGGAGTGGCGAACGGTTCCACCCGATCGTCGGCCCCAGCGGTGATCCTTCGGATGAAATCGCCGGCAAGGTGTTCCGGATCACCTCGGCGGAGCTGGCCGCAGCTGACCGGTACGAGGTCTCGGACTACAAGCGAGTCGCGGTGCGGCTGAAATCGGGCAAAGAGGCCTGGGTCTATATCCGGGCCTGATTGGGTGGGTCGGTATTGGTTCCCCGGTTACCAAGGCAGGGTCTCGCCAAGGCGGTTGAGGTACTTCAGCCCGCCGCGGCCGGTCTGCGCGGTCATCACATCCACCACGAGCGGAATGCTTTCGCTTATGTCCAGCGTCGCGCCTGGACCGCCCATCTCCGTGCGAACCCAGCCGGGCGCCATCAGCAGCAGCGTGCGCGCGGGCTCGGGCTGTCGGGCAGCGTAGCTGCGCATCAGCGTGTTGAGCGCAGCCTTGCTGGCACGGTAGCCCTCCCAGCCGCCATCGGTATTGTTGGCGACGCTGGCAAGCCCTGAAGACATGGCGGCGATCACGCCACCGGGCGCCACCAGCGAGTCGAAGGCTTCAATGACGCGCATCGGGCTGAGCGCATTGGTCACCATCATGCGGGTGAACGCTTCCGTGCCTAGCTGGCCGATCGTCTTGTCAGAGTCGATGGCGATGCCGGCATTGACGAACAGCAGGTCGATGGAGCGGTCGTCCAATCGCTGGCGCAAGGCCTCGATATCGCCCGTTGCGTCGATGTCGAGATGTTCGATCTCAAGCCGGTCGCCGCTCTGCGGCTGCAGTTGGTGCAGCGGCGTGCCCGAACCGCGCACGGTGGCGATGACACGCCACCCGCGCTTGAGATACTCGCTGGCCAGGGCAAGCCCCAGGCCGCGGGAGGCGCCCACGATAAGTGCCGTCTGCTGCTTCTGTTGTTCGCTGGATGTCATGGCATGGTCCGCTCGTGATCAGGAGGGGCGTTCGAAAGATCGCGCAGCACGCTTTGCAGCGTCGTTGCCGCCTTGAGGGAGCCGGCTTCGCCGTGCTCGAAAACGACCCTCTCGTTGAAGCCATCGAGCATACGCAGGCGTGCCTCAGGGTTTTGCATGCCTTGCGTGCGAAATACGTGTTTCCAACTGCGCGCAATACGAGTCCGGCCCGTACCGGTTCGCTGGAGAGGTGAAATCGCTGGCTGGGGAATGACCGGCAGTGACGCGTTAGAATGACGCTCTGCGCGTGCTGCCCTGATTTCCTTGATGACCGACCAGACCCCGTTTTCCGCCCCGTCCTTTTCCGAGGAAGACGACCGCTACATGCGTCGCGCGCTTCAGTTGGCGGGGCATGCGCGTGATGCAGAGAACGAAGTGCCCGTGGGCGCGTTGCTGGTCCTGGACGGTGAAATCATCGGGCTCGGCTGGAACCGCAACATCACGCTCAATGATCCTACGGCCCACGCCGAGATCATGGCGCTTCGTGCCGCGGGCGAAAAAGTGTCGAACTACCGCATGCCCGGTGCCACCCTTTACGTGACGCTGGAACCGTGTGCGATGTGTGCCATGGCACTGGTGCACGCACGCGTTGGTCGCGTGGTCTACGGAGCCACCGATCCGAAGACGGGGGCTGCCGGTAGCGTGTTCGATACCCTCATTTCAGATCGGCACAATCATCGCGTGCTGGTCGAGGGCGGCCTGCTGGCCGATGACGCCTCCCTCATGCTGCGCGAGTTTTTCCGCGCACGTCGCTGACGCTCAATGTGCGCGTGAGCGCCAGTAGGGCTTGAGCCGGTCGAGTGCCGCCAGTGATTGCGTGGCGTCCTTCGATGCATCGTAGGCGGTCTGCCTTGCCCAGCGACGCACGGGCTTGATGGCTTGCCGGTCGTCGGGCGCCAGCGACGCGATCAGCTCGCGGCCCATCATGCGGTCATGGGCGAGCCCCAGGTGGGTTTGCAGGTCGGCGAGTTGCTTGAGCCATGCCGTCGTCGCCTGCTTCGGAAACGCATGCTGATAAAGCTCGATGGAATACCGCAGCTTCTTGGTGGCGGTGCGCAGCCGATGAAGCCTTTTCTGGCCGCCATCGAGCTTGGCCGCGCGCTTCAACAGCACTCCGTAGCGCCTCTCTATCGCACCGGCAGCGAGCTTCTTCATCATGCTGTCGCTGGGTGGCTCGACGGATGCCGCCCAATGGCGCCATGCACGCAATGGCACCGTGAGGGAGTGTTTCTTCAAGGCGATGACAGCCTGTTGGTGCGCCTGTTGCTGCTGATCCACCAACTTGGCGGGAAGTTTTTCAGCGACGGCGTCGTGGTCCTTTTTCTCCAGGAAGCCACGCAGCGTTTCTTCCAGCAGAATGTCGATATCCCGGCTCTGCCCGGTGGCTTCGCGGGCGGTGCGCAGATAGGCATGCACGTCGTGCAGGTCATCGTCGGACCAGCGGGCGACATCCTTCAGCGTGGCGGTGATCCGGCGAAGATTGACGCGCCAGGCGTGGATCAATTTTGCGTCGTAGGGTCCGTCAAGCAGCCGCTTGCGCGCTTCCACCGCCTTGGCGAAATAGCCGTCCAAAGCCTGGTGAATGCGATCGAAAGAAGAGTCGCCGTGACGTGATCCGGAGCGCACGGGCGTAGCGCGCGAAGACTCGGTGTGCAGTTGCCTGGCACTCATGGAGCGGGATCCATGACGACGGGATGTCTACTCTGCATCAAATTGTCATGAAGCGCGAGCGGCACTGCGCCACGGTTGGTCAGGCGATGAAGGCCAGTGCGTCTGCGCAGGGCTGTTCTACCTTCAGGCTGAGCAGCGGGTCGGCCCGTGTTCGGCCAAGATTGATGGCAGCGACGGGCTTGCCTTTCTTCGACGCCGCGGCTACGAAGCGATAGCCCGAGAACACCATGAGCGATGACCCCACCACTAGCACGCCGTCCGCCTCGTTCAGAGATGTGACGGCGGCGTCAACGCGTTCGCGAGGCACGTTTTCGCCGAAGAACACCACGTCCGGTTTGAGAATGCCGCCGCAAGCCGGGCAGGGTGGAACATCGAACCGCGAGAAATCCTGGTTCTCCAGATCGGCATCACCATCGGGCGCATCGCCGGCATCCAGCAAGACCCAATCAGGATTGCGTTCGATAAGTGCGAGTTGGAACGCGTGGCGGGGCAGCCGGTGCGTGCAATTCATGCAGCGCACTTCGTCGAGCCGGCCATGCAGGTCGATCACGCGGCGATGTCCCGCCGCCTGGTGCAGGCCATCGACATTCTGCGTCAGCAGCATGGTCGTGCGGCCCTGTTGCTCAAGTCGGGCCAATGCATGGTGCGTGGCGTTCGGGCGGGCCTTCCCGAAACGCTGCCAGCCGACCAGGCTGCGTGCCCAGTAACGCTGACGCGTTAGCTGCTCACCCATGAAAGCCTGATACGTCACCGGCTGCGGGCGTTTCCAGCCACCATTGTTGTCGCGATAGTCGGGAATGCCCGAGTCCGTGCTGCAGCCGGCGCCCGTGAGCACGAACAGGCGCGGGTGCTGCTCGATGAAGTGGCGGAGATTCTCGTGGTCGAGCGCGAGCGAAGCGGAATGGTCTTCCGCCGTGCGCTCGATGGGCGAGGCATCAGGCAGCTGCACGAACCTGCAACTCCTCGATCGCCGCGGCGATGCGTTGTGGACTGTCGACCTGCGCGACGCGCGAGGCGTGATCGATGAAATCCGAATCGGCCTCATGGGCCCAGGTGACGTGGTAGGGCATGTAGACACCCCAGCCGCCGAGATGCACCACGGGCGCGATATCCGAGCGCAGCGAATTGCCGACCATGGCGAATTGCCGTGGCGCGAGATTGAATTCGCCGAGCACGCGGCGATAGGCGCGATCGTCTTTTTCCGAGACGATTTCGATGCGATGGAACAAGTCGGCCAGGCCGCTGCTGGCGACTTTCTGTTCCTGGTGGAAAAGATCGCCCTTGGTGATCAGCACGACGCGGTGGCGCGATGCCACGGCTTCCACCGCTTCGCGGATGCCTGGAAGCAGTTCCACGGGATGCGCCAGCACGTTCTTGCCGATGGCGATGATGCGATGCAGGTCGTTCGCCGAGATACGCGACTGCGTGATCTCGATCGCCGCTTCCAGCATCGACAGCGTCATGCCCTTGGCGCCATAGCCGAACAGCAGGATGTTGCGACGCTCGGTAGCGAGCAGTCGGTCGCGAAGCCCGGCGTTGCCTAGGTCGACATAGTTGCCGATAACCTGCTCGAACTCATCGTGCGCGGACTGATAGAAACCCTCGCTGTGCCATAGCGTATCGTCGCCGTCGAAACCTACCAGCTCAATCACGTGGAATACCTGCCTGTTTGTGATGGATATCGTGCACGTCCGCCTAAGCCATTTTCCTGGAAACGGGGGACTCGCCACAGCCATCAGCGACGACTTCCTCGCGCGTTCCTCGCGCGCGCATGCGCGTGTGCGGGTTCCAGATGTGGGTTGGTGCCGTGATTTGCAATAGCAGGCGACACGCCGATGCGGTGGCTTCCGGTGATCGCCGGAACCGATGCTAGGATGCGCCCCGTCGAGCGCGCTGACGGCGCCTTCCGCAATTTCACGGCAACGATTCAGGTGGCTATGCGCGCACGCATCGAAGATGTGGCCAGGGTCGCGGGGGTGTCCCCCAAGACCGTTTCGCGGGTGCTCAATGACGAACCCAACGTCCGCGAGGACACGCGCCTGCGTATCCTGCAGGCCGTGAGGTCGCTGGATTATCGCCCGCACCCATCCGCGCGGAGCCTGGCGTCCAATCGCTCGTTTCTGGTGGCGCTGCTGTATGACAACCCGTCGCCCAGCTACATGATGGAAGTGCAGGATGGCGTGCTCGAAGCCTGCGAGGCGCAACGCTACAGCGTCATGCTGCAGCCATTGGACGCGACGGGGCCGCGCTTCCTGGAGCAGGTGGAGCAGCTCATTTCCGAGCGACGCCTGGATGGCCTTATTCTCACTCCGCCCATCAGTGACCACGCACCATTGCTGCGCCGGCTTCGCGAACTGGGTACGCCATTCGCCTGCGTCGCGCCGCGTGATCGCAATTGTGCCGGCGTGGTACTCGACGAGCGGCGAGCGGCCTGCGAGATGGTGGTGCACCTGGCGTCGCTGGGACACCAGCGGATCGGACACATCATTGGCCATCCAGACCACGGCGCATCCATCTGGCGTCTGGACGGCTATCGCGATGGTCTGGCGCAAAGTGGATTGCAGTACGACGCCAGACTGGTGGTGCAAGGACAGTTCTCGTTCGACTCAGGCGTTGTCGCTGCGCGCGCCATGCTGGCGTTGCCATTGCCACCCACGGCGATCTTCGCGGCTAACGACGACATGGCGGCTGGCGTGATCTGGGCGGCAAACGAAGCGGGGCTCGCTGTTCCGCGCGATTTGTCGGTTTGCGGGTTCGACGACACGCCCTTGTCCCGGCAGATCTGGCCGTCGCTGACCACCATTCATCAGCCGTGCCGTGACATGGGGCGCATCGCGGCCAACCAGTTGTTGCGTGCGATTCGTGACGGCGAAGGCGCGATGGTTTCGGCGAAATTTGCCCTGTGCCTGCGTGGTTCGACGGCGCGTGTCCCCGGCCGACCTGCGAAGGAGCACGCGCTTGGCCTGTAGCTCGACTTGTTGCGACGCAAAATGACAGCGCTGTCATTTATGGCATGCTGAACGAACGGCGGCTCTGGGGAGTCGCATCACGCTTGTCGGGGAGAGCACCTTGTCGCTGCCTGTTCGTCGTTTGCGCCAGATGTCGACCGTTCTTGTCACGGCGCTGCTGAGCCTGCTGGGCGGCGGTGCCGCCGCAGCCGGCGACGCCACCGTGCATCCGGACCCATGGCCGCGCGCCACCTGGCCGCTGGGCAAGGACGCCGCGCTTGAGCAGCGCGTGGCGACGCTCATGTCGAAGATGTCCGTCGAGGAGAAGGTCGGCCAGTTGATCCAGGCCGACATCCTCAGCGTGACTCCCGAAGACGTTCGCAAGTATCGCCTCGGCTCCATCCTCGCCGGCGGCAATTCCAAACCCGATGGGCGTTTGCTCGCCAATGCGGAGCAATGGAAGGCACTGGCCGATGCGTTCCATCGTGCCGCCATGGATACCAGCGGCGGCCACGTCGCCATCCCGTTGTTGTTTGGTGTGGATGCGGTGCATGGCCACAACGGCACGGTCGGTGCCACGCTGTTTCCGCAGAACTCGGCGCTGGGCGCCACGCGTGATCCGGAACTGATGCGCGAGATCGGCGAAGCGACTGCCGAGGAAGTGCGCGCTACCGGCCTCAACTGGACATTCGCACCGGCGCTTTCGGTGCCGCAGGACGTTCGCTGGGGACGCTCGTACGAAGGCTATTCACAGGACCCCACGATCGTAGCGAGCTATGCCGCTGCCACCGTCGAAGGCCTGCAGGGCAAGGTAGGCACGCCGCAGTTCCTGGATGGCATGCACGTGGTTGCGTCGGCCAAGCATTTCCTGGCCGACGGCGGCACGAAGGATGGCAGGGACCAGGGCGACGCGCAGATCAGCGAGGAAGTGCTGCGCACCGTGCATGCAGCGGGTTACCCGCCGGCCATCGATGCCGGCGTGCAGACCATCATGGCGTCGTTCTCCAGCTGGAACGGCCAGAAGATGCACGGCAACAAGGGGCTGCTTACCGATGTGCTGAAGACCCACATGGATTTCCAGGGTTTCGTGGTCGGCGACTGGAACGCCCATGGCCAGGTGCCGGGTTGCAGCAACGACGATTGCCCGGCATCCATCAACGCCGGGATGGACATGCTGATGGCGCCAGACAGCTGGCGCGGCCTCTACGACCACACGCTGGCCGAGGTGAAGTCCGGCAAGATCCCTATGGATCGCGTAAACGATGCGGTCGCCCGCATTCTGCGCGTGAAGTTTCGTGCAGGTCTGTTCGAGGCGGGATTGCCTTCGGCCAATCCGCTCGCGATGAAGTCGGCTGAGGTAGTCGGCAGCGCCGGGCATCGCGCCATCGCGCGTCGCGCGGTGCGCGAGTCGCTGGTGCTGCTGAAGAACAATGGCGGCGTGTTGCCGGTTGATCCGCGCAAGCATGTCCTCGTGGCAGGTGATGGCGCGGACAATATTTCGCGCCAGAGCGGCGGCTGGACGCTTACCTGGCAGGGCGCGGGTCTCAAGAACGAAAACTTCCCTGGTGCGCAATCGATTGGCGCCGGCATCGCCGAGCAGGTGAAGGCCGCGGGCGGCACGGTGGAGATCGCAGCCGACGGGCGTCATGCGGGCAAGCCCGATGTGGCCATCGTGGTGTTCGGAGAGGATCCGTATGCCGAGTTCCAGGGCGATATTCCCAACCTGATGTACCGGCCCGGCGACGAGCACGATCTTGAATTGATCCGTCACCTGCGCGGCGAAGGCATCCCCGTCGTTGCCGTGTTCCTCAGTGGCCGGCCGCTGTGGGTCAACCGCGAGATCAACGCGGCCGATGCATTCGTGGCGGCATGGCTGCCGGGCAGCGAAGGCGGCGGCGTCGCCGATGTGTTGCTGCGCACCCGTGATGGCCGCGTTGCGCACGATTTCCACGGCAAGCTTTCGTATGCGTGGCCGAGCACAGCCGTTCACGGGCAGGGCGCGCCGCAGTTTCCGCTGGGCTTTGGCCTCACTTATGCGGATACGAAGCCGCTGACGGCGTTGTCCGAAGTGTCGGGCATCACTGGCGAACAGATTCCCGTGGGCAACTACCTTGAGCGCGGCAAGGCCGTGCACGGCTATGCGTTCACGCTGGTCGGTGCGGACGGAGCGTCCGTGCCGGGCGATGTGTCGCCGGCGGGTACGAGCGACGGCGGCTTGCGCATGACGGCGCTCGATTACAAGGCGCAGGAAGACGCGCGCCGGTTCGCGTGGAGCAAGGATCAGGCGCGGCTGTCGGTCCGGGCGCGTGCACCGATGGATCTCGATCGCGAAACCAACGGCGACGTGCTGCTGGTGACGACGGTCCGCGTGGATGCCTTGCCTGATCGGGAAGCGTGGGTAGGCATGGGCTGCGGCAAGGGTTGCGAAGGACGCGTCGAACTTGGTCCGCAACTTGCGAAGCTCGCGCAGGGAGCATGGGTACGCATTGGCGTGCCGCTGAAATGCTTCCGCAAGGCCGGAGCCGACATGCATCGCATCGAGCAGCCGTTCAACTGGGGAGCAGGCAAGGGCGCCGAGTTGTCCATCGCCCGGGTCGCCCTGGGTACGGACGTCGACCAGGTGATGGAGTGCGCCAAGTAACTGGTGCGGGAAAGAGCGGACCATGCGGGATGCGTGGAGCAGGTTTCGGTGCGGCATGTTGGTCACGGACGTCAAGACGTCTATATGCACTGCATCAAAAATGAAGTCACGGAAGACGCCCAGTTTGGCTGGAGTCAGCTGTAGCAAGGTTTCGCGGTATGCGATGGATGTGCTGCCTTGCGTCAAGCTTCTGCCGGGCAACGGGACTATGATCGCGCCATGACAGCGCTGTCATCGTAAGTGACAGCGCTGTCATTGAGGATCGGGAAAACAAGCGCGGCCTCGTCGAGGGGCGAAGGCCGCACCATTATCCGAACGATTTGGAGGGGAAGCTAAATGAAGCTGCGCTACTCGGCTTTGTACGTCGCCATGTCACTTGTGCTTGCGCCGGGCGCGGCGTTGGCCGCGGACCAGGATGCGTCACCGCAGAACTCGAACCAGGGCCCGGCCCAGGTCGAGAAGAAGGTCAAGCAGCTGGACGCGATCGAGGTCAGTGCGACCAAGCGCGAAACGCCGCTGCAGAAGACGCCGGTGGCCGTCAGCGCCATCACGCCGGACACGCTCGACAAAGAGCGCGTGATGACCGTGCAGGACCTGACCAAGCTGGTGCCGGGGCTGCAGGGCACGTCGCAAGGCGACCACGGCGTGGTCACGATGACCCTGCGCGGTATCGGCAACGACAGCGCCAAGACCGAGTACGCGGACCCGGAAGTGGCCACGTTTGTCGATGGCGTGTATTCGGCGCGCGCGGAAGCCGCCTCCGGCCTGTTGCTGGACATGGATGGCGTGGAAGTGCTGCGCGGTCCGCAGGGCACGCTGTGGGGTCGCAACTCCACCGCCGGTGCGATCAGCTTCCAGACGGCCAAGCCGGACATCGGCGCGGGCTTCTATGGCAACGCGCAGATCGATGCGGGCAACTACAACCAGATGGGCGCGCGCGCCGCGGTGAACCTGCCGATCAGTAATACGTTCGCCATGCGCGTCGCGGTTGTCCACGAGCAGCACGACGGCTACGTGGATTACCAGAACCCGGGATCGCAGTTGCCTTCCGTGGCGCAGCAGCAGGCCGCCTATCTTGCGTCCGGCGGTACGGCCGCCAACTTCCGCCCGATCGACCCGAGCGTGTATGTGCAGGGCGGCGACAAGTACAACTCGCAGGACCAGTCCGCCGCGCGCGTGAGCGCACTGTGGCAGCCGAGCGAAGCGTTCAAGTGGAACCTCTCGTACGAGTACTTCATCGATCGCGGCACGCCTGACATGAGCCTCATGCAGACGCCGCGCCAGGGCCAGGATTTCTGGTCCGCGCTGATCGATACGGCGCCGTACCTCAATCGCAATTCCGGCACGTTCCGCAGCCGCATGGACTGGAACATCAACGACGGCATGCAGCTCAGCTACGTAGCGGGCTACAACCGCTTTTCGGGCAAGAGCCAGTTCGACCAGGACTCCGGCGTGCAGGTGCCGACCAGCTTCTCCACTGGAGCTGCGAACCAGAACGATCGCACCAACTCTTCCAACTACAAGAGCTACAGCCACGAAATCGACCTGCGTTCGGTCGGCCAGCAGACGCTCGACTGGATCGTTGGTGCGTACTACGGCTACGAAGACAACAACATCCGCTTCGACATCCCGATCATGAACGGCACGCAGTACGGTTCCGTGTCCTGGCAGGGCTCCTTCATCCAGCCGAAGGAAACCGTGGATTCGAAGGCCGTATTCGGCCAGGCGACGTGGCACATGTCCGATCACTGGCGCCTGACCGGTGGCGTACGCTGGTCCGACGACGAGAAGAAGAACATCGATGGCCGCGGCTGGGGCTGGGACTACGACTCGACCGTGCCGCAGGTGCCGATTGCGCCCAGCACCTATCCGAGCGCGGCCACCGGCTTCGCCGTGTCGACCTACAACGATGCCAAGTACAGCGATGATGAAGTCACTTGGCTGGGCCGCATCGACACCGACGTTGGCGAAAACGGCTTGCTGTACGGCAGCATCTCCACCGGCTACAAGTCGGGCGGCACGCAGGACGCCGGCACGCTGTACAAGCCCGAGAAACTGACCAACTACGAAATCGGCGCGAAGTTCGCCTTCCTCGATGGTCACATGACGTGGAACAGCGCGCTGTACTACGAAGACTTCAAGGACTTCCAGCTGTCCGCGCCGATCACCTATCCGGATGGCAACCGCGGCCTGGGCTTCAACAATGTCGGCGGCAGCACCAAGGTCATCGGCTTTGAATCCGAAGTGGCCTACCAGCAGCAGGATGACCGCGCCAACTTCGTGCTGTCCTACATCCCGAAGAAGGAACTCGGCACGCTGCTCTACGCCGGCAGCAACGATTACCAGGGCTTGCCGGCATGTGCGCCGACGTCGGGTATCAGCAACTGCATGGACGTCACGGGCAACGATCTGCCGCATGCGCCGACGTTCTCGCTCACGGCCATCTACGAGC
>Ga0335083_10005066_pt1 | contig 16663 bp, 13 predicted proteins | sample Lox_Sample_42_FD_206716 | JGI IMG/M metagenome (GOLD analysis project Ga0335083, IMG submission 206716) | Soil microbial communities from Loxahatchee National Wildlife Refuge, Florida, United States - Lox_Sample_4.2 | ecosystem: Environmental > Terrestrial > Soil > Wetlands | place: USA... | reverse complement strand
TGCGACTCCGCGGCTGCAGGAAGCGATCCAACTGAAGCCAAATTGGGCCAAGCCACGGCTGATGCTGGGAGAAGTGTACGAGAAGAAAGGCGACACCGCGGCCGCCGTGAAGTGCTACAAGGACTACCTACAGGCGTTTCCGAACGCGGCCGACGCCAAGAAGGTTCAGAAGAAGATCGAAAAACTCGAGAGTCAATAGCCCCGCGAACTTGGGTCCCGGCTCCCTATTTGTCCTGCAGCACCCAATCCGAAGTCGTCTCAATGAATTCGAATCCGTATCGCTGCCACGGAGAGCCGGGAGACTCTTTGCGAACAGCTTGTGCCCGGCCCGCGAAGCGGTCCTGTCCGCCGGATGCCAGCAGCACTTCCACCGGCGTGCCCTTGGTCAGAGAGGCTGTGCACACCGCGAGGAAGCCGCCCGCGCTCACGTTGTCCGTCGTGGTTTTTTCTTCGAAAGTCTTGCCTTCCGTATCGGTGCCGCGAAGCTTCAATACGACGCGCATTTGCACGCGCTTGTGTCTGCGGCGCTCGGGCTGCTTTGCGCGCAGCTCCGCGGCGAGTGCGGCCTTCAGCGTCGCAAAGTCGATCGGCTTCTGGAAGTAACCTTTCGCGCCGAGACTCTGGCAGTGCTCGCGGTATTTCGCGCCGGCCTCGCCCGTCACGACGAAAATCGGAATGCGCGACGTGTAACTCAGATTGTGCAGGCTTTGACACAGCTCGAAGCCTGAGAAACCGGGCATCATCAGGTCCATCAGGATGGCGTCGGGCTTGTGCTCGAGCGCCAGCGCCACGGCCTGTTCGGGATCGCCGGTTTCGACGGTCTGGTACGTGTCTGAAAGCCGCATCCGCAGCAGTCCGCGGACGGATTCGTCGTCGTCGACGATCAAGATCTTCGGCGCCGAGTTGGCCTTCGCATCGATCGTGCCGGCTTCGACGTTTCTGCCTGTCAAAGTGCTCATTTGGACTCCGTCAACACGGGGCGATCGAGCGCCTCGCGGATCTTGCGCGTCAACACCTCGCGCGTGAACGGTTTGGAGAGGAAATCACTGCCCGGATCGATCGGCCCTTGCGAGCCGACCGTTTGCCCCGTGTATCCGGACATGTAGACGACCCGGGTTTCCGGCCGCAGCCGGCTCAATTCCTGCGCCAGCGGGCGGCCTCCCATGCCGGGCATGACAACGTCGGTGAGCAGCAACTCGATCGCGCCGTCGTGTCTCCGGCTGACGGCGAGCGCGTCAAGACCGTCCTTGGCCTCCAGCACTTTGTAACCATCCAGTTCCAGGGTGGCGCGGGTCAGGGTCCGCAGGGATTCTTCGTCTTCGACGAGCAAGATCGTCTCACTGCCGTTTGCGGGCCGCCGGACGCCGCTCGACGGCGCGGCCTGCCCATCGATTTCCGCATCGACCTTGGGGAGGTAGATCTTGAAAGAGGTGCCTGCTCCGGGCGCCGTTTCGATATCGATGTACCCGCCGCTCTGTTTTACGACGCCGTAGACCGTAGCGAGACCCAGCCCGGTGCCTTTGCCTTTTTCCTTCGTGGTGAAGAATGGCTCGAAGGCACGCGCCTTCGTTTCCGCGTCCATGCCGATTCCCGTGTCTGTCACGGTCAGGCGGACGTACTGGCCAGGCTGCACCGGGTATGCATAGTGGCGGACGAAGGAATCGTCCATGACGAAGTCATCGGTCGTGATGATCAGCTTGCCGCCTTGTGGCATGGCGTCGCGCGCGTTCACGGCCAGATTCATGATCACCTGTTCGAGTTGTCCTTGATCGGCCCTGATGCGGCCAAGCCTCGAGGCAAGCGACGTTTTCAATTCGATGTCCTCGCCGATCAACCGCCGCAGCAGTTTTTCCATGTCCGCGACGGCGCTGTTCAGGTCGATCACCTTCGGATCGAGAACCTGCTGGCGGCTGAACGCCAGCAACTGGCGCGTCAGCGACGCCGCCCGCTTTCCCGCTTTCAGGATCTCGTCCACGCTGTTGCGCATCGGCCCTTCGGCTTGCAGACCTTCCTGCAGGAACTCGGCGTAGCCGATGATGACGCCAAGCAGATTGTTGAAGTCGTGCGCGACGCCTCCGGAGAGCCGCCCAACGGCCTCCATCTTCTGCGCCTGGCGGAACTGCTCTTCGAGCTGCTTGCGCGCCGTCACGTCACGATTCACGACCACGAGCTTTTCCATTTGTCCGTCGGGGCCAAGGACGACGTTCGCCCCGGACTCCAAGATGCGCCAGCTTCCGTCCTTGTGGCGCATTCGGTATTGAATGGAGCGGCCGACTCCCCGTTCTCGCGCGTCGCGGGCGGCCTCCTCCACCAGCGCGCGGTCATCGGGATGAATTTGCTCGAATGCAGACGTCGTTTGCAGGTCCTCTGGCGTGTAGCCGAGAATTCTTTCGTAGGACGGGCTGTTGTAGAGTCTCCGGCCGTTGACGTCGACGACGGCGATCATGTCGCCCGCGTTTTCGCTGATCAGGCGAAACAGTTCCTCGCGCTGCGCCAGCTCTTTCCGAATCCGGAAGATCTGCAACTGCTGATAGATCGTGTAAATGTCGAAGAGCAAAACGAGGCCGACAAGACCGCGAACGGCCAGATCAAGATGCAGTTGATCGAATTCCCCGATCTCGGTGTGCAGCATCGGCGAGATGAAGGACACGATGCCGACCGTCAGGAGAAGCGTAACGAGAATCGCGAAACACCAGAGCACCCATTCCCGGCGTTCAATCCTGTGCATCATCGACCGCGGATTCGGGTCCGCGGCCACTTTCTTGGATTGCGTAGATCGGGCGCGCGTTAGCAGCACAAATGCTCCTGTTGCCTCGCTGGCGCGAATTGAGACACAGCGAAGCCAGCCTCAATGGGACGTATCGGCCAATCGGCGGCGGGTCTCTAGGCGTCTTAGCTAGTCTGTTACCAGGCAGACCGGGAGGGGAACCCGGCCAGGAATCGCATGGCGCGGCGGTAGTACTCGAAGCGCTTTTCTTCCTGGCGGAACTCGCTTGAATGGGACGTGCGCCGGCACGGCCCGAATTTCGTGGGGTGCTTTACGTGAAGCATCTCGTGATAAAGCACATAGGCGACGACGTATTCCGGCACGGCGGCATGATCCAGATGACGGTTCAGGACGATCTGATTCAGTGCCGGATCGAAACATCCGAGCTGCGTCCGCCATATCCGCCTGCTCCAGCCGAGCCGGGGCTGGGGAAGCGAATCCTGAAAGTAGAGGCGGTTCAGAGTCGTATACAGCGGAGCCAGGTCGTGGTGCCTTCCGGCCGGTCGATGCTCCACCCTTCGGCCGCGCTGCTGCCGCAGCCGCAGAAGCGTCCGGCGCGTGGATCGAGAATAGGAGAACTGCCGATACGACTCGATTGCTTCCTGTGGCGGGCGTCGCCGGTAAAGCCGGCCCAGCAGAATCGCGGCCGCCGCCTCGAGGACCGGCAGGGGAGCGCGCCGGATGGCGTCCGAAAGGCGCACGTACGCAACGCCTTCACGCACGCGGATCGTGTGGGTCAGGTCGGTGTACGGATGATATTCGACGACGAAATGCGGCGGGCGCCCGTCGCAGCCCAGCCGAGTGTAGATTCGCTGGAAGAGCCTTTCGCCGCCCGGAACACGATCGCAGCGCCGCGCCCGTCGGTTCAAGGTTTTCTCCGAATCGGCGGAGGCAGCATTTCCTTCTCCGCCTCGTCTATGTCCGACAGCGCGTCCTTGGTGCCGTCGATCGCGTCCTCGAGTGTATCGCGGTATGTGTCGAGATCCTTCCCGCCTTTGTCGTATTTCTGCAGCTGATCGAGAAACGCATTGTATTTGGCGCGCATCGCTTTCAGCGCCGCGTGTATGTCGGCCTGTTTAGCGCGGGCCAGGTCGATCTGATCGGCGCCGTCGTCGATGCAGCCGGCGTATCCGTTCAGCAGTCCGTTGAGAATTTCGGTTCGGCGCCGCTCGGGATTGGTGCGGTTCAATTCGTAGTCGAACTTCTTCAGCCGGTCCTCCGCGAACAGAAGATACAGCGCGATTCGCTTGGCGGGAGTGTCCGCGTCGCGAATCTTGTCTGCCTCTTCTTCGGTCAGATAGTCCTTCCTGCCGAGCTGCGCCGCGCGAGCCCGCGCGGGTACGGCCGCAAACACGCAAATCAGAAGAATTGCGCCAGAAATGAATGTCGCCACCCGCATGGATGCTCCTATGGCTCGGGCTTCTCCGGTCTCTGCGTGGCCGGCAGGCGCTGCGGAAACAGCTGTTCGATCAGATGCCGGTTCATGTCGTCGAGGTCTTTCCGCACCTCCACAAACGCCGCTTGATCGTCGCTTGTCAGCAGTGGCAGCAGAGAATCCACGCGCCGAAGCGACTCCTGGATCGAAATCTGCAGCTGCTTGTAGCCTCCGGGGTGTCGTTCGGGATCCACTTTCGTTTTGTCGAGCGCCTCGGCGCACTGTTGCGCCTGCTCGCGATATGCGCGCAGCAGAGTCAGAGCTTCGGCGCCCTTCTCCCGTTCCACATTCCTGCGGATTTCCCGAAACTCCGCCTCACCGAGGTCGGGCAGCAGCTTGGCCCTGCGCACAGGGTTCGTTTCATGTTCGAAGCGCGAACGCATTTCCGCCATTCGATCCTGCGCGGCCAGTGGAGCGGACAGCAGTGCGACGATCACGAGCGCTCCCCAGCTTGCGATGCAGGCATGCAAGGCGTTACCTCTTCTTGTCTTTGAGCTCGCGCGTCAGCGCGCGCACGCGCGCCGTCGATACGAAATACATATCGCTGTTCTCATCGTTGTTCAACTGGAGAAACTTCTGGTAGGCGTCGAGTGCCTCCTGCAGGCGGTCGAGCTTGTCATAGCACGTCGCGCGAAGATACCAGCTACCGGCAGGCAAGTCTTCCCGCTTCGAAAGCGCGTCGAGCGCAGCGAGAGCCTGCCCGTAATTCTGATTCAGGTATTCGACTTCAACAACCTGAGTGAGCAGGTCGTTCGCGCTCGGGTTCATGTTGTAAGCGATCGCCACCCAGTGCAATGCATTCGGGTAGTCCTTCTTTGCGACATACACGCGGCCGAGGCGCGCGGCAATATCCGGGTCGGTCGGTGCGATTGCGGCGGCCTTCTGCAGGACGGGAATCGCGTCATCGTAACGCTTCTTCTCCCACAGGATTTGGGAGCGCAGCTTGAGCGCGCGCAAACCCTCCGGGCCGCCAGACGCCGCTTTGTCCAGCTCTGCCAGCGCATCGTCGTCCTTGCCGGAATCGACCAGCACCGACGCGCGGTCGATGCGCACCGTAACATCGCTCGGCTCGAGTTCGAGATACGCTCCGAATTCGAACGCCGCTGCGTCCAGCTTTTTCTGCACGAGCAGGCTCCGAGCCAACCCAAGATGAGCCTGCCGCAGAGCGTCGTCCTCCGGATGGAGCGAGAGCGCCGCGCGATACGCGGCTTCCGCTTCCGCCGTGCGCCCGGCGCCGAGCAGCGCAAATCCGAGCGATATGCGAATCTCGACGTCCTTATCGTCGAGCTTCGACGCCGCCTCGAATTGCTCGATGGCCGCGGCGTTCTTGCCGTTCCGCTCCAGCGCGGTTCCGAGCAACCACTTGGCGTGCGCGTCCTGCGGCTCGAGCTCCGTGGCGTGCCGTAACGGTTCGATTGCGGCCCCAGGGTCCTTCGGCAGGAGAATCATGCCCAGATTCTGATAGGCAGGCGCCATCTTCGGATCGGACGGTGCCAGTGAAATAGCGCGCTCGTATTCCCCTCTGGCGTCGTCGAGACGACTGAGCGCCGTGTACACGTATCCAAGGTTGTAGTGCGCGGTTGGGTCGTCGGGCTTCTTCGCGAGATAGTCCTCGTAAGCCCGCGCCGCAGCAGCGAAGTCCTGCTTGTCCACGGCTTCCTGCGCTGTGGCAAGCAGCCGGTTCAGCTCAGCGGCCGCGGGATCGGTCTGCACGCGCTTTCTGGCCGTGGATGACTGGGTATGGGTTTGCTGCGCGGACGCGGCGAAAGCGCAGAGCGCCAGGCCGATCAGGAATGTCGAAAACAGCCGCATGCCCGCCTCCGTGCTCTAGGAGGAAACCTGCCGGTCCGCGGGGCCGACCGCCCGCGAAGCCTCGGATTTCGCGCGCGTCTCGTGACCAGTCCCGTTGCGGCCGTTGAGCGCGCGAGCCAGAAACTTGCCGGTGTGTGACTGTGAGTTTCGCGCGACCTGCTCGGGAGTGCCCGCTGCGACAACGCGGCCGCCCTCGTCGCCGCCTTCCGGACCGAGGTCGATGATCCAGTCGGCGCACTTCATCACGTCGAGATTGTGTTCGATGATCAGCACGGAGGCGCCTCCGTCGATCAGCTTGCGAAATGCGGTCAGGAGCTTTTGAATGTCATCGAAGTGGAGGCCGGTCGTGGGCTCGTCGAAGATGTAAAGAATGCCTCCATTGTCCTGCCGCGTCAGATGCGCGGCCAGCTTCAACCGTTGCGCCTCGCCGCCGGAGAGCGTCGTACCTGACTGTCCGAGTCGCAGATAGCCGAGCCCCACTTCCTCCAGGACGCGGAGCTTGGACGTCACTTTCGGGTGCGCCGCGAAAAAGGCCAGCGCCTCGCGGACCGTCAGTTGCAGCGTCTCATGAATATTCTTCTCGCGGTAGCGCACATCGAGGACGCTGCTTTTGTAACGCGTTCCTCTGCATTCCTCGCAGACCAGCTCGACGTCCGCCAGGAAGCGCATCTCGACGGTGACCGTGCCGTCGCCCTGGCACGCTTCGCACCGGCCGCCCGGAATATTGAAAGAGAAATGGCCGGCGGTCAGGTTGCGCTTGCGGGCGTCCGGCGTCGTGGCGTACACCTCGCGAATCGCGTCGAACGCTTTCAGATACGTCGCGGGATTGGAGCGCGGCGTTCGCCCGATCGGCGATTGGTCGACCATCTCGACTGCCTGAATCGCCACCTCGCCCTCGATCCGATCGCACCACTCCTTCCAGTTGCCGCCCAATCGTTTCGCTTCGAGCGCCTTATAGATTACGTCGTAGACCAGCGTGGACTTGCCGGAACCAGACACGCCCGTGACAGCCACGAGCATGCCAAGCGGAATCGTGACGTCGATGCCCTTCAGATTGTGGCTGCGCGCACCGAGGATTTTCAGGAACTTTCCGTGCGGCCTCCGCCGGTGTTGCGGCACCGCAATGCGCAAGTCGCCGCGCAGGTAGCGGCCGGTCAGCGATTGCGGATCGCTCAGAAGCTCTCTGCGCGTTCCGGCGAACATCAGCTCGCCTCCGTGCTCTCCCGCGCCGGGGCCGAGGTCGAGAACGTGGTCGGCCGCCAGAATCGTATCGGGATCGTGCTCCACCACGAGGAGCGTGTTGCCGAGATCGCGCAGCCCTTTCAGAATGTCGATCAAGCGGCCCGTATCCCGCGGGTGCAGGCCAATCGACGGCTCATCCAGCACGTAGAGAGCCCCCACCAGATGAGAGCCGAGGGATGTGGCCAATTGGATTCGCTGCGCCTCGCCTCCGGATAGCGTTGAGGTCAGCCGGTCGAGCGTCAAGTAGTCGAGCCCCGTTTCGTCGAGGAACTGAAGCCTCTGCCGAGCTTCTTCCAGAACTTTGTCGGCGATTACCATCTCTGCTGCGCTCAATTGCAGCCCATCAAGGAATTTCCGCGCATCCTTCACGGTCATTTCGCAGACTTCGGTGATCGAGCGGCCTGCGATCTTCACCGCGCGGGCTTCGGCGCGCAGCCGCGATCCCCTGCAATCCGGACACGTAGCGTAACCGCGATAGCGGCTGAGGAATACACGAACATGGAGCTTGTATTTCTTCCGTTCGAGCCACGCGAAAAAGCCCTTCACGCCGGGGAAGTCCTCGGCGCGATCGCCGTCAATAATCGCGTTCCGTTGCGCCGTCGTCAGTTCTCGGAACGGAACGTCGACAGGAATGCCCTTCGTCTTGGCATATCGCCGCATTTCCGCTGAAAGCTGGCGATAGCGAGGCTTCGTCCACGGCTCGATGGCGCCTTCCGCCAGCGACTTGCCCTTATCCGGAATCACGCGGTCGAGATCGAAGTCGATCGTGTTGCCGAAGCCCTGGCAGCGGGGGCACGCCCCGTAAGGGTTGTTGAACGAGAAAAGCCGCGGCTCCGGCTTCTGATAGGCCGTGCCGCACTTCTTGCAGTCAAACCGCTCGGTGAAAGTGTGCCTCTCGGGCGGCAAGCCCGCGGCCTCGTCCGCAACAAACTCCAGCACCGCTTCGCCCCGGCCCTCGCGGTAGCAGATTTCAATCGAGTCGATGAGGCGCGAACGAACCTCCGGAGACAGCGCCAGGCGATCAACCAGGACGTACACGGGCCTGGAGAAATCGACATCGAGAAGCTCTTCCGGCGTCGCAAATTCGAAGACTCGCCCCTCTTGGTACAGGCGATTGAATCCGCGTTTTCTGAGACTGGTCAGCGCCTGCCGGACCAGATCCGGCGCTGGCCGCGTGGCCTTTCGCGAGCGCGCACCCGGGCTTTCCTGGGCACTCTCCGTTGCCGAATCCGGGCTGAGCGAGAGCCGGTAAAGAACGTAAAACCGGCGGCCTTGCGGAAGAGCGAGCACGCGCGTGGCGATTTCGTCGAGCGTATCCCGGCGCACCTCTTCGCCGCAGCGGAGGCAAAACGTGTGACCGGCGCGCGCGAAAAGGAGCCGCAGATAGTCGTAGATTTCAGTCGCTGTCGCGACCGTGGACCGCGGATTTCTCGTCGAGTTCTTCTGGCGAATCGAAATAGCCGGCGCAATTCCCGTGATTTCGTCCACGTTCGGCTTCTCGATTCGCTCCAGGAACTGCCGGGCGTACGCCGAGAGCGACTCGATATACCGGCGCTGGCCTTCGGCGTAGAGCGTGTCAAAAGCGAGGCTGGACTTGCCGGAACCGGAGACGCCGGTCACCACGGTGATGGCGTTGTGCGGGACGGTAACGTCGATATTCTTCAGATTGTGAACGCGGGCCCCGCGGACGTGGATCGCTTCGTCGCCATCAGCCGATGCGGGCGCACGCCGGGCGGAGACGGAGCTTGCGGGGGCAACGCTCTCAGTGGGTTCCGTTGGCATGAGCGTAAACAACAAAGTATACGCGCCTGCGCCAGCGGCGGCAAATCGGCTGTCCGGATCGCTCCCGCGAACTAGGCTCCCGCATCGCGTGGTCGGTGGGCAGGGACGGGCGCTAGTCGCCCGCGGTCGTGGTCGGCGCGTAGTACCCGGTGCGCGTACGGATCGAAAGCTTGCCGCGCCCGTTCGGCGGAATCACCTTGAGTTGCAGCGCGCGGAAGGTGCCGTCCTTGGCCGTGTTGGTCGGATAGTAGCCGATGGTGTATTGGTTGCGGATTTCGCGCGCCACCTGCTGGCAAATCGGCGTCACGTCGCTGAGGCTGTCCGGAAAGTACGCCTGGCCGCCCGTGGCCTCGGTCAACTCCTTCAGGACCTTCTTCGAGTGGCGCACCATGGCCTTTTGGTGCTGCCGGTCGTCTTCGCTGAAAACGCCAATCGCGTAGATCGTCGCGTTGGATTGCTCGGCGGCTTTGATGGCGTCTTCAAAGCTCTTCTGGCTCGCGTCATCGTCTCCGTCGGTGATCACGAGCAGCACGCGCTTGTCCTTGTGTCCCTTCTTGATGTGAGCAAGCGAGCCGATGACTGCGTCGTACAGCGCCGTGCTTCCGCGGGTGTCGATCCGCGAGAGCGCCTCGTCCAGATTGTGCTGGTCGCTGGTGAAGTCGCCTTCGGTGTCGAGGTAGTACTCGTCGCTGAAGTTGACGACGAAAGCTTCGTCCTGCGGATTGCTCGTCCGCACGAACGTCATCGCTGCGGTGTTCACTTGCTCGCGCTTCTCTTGCATGCTCCCGCTGTTGTCGATCACCAGTCCCATCGTCACGGGAATGTCCTCGCGCGCAAAGAACGAAATCTTTTGTTCCACCTTCTGTTCGAAGACCTTGAAATTTCCGGCCTTCAAGTCGGGCACGAAGTCGCCCCGTTCGTCGGCGACCGTCACGTGCAGCACGACCAAATCGACTGCGCTCTTGATCCGGTGGCCCGTCTCCGTCTGCGCTCCCGGCGGAGGGACGGGAGGTGGTAGCTGCTGTATCAACGGCGGAGCGTCTTGCGCACCGGCACACGTACACAGCAGGAAAAAACCTAGGGAGAGGATTCCAAACATAGAACAACGTGCGGGGTTAGTGTCCCGGCGCGAAGTAGCCGGTCTTCGCCCAGACATTGAGCGGAGGGAGGCCCTTGGGTGGGCGGAGCTTGACCTTGATCTTTCGCCACTTGCCGTCATGCTCGCGATGACTTGGTCTGTATCCCAAGACATATTGGTTGCGCAACTCCATGCTGATTTTCGACGCGATGTCCGGCAGTTGATTCAAGTTCTGGACGGTGAATTCTCGACCACCCGTCATCGCCGTCAGATCCGCCAGCAGGCCGGGTCCCTGTCGCTCTTCAGGCGTCGGAGCGCCGCCGGGCTCGAAGAGCCCGATCGCATAAATCTGGACGTCCGCCTCGCGCACAAACTTGCGGATTTCCGTTTCGCTGTACCGGCTATGATTATCGCCTCCGTCCGATATGATGAGCAAAGCTTTCTTGGTGTTGTGTGCTCCGCGCATCTGGCTCAATCCGAGGTACACGCCGTCGTACAGCGCCGTCATTCCATGCGCGCCCGTGTACATCAGGCGATTCTGGAGGTCGTCCACGCTGACGGTGAACTGGCTCACGAGTTGCGCGCGATCGTTGAAATTCACCAGGAAAAATTCGTCCTGCGGGTTCGCTGTGCGGAAGAACTGAACCGCCGCTTGCCGCGATTTGTCGATTTTGTCGGACATGCTGCCGCTCATGTCGAAGATCACGCCGATCGACACCGGCACGTCCTGGCTCGAAAATCGGACGATTTCCTGCTCGACTCCGTCCTCGAACACACGGAAGTTTTCTTGCTCGAGGCCGGTCACCAGGCGCCCCATCGGATCGGTCACGGACGCGCCGACCAGCGTCAAATCGGTTTCGGTTCGAAGCGGCTGGCCTTTGCGAATCTTTCCGCTTTCCCCTGAAGGGGGCGGCGCAGCGGGTCCCGCGGGGGCTTCTTGGGCCCGAGCGAGAAGGGCGAGCAGAGAACCGAGGAAAATACAGCAAAGCGCGCAGGCCAGCAGTGACTTCGAGCGGAGGCGAGCCTGGTTCGTACCGAGCCTCACGGGCGTCTCCCGAGCGCCTTACGAGGCCATACTACCACTATATCTCTTCAGATCAAGCCGAGGCCCGTTCTCATCCTTCCTGCACCAGCCGATCGGGTCCACCGTGCTAACATGGCTCGAAGAAAGCCGATGGCCAGCCCAACAACCGCTACTGTGATTGCAGTGATCCCCGCGCGGCAGGCATCGTCTCGATTTCCGGGCAAACCGATCGCGCCGATTGCAGGCAAGCCGATGATCCAGCATGTGGTGGAGCGCGTCCGGCGCGCCGATCAGGTCTCCCGCGTCGTCGTGGCCACGGATGATGAGACGATCAAGGCAGCCGTCGCCGCATTTGGCGCTGAGGCGATTCTGACCCGGCGGGACCATCCGACGGGCACCGACCGCGTGGCCGAAGTGGCGGTCCATCTTCCGGCCGAGATCTACGTGAACGTGCAGGGTGACGAGCCGCTGATCGATCCCTCTACCATCGATGACCTGATTGCCGCAATGATCGAGGACGAGTCCGTTCAAATCGCGACACCTTGCGTTGCAATCGTCCATGCCAACGACATCATGGATCCGAATATCGCGAAGGTGACGCGAGACTTTGATGGGAACGCTCTCTATTTTTCACGGGCGCCGATACCCTGGGTCCGAGATCGCAATGAGTCCGTCGCAGCCCGCCACTGGAAGCACATCGGTCTCTACGCGTATCGTCGCGACGCACTGCTGGAATTCCCCACGCTGCCGCCGGGCGAGCTGGAGCGATTGGAGCAATTGGAGCAACTTCGCTGGCTGGAGAACGGCTATCGCATCCGCGTAGTGGAGAGCCAGTACGACGCTGTCAGTGTGGACGTTCCCTCAGACATCGAGCGCGTCGAAAAGCTGCTGGCCGCCACGCGCAACACGTGATCCGATGAGCTGGAGCGGACGTTCTGGCCCGTTTCTAGCGCAAGTGAAAGTAGACCTGCACTTCCATCCGAATCGGAACCGGCGTGCCGTTCAGGTAAGTCGGCTCGTATTTCCATTGCATGACGGCCTGCAACGCGGAGGCCATGAGCAAACCCGGCCCCGATACGGCGCGGGCTTCCACAACGTCTCCCTGCTCGTTAATGATAGCGTTGATCGTGACCAAGCCCTCCGCGTGAGCTACGCGAGCGATCGGGGGATAGATGGGGTCGACTGACTTGACCAGCTTGGGCTCTTTCACTTCGCCGCCGACCCGATACACCGTTCTCTTCGGCGCCGGCGGAGGTGGAGGCGGCAACGACCCTGCCTGCGTCCCACCAAGGATGCCACCCAGCACTCCTCCGGTTTCGCCGCCTGGGATCCCGCCGGTGACGCCGGTCGACTGGATATCTGGAGCGTCCTTGACGATTTCGACCTTTCGAGGAATCAAGCTGGGAGCCGTCAGAGTGGCCGATTGCAGCAGGCGAGGTGTGCGCCTGACGGCTTGCTGAACGGCGGAGGCCACCGGGGGAGGCGGCGCGGCTGGCGGCTTCGGCATCGCGAGATACGTGAGTTGGAGATTGTGGAAATCGATCGCCTGCGTGAACCAAAGCGGCACGATGAGCACGAGGCTCACGACCAGCACGTGCAGAGCTACGGACGCGATCCACTCGGCGGGATGCCTTTGCCGGTGATCTGTAGGCGTGTCGAGAAGGCCGCGCAGAAACGTCGCTTGCGCTTCGGCAGGCGCAACATGCCGCATGGGCTGCTGTGACTCGGGAATCCCGCCCCAGTATCGGGCCGCCAGGCTGTGCGTCTTGTACCGGCTCGCGTCGCTGGCTGGTTTCGAGAGCGAGAAATCTGGTTTGTTCCCTTCGAGACTCAAGACAAGCGTGTTTTCCGGATTAGCTGCTGTTCTTTCGGCTACAGGAGAGCTCATCGGAAGTCTCCTTTGCCGCCCGCGAGCGGCTCTTATTGGCCCCTTTCTAGCATCGCGGCTTCGCGGAGACTGCGTCGCGCATCACGCGTGATGGTGACGCGCGTCACCAACGAAGAAAAGTTCTGCCGATCCGAAATCGCGAATTGACACATACGCTCTTTCTCGCCATAATGATTCGTACGCCGATTCCTACGGAGGAAATCGAGCACCTTGCGGACTCGCCCGCAATATATCTTCGTAACGGGCGGCGTGGTTTCCTCTCTCGGCAAAGGAGTCGCGGCAGCTTCGATCGGTTGTCTGCTGGAAAGCCGCGGCCTTCGCATTACCCTCCAGAAGTGCGATCCATACCTGAACGTCGATCCCGGCACGATGTCGCCTTATCAGCACGGCGAAGTGTTTGTGACCGACGATGGCGCCGAGACGGATCTGGATCTCGGCCATTACGAGCGTTTCGCCTCCGTACATCTGACCCGCGACCATAACTGGACCACCGGGCGTATCTACGAATCGATCATCGCCAAGGAGCGGCGCGGCGACTATCTCGGCAAGACCGTTCAGGTGATTCCGCACGTCACCGATGAAATCAAATCCGCGTTTCGAAAGGTAGCCGACGACGTCGATATCGTCATCGTCGAAATCGGCGGCACCGTCGGCGACATCGAGTCTTTGCCGTTCCTGGAAGCGATCCGCCAGATGCGCCTGGAGCTGGGCGCCGAGAATGTCGTGTTCGCGCACCTGACGCTGGTGCCGTTCATTCCGACGGCGGGCGAGCTCAAGACCAAACCCACACAGCACAGTGTGAAAGAGCTGCTGAGCATCGGGATTCAGCCGGATCTCTTGCTTTGCCGCAGCGATCGGCCTCTCGGAGCCGATCTGAAGACCAAGATCGCGCTTTTCTGCAACGTGGCCGCATCGCGCGTGATTTCCGCCACCGATGTGAGCAACATCTACGAAGTTCCGATGTCGCTTGCCGCCGAGGGGCTCGACGAACAGCTCTTGAACCTCCTGCACCTGGAAGCGCCGCCGCGGAACCTGAGCCGCTGGCTCGCGATGCTCGAGACGCTTGAGCATCCGCAGGGCGAGGTGCGCATCGGCGTGGTCGGGAAGTACGTTCAGTTGGAAGATGCGTACAAGAGTTTGCGCGAGGCGCTGGTCCACGGAGGCCTGGCGAACGGCCAGCGTGTCGTCATCGAATGGGTCGAGGCCGAAGAGATCGGTTCGCCCGCCGATGCGGAAAAGGCGCTGCGCCACGTGGACGGAATCCTGGTTCCGGGCGGTTTCGGCAAGCGCGGCATTCAAGGGATGGTTCACGCGATCACCTACGCGCGCGAACGAAAGGTTCCGTTCTTCGGCATCTGCCTTGGGATGCAGTGCGCCACGATCGAGTACGCGCGGAAGGTTTCCCGCCTCGAACGCGCGGACAGCACGGAGTTCGATCCCTCAACGCCGTACCGCGTGATCTACAAGCTGCGCGAACTGCTCGGCGTCGATGAGATGGGGGGCACCATGCGATTGGGTGCCTGGCCGTGCAAGCTGGAACCCGATTCGTTCGCTGCGAAGGCCTACGGCATGCTCGAGATTTCGGAACGTCACCGTCACCGCTATGAATTCAACAGCGAGTATGAGTCGACTTTGACCGCAGCCGGTTTCCGCATCACGGGCCGTACGCCGGATGGCATCTACGTGGAAATCGTCGAGGTGCCGGATCATCCGTGGTTTCTCGGTTGCCAGTTTCATCCCGAGTTCAAGTCGAAGCCGCTTGCGCCGCATCCCCTCTTCACGGCGTTCATCCGCGCCAGTGTGGAGCACCGCCAAAAGCGCCTGAGCCACGCCACCGAAGCCGAGGGCGTCGAAGTCCGCGGTCAGATGACAGACGCCGCCGCGCAGCCTCCTCGCGCTTCGGCTGCTTCTTCCTGAACGTCGTGCGCTCGCTTGACAATTTTCGCGACGAATCGCATTTTGGACGCCCATGACTCTGATTCCCACTTCGCTCGTCGGCTCGTATCCGCAGCCGGATTGGTTGATCGATCGCCAGAAGCTGGCGCACCGAATGCCGCCGCGGACGCGCGCGCAGGAACTATGGCGCGTCGCTCCGGAATGGCTCGAACAAGCGCAGGATGACGCAACGCTGGTTGCGATCCGCCATCAGGAGCGAGCGGGCCTCGACATTCTGACCGACGGAGAAATCCGCCGCGAAAGTTATTCAAACCGCTTCGCCACCGCGCTGGAAGGGGTCGATCTCGAGAATCCCGGGAAGATTGTCAGCCGGACGGGCAATGAGGCGCTGGTTCCGCGCATCGTCGGAAAGATTCGGCGAAAGCACGCCGTGGAAGTGCGCGACCTGAAATTCCTCCGGGCGAACACCGACCGCAAAGTGAAGATCACGTTGCCGGGTCCCTTCACGATGTCGCAGCAGGCGAAGAACGAGTACTACAAGTCGGAAGAGGAAATGGCGCTGGACTACGCCGCCGCGGTGAACGAGGAAATGAAAGACCTTTTCGCAGCCGGCGCGGATATCGTCCAGATGGACGAGCCTTGGATGGAAGCGCATTCCGACAAGGCGCATCGATTCGGCCTTGGCGCGGTGGCGCGGGCGCTTGAAGGAGTGACAGGCACCACGGCCCTCCACATCTGCTTCGGCTATGCGGCGCTGGTTCCGGGGCGTCCGCCGGCATATTCGTTTCTCGAAGAACTGGCTGATTCACCCGTGAAGCAGATCTCGATCGAGACCGCGCAATCCGCGCTCGATTGCGCAGTGCTGGCAAAGCTACCGCGCAAGACCATCATTCTCGGTGTGATCGATCTCTCGAAGCCTGAGGTGGAAACCGCGGAGACGGTGGCCTCGCGCGTCCGCCGCGCATTGCCCTACGTCAGCCCGGAGCGGCTCGTAGTCGCGCCCGACTGCGGAATGAAGTACCTGCCCGCGGACTCCGCATACGGAAAGATGAAATCGATGGTCGCCGGCGCTCGGATCGTGCGCGCCGAACTGGCCGGCCGCGCCGCCAGCTAGATCGCCGGCCCCTGAAACCCTATGCGCCTCGTTCCGCAGTCTTGCTCGTGATCTGCGACGGGTCCGCACCCACGCGTCCGGAGACCTGATCTTTCGCCGCAGCCAGCCGAAAATCGAAATGAATGCTGGGCAGATTCGGCAGCGGGGAAGAGCGGTCGGTTTTGTTCAGTGCCACGATCAGCGATTCGTCCACGCCGAACACTGTGTCGGAGTCGATGTGCGAGTCGCCTGCCACGTAGAGCGCCGTCACCAGCTCTCTGTATCCGGGCGCTCCGATCACGAAGTGGATATGCGCCGGGCGATAGCCGTGGCGTTTCTGGGCGCGGATCATGTCGCCCACCGGTCCGTCCATCGGAATCATGTATCCCAGCGGGCAGACTCCGCGGAAGTAGTATTTTCCTTCGGCATCCGCGTGGAAGCAGCCGCGCAAGTCCATCACCGACGGATCGAGTCGCTGCAGATCGTAGTTGCCGGTTTCGTCCGGCTCCCACACTTGCACGAGCGCGTTCGGAATGCCGCGGCCGTTCGCATCGATCACGCGCCCGTAAAAGGCGACTTCCGTTCCCTGATTCTCAAAGATGATGGAATCCCCGAGTTGTTTCATGGGCGCGTGCTGGCGACAGAA
>Ga0335083_10005065_pt1 | contig 16664 bp, 12 predicted proteins | sample Lox_Sample_42_FD_206716 | JGI IMG/M metagenome (GOLD analysis project Ga0335083, IMG submission 206716) | Soil microbial communities from Loxahatchee National Wildlife Refuge, Florida, United States - Lox_Sample_4.2 | ecosystem: Environmental > Terrestrial > Soil > Wetlands | place: USA... | reverse complement strand
TTTTTGCCGCGCCGGCCAATATCAACATTCAGGCCGCCGTCACCAATGGTACTGCCCCGGTGACGAGCGTGAAGTTCTTCACAGGCACGACTCTTTTGACCACTGAAAGCACCGGCCCATTTTCCACGACAGCAAATAACCTCCCGGCGGGCAATTACGCGCTTTCCGCCATTGCCGGGGATAGCAGCGGCTTGTCAGCAACCAACACGGTAAACATCAGCGTGGTCACTCCCATTGCCGTCACGCTGACAAATTTAACCGTGTCCCACGGCACGAATTTCCAATTCTCTTACGGGGCAAATGTTGGCCTGAACTATGTTATCCAGCGCGCCACCAGCCTGGCGCCGCCCAATTGGGTTCCCATCGCCACCAATATCGCAGCGAGCAACCCGACGAATTATATGGATACTCACGCGACGGGCAGTCCCGCGTTCTATCGCGTAGGTCAATTGCCCAATCCCTGATCCGGGGAACACTCTGGTTCGGTGATTGTGGTTATGGCGCTCCCGAGGTTTTTTCCCCAACCCGGGAGCGTCATTTTTTGAATGCGTTTGCACGGAACTCAAAATGATTTAACCTCTTGCATCTCAAGTGAACCTTTTTAAGATTTTTATCGCACGCGCGCTTTGCCGTGCGTTGTTCATTTTACTGGCGGGCTTCATGGTAAAAGCTGCCGCACAATCCGGTTCCCCGGCCAGAATGTTTCCCGCGCAAGGTGTGATTGAGGAGCTTCACCCGGAAAATTTAACGGTCGTCATCAAACACGAAACGATCTCCAATTACATGGACGCCATGACGATGCCGTTCCATGTGCAAAACCTGCCCGTTTTGTCCGGATTAAAGCGCGGTGACCAGGTGACGTTCCAGCTTCACGTGACCGACAATGCAAGCTGGGTGGATCATTTCCTAAAAACCGGAACAGTTTCACTCCCGGAAAATACGACTACTCCTCAATCGACAGCCATATCGCATACTAAAGAATCGCTGCTCGATTATAAATTCACCAACGAGCTCGGCCGGGCCGTGAGCTTCAATGATTTTCGCGGCCAGGCGCTAGCCATTACGTTCTTTTACACACGCTGTCCTCTGCCGGAATATTGCCCGCGCCTCTCAAAAAACTTCCAGGAAGCCATGCAGAAACTGGAGGCCATGACGAACGCTCCCGCCAACTGGCATCTGATATCCGTCTCATTCGATCCGGAATTCGACACGCCGCAAATCCTGAAAAGTTACGGTCTGGGCTACGGGTACGATGCCGCGCATTGGAGTTTTTTCACCGGCCCGCAGGACAAAATCGCCGCACTGGCCCGCGGAGTCGGCGTGGAATACAAAACGGACGGCGGGACGATCAACCACAATTTCCGCACGTTGGTCGTGGATCCCAACGGTCACCTGCAAATGATTTTTCCCGTCAGCGGAGATTTAAGCGACCAAATCGTATCCGAAATTCTCAAGGCAGCGGCTGTCCCGCTAAAGCCAATTTTGTCCGGCCGCCAGTAAACCTGCCTGTTCCCATGACATACCAAGCGTGAACAACCAGGAGTCAAGTTTCGGTTCCGATCTGGATGTTCTATGGTAAAGTGGCCGTTAGCTCTTTGACATTACGTTTCGTCTGACTTTGCAGGGTCACTTACGTCCGGATGCCACTTTAGTGCTGTTGTGCTTCGGCCCCACCATTCACCCTCTCCTTGGGGAGAGGGCCGGGGTGAGGGAGAGCTATGCCTCGGCGCTCTTGGCGCCTTCCTCAATAAGCCCGCGGGTACCGTCTGCCTGGAAGGCTATGGAAGCCTACGGAAGGGTCCCCCCCGGGGACTGAATTACCCCTGCTAGCCAAATTAACCTTCCGTGCAAACCAAAAGTAAACCGAAACAAACCGTTTTTCTTCAGTCTTTATCCATCTCCCGCTGTTTTTCCTTTTCCCTCGTTCATTTTGTCTTCACTGTTTGTAGATGAACGAGATTTTTGTCATTGGACACCGCAATCCGGACACGGACGCGATTTGCTCCGCGATTGGGTACGCGGAATTCAAACGGCGCACCGGCACGCCCGAGGCCGTCGCCGCCCGCTGTGGCGATACCAATGAACGCATTGATTTTGTTTTGAAAACCTTCGAGATGCCAGCGCCAAGGTTCATTGCGGATGTTTCCCCCAAAGTTTCCGACGTCATGCAGCGGCATATTATGAGCGTCACGCCTGACTCCACCGCCGCCGACGCCTTGCAATTGATGGATGAGCGCAACATCCGCATCCTGCCCGTGCTCGATAAAACGCGCCGGTGCTGCGGTTTGCTCTCGCTTTTCAAGCTCAGCAAATTTCTTTTTCCCGCCGCGGACCGCGCCGCGGATTCGCGCCGGGTGCTGTCCTCGCTTAAAAACCTCGCCGAGACATTGCACGGCAAACTGCTGGTCTCTTTTGAGCCCGAGGAGGAAGACGAATTGATCATGCTCATCGGCGCCATGAGCCTGGAATCGTTTGCCGACCGCCTGAAGGCCTTTGTGCACGAAAAAGTCATCGTCATCGTCGGCGACCGCGAGGACATCCAGGAAGCTGCCATCAAGAAACGCGTTCGCGTCATCATTGTCACCGGCGGCATTAAAGTGGAAAAAGAAGTCCTCGAGATGGCCCAGGACCGGCACGTCAGCATCATCTCCTCCCCGCACGACACCGCCACCACCTCCACGCTCTGCCGTGCTGCCGTGGCCGTGAGCCACGTCTTGAACGAGGAATTCATTTGCTTCCAGGAACAGGCGCCACTCGCTGCTGCACGCGAAGAAGCCCGACTGTCTGGCCATCAGATTTTCCCCGTGCTCAACCCGGAAAACAAAGTCGCCGGCATTTTGTCCAAAACCGATTTCCTCAAAAGCATCAGCCGCAAGTTGATCCTTGTGGACCACAACGAAATGTCCCAGGCCGTGCAGGGCGCGGAGGAAGTCGAGATCATCGAAATCATTGACCATCACCGCATTGGCGCGCTCACCACAACGCAGCCCATTTTATTCCGCAACGAACCCGTCGGTTCCACCAGCACCATTGTAGCGGGCTGTTTTTTCCAATCCGGCGTGGAACTTCCCCCGCCCATTGCAGGCTTGCTGCTGGCAGGCGTCATTTCGGATACATTGAATCTCACATCGCCCACCACCACGCCGCGCGACGCGGAAATTTTGAAAAAGCTCGAGGAAATTTCCGGCACGAAAGCCAAAGCCTTCGCCGAAAAATTCTTCGCGTCCGATTCCCTCCTCTCCATGAAACCCGCCGCACAGGTCATCACGACGGATTGCAAGGAGTATGTCGAAAGCGGTTCGAAATTCAGCATCGCGCAAATCGAGGAAATTGGTTTCGAACAGTTCTGGAAACGCAAAGATGAATTGATCGAGGCGCTCGAAGCCAGCCGCCGTAAGCGTGACTATTTCTTTGCCGCTCTCTTCGTGACCGATGTCTCCACGCAAAGCTCGATCCTGCTCATCGTGGGCGACAAGGGATTCATCCGCCGCATCGGCTATCCGAACGTCGAACCGGGCATCTATGAATTGGGCAACGTCGTTTCCCGCAAGAAACAATTGCTGCCGTACTTCATTCATTGCCTGCGGCAGGCAGCGACGACAGCAGGTTAAGCACCGCCGGCATCATTCCTCGCCGCCCTGATGGTCGAGGAAATGCCGTATGCAATGCGAAAGCTCGACAAAATCAATGGGCTTCTGGAAAACATAACGCAACGGCGCGTAACGGGACGTGGATAAATCCGGGGGATGGTTCAATCCCGTCATTAAAATAACCGGCAAATTTGGGCGCACGGCGCTCATCTCTTCCGCCAGTTCGGCGCCCTGCAAATCCGGCATCGTATGATCCGTAATCACCAAATCAAATTTCTCCGAATCCGCGCGAAAGGTCTTCATCGCTTCGCGGCTATCGGCACGCGTGGTCACCCGATAACCCATTTTGCGTAACCGTTGCTGCATCATGTCCAGGACCGGGACCTCGTCGTCCACTACGAGGATTTGTTCGCGATGTCCCGGCAAAATTTGGTCTTTGTCTATTATATTTCCCGTCGGCAATTCTTTTGATTTGGGCAGGTACAGATGAAACGTTGTTCCATCTCCCACCCGGCTGTTCACCTTGATGTGTCCGCCGCTACGGGTGACGATTTTTTGCACCAGTGTCAGCCCCAGGCCCGTTCCGCGCCCGGGCGCTTTCGTCGTGAAAAACGGTTCAAAAATTCGTTCCAGCACATCCGGGCTCATGCCACGCCCGGTATCATGGACCGCCAAGTGAACATACGAACCGGCCGGCAATGACAACTTTGCTCCTGTTCCGGCATCCAAGTCCAGCGCATCCAACTCAAATTCCAGGCGTCCGCCCTTCGCTTTCATTGCATGACCCGCATTAGTGCCGAGGTTCATAATGACCTGGTGCATTTCGGTCACGTCAGCCACCACTACATCATCGTCTGTCTTCGTATTGACATGGATGCTGATCGAGGATGGCAGCGTCGCAGAAAGCAATTTGACTACTTCCTTGAGAATACCACCAAGCTTTAACGGGTGATGCTGGGCATCCGTTGGGCGGCTGAAGGTCAGAATTCGTTTGATGAGATCACGCGCGCGATTGGCAGATTTAAGTACCATGTCCAGGTTATCGCGCGTTTTGCCTTTGACCTGGGAATCGGCCAGGGCCAGTTCCGTATAACCGAGGATTGCGCAGAGCACGTTGTTAAAATCATGGGCCATGCCGCCGGCCAGTGTGCCAATCGCCTCCATCTTTTGGGCGTGCAACATCTGCTTTTCCAATTTGGCCCGGTCCGCCTCGGCATTTTTGCGGTCCGTAATATTATCAATGAAGCCCTCGTAATGATGAATCGCGCCGTCGTCATCCCGCACCGCACGCGCACTTTCGGAAATCCAAATGATACTGCCATCGCGCCGGCGCACCTGGTACTCCAGGCCCAGCACAAAGCCGTTCTGCTCCATCTGCTGCTTGAACCGTTCCCGGAAAGACGAATCCACGTAAATCTGGTTTTGGATGTCCGAAACCAGGTTTAACATTTCCTCCGGACGCTCGTAACCATACATCCGGGCCAGGGCGGCATTGACCACCAGATATTGGCCATCGGGCGTGCTTTGATAAATACCTTCAATGGCATTTTCGAACATGCCACGGTATTTAGTCTCCGCCGCCTTCAGCCGCGCAAAACTCGTTTCGCTATTACTCACCCAAGCCGATACAAGCAGTTCATTTGCCAATCTTTAACTAGTGAAACAGTAAATTTGCCCTGGCTGAGACTTCATTTTAACCTGGGTGCCAAGGCCTAAAAACTCCGTTTTTCCTTAATTTTTTCGGCCTCATGCCTTCTTTTTTCTTTTCGGGCATCCGCTTTGCCTTCACTGTTTGGGCGTGAAATTGTCCGCTCAAGAAATCCGCACCGCGGTCAAAGCCGCCCTGGTTGAAGACATCGGCACCGGCGATGCCACGACCCTCGCGACCGTCCCGCCCGGCCTGAAGGCCCGCGCCGTCATGCGCGCGCGCGAACCGCTCGCCCTCGCCGGCGTCGAATTCGCCGAAGCCGCCTTTCGCCAGTCGTCCGGGAAAGTTAAAATTGAAAAAATCCTTCGCGACGGCCAGCGCGCCAGGGCCGGCGCGACGTTGCTCAAAATTTCCGGCCCGGCCCAGGCCATCTTAACCGCCGAACGCGTTGCGTTAAATTTCATCCAACGGCTCTCGGGCGTGGCTACTCTCACGGCTGCTTTCGTGGAAGCGGTGCACGGTACGCGTGCTCAAATTCTCGAAACCCGCAAAACCACTCCCGGCTGGCGGCGATTTGAAAAGTATGCGGTCGCTTGCGGCGGCGGGACGAATCATCGCATTGGTTTGTTCGACATGATTTTGATCAAAGACAATCACCTGGCCGCGCTGCGGGACGCCCAACCCAACGCCATCGCCGCCGCGATTGAGCGCGCGCGCGCAAAATTCCCGAAATTAAAAGTCGAAGTCGAAGCCGACACGCTCCAGCAGGTCGAACAAGCGCTCGATGCCGGCGCGGAAATAATTTTGCTCGATAACATGAGCTTAAAACAATTGCGGGCTGCCGTAAAAATGACCAAGGGTTACGCTAAAACGGAAGCCAGCGGCGGCGTGAATTTAAAAACCGTCCGCGCCATCGCGCAGACCGGCGTGGATTTCATTTCCGTCGGCGCGCTGACGCACTCCGCCCGGGCGGTGGACATTGGATTGGATTTCGAAGAATGACCACCGACGCAAAAATTCTTTCCGCGCTGCGTAAAAACCCCGACGGCATTTCCGGCGCTGAACTGGCGGAGCAACTGCACATCAGCCGCGCCGCCATCTGGTCGCGCATTGAAGAACTGCGCAAGCTCGGCTACGATATCGAGGCCGGGCCGCATCGCGGCTATCGCCTCGTGGACGAACCGGATGCGCTCCTGGCCGACGACCTCCTCGCCCGCCTCGGCAAAACCCGCATGATCGGCCGCGACATCCAGGTCTACGAGCAAACCACTTCCACGAACGACGTCATCGAACGCCTCGCCCGCGACGGCGTGCGCGAAGGCGTCGTCGTGTTTGCCGAATCCCAAACGAAAGGACGCGGGCGCCTGGGCCGCAAATGGGTTTCCCCCACACGCAAGGGCTTGTGGTTCTCCATCCTGTTGCGGCCGAATCTGCGCCCGCAGGAAACTACGCAATTGACCGTCGCTTCCGCCACGGCCCTGCGCCGCGCCATTGTTTCCCAAACCAATCTGCCCATGGAAATCAAATGGCCGAACGACATCCTGATTAACGGGCGAAAAGTCGCCGGCATCCTGACGGAGATGAGCGCGGAGCTCGATCGCGTCCGGCACGTCATTCCCGGCATCGGCATTGATGTGAACCAGGACACAAATGAATTTCCGCCGGAACTGCGCAAGATTGCCACGTCGCTGAGAATCGAAAGTGGCGAGAGCATTTCCCGCGCGGCCCTGGCGGTGGAGATTTTGCAGGAATTGGATAAAGATTACGCACGCGTTTATACCGGGAAATTTTCCGAAATCGCCGATGAATGGGTGGAATATTGCGGAACCATCGGCAAAGATGTGACCGTGCAAATCGGCGATCGCAAGATTCGCGGCTGCGCCGAATCGCTGGACGACGACGGCGCACTCGTCTTGCGAACCGAATATGGCCGCCTGCAACGCATCACCGGCGGTGATGTCTCCATTGAAAAATCCTAGGCGGCTCGAACATTTCAGGGACTAACGAGCCGGAAGAATTGCGAGGGGAACGAATTGGTCACGGTAACGGTCATGCCCTGCACGGTATTGCTGACCGTCGTCCAATTAGGCGAAACCAGGTTGGTAGCGCTTTGCAAAACGTAATTACTGGCCCAGGCCGGCCAGGAAAGCACGATTAGACGGCCATTGGATAAAATGTTTAAAACGGGAGGAAAGGACAATTCAAACACCGTGCCGACGTGATTGGTGCCGCCTCCGGGTGCAGTTCCGTAAAGATTGCCGTTGCCGGCCAATGTCAAACCCGCCAGCGGATCGGCTCCATCACGACCATTGGTGAAAGAATAAAGCGGTGTTAGGACGCCATTGGTAGTGACCCGGAAAACACTGCCGTAATCATTGGCGCCACCTTCGTAAGCAGTTCCGTAAAGATTGCCGTCATTGGCCTGCACGAGAGCGGCAGAAGGAGCAGCCCCGTCATTACCATCAGTAAAGGAATAAAGCGGCGTCAGGACACCATTGGTCTTGATCTGGAAAATCGCCCCGTCGAAATTGGTGCCGCCTTCCTCGGCGGTTCCATAAAGATTACCGTCACTGGCTTGCACCAGGCCCGCAACTGGATAAGCGCCATCATGACCATCGGTGAAGGAATAAAGTGGCGTTAAGACCCCATTGGTGGTGATTCGGAAAACAACCCCGTAACCGTTGGTGCCGCCTTCGTATGTGGTTCCATAAAGCTTGCCGTCACTGGCCTGCACCAGGCCCGCCACCGGATAGGAGCCATCATGACCGCCAGTGAAAGAATAGAGTGACGTCAAAGCGCCACTGGGAGTAATCCGGAAAACCGTGCCGTCGAAATTGGTACCGCCGTTCTCGGTTGTCCCGTACAGATTGCCATCGTTCGCCAGTGTCAACCCGCCCCGGGGATTGGCACCATCATGACCGCCGGTAAAGGAATAGAGCGGTATGAATGCGCCGTTCGTGGTGGTTCTGAATATCGCACCATAATCGTTAGTGCCCCCGTATTGAGTAGTCCCGTAAAGAGCACCGTCGCTGGCTTGCACCAAACCGGCATAAGGATTCGCGCCGTCATTGCCATTGGTGAAAGAATAAAGCGGGGTCAGTGCGCCACTGGTACTAATTCTAAATATCGTGCCGTAGCCGTTAGTGCCGCCTTCGTAGGTGGTGCCGTAAAGATTACCGTCATTAGCCTGCATCAAATTGGCCACCGGATTGGCGCCGTCATTGCCACCCGTGAAGGAATAAAGGGGAATGAACGTAGGCTGGGCGTCCGCTCCCTGGAGGCCAGCCAACAGCGCCCACATAACCAGGAGCCATTTAACCTGGATTTTCATCGGATGTTTCTATTAGGCTTTCGTCTTCTGCCGAATTTTATTCATTCTTCGTAGAATTGCAAGATTTTTCCCGGCTTCTATCCAGTCCGCCTTTAGTTTGCTGTTGTTTTTGCGTAAACTGTCGGCAACGGCGGCCGGAATCAGGCTTTTGGCCATGCATTTTTCATTTTTAATTTTTAACTTTTCATTTTTAATTGAGTGATGCTTTTGCTTTTCGACATCGGGAACACGCACACGCACCTCGGCCTGGCAACGGACCGGCGTGTCACCAAGCAGGCCAACATCCCCACGCGCGAATGGTTCGGCGGGAAGGCAAGCGTGCTGGTGAAAAGATTTGTCGGCGGCAAAAAAATCACCGGCGCAGCTTTGTGCAGCGTCGTCCCGCGCGCCACGCCACTTGTCCGCAAAGCGGTTCGCAGCACCTGGAACTTGGATACATTGGAACTGAACGCCCAAACCACGCGCGGCGTGGGCATTGATTATCCGAAACCCAAAACCATCGGCGCCGATCGTCTGGCCAATTCCGTCGCCGCCTTCAAACGCTTCGGTGCACCCGTCGTCGTCGTGGATTTTGGTACCGCAGTGACCTTTGACGTTGTTAATACCAAAGGCAATTACATCGGCGGCATCATCGCGCCCGGTCTGGCGGCGATGACCGATTATCTGCACGAGAAAACGGCATTGCTGCCGCGCATCAAAATCACCGAGCCAAAAAAGGTGGTCGGCAAAAGCACTGAGCAGGCCATGCTCGCCGGCGCGGTCTATGGCTATCGCGGACTCGTGCGCGAGCTCATCTCCGAACTCAAACGCGAACTGAAAACCAAACGCCTGCCCGTCGTCGCCACCGGCGGCTACGCCAAACTCATTGCCACCGGCCTGCCGGAAATTTCGTCTATCGAACCCAACCTGACCCTTGACGGCCTGCGCCTGGTTTGGCAGGCATCGCAAACTTGAACTTTAAAACCGTTCGCCGAACTGGCAAACTCCCCTTTCTATGTCGAGCAGCCGCAGGCAATATCCGTTTCATCTGATCGAGCCCAAATGGCAAAAAGTTTGGGACGACCAGCAGGCTTTTCGCGCCTTTAATCCCGGCGACGACATCCCCGCGTCCCATCCCTTTGCACAGCGCCATCAGCTTTCCGGCAAAGTCTCCGCCGCGCAATTGCCGCCCAAGTTTTACATCCTCGACATGTTCCCCTACCCCAGCGGCGCCGGCCTGCACGTGGGCCATCCCGAGGGCTACACCGCCACCGATATTTTGGCGCGATACAAACGCGCGCGCGGTTTCAACGTCCTCCATCCCATGGGCTGGGATGCTTTTGGTTTGCCCGCTGAGCAATACGCCGTCAAGACCGGCCAGCATCCGCGCAAAACTACGGAAGAAAACATCGCCACCTTCAAGCGGCAGATTAAATCCCTCGGTTTCAGCTACGACTGGTCCCGCGAGCTCGCCACCACCGACCCCGACTATTTCAAATGGACCCAGTGGATTTTTCTCAAACTTTATAATAGCTACTTTGATCCCGAATTAAATAAGGCCCAGCCGATTGAATTGTTGGAAGACGCGCTTTCGGACACGCCTAAGCATAAGGACAAATGGCCAAGTTCTTATTTGGCGACAATGCATAAAATATGGGATGAAAGACCCGGCCAAAGAGACGACCATAGCAACGATTTTTTTAGAAATACCCTCCTTCGCGACCGTCGTCTCGCCTTCGTCAGCGAAGCTCCCGTGTGGTGGTGCGAAGGACTGGGGACGGTTTTGGCTAATGAAGAAGTCGTGGACGGCAAAAGCGAAGTCGGCGGTTTTCCCGTTGTCCGTAAGCCCATGCGCCAATGGATGCTCCGCATTACTGCTTATGCCGAAAAACTGATCCAGGACCTCGATACCATTGACTGGACCGATTCGCTCAAAGAAATGCAGCGCAACTGGATTGGCCGGAGCGAAGGCGCGGAAGTGGATTTCCAAATCGCTGGATCGCCGGAAAAAATCCGCGTTTTCACAACGCGCCCGGATACGTTATTCGGCGCGACGTATATGGTCCTCGCGCCGGAGCACAAACTGGTTAACCAAATCACCACGCCAGAGCAGCGCGATGCGATTGCCAAATACAAAACCGACGTTGCCAAGAAATCTGATTTAGAGCGCACAGAATTGGCGAAAGATAAAACCGGCGTCTTCACCGGCGCTTATGCTATCAACCCGGTTAATCAGGAAAAAATTCCCATTTGGATTGCTGACTATGTTTTGGCGAGCTATGGCACCGGCGCCATTATGGCTGTGCCCGCTCATGACACGCGCGATTATGAATTCGCACAGAAATTCAATTTGCCAGTCATCCAGGTAGTCGAACCACCCGCCGGAAAAAATTGGCAAGGATTTACTGATGATGGAACCGCCGTAAACTCCGGTTTCATTTCCGGCCTGCCCACTGCCGAAGCTAAAAAGAAAATCACCGATTGGCTCCAGGAAAAGGGTCTCGGCCAGCGCACTATCAACTACAAACTCCGTGATTGGCTTTTTTCCCGCCAGCGCTATTGGGGCGAGCCTTTCCCAATTCTTTGGAAGACCGGTCAAACCAGGGGCACAACCTTTATATATAATGAAGCCTTGCCGGAAAGCACTTTACCTGTATTACCGCCGGAATTGACTGATTACAAGCCCACCGCCACCGGCGAGCCGCCCCTCGCCCGCGCCAAAGATTGGGTGAACCTCCCAGACGGCTCGCAACGCGAGACCAACACCATGCCGCAATGGGCCGGCTCCTGCTGGTATTATCTCCGCTATCTCGATGCGAAAAACGCAAATGCCTTTGTCGGCAAGGAAGCCGAATACTATTGGATGAGCGGCAAGTCCGCTGGCGTTGATTTATACGTCGGCGGCACCGAACACGCCGTGTTGCACCTGCTCTACGCGCGTTTCTGGCACAAGGTTCTTTTCGACCTCGGCTATGTTTCTACGCCCGAGCCGTTTTTCAAGCTCGTCAACCAGGGCATGGTCCTGGGCGAAGACAACCAGAAGATGTCCAAGTCCCGCGGCAACGTCATTCCCGTGGACGCGCCTGTGCGCGATGTTGGCACCGACGCCTTGCGCCTCTACGAAATGTTCATGGGCCCGCTCGAAATGGTCAAACCCTGGAGCACCAAGGGCGTCGAAGGCGTCTATCGTTTCCTCGGCCGCGTCTGGCGACTCTTCGTGGATGAAACGAGCGAAACGGAATTTGAGCAGGCGGAAACTACCACCGACCCGCAGAAGCACGCCGAATTGTTGAGCCTCATCCGCCTGGATACGGCCATCAAAGACGTTGCGGCCACTCCGGTACAATTGAAGACGCTCCACGCCTGCATCAAAAAAGTAACCGAAGACCTGGACGGCTTGCGCTTCAACACCGCCATTTCCGCACTTATGGTTTTTGTGAATGAAGCGATGACCTGGGAAACCAAACCCGTTTCCGTCCTGCGCGATTTCCTCATCTTGCTTCAACCCTTTGCGCCGCATTTGGCCGAGGAACTTTGGGCTCGGCTCCCCAACTCCGGAAATTTAGCTTATTCCGCCTGGCCTAAATTTGACGCAGCCCTGCTCGTGGAATCCGAAATGGAAATTCCCGTGCAGGTGAACGGCAAACTCCGCGATGTGATTAAAGTTCTCGCCGATATCAGCCAGGCTGACCTGGAAGCGGCCGCGAAAAGTTCTGAGAAAGTGAAACCGTTTATCGAAGGCAAAACGATTAAGAAAGTCATCGTCGTGCCGAAGAAATTGATGAACTTGATCGTAGCCTGATTTTCAGCCGTGGTTGCTTTTTAATTCGCCCATAACGCGGCGCATGTGGGCAACGTCAACACCGTGCGTCCCAAGCTGGTCGATAAAGTCCTGGGCGCAATCTTCGCCGATGACGGTCCGCATGGACCGGCTTCCCTTGTCCAGGCTGAAGACCGCCGAATAATGGACGTGTACTTCGGGCGACTTTACCGCGTCGGAAGCAGGCGGTTGAATGTGAATGAAGGCGATTTGTTCGAGGAAGATGACGATCCCGTTTTTGAGTGCGATAGTTTTCATGGTATAGTTTTCGCCTGGCTATTGTTATGCCGGCCAATTTTTTTAGGCCGGTCAACCAGGCGCTGCTACTCAATACCAATCGCCCTAGCCTGTCAAATCACTTTTCTGCCCCCGCCAAAATCGTCTGGAAATGCGGCGGCTGTTCTTCGCTCGCGACCACGCTGATTTCGATTTTTTTGAAACCCGCGTTCTCCAACCAATGATGCAAATCGCTCTCCGCAAAACCCGGCCAGCGGTCGCCGTAAAGCTCATGCGCCTTTTCGAAGTTATGCTTCAGCAAATCCAGGATCATGATTTGCCCGCCGCTCTTCAAAATTTTATACGCGGCGGCAATCGCGTCCGCCGGGACTTCCGCATGGTGCAGCGCCTGGCTCAAGATCACCAGGTCCACACTGCCCGGCTCAATCGGTGGATTTTGCAAATCGCCCTGCCGAAACTCCAAATTTTTCAGCCCGTTCTTTTTTGCCTTCGCCTTGCCAAACTCGACAATCTTTTCCGAATTGTCCACGGCAATCACCTTTTTGCACCGGCGCGCGAGCAGTTCGCTCAACAACCCTTCGCCCGCGCCCAAGTCCGCCACTACCAACGGCGGCAAAATGCGCAAGAGCAAATGCCCGAACGCCTGCCACGACCGTCCCGGACCGTACACACGGTCGAAGCGCCCGGCGATTTGGTTGAAATAAACCTCTGCGCGCTCGCGTCGGCGCGCCAGCACGCGCTTCAAATTAATTTGGTCGCCCGCGTTCTCCGGCAATTCCTTCGCCCCGCGAATCGCCAACTGGATAAATTCCCGTTCCGTCGCACCGGCGTTTTCATTCAATTTATAAAACGCCCGCTTGCCCTCGCGCCGCGATTGCAGTAGTTCCGAATCCTGCAACAGGCCCAGGTGCGTCGAGATGCGCGACTGTCCCAGCCGCGTGATTTCCTGCAGCTCGGCCACGGACAGCTCGTCCCGCTCCAGCAGCGCCACGATGCGCAGCCGCGTCGGGTCTGACAATGCCCGCAAAGATTTTAAGGTGGCCGACATTTGCTTATTTATTCAGGATTTAAGGCTTTTAAGCATGCCAAAATAATTTCAGAAACGGTTTGACAATGCTGTAATTTGTTATATCATCAAATCCTGATACGTCAATACGTTTAATTAATTCATGAGCAAAAACTTTATCTTCTCTTCCGAGTCCGTCGGCGAAGGCCATCCGGACAAAGTATGCGATACCATTTCCGATTACGTGCTGGATGCCTGCCTCGCGCAGGACAAACACAGCCGTGTCGCCTGCGAGACTTACGCCAAGGCCAATCTCGTGGTGGTCGGCGGCGAAATCACGACCAAGGCCAAACTCGATTTTAACGCCATCGCCCGCGAAGCTATTCGCGATATCGGCTACACCCACGACGACGACGTCTTTCACGCGGACAAAGTCCTCATCGTGAACGCCATCACGTCGCAGTCTCCTGACATCGCGCAGGGTGTGGATGCGAAAGCGGCCGAAGGCAAAGATACCGCCGAGCAGGGCGCCGGTGACCAGGGCCTGATGTTCGGATATGCCTGTGATGAAACGCCCGAGCTCATGCCTGCGCCCATCATGTACGCGCATTTGCTGGGCCGCGCGCTCACCAAAATCCGCAAGACCGGCAAGGTCAAGTGGCTCCGTCCGGACGCCAAGTCCCAGGTCTCCGTCCGCTACGAACACGACAAGCCCGTTGAAATCGTCAACGTCGTTATCTCCACCCAGCACGCGCACGACGCGAAGCACAAGACCATCAAAGATTTTTGCGTCAACGAAGTCATCAAGAAAGTGCTGCCGAAGCACATGCTGACGAAGAACACGCAGTTCCTGATCAACCCCACCGGCCGTTTCGTGGTGGGTGGTCCCCAGGGCGATACCGGTTTGACCGGCCGCAAAATCATTGTGGATTCCTACGGCGGCATGGGCCGTCACGGCGGCGGCGCGTTTAGCGGCAAAGATCCCTCGAAGGTGGACCGCAGCGCGGCGTACATGGGCCGTTACGTGGCCAAAAACATTGTCGCGGCGGGCATAGCCACCAGCGCGGAAATCCAATTCGCCTACGCCATCGGTTATCCTGAACCGGTCAGCGTTTGCGTCAATACCTTCGGCACTGCGGTGGACGGCATCACCGACACCGAAATTGAAAAAGCCGTGCGCAAAGTATTTAGCTTCAAGCCCGCGAACATCATCAAGCAACTCGACTTGCTTCGCCCGATTTATCGCAAGACCACTAACTACGGCCATTTCGGCAAAAACGATCCCGAAATTTCCTGGGAAAAGACGGACAAAGCCGAGGCCCTCAAACGCGCCCTCTAATAAACCATTAACCTTAAGCATATATGGCAAAGATTAAACTCTCTCCCTCCCGCCGCACGGTGGTGAAAACGAATGGCAACGGCGCCAAGAACGATTACGCGGTGCGCGACCTCTCGCTCGCCGAATGGGGCCGCAAAACTATCCAGGTCTCCGAGCATGAAATGCCCGGCCTGATGGCGATCCGCAAAAAATATGGCCCAAGCAAGCCGCTCAAGGGCGTGCGCATTACCGGTTCGTTGCACATGACCATCGAAACGGCCATCCTCATCGAGACGCTCATCGAACTCGGCGCAGACGTACGCTGGGCCAGTTGCAATATTTTCTCCACGCAGGACCATGCCGCCGCGGCCATCGCCCAGGCCGGCATTCCCGTGTTTGCCCATAAAGGCGAAACGCTGGAGGAATATTGGGACTTCACCCTCGCCGCGCTGACGCATCCGGGCAACAAAGGCCCGCAACTCATCGTAGATGACGGCGGCGACGCCACGTTGCTCCTGCACAAGGGCTATCAAATGGAATTGGGCGACAACTGGGTCAATACTCCCAGCGATAACCATGAAGTGACCGTCATCAAAAATCTTTTGAAAAAATGCGCCAAGGAGCGCCCGGGCTGGTTCACGGAAGTGGTCAAGGATTGGAAAGGTGTTTCCGAAGAGACGACCACTGGCGTGCATCGCCTTTATCAAATGCTCGAGGCCGGGAAACTTCTCGTCCCCGCAATTAACGTCAACGACTCCGTTACCAAGTCCAAGTTCGACAATCTCTACGGCTGCCGCGAATCGCTCGCGGACGGCATCAAGCGCGCCACCGATGTGATGGTGGCCGGCAAGGTCGCGGTCGTTTGCGGCTACGGCGACGTCGGCAAAGGCTCGGCGCATTCGCTCCGCGGCTTTGGCGCTCGCGTCATCGTCACCGAAATTGATCCGATCAATGCGCTGCAGGCCGCCATGGAAGGCTTTGAAGTCACGACTGTCGAAGACACCCTCGGCACCGCTGACCTGTACGTCACCACCACCGGCAATTGCGACGTCATCACCCTGGACCACATCCTGAAGATGAAAGACCAGGCCATCGTCTGCAACATCGGCCATTTCGATAATGAAATCCAGGTGGACCGCCTCAATACCGCCAAAGGCGTCAAGAAAGTGACTATCAAACCGCAAGTGGACCGCTACGACCTGCCCGGTGATAAGAGCATTTATCTGCTCGCCGAAGGCCGCCTTGTAAACCTCGGCTGCGCCACGGGCCATCCCAGCTTCGTCATGTCCAACAGCTTCACCAACCAATGCCTCGCGCAGTTGGACCTGTGGAAAAATCGCGGCACCAACAAGATTGGCGTTTATCGCCTGCCGAAGAAGCTGGACGAAGAAGTCGCCCGCCTGCATCTCGAAAAAATCGGCGTGAAGCTCACCAAGCTCTCGAAGAAACAGGCCGATTACCTCGGCGTGCCGCTCGATGGGCCGTACAAGGCCGAACACTACCGCTACTAATTTAATTGTCTAAAGAACATCAAGGCGAACGGAATTCCCGTTCGCCTTTTTTATTTTGATGACGGCACCTTGCATTTTGGTAGAGGCTTAATATATTAACTTACGGTCAGCCATTATTGTGTGCTTATGAAATCAAATGCCTTGATGGAAGCACTGTGGTCGCTAAAAACGCGTTATCGGAAAAACATCATCGAGAACAGGGCGATGATGATTCTAATATGGGT
>Ga0335083_10005063_pt1 | contig 16668 bp, 15 predicted proteins | sample Lox_Sample_42_FD_206716 | JGI IMG/M metagenome (GOLD analysis project Ga0335083, IMG submission 206716) | Soil microbial communities from Loxahatchee National Wildlife Refuge, Florida, United States - Lox_Sample_4.2 | ecosystem: Environmental > Terrestrial > Soil > Wetlands | place: USA... | reverse complement strand
GGAGGCGTCTTCGCAGCAAGACACGCGCATCACGCTGGACGTTTCGCGCGTCAACATGCTCTACACGGTGTCGGACAAGCGAGGCCGGTTTGTCACGGACCTTGGCAAGGACGACTTCGAGGTTTTCGAGAACAAGAAGCCGCAGAGCATCATGGAATTTTCAGCCGAGGCCGACCTGCCGCTGCGACTGGCGATTTTGATCGACACCAGCAACAGCATCCGGGATCGTTTCCACTTCCAGCAGGAAGCCGCGATTGCTTTCATCGACGGCACGGTACGGCCGGGGCAGGACAAGGCCATGATCGTCAGCTTCGACACAGCCGCGGAACTGGTGGCGGACCTCAACGACAACATATCCCAGCTGGAGAAGGCCATCGACAGCCTGCGGCCGGGGGGCGGAACATCGTTGTACGACGCCATTTTCTTTGCGTGCCGCGACAAGCTGATGGAGGATCAGCCGCTCTATAAATTCCGCCGCGCGATGGTGATTCTGAGCGACGGAGAGGACAACCAGAGCCGTTACACGCGCGACCAGGCGCTCGAAATGGCGCAGAAAGCCGACGTCACCATCTACACCATCTCGACCAACATCACGCATATCGAAACCGATGGCGACAAAGTGCTGCGCTATTTCGCCAGCGAAACGGGCGGCCAGGTGTTCTTTCCTTTCAAGGCCACGGATCTGAACCAGTCGTTTGAGAACATCGCCAACGAATTGCGGCACCAGTACAACATTTTTTATCGTCCCGACCCGCTCAAGACGGACGGCCTCTATCATCCGGTGGAGATTCGCGTCAAAGGCCGGAAGGACCTGATTGTGCGGTGCCGCAAAGGATACTACGCTCCCAAGATCTGAGGCGGTCAAATGAAAAAGTTTGTTCCATTGCTGCTGGCGTTGGGCCTCTGGGCCGCGGATTCCTGGCAGAACAAGCCCATGGCGGAGTGGAGCGACAAGGACGTCCAGAAGATTCTCAGCAATTCGCCGTGGGCCAAAGTGATCAGTGTTTCGACCGGCGGGTTGATGGACTCGGGATCGATGCCGGAGCGCGGTGGAAGATTCGGCGGCGACGATTCCCAGCCTCGTTCGAGCGCCGAACAAATGCCTGGAGCGAGCGCGGGGGTGCCGGGCGGTAACATGCCATCACGAGGCATCGACGGCGGCCTGAATAGTCCGGCCGGAGCATCCATTCCGATCAGCGTGGTCTGGGAAAGCGCGCTGCCTGTCAAGCAGGCGCTGGCGCGGCGCAAGTATGGAGCCGAAGCGGGAACATCGCCGGAAGCGCAAAAGTTTCTGGATCAAAACGGCAGCTACGTGATCGCGGTGGCTGGAATTCCGGACGCCCTGGCCCAAGCCGGCGCCACGCACGGCAAGGCGGCGCTGCTCGCTGAGACCAGTCTGTCCGCGAAGGGCAAGCCGCTGCTACACGCCACGGGCGTCGAGGTTGGGCCGCCCGGCAAAGCGGTGGAAGTGATCTTCACGTTCGACAAAACCGCGCCTTTCAGCATCGAGGACAAAGAGGTGGAGTTTTCCACGCAGTTTGGAGCTGTCGCGGTGAGGTACAAGTTTCGTTTGAAGGACATGCTCTATCAGGGCAAGCTGGAACTCTAGCGCCTGCAGTACAATAAAATCTCCCCCGAGCATTTTCTCTAAGGATTGTTCAATGGACGAAAAAGAACGCGCGCGCACTCTCGGACTCACGCTGGGCCAAATCGAGAAGCAATTCGGTAAAGGCTCCATCGTCCGGCTGGGATCTAAGGAAGCCGTGGTGGCGGTGTCTACAATTTCCACCGGGTCCATTTCGCTGGACAATGCGCTGGGCGTAGGTGGATTTCCGCGCGGGCGCATCATCGAGATCTTCGGTCCTGAGTCGTCGGGAAAAACCACGGTCGCATTGCAGGTGGTGGCGGAAGCGCAGCGGGTAGGAGGCATGGCGGCGTTCATCGACGTGGAACATGCGCTAGATCCCATCTACGCGCGCAAGCTGGGCGTGGACGTCGACAATCTGCTGGTGTCGCAGCCGGATTACGCCGAGCAGGCGCTGGAAATCACCAATGCGCTGATCGCTTCCGGATCTATCGATGTTCTGGTGGTGGATTCAGTGGCGGCGCTGGTTCCGAAATCCGAACTGGACGGCGAGATGGGCGACAGCCACATGGGCGTGCAGGCGCGCCTGATGTCGCAGGCCATGCGCAAGCTGACCGGCAACGTGTCGAAATCCAATACCTGCCTGATTTTCATCAACCAGATTCGCGAGAAGATCGGCGTCATGTTCGGCAATCCGGAGACAACTACGGGCGGCCGCGCGCTGAAATTCTATTCTTCGGTGCGGGCCGACATCCGGCGCATCGCGGCCATCAAGGAAGGCGAAGTGGTGGTGGGCAATCGCACCAAGGTGAAGATCGTGAAGAACAAGGTTGCTCCGCCGTTCCGCGAGGCCGAGTTCGACATCATCTATGGCGAGGGGATTTCGCGCGAAGGCGATTTGATCGATCTGGGCGTGGCGCAGAACCTGATCGACAAGAGCGGGTCGTGGTACAGCTACAAGGGCGACCGGATCGGCCAGGGCCGGGAGAACGCGCGGCAGTTCTTGAAGGACAATCCGGATGTGCGTACCGCGCTGGATGGCGAGCTACGCAGGGCGCTGGGGATGGTGCGGAAGGAAGCGGCACCGCCTTCGGCCACGCCGGTAGAACCGGCCAAGCCGCTGGAAGCCGGTAAGCCGGTAGCTGCCAGCGCCGCTCGTTCTCGGTAAGAGACAGCGTTTCATCGAGGACGCTTGCCAAAGAGGCGGTCTTCCGAGAGGCGACCATGCTTGAACCGCTTGCTCTAGCTTCAAAAGATCGGTTTGCGCGTTTCTGGATGGCGCTCGTTCTGGTGGCCGCGACGGCATGTGTTCTTTTGGCCGTCAGGCTTATGTCGCATTCACTATGGTTCGATGAAGTGCAGACGGCCAACATCGCCCAAGCTCCGAGGCTGAAGGATCTGGTATTGCGGGCGATTCACGAACGCCCGTATCCTCCGCTTTATTTTTTGGCGGACCGTGCGTCGTGGAAATTGCGGGGCGACGAAGTAGGCACGCGCCTCCCCTCGGCTCTGTTCGGCGCCCTGGCGACCCTGGCGGTTTATCTGCTCGGAACGAGCTTTTTCCGAGCGCGCACCGCAGCCGCAGCGGCGCTGATGTTTGCTCTGATGCCGGGCATGTTCCGATATTTCGTCGATGCCAATGCATACACCTTGTTTGCCTTGACGTCGACGCTTTCGGCGTGGGCTCTTTGGCGGGCGTTCGAAACGAATCGCGATCAGGACTGGGGTCTCTACGTCGCCGCTGCCGCCTGCGGGCTCGGATGCCACTTGCTATTCATCTTCCATATCGGGTCGCATTTCTTGGCTGGGCTGGCGTACAAACGTTCGCTGCGCTGGTCCGCTCAACCGCGCTTCTACAAGTCGATGACTCTGCTACTGCTGCTTTGGATAGCATGGGTCCTTTTCTATATAAGGTACGGAGGGCTGCACTTCCCAATCTCTTTGCGGCATCTATTGGATCGACATTTCGTGTATGTCTTTCTATTGACCTATTTCGGATTCCTTGACCGAAGCCGCGCCCTCTCGTTTTTCCTGTGGCCCCTTCTGCAAATAGGGGGCGCGGTGACACTATACTTGCGGGACAAGCGTTTGTTTACGTATTTGCTCTTGCTGATTGTTGTGCCGCTTATTGGTATTTCGCTATTTGTGGGCGCAACGCTCGAGTTTTTGACGTATCGATACGGGTCGGGAATCTTTCCCCTCACTTGTTTGCTGGGAGCCTCGGTCTTGGAGGCTCCCCTAGCAAGGCTGCGGTGGGCACCGGTGTTAGCAGTGATCATGACCGTGGCGGCCGGCCTCTACGTGATTGCTGGCGCTCCTATCGGATTCTTTGACTACCAGGACTGGAAAGGCGCAGCCACGTTCCTGGGGCAGAACGGAAGACCCGGCGATACGTTAATAATAGATCCGGGCTGGAGTCGCGAGGCGTTAGATTATTACGATCATAGTCTTTTACCTCGGGCCAGCGTAAGCAACGGCTACGCGGATGTGCCGAGCATCCTCAATTACTGCGGCGCGCATCCAGACGGCCGGAAATGGCTTATTGCTGCCTTTGAGAAGCCCCGCCCGGCACCGCCCGGTCTGGCACAAACCGGCGTTGCCCTCCCGGACCAGCTTAAGCAGAGCGGACGCGTAAGCCTCGGACCTCCGCGGAAGTTGACTGGCATTACCATTTATCCGCTCGCATGCCAGCCCTAGATGATTCCGACACCCGCGCGCCACGGCCGAGCCGGCTCACGCATAAATAATGAACTCCAGCAGGTTGCCGTCAGGATCGCGGACGTAGACGCTGGAGCCCTGTTTCCTTCGGCCGCCTTGACGCGGGACCGGTCCCTCGAAGATCTTGGCGCCGGCCCGATCCAGCATTCCACGAAGCGCTTCAGGTGTTCCATCCCAGACCAAGCACAGGTCGCCGCAGGGCGGCTTAGCGGCCGGCGCGCGCAGCGTGAAGGACTCGTTTTGCCAAGTCGCCGGGCGGTGAAAATTGATCATCTGCTGGCCGATATAGACCGAGCAGGCAGCTCGATTCTCGACCACGTCGAATCCAAGGCGCCGGTAGAACGCCAACATCGCGTCGGTATTTTGCATCGGCAGGGCGACATGATCGAAGCCGCGTACGCTTCCGGCATTCTGGGCTTTTGATTCGCGACCGGCCGCGCCCGCGGCAGCGATGGCGCCGATAAACCTACGGCGGGGAAGACTTGGTTGCATGCTGCACCTCGCTGACATCTATGTTCTCACTTAGGATCCAGCCACGCGCCGTTACATCAGTGCTGCTGGAAGAACTCGACGATCGGCCCCAGCGCGAGAGCCGGCAGGAAGCACAGAGCGCCCACCAGCAAGATGGTGCCGAAGACCAACACGCCGAATGTAGGCGTATCGCTCGGCAGGGTTCCGGCGGTCATGGGGACGCGCCGTTGCACGGCGAATCGGCCCGCCAATGCAAGCGCTATGGCGGCTAGCCCATATCGGCCCACGAGCATGGCAACTACCGTAGTGAGGTTGTAAAAGACGCTGTTGACGTTCAACCCGGCCATGTTCTGCCCGTTGGTGGCCATCGAGGATGCGTAGGCGAATAGGATCTCGGTGAAGGCATGCGGGCCGGTGTTGGTAACCAATCCCGCGCGTCCGGCGCTGGTGGCAACCGCAAAAGCAGTGAGTGCCAAGACCGCCTTGGGCGTGATCAGCGCATACAAGGCAATCAAGCGCGTTTCGGCGGATGTGATTTTCTTGCCCAAGTATTCCGGGGTGCGCCCAATCATGAGACCTCCCAGGAACACGCCCACCAACGCCACGATCACCATGCCGTAAACACCGGCGCCGAGCCCGCCGAAAACTACTTCGCCCAGGAGCATGAACATCAGAGGCACCAGCACGCCCAGCGGCTGAAAAGAATCGTGCATGGAGTTGTAGGAGCCGGTGGAGGTGTTGGAGGTGACGACCGCCGTCAAAACCGATTCGCCGGGGCCGAAGCGAACTTCCTTGCCCTCCATGTTCCCGCCCGCGATGTGCAGCCCGGCCAACTGAGGAGGCGGAGCGCTCTCGGCCCAATCGCAAACCGACAAGCCCACCAGGAACAGCGCCATCATCACCATGAGCAGCACCCAGCCGGCGCGCGGACGGTGGACGATTTCGCCGAACGCGATCATGAGCGAGGCAGGCAGTACGGCGATGGCGAGCATGCCGATGAAGTTGGTGAGCGGCGTTGGATTGGCGTAGGGATGCGCGCCATTGGCGTTGAAAAAGCCGCCGCCGTTGGTGCCCAGATTCTTGATGAATTCGAGCGCGGCCACGGGTCCTTGCGCGATGATTTGCGTCTTGCCTTCCATGGTGTGGGCTAACGTGTAAGGCGCCATGTTGAGCGGGACGCCTTGCCAAAGCAGAAAAAGGCTGCCGAGGAGGGCTAGAGGCAGCAGGACATAGAGCAGCGACCGGATGAGGTCCACCCAAAAATTGCCGATGGTGGCGGAGCGCTCGCGGGCAACGCCGCGGATGAAAGCGAATCCGGCCGCAAGCCCGGCGGCGCCGGCGAGGAAGTTCTGCGACACCAGGCCGATCACTTGAGCCAGGTAACGGAGCGTGGTTTCTCCCGCGTAGGCTTGCCAGGTGGTGGTGGTGGTGAAACTGACGGCAGTGTTGATGGCCAGGTCCTGCGTCATGGGCGTAGCGAGGTACGCGTCCGCAGGACCGCCGGGCAGCAGACGCTGAAGGATCAGGACCAGATACAGCAAAATCGCGCAGCCCACGCCAAACACCAGGAAGCAAGCAATGTAGACGCCGGCCGTCATCTCTTGTTCCGGGCGCACACCAAGCCAGCGATACAGAATCGACTCCACCGGGCGCAGCAAAGGATCCAGAAAAGTCCGCCGGCGCTGGGACACTCGGGCTAAATACAGACCGACGGGCAAGGCGAGCGCTGCGACGATCGCGAGGAAGATGATGTATTCAGTCCAGCGCATGAATGCTACCGTGGTGGCGGCGCCGGGCCCAGTGCTTGATCTAACGCCAGATTCAGCTCCAGCACAGGCACGCGCGGGTTGCCCAGCAAACCGAGTTGAGGACCCTGGGTGTGATCGGCAACCAATCGCCGGATCACCTCTTGATCCACGGCGCGTGCGCGAGCGACACGAGGCGTTTGCAGCGCCGCATTCTCGGGGCTGATGTCGGGGTCGAGACCGCTGGCCGAGCGGGTTACGGCGTCGATCGGTATCTCGGCATCGCGTGCCAGACCGTTGCGCCGGCGGTATTGGTCGGCCAGTTGCCGGATGCCAGGAAAGTCCGGCGCGCCATTTCTGAGTTTCGGATTGTTAGGGCTGAGGTTGGTGCCGCCGGATGCGGTTGCATCGTAGCCGTTGCCGGCGGCCGAAGGGCGCGGCTCAAAATATTCAGGCCGCGTGAATTCCTGGCCGATGAGCTGGGACCCGATGACGATGCCGCCGCGGGTGAGCAAGCTTCCGCCCGCCTGGCGCGGGAACAGCGGCCGGCCAATCGCAAACAGCAGCAAGGGAAAGATACAGCCGGTGAGGAAGGTCAAGACCAGCACGCTCAAAATGGCTGGGCGGGTCTGGTCACTCAGCTTGGCTTGCGGCGCGGGAGGGAACGCCCCCCGCACCGTACTTTCTTCCGGTTCCTGTGAATCAGGCATAGGTGGGTTTTCTACTGGGAGGTTACCGAGAACGAACTGAAGAAGTCATAGAGAAGCCATGAAGAAAGGATAAAGGAAAACGAGGGCAGGGTGCCGGGGCGCGTGGAAGCTGGTAGCCAAGAGGCGTGTTAAACTGTGAATTCCGTTTCAAGGAAAGCCCCATGAAATCTGCCGCTTTAGCAATCCTGTTTTCCAGCCTTCTGTGCGCCCAGACCACGACCACGCCGGCCGTCCAAGCGACGCCCGGTACGCCTTCCATCGCAGCTCCGCCCAGCGCGCCGGCCCAGGCTCCCGCAGCGGCTGTAATCGCGCCCGACACAGTGGTCATGGAAGCCGACGGGAAGAAATACACCAAAGCGGAAGTGGATCAATTGTTCGCGCTTCTGCCCGCGCAATACCAGGCGCAAGCCCACGCGCAGCCGCAGTTTTTGACGCAAATTCTCATGCTGCAGAAGCTGACCGACGACGCCATCAAGGATGGGTTAGACAAACGCCCGCCGTATAAGGAACAACTGGAATTGAATCGGCTGCAGGTGCTCGGGAATGCGGAACTCACGATTCACGGCAATTCCTTCCCGGTCACCCAGGCCGACGAGGAACAATACTACAAAGAACATCCGGATAAATTCCAGGAAGCCAAAGTTCGGGTCATTTATGTGGCGTTCAATCCGGCCCCCGGCAAGACCGGAGCCGAAAGTAAACTGCCGCTGGAGGCCGAGGCTAAGGCCAAGATCGACGACCTGCGCAAGCAAATCGTCGCGGGCGCCGATTTCGGCAAGCTGGCGCGCGAGAACTCCGATGATAAGACGTCCGCCGGCAAGGATGGGGACTTTGGCACGATCAAGCACAGCAGCCCCTATCCGGAACCGATTAAGAACGCGGTGTTCGCTTTGAAGCCGGGAGAACTGAGCGAGCCAATCCGGCAGTCCAACGGGTTCTACCTGATTCGTCTGGAGGAGCTGCATACCGTCCCTTACGACGACGTCAGCGGGCAGATCGCCACCGACATCCGGCAGGATAAATTCAAAGAGTGGACCAAGTCCCTGCAGACGCAATTTTCGATCAAAGTGATAGATCCGGCCTACTTTGCGCCCAAGGCTCCGCCCGCCCAATTGCAACAGGTTCGTTGAAGCGCTGGGGCTAGGACGCCTGGCGAAGCGGTTGCCGGCACTCCAAGGCCGGGCGATTGGAGTGCGTTTTTTGCCCGACCTGCGCGCCGGCAGCCGCAAGCTTTACTCCGGACGGCCGCACGGACAGCCGGTATATGCCGCCTCGTTTATTCGCAAGCGCAAAATGGTTTTGGATCTGGAACTCAAGCGGCGGCGCGGCGAATTGTCGCGCATCGTAGTGCACGAGCTGTTTCACTTCGTTTGGGTACGGCTTGGAAACCCGGTTCGAGCATCGTACCTGGCGCTGCTGAGAAGAGAATGGAGGGAGCGTGCGCGCGGCGAACTGGGTTGGTCGGCTGAGTCGCGGAAACTGCGCGTCCACGCCAGATCGGGGCGACAAGATGGCCGGTGGCGAGATTACGCCTGCGAGAGTTTTTGCGATACGGCTGCCTGGCTGTATTCGGGCGTGCGCCGGCACCCGGAATATAAATTGGCCGGGCGCCATCGCAAACGACGGGCGGAGTGGTTCCAGTCTACATTTTCGAGTGGTGTAATCCCGATATAATCGAGGAAGGAGACGCCTGTGCCTAAATTCGTGCCGACCGCCCTGGCGGTTGCTGTGGCAGCTAGCCTGATCGCTCTTGCCGGGTGCGGTTCAACCACGGTGCGAGCCGCCGTGAAATCCGACAAAGAGCGCAAAGTCGCGCCCGATTTCGCTCTGAAGGACGGAGACGGGAAGACTGTTCACCTCTCCGACTACAAAGGCAAAGTGGTGCTGTTGGATTTCTGGGCCACCTGGTGCGCGCCTTGCAAAATCGAGATCCCGTGGTTCATGGAATTCGAGCAACAGTACAAAGATAAAGGCTTTGCCGTGCTCGGCGTTTCCATGGACGAAGACGGTTGGACGGTGGTGAAGCCCTATCTGCAGCAACTTAAGATCAACTATCGAATCGTATTGGGCAACGATAAAGTGGGCGATGCTTATGGCGGCGTGGATTCGCTGCCCACGACGCTTTTAATCGACCGGCAGGGGCGAGTCGCCGCCACGCACGTTGGATTGTCCGGGGGAAAAGAGGACTTCAAGAATGACATCGTCAATCTGCTGGGGACGTCTCATACCAGCGTTCGCATTCCTGGCCATAGGGTCCTGGCATTTTTCACTCGCCCAAACTAGCCCGGCGCTGAGTATCGCGCCTCCCGGACAAGTCACCATCAAGCGCGGCGGCGAGGCAGAGTTGAAGCTGAGAGCCGAAGTGCGGTCAGGCTTCCATGTCAACAGCAACGCGCCGAACGACGAATTTCTGATTCCGTTGAAGCTTACCTGGCCGGCGGCGGGGCCGGTCGAGGCCGGGCAGGTCATTTATCCCAAGCCGCAGTCTGAACACTACGCGTTCTCAGCGAACCCGGTATCGGTATTTAGCGGGAATTTCGAAATCGTGACGCGCTTTAAGGCGGCCGCAGGCGCCACGCCGGGGCCGACGCCGATAACTGGAAAGCTTCGTTTTCAGGCGTGCAATGAGAAAGAATGCCTGGCGCCGCGCAGCATTGATGTGCGAGTCACGTTGGATGTGCAGTAGCCGGCCCCTGGCGGCTAGGCTGTCAGGAAAGCGCGCAACGTCCAACCTAGGATTTGCTGAATCTGCTCGAGTTTGAAATCGGCCGGAAAGCCCAGGCGTTCGGCCAGAAACCGGTCGCGCAGCATGCCTTCCAGCATGCCCATCAAGGCCGAGCGAACCGCCTGCGGGCTGAACTCCGGACGCAGCAAATTCTTTGCGCGCATTTCCTCGAGCACCCCGTCCACCAGGCGCACAAAGCTCAAGAAGCCGTCTGTCAAGGCCACCATTTGGCCCTCGCGGCGGATCCTGCGGCCCTCGAGCAGCATCAGCAGTTTCAACTCAGGATCGCGCTCGAGACATTCCAGCACGCATCCGGCCATCAATTGCAGTTGCTCGAGCGGTGAGGTAACACCCTGAATCGTGATTCGGGCCTGTTCGGCGATGACGGTCCAGCCTTGCACGAAGACGGCTTCCAGCAGTCCGGCCTTGCTGCCGAAGTGCTTCATGAGCTGCGATTCGCTGGTTCCCGCCTGGCGAGCGATGGCCGAGGTGCTGGTGTGTTCGTAGCCTCGATTCGCAAATAACGTTTTGCCGACGCGCAGGATGCGCTCATGCGTGGAGCCTGTGGATTTTCCTAATGCGGACGAAACGGCTGCGGACATTGTAGTAGTGTATCACGAGATGGTTACGCATAGTAGCACTGCTATTGAATTTCGGCGAAAACTGGGGAATTTCAGGTAGGAGGAGGTCGAGTAAATGAGGAAGGGGCACAACTCGTGCCCCTGGCCTTTCTTTCTAACGCGGTTTTAACGGCAATCGCCGCGGTTTATTTCTCGCCGGCCACCTCCACACTCTGGGCGAAGAAGTCGACGTTCGAGCCCCAAACGATGTTACTGCCCCATACGATATTGAAGCCTTGGAGCGCGCTGCTACCCCAGACGATGTTGGAGCCCCATACGATATTGGTGCCTGAGACGACGTTGGAACCCCAGACTATATTGGAACCCCAAACGATGTTGCTGCCCCATACGATGTTGGTTCCGGAAACCAGGGAAACGGTGTTGGTGGAAGCGCTGTAAACCACCGATGGTGAATTGGCATTCTGACCTGCGGGGACGACGTCGGAGGTGTCGCTAAGGGCTGCCCACGCGTCGAGATAACCCGCGCCCACCGTAAACAGATCGTAGTAGTCGGTGTAGATGGCGCCGGTGGTTGGATCCACCACGGTGCTGGAGCCGGGGAAGTTCTTGGCAGCCGTCTTCATCAGACGCGCCTTAATGGTATCCGGCGTTAGCGTTGGATCTTTCTGAAGCATCAGCGCTACCGAACCGCTAACCATCGGAGTGGCCATACTGGTTCCACTCAAGCTGAAATAATATGGGGAATTGCCGGAACCGCCGGATGTGAGATAGGAGCTCATCGGCACCAAGTTGGCCGGATAGGTATTCACCAGCGTGCTGTTGGGCGCAAGCGCCGAGACAATCTCGTTGCCCGGAGCGACCAGGTCCGGCTTGGCGATCTGATCGAGGAGCGTCGGGCCTTTGGAGCTGTAGCTGCCGATCAAGTCATCGCTGCGGTCAATGGTGCCCATATCTTTCATCGCACCCACGGTAATGACGAAAGGATCGTTCCCGGGCGCGGTGATGGTGGAATACCCGGCAGTGCTCATCGAGTTATCACGGCCGTCATTGCCCGCCGCTACTACCACGGTGATCCCTGCATTCCAGGCGGCCTCAACTGCCTGGCAGAGCGGATCGACGGTGTAGCTTTCTTGAACGGCCCGGCCGGCGGACAAATTGAGAACGCGAATATTATAGGTGCTCTTGAGATTGATGGCTTCATCAATAGCGGCAATCAGCGCACTGTCGGTACCAGAGCCAGTGGCATCCAATACGCGGAAACTTACGATGTTCACATTGGGGGCGATGCCCTTGAAAGTGTAAAGCGCATTGGGGCCCGAGCTGGACGCTCCATTCCCACCCAGGATGCCGGCGACATGGGTTCCGTGCCCGTATGCGTCAGCGGTGCTGGAGTCGTTTGCGACGAAGCTTTCGCTGTAGACGACGCGGGAATGAGAAGGCGAGCCGGCGGATTGGAGATCCGGATGAGAAGCGTACACGCCGCTATCCACCACTGCAACGCCGATGCCCGTGCCGTCGTAGCCATAACTCAACGCAATATTGGCATTGATGGCCGGCTCGGCGAATTGCAGGTGACCTCTTATGGGCCGGTCGAGCGAAATATATTTGACGAATGGAAGTTGGGCAACGAAGTTTAGAATCCCAGCAGGCAGGGTGAAAGCAGCCCCGTTGAGATGCTTGAAGGCTTTATTCAGGGCAGCTCCTTGAGCGGTGACCGCACTGGTGGCGCCACTGCTAGGAATGTTGAATTGGATGATGACGTTGACTTTTTGGGTTGGCGGAAGGTTTCGCAGGTCGGGCGACAATTTGCTGCTGCTGGTTGCCGCCGCGAGCCCTAAGCTAAACATCCCCAGCGATATCATCAGACATATAATGCGTTTCATATTAATTTTCCCTCCGGATCGAAGCACTTAATGCGGAATAAGCGTTGTTCAATCCATAACTAGTGGACTTTTCTCTAACCGCAATGAAAGATTGAAGAATGCTGTCAGTCGGTGAGGTGCGCGCTCCCCAAATCACACTGGCGAACATCTCCAGATAGCTACCCCAGGTAGCATTGGCTATTCCGGTACGGTCTAGCGAGATATATACGATCGCGGGATTTTGCGCGAGCGAGCCCAAAGCATTTACCGGGATTGTATAAGCGGCGGCATTGATGGTCGAAAAGCAATGCCTTAGGACCCCGCCGAGTTCGATCACCTGGTTGTGTTGCGCCTGATTGGGGTGCGTGGACCACTGGATAATGACATCGACCTGGGCGGCGGGCGGCACCTTCGCAAGATCGGGTGAGATCTTGCTGTGGGCGGCGAAAAGTGCGACGGAAAGCAGCGGCAGAAGAACACTTGTTTTAAATATTGTTGAATTTGTCTTCACTTGATTCCTTTTTTAGGGGACGCAACTGTAAGGGCAAGCACATCGCCAGAGTTATCTCGCTAACAATTCAGGCTTAAAAGGAACGAGCGCGACAAAGTGGCACACCGTTCTGTCCACCGTGGAGACGAAGTGTCGTGAGGGCGGTGGCGCCTTAGTCCACGGGGGGCAAGAATTCTCCGATCTAAAAGCGCCATCGGCGGCCGATAAGAGTTTGGGGGAGTGCAGTTGTATCGCACTGCCCGGTCATGCGCGATGACGAAATCAATCAGAGCGAACAGTTTAATCGTCTGCTGGTACGTGTTCGGGTGTGCGACGTGGCTGTACGCGTTCGCGCATTGGGACGTTCCTGACCACCTGCGCTTCTTTTGCTTCTTCGTGTTGGCGATGGTCTCTTCCGGCATGAAGGTGACGTTGCCGGGCATCAATAGCACGATGTCGGTGGCATTTCTGTTTGCGCTGCTTGGAATCGTGGAACTGAACTTCCCGCAAACGATGCTGGTGATCTCTTGCTCGGTGGTGATCCAATGCACCTGGCGGGTTAAGAAATTTCCCAGCGCGATTCAGCTGGTATTTAACGTCGCAAATGTCGGCGTTGCTACGTTCCTTTCGGATCGTGTATACCATTTGCATTTCCTAGGGCAGGCCGGAGTGAATACGCCATTGCGTCTACTGTTGGCGTGCGTCACGTATTACCTATCGCAAACCTGCCCGGTGGCGACGATCATTGCTGCAACCGAGGGCCGGTCGCTCGGCAGCACGTGGCATCAGTGGTATTTTTGGTCGTTTCCTTATTACCTGCTGGGGGCTGCGATCGCGGCCTTGTTCAATGCGGCGGACCGCGCGTTTGGTTGGCAGGCCACCATGCTGGGTTTGCCGGTGGTCTTCGTCATCTATCGGTCCTACCGGCTGTATCTCAGCAAACTGGAGGAAGAGAAAAAGTATGCGGAAAATCAGAAGCAGCATGCCGATGATATGGCGGCTCTGCACCTCAGAACCATCGAGGCACTAGCGCTGGCCATTGAAGCCAAGGACCAGACCACGCACCGTCATCTCGAGCGAGTGCAGGTGTATGCGGTCGAAATAGGACGCAGCATGGGGTTGAGCGAAGTCCAGATTGAAGCACTGCGGGCCGGGGCACTGCTGCATGATATCGGCAAGTTGGCCGTTCCCGAACACATCATTTCAAAACCCGGAAAGCTGACGGTCGAAGAATTCGAGAAGATGAAGATCCATCCGGTGGTGGGGGCTGAAATTCTGGAGCGCGTGCAATTTCCCTACCCGGTGGTGCCCATCGTGAGATCGCACCACGAGAAGTGGGACGGCAGCGGATATCCGTCCGGGCTGAAAGGCCAGGACATCCCGATCGGCGCCCGCATACTGGCTGCGGTCGATTGCCTGGACGCGCTCGCCTCCGAGCGGCAGTATCGCCGGGCCTTGCCGCTAGACCAGGCCATGCAGATTGTAGTTGCGGAAGCCGGCAAATCCTATGATCCGGCCGTCGTCAAGGTCCTGCAAGCGCGCTACCGCGAGTTGGAAGCCCGGGCGTCGGTGCGGCAGGTGGAGCCGAGAAAATTGTCCACCGATATGAAGATCGACAACGGGAAGGCGCCTGCGGCAGGCTTTGAAGTGTCAGAAGGCGGCCGTACTCACGCGGCCGATTTCCTGCAGTCGATCGCGGCGGCACGCTCGGAGGCGCAAACCTTGTTTGAAATGTCCCAGGATTTGGGCAACTCTCTGAGCCTCAACGAAACCCTTTCGGTGCTGGCGGTAAAGCTGAGGCGGATCATCCCGCACGATGCCATTGCGATCTATATCGTCCGGAACAAAGTTCTGGTTCCGGAGTACGTCAGCGGCGATGACTTTCGGTTGTTCGGCTCGCTTTCCATTCCCATTGGCCAAGGTTTATCCGGTTGGGTGGCCGAAAATCGCCAGCCGATTGTGAATGGCAACCCATCGGTGGAACCGGGATACTTGAACGATCCGACCAGATTCAGCATATTGCGGTCAGCATTAGCGGTGCCCTTAGAAGGATTGAGCGGAGTGGTGGGAGTTCTGACCTTGTACCACGTTGAAAAAGATGCGTTCACCAGAGATCACGTTCGAATTTTGATGGCCCTCAGCTCCAAGCTGTCTCTTTCAATCGAGAACGCGATGAAGTATCAACAAGCCAGCTCTTCGGCCACAACGGATTATGTGACCGGATTGCCGAATGCCCGCTCGCTGTTTCTACAGCTGGATGCGGAGATAGCGCGCTGCACGCGAGAAACGGTTTCGCTCGCAGTACTGGTCTGCGATCTAGACGGGTTTAAGCAAGTGAATGACCGCCTTGGTCATCTGGAAGGCAATCGCGCCCTGGAAGCGGTGGCCGCGGCATTCAAGGCACAGTGCCGCGGGTACGACTACGTAGCGCGCATGGGCGGCGATGAATTTGTGCTTATAATCCCCGGAATTGGCCCGGAGGCCGCACCCGCCAGAATGGAGCAATTACGGCAGTCGGTCAGCGACATTAGCCGCAAACTTTGGCGCGAGGACATTTTGGCGGTGAGTATCGGCTCGGCTTTCCTAGACATTGATGGATATGACGCCGAGCGATTGCTGGCCGAAGCCGACCGCCGTATGTACACCGAAAAGGCGACCCACCGGACCGAGCACGCTACCACTGAAAGTCTCGCGGTTTAATCGTTCCTGCTAATCTGAATCTGAAGTGGTAGCTCGTTCGGCAAGGAGTCTGCATGGTCACGATCAATGTGAATGGAGTCCGGCGTGAAATCCAAGCGCCCAACGATACCCCGCTGCTGTACGTCTTGCGAAACGATCTGGAGCTGACCGGGCCGCAGTTCGGCTGCGGACTTTCCCAGTGCGGATCCTGTTCGGTTCTGCTGGACGGCAAGGAAATCCGGTCGTGCGTAACGCCTCTATCGGCCGCGGCTGGCAAAGAAGTCACGACGCTGGAAGGTCTACCCGCCCGCTGGGCGCAGCAAAAGGGCTTGCCCAAGGCCGAGGCCGAAAAGACGCTGCACCCGGTTCAGCAGGCCTGGATCGAGGAGCAAACGCCACTGTGCGGCTTCTGCCAGAACGGCATGATGATCAAAGCGACGGAGCTGCTGGAAAGCAACCCCACCGCGACCGTCGCCCAGATCAAAGAGGCCTTCACGACCTCGGGGCCATCGGCGCATTTGTGCCGGTGCGGCAGCTACACCGCGATCATCGAAGCCGTGCGGCGAGCCGGGCAAATGATGGCGAAAGCGAGTTAAAAAATGGCCAACTCAAGCGAGAAACCCGTCAACGTTTTTGGCGCTACTCTAACCCGCCGCCAGCTCATGACCGGCAGCGGCGCGCTGTTGGTCGGCTTCGGCATTGCCGGCGTCAGCCTTTCGAAAAAATCCGTCAAGGCCGCCTCGACCAGAAACTCGCTGGACGCCACGCTGCCTGGTTCGTGGATAGAGATTCATCCCGACAACAGCATTCTGATTCGCACCGGTAAGAGCGATTTCGGCCAGGGCACCACGTTCACCGCATACCGGCAGATCGTGGCCGAGGAGCTGAGCGCGCGCTTCGAAGACATCACCACGGTGGTGATGGGCGACACGGATCGCACCCCGGACGGGAGTGGCGCTTTCGATTTTTTGGGCCGCGGCACGCCAAACATCCGTAAAGCGGCTGCGTACACCTATCAGGCGCTGCTCGATCTGGCCTCCCGGCGGCTCGCGGTTCCCAAGAGCGAGCTTGCGATCAAGGACGGCGTGGTATCGGCGCGCGG
>Ga0335083_10005062_pt1 | contig 16669 bp, 16 predicted proteins | sample Lox_Sample_42_FD_206716 | JGI IMG/M metagenome (GOLD analysis project Ga0335083, IMG submission 206716) | Soil microbial communities from Loxahatchee National Wildlife Refuge, Florida, United States - Lox_Sample_4.2 | ecosystem: Environmental > Terrestrial > Soil > Wetlands | place: USA... | reverse complement strand
ACTGGAAACAGACGGGCAGACACGGACTGAGGCACCGGCCCCGCCGGTCAACAGCTACTCCCCGCGTCACGCCAGCACTGCGCCAGTCGTCGACTCTACTCATTCGCGTGCTGAGAGGGGGACCCTGGTCTAGCCGAGTTGCGGACCTTGTCAGCGCGACCACGAGTGCGCAGTCTATGCGCATGAAATTGATTGGGTTCATGGGGATAGCCGCGGCGCTACTCTTGCGCGCCATCGTTGCTCGCGCCGGAGCTTTACCTCTGGCGCCTCAAGTCGGCGACACCTACGAAATTACCTTGACCAGGGACTCTGCGCAGCTGGGTAGCGATAGATCCTCAGGAAGCTCGCACGATAAAGACACGATCATCGAACGGGTGATCGGCTTGCGCGCGGACGGCGTGGAGTTGGAGTATGACCTGCCGAAAGCCCCTACGACAGAAGAGAGGGCCGGAAATTGGCAATTTCCCGCGCAGGTTTTCAAGCCGTTTGACGGACCAGCGCAGCTGCTCAACGCCCCCGAACTCGAGGCCCGGGTCGACGGTTGGCTCAAGGCTGCCGGATGGCCCCGCACCGTCTGCGGGCACTGGATCTTCACGTGGAATGCATTTCGCATCGAATGCGATCCGCAATCGGTGATCAAAACGGTCGAATCGTTCGACTTGAGGTCAGCTGATCTTCGCGAGGGAGCTCCTTACCAGGAAACCGAAGCACTCGGTTCCGGAAAATTGGCAAGGAAACCAGCCGGACCAGATGGTGCGATTTTCTCTGTCGAGATGCCGGTCGACCCCGACGCGGTTCGTCGCGCTCGCGCCGAATCCGACGTCGTTGTCGGGGAGATTATGAAGAAGCCGGTGTCCCTAGATGCGGCACTTCTTGAGCGGGCGAGGGAGACCGTCTCCGGCACGATCTCGGTCACGTTCGAAACGGATCCCGCTGGAAACGTCCGCCGTCGAACGAAGGTGACAAAGCTGGATATCAAAGGACCAGACGGTCGGTCAGAGACGCAGACCGTTACGGAGACGCTGGAGCGGCGACTCATTTCGCGACCCGACTGATTGGCCTGGGACAAGCAATGAATGCGCTGGTCGGTCGGCGCGACTATTCCTAGCGAGACGCAGGTGTCCGCTTGTCCTGCCACAGTGCAACGCAAATCAGAACCGTGATCGCCAAACCCGCGATCGGCCATATCATTTCGAAAGGCGATCTTTGGTAGACGGCGGAGAGGCTCTGCGCGATGCCTGACTCTGGCCGGCTGAATCTGACCGCGAACAGCAATAGCAAGACGGCGAAAGGTGCCACAACCGCCTCGAGTGCAACCCGCTTACGCCTCAATATAAGACCAACCGCCAGGAGAAGCACTACACCCGCCGCTGCGACAAGCATCGGCTCCCAAAGGGGAGTTACCTCCAGCAATGGGATATTCGGAGGATAAGGATAATGCGCTGCGGAGATTCCAAGTTTGTAGTTCAGAGTGAACGCTGCGTAAGCAAGAGCGTCGATCGCCACAAGTGCAACCCACAACGCCATTCCCCAGCGAACGGGCCAGAAGTTTGTCAGTTTCATTGATTTCAACCTCCAACGACAACTGGCCTGGAGGCAGCCGAGTGCCCATCTTAGGGCCTCTCGATCATTCGGAATCTCGTCTGCTTCCCGACTCATCGCCTGCGCCCACTCCGCACGCTCGCATGGCGACACGCGCATCGCGGCGCGAATGAGCTGCCTCGAGAGCCGTCGAGAAACCGCTCGCAAGGTCATCGCGCACCAGCTTTGATTGGCTTAAGACCCGAGTCAGATTTCTCCGCCGCTTGCCCTTGTCCGCGTCCGAGTGCTAGCCCGGTAGCGGTCAGCCGGTACACATGTCGCGGCGGCCGCCCCGGCCGCTCTGCGTCCTTCCAGCGTGAGTTAAGAAGGCCTTGCTCGCCGAGACGTATCAGGATTGGGTAGAGCGTCCCTGACTTGAGCCCTGTCTCTTTTGAAAGTTCATAGCCGTGTTGCCATGCCCGCGGCTGTTGCATCAAGGCGGCCAGTAGGGCAGCGGTCTGGGGAGAGCACTTACGGATAAGAGTCACGAGTACAACTCTACATATGTAGAGCACAATAGGCAAGGCACCAGAGTGGTCGAGGTGACGGCGACGCGGATAGGCCCAGAGGACGTCACCCCACTGGTCACTCCGCAGAACACTTAGCCTAGCGCCGATCCGACGCGCGCGGGTGACGCGCCTACGCACACCTTTACCGTTGGAGTCCGCTTTGGCGCCGCCGCCAGCGTCGATTTGCCAGACCCGTTACCGAGTGGAGGACGTCCAGTACAGCTTGTACTGCGACCGCAGCTTCTCCAGTAGTTGACTGCGAAGAAGTCCTTGCGCGCCGGAAACGGGCAGAAGCGGTCAGTCACCGCCGCTTCCCGGTTCCGCAGATAGCGGCCATTTATCCTAGACTCAGTCGCGGCATGAACCGGTTCTCCATCAAACTCGGAAGAGATCGAATGAGAAGAGCGTGTCTGTGGGGCGTGGTGGTCGGCGTGCAAATGATGGCAGCTGTCAACGCAGAGGCACCCTTCAGCTTGCCCGACGGGGACCGGATACTGCCGTCATCATTGGAACTGGAGCGAAGGACGCAGCCCTGGTGTCCAGGTGAATGTGCCGTGGCAGTCCCGTTTGTCGCAGCTTATCGCAAGGGGACTGAACGCTTGGTGTTCGTCGGCGTCCATCACGCCTTCCAGGCAAACGACCCCACAATGCGGGCGGTTGCCGCGGGATTCGCCGCAATACACGCTGAAGTGGTTATCCTGGAAGGCTTCCCCACCTTCATGGGTGAAAATCCCCCGCCGCTGGTCCAAGAGGCGCATCGCTACGGAGCTCCTAATGCCCCCGACTTTGATCGCGGGGAAGCTATGTATGCTGCCTCCCTTGCATTGTCCCGTGGAATCCCATTCGTCGGTGGGGAGCCGGGCCATCCTGAACAGCTTGAAGTGTTAAAGGCGAAGGGATTCACGGATGCCGAGATTGCGTTTAGTTCTCTGCTTGGTTGGTTCTCACAAGCTCTGCGCTCAAAGGACATCCCGGACACTTCGGCCGCGAGCTTGGCGCAGATCTACCCGCGGTTGGCTGAGAATGTGAAACGTCAGTGGAATCTGGAGGCGCCAACTCTCGACGAGTTTCGGGAGCATTACAGACATCTCTACGGGATCGATATCGTCGGTGACGACAGGTTTCCACTGCGGATAGATATCGGCGACCCGACTCGAAATGGCCAGCAACTCAGGGTGGATATGATGACGCGAGATCGGCATCTGCTGGGGCTGATTGAACAGCAGCTAGCCGACCGGCATTCAGTTTTGGTTGTCTTTGGTGGCAGTCATTGGAGCACGTTGTCGGCGGCGCTGGAGGCGCGGCTCGGAAAGCCGAAGGTCAGAGCGTTTGTGAAGTGAATGAATGTCCGCTCACGCCCTTTTGGCTGTCTCCTTTGGAGCGGGCGCACCGTCGCTGAAGGTCTAGCCCGTGTGAAAACGCACTGCAACTGTAGAGAGGTACGCTAGGTCGGTCGTAACGACGAGAGCGCGCGATGAAGCGATACGTCGAAGGCCAGGACCGATCCCAGACGACGTTATTCCCGGAGAGCCTGGACGAGTACATCGTCGAGGATAATCCGGTCCGAGTCGTCGATGTGTTTGTGGACGAGCTGGATCTGAAGGAGCTGGGTTTTGATGGCGCTGAGCCGGAAGCCACCGGTCGCCCGGCTTATCACCCCGCCACACTGCTGAAGATCTACATCTACGGCTACTTGAACCGCATCCAGTCGAGCCGGCGGCTGGAGCGCGAGACGCAGCGGAACGTGGAGCTGATTTGGCTGACGGGACGGTTGTCACCGGACTTCAAGACCATTGCCGACTTCCGCAAGGACAACGGCCCGGCGATCCGGCGCGTGTGCCGGGAGTTCGTGCTCCTGTGCCGCAGCCTGAACCTGTTCTCGGATGCGCTCGTGGCGATCGATGGCAGCAAGTTTAAGGCAGTCAACGGCCGCGATCGGAACTTCACCAAGCACAAGCTCAAGGCGCGGCTGCAGCAGCTGGAGGAGAGTATCGCCCGATACCTGGCGGATCTGGATCGGGCGGACCGTAATCCGAGCACGGTGACCGAGGCGCGAGTGGAGCACCTGAAGGAGAAGGTCAAGACGGTCAAGGCGCAGATGCGGCGGCTCAAGCAGCTGGGTAAGCAGATGGCCAAGGCTCCCGATGAGCAGATCTCACTGACCGATCCGGATGCGCGCTCGATGGCCACCAGTGCCCGGGGCTCCGGAGTGGTCGGTTACAACGTGCAGACTGCGGTGGATGCCAAGTATCACCTGGTGGTCACCCATGAGGTCACCAACCAGGGGACGGATCGGGCGCAGCTCTCCTCGATGGGCCAGCAGACTCAAGAGGCTCTCGGCACGGACAAGCTCACTGCCCTGGCCGATCGCGGCTACTACGCCGGCCCCGAGATCCTCAAATGCGAGGAAGCCGGGATCAACGCCCTGGTGCCGAAGTCCCATACATCCAACAACCTGGCCAAGGGGCTGTTCGATAAACGCGACTTCCGCTACATCCCTCGCCGCGATGAGTACCGATGCCCCGCCGGTCAGCGGGCGATCTGGCGCTTCAAGACCATCGAGCACGGCCTGTTGATCCACAAGTACTGGTCTTCGGCCTGTCCGCGCTGCCCGATCAAGGCGCAATGCACGACGGGCGACTATCGGCGCATTACGCGTTGGGAGCATGAAGCGGTGCTGGAAGCGATGGAGCGGCGCCTGGAGAAGATGCCCAATGCCGCGCGCATCCGCCGACAGACGGCGGAGCATGTCTTCGGGACCCTGAAATCCTGGATGGGCGCCACGCACTTCCTGATGAAGCGACTACCGAACGTGAAAACGGAGATGAGTCTGCACGTGCTGGCTTACAACCTAAAGCGTGCGATGCAGATCCTCGGGGTCGTACCCCTGATGAGCGCTATGAGGGCATGAAATGCCTTTCTTTTTTTGTTCCGACGCCCAACCACCAACAAAACTCACGCTCATCTCCGGTCAACCAGACCTACTGCATCTGAAACATCGGGGTTCTCACACAGCCTAGGTCAAAAGCGGAAGTCCGTCCCCCGCCTGGCGAGACGCGCGACTGAAAGGTCGGTAGCCTTCCCTGCCCACAAATGGCGGGGAATCCCGACTGCTGAGTTGCCGTGCCTCGGCGCTGATCCGGATCCTGAGATTTGGAAGTTTGTAGGGTGTTTCACGGCCGGACTCACGCAAACTCGCGAGTCTGTTCAACTATTGAGATGCCTCTGCTTCGAAAAATACCGATATATGGGTGAAACCGCCCCAATACTCAAGATGACTTCGATGACACCCCGATCAATCATCCCTTAAGTGGCGAAAGTCTCACGGCTATATTCGCGCCGCTGGACAGGACGGTGACCTGTGAGGCCCGGAGGAGTGGAATTCCGTGCTCGACACGCAGCGCCGGCGGACGGTGAAGGCCAACTCATCCTACGGTCTCCGAGTTCTAGCCGAGGATCACTCCGTGTCTGACTTCATCGGCGTCAAGGAGCTGGCCGCTCTTACTGGCTTCGCCCCGAAGACGATCTATTTCCAACACTCGACGCAGCACGGCGCGCTCGTGCCGATCCTGTCGAAGTTGGGCCGTAAGCTCGGCGCCTGGCGCGGCGACTATGAAACCTGGCGCAACAAACAGAGGAAACTGCAGCCGGACTCCTGACAGTCACTGACGCCCCTGCGCTTTGTGGCGTGGCGCCGATGACTGTCGTGGGCGCAGCGAGGGTTCCTCAAGCCGCGGCTATCGTCACTGCGGCCGGCAATCGAGGCCCTTAGGGATGGTGCCCGATGCATTGCCGGGACCACTCCCTTGGGCACCGACCATAGCGTCAACCATGTGGCAGGATGCTGCTCACATGCTGCTCACATACACTCTCGGCCTAAAGGCGACTCACACGTAACTCATTGATTTAATGGCGCGCCCGGAGAGATTCGAACTCCCGACCCCCTGGTTCGTAGCCAGGTACTCTATCCAACTGAGCTACGGGCGCGCCGCTCGAGGGGCGCGCATCCTACCAGCAGTCAAAGCGCCAGTCGATTCCAGACCCAGAGCACGATCAGCGCCCCGACGATCGACAGCACGATTCCTGCCGGATGGAACGGCGCGCCCGGGGCCGGCTTGCTGAAGAGCCTGGCGATGAAGCCGCCGACGAAGGACCCGACGATGCCGAGCACCCCCGTCATGATGATCCCCATGTGGCTGGCACCGGGCAGGATGAAGCGCGCGATGGCGCCAACTATGAGCCCGACGATGAACATCCACAGGACCTGCAGCACGTTCTCCCCGCATGAGCAGGTTCGCCCGATGCCTTATCGCTCAGGCACAAGGTCACAGCCGCCCACGTACCGCGGGGCAGCCAGGCGCCTGGCACTGCAGCGCACCACAATCTGCCGACCCGCTCACACCCGACCTCAGCCCGCGACTGACATAATTTGTCATTGCGGTGAGCAGACGGCGGTGATTATGGACTTGGCGTTGCGGTCAGCCCGGACCTACATAGTTGAGCCAGGACAATGCTCGCAGGAGCATGACAGTTTGTCCTTGCTGGAACTTACCGTTCTGATGCCTTGCCTCAACGAGGCAGAGACCGTAGCGACATGCGTAGCCAAGGCGGCCGCATTTCTCGAACGCACCGGTATCCAGGGCGAGGTCCTGGTCGCCGACAATGGATCATCAGACGGCTCGGCGGAGCTCGCGCGCGGGGCGGGTGCGCGGCTCGTGCACGTCGCGCAAAAAGGCTACGGCAGCGCGCTCCTGGGCGGATTGCAGGCGGCACGCGGTAGATACGTCATCATGGCTGATGCCGACGACAGTTACGACTTCTCGCAGCTCGATGCCTTCGTGGCGTCCTTACGTGCCGGTAATACCATGGTCATCGGACATCGCTTTCGCGGGGGCATTCGTGCTGGAGCCATGCCCTTCCTGCACCGTTACCTCGGCAACCCACTGTTGAGTCTTGCTGGACGGCTGTTCTTCGCTTCTCCCATTGGAGATTTTCATTGCGGACTGCGCGGCGTCGAGCGCGCCGCGGCCCTGAAGCTGGGCCTGTGCGCTCCGGGGATGGAGTTCGCGAGCGAGATGATCGTCAAGGCTACGCTCGCGGGCTGGCCGATCGCCGAGGTACCGACAGTGCTGTCGCCTGCTGGTCGCTCGCGACCGCCACATCTGCGCAGCTGGCGCGACGGTTGGAGACACCTGCGCTTTCTGCTCATGATGAGCCCGCGATGGCTGATGCTGTATCCGGGCTTGTGCCTCATCGGTCTCGGCGCCGCGGGCGAACTCGCCATTCTGCGCGGTCCCCTGGTTATCGACGGTGTCGGCTTTGATATCCACACCATGCTTTACGCGGGCGGTGCGACGGTGCTAGGGATCCAGTTGGTGCTGTTCTCCCTTGTAGCCCGCACGATCGGTGTGCTGAAGAAACTCCTGCCCATGAGTGCGCCCCTCGCGCGGTTCCTGCGCGTGTTTTCGCTCGAGCGCGGCATCTTGGCCGGCGCATCATTCGGCCTGGCAGGCCTGGGACTCGCCGTCTATTCGGTACTCAGCTGGGCGCAGACACGCCTCTCGGCTCTCGATCCCGTGACCATGATGCGCGTCGCGATTCCTTCGGTTACCTTGATGCTTGCAGGCGCCGAGATCATCTTTGCGTCGTTTCTGCTCGGATTCATTGACGTCCGCCCGAACGACTCGAGCCACTGATGAGTCCGGCCCAAGGGGCGTTCGAGCCGTGGCTGCGCGGGGGCCCGTATTACCCCGACCCGCCCGGAAGCACGACGCTGTATCGCCGCCCCATCCACGCGACATGCACGCTGCTTGCCCTGGCCTGCAGGTCTTTCAAGCGCGGCGCTTGCAGACGGAGAATCTCGGCCCAAGCTGGCAACGCAGTCATATGAATACCGATCTGCTGGCGTGCCGCTCGCGCACTAAGGGCACTGCGAACGCATGAACACGCGCCCTCCCGCCTCCATGGCCCCGCAGCTGCACTACACCCCGCTTGAACGGCTGCCAGTCCCAAGGCCCGTCGATCGGATCAAGTACATTGCCGATGCCTGCATCGGAAAGCGCGTACTCGATCTAGGAGCGATGGACGAGACTGCCTGGCTCGCGAAGCGTGGTCGTGGCACATGGCTGCACGAGGAGATCGCCCGCTCGGCGCTCCGCGTCGACGGCGTCGATAATTCCCCGCTGGTTCCCACGACTGGCCTGAGCACCGGACCCGCCTCGCGCATCGCGCGCGGAGATGTGGCCGATCCGGACAGTCTGGTTGCGGCCCTCCATGAACCGCCCGACGTCGTCGTCGGTGGAGAGCTGATTGAGCACCTCGAGAACCCGCTCGAATTCTTCAGGAGGCTTGCGCGGATCGACCGGCTGTCCGGCAGCACTCTCCTCCTCTCCACACCGAACGCCACTGCAGTGCATAACGTGATTATTGGATTGGCGCGCCGCGAATCTACGCACCGCGATCACCTGTGCATCCTCTCGTACAAGACTCTGGCGACTCTGTGCGCGCGGGCAGGCTTCAGCGAGTGGGAGATCATCCCTTACTTCGCGCGGTTCACTGAAATGCAGGAGCGGCACTCCGGAGTCGCGCGGTTCGTGGTGCGCGCAGCCGAGCGCATGGTGAACTCGCTTGAGTGGCTGTTCCCACTGCTGAGTTTTGGCTACATCCTCCGGGTCCGGCTGTGAGCCGGTCGCGCTGCCGACAGGATTAGCGCCTATGCCCCTGGGGCCAGTGGTGCGCAGCCTCCTCGGTACACGCCAGGCGCGCCGTCTGGGACGCCGGTACCGCGCGATCTTTGTCGACCTGACCAAGGAGGCTGCAGCGCTCGCTGCGGTGATACCGCCCCATGCGCATCTCCTCGATGTAGGCGGGGGAGATGGCGAGCCTCTCAACTACCTGCTGGCCCAGCGGACTGATGTGCACGTTACGACGATCGATCCTGGCCCGGTGGTGGGTCAGTGGATCGAGGCACGCTTCGCGGGCCGCGTGAGATGCCTGCCCCGCACCAGCCTCGCGGACTATATTGCCAAGGGGCTTCCCGCGCCTGACGTTATTCTGCTCGCGGACGTGCTACACCATGTTCCTGAATCGGCACGCCTCCCCCTGCTCCGCAGCATCAGCGTTGTGCTCGAGCGCGTCCCGAGGCTGCGCATCATTGTCAAGGACGTCGAGCCGGGCTCGTGGCGCGCGCGCCTCGGCTATTGGTCGGACCGCTACGTGACAGGTGACCGTCAGGTTAGCCCGATCTCGCGAGAACGCCTCGTGCAGCTCTTCGAGGAGTCACTCGGCCCGCTGCATCGCGAGGATACAGGCTTGTACGAGGCAGACCCGCCCAATTACGCCGTGGCGTTCTTTCGCTGACCAAGACCATGCCATCAAGAGTTCTCCTTTTTTTTGCCTTCACCGTCAACGCGGTCATCAGCCAGTTGCTGTTGCGCCGTGCCACCAACGGCTTGGGAGGACCTCCCGCGAGCCTCACCGCTCTGCCGCGCTACCTCGGCCACGCGGCTCTGTCGCCATGGATCTACGCATCGGTAACGCTGCAGATTCTCGGCTATGTACTTTGGCTGGTGATCGTGTCGCAGGAGAAACTCGGGGTCGCCACGGCGAGCATCGGCGCCGGCTTCTACACTCTCATGGCTCTGTCGGCGTGGCTGATCTACGGCGAAGGGCTCTCACTGCTTCAGTGGATTGGGATCATCCTGGTCACCTGCGGGGTGGTCTGCATCAGCCAGGGACGGGCGTGAGATCCTGACACGATTGGCCCGGTAGCCGAGCCTGTAAATCGCGGCGAGCACTGCCGCAACCGGCGTCGGCCAGAACTCCTCGAACAACGCCCTGTCCTCGCGCTCACGCGCGCGATTGGCGATCGTTGCGGTGGTCTCGCTCCCGGGGTGAACCCCCTTGGAGACCAGGGGTGTGCGCACATAGACGAAGCCGCCCGGGCGGCGTGCGAGCTCGAGCCACGCCATCCAGTCGAGATTAGTCTGAAATCCCGGTGGAAAACGGAATGGCCCGAGCGCTGCGCGATCGAACATAACGCTCGGACAGCAGATCGGATTGCCGAACGAAAGTACGCGGCACTTTTCGCGTGGTTCGGTGATGCACTCGCGCGCGCCGAAGGCACGCCGACATAGCACGCGCTTGATCCGCAAATTTAGATTGTCGGAACGCGCCCCGAACGGCGTGTGCTCTGAGTAATCGCTGAACGCGATGAGCGCCCCCGGATGACGATCGAGCGCGTCTACGAGACTAGTCGCGTACCCTGGCTGAAACAAATCGTCCTGGTGGGCCAGCGTCACGAACCTTGTCCGGGTCATGTTCAGGGCGAAGTTCCAGTCGGTGGCGATATCGACCCGCCGCGGGTTGACGTGCAACGGGACTGCCTCACGACGGGCGAACTCCTCGAGTTCCCCCGAAGGCGTCGAGGTTGCCACAAGAATCTCGCTTCGCGGGCCGGTTTGTGCGCGCAGTGATTCAACGAGCGCGGCCAGATTTGGCGCAGCCCCGTACACAGGGATAGCAAATGTGTGATTGTGGGCCATTTGATCAGGCATCGGGGGCAACGACGCCGCCGGCTAACGCGGCGACGGCGGTGGTCTGATGAGCAATCCCTGTCCCGTTGGGAGCGAACATACGGTAATGCCGCGCGCGCGCGCAAAATCGTCCATTGCAAGCCGCTGCTCCGTATAACCAAGATAGGCATAGTCGTCGAGCAGCACGGGCGCGCCGGCGGCGAGTCGATCCCACAAGTTATCCAGCGCCGCGACCTCGGGTAGGGCGCTGTTCATGTCAAGATGCAGGTAAGCCACGCGGGTCGCCCGCACCTGCGAAAGCGTCTCGGGAACCGAGCCTTCGATGATCCGCGCGCGCGGCCACTCTGCGAAATTCGCCCTCACGGCATCGACGCCCCGGACATAGAAGCCGCTACGGATGTTGTCGACGTTCCTGCGCAGTGCACCGGCGTCGCGCTCACGCACGGACACAAAGCGCGGGTCGACCCCAGCGAAGGTGTCGAGCAGGTAAAAATCCCGGTCGAGGGAATTCCAGTCGAGGTATTCCATAATCGCACTGCTGAGGAATCCGCGATTCACGCCGCATTCAACGAAGTCGCCTTGCAGTCGTGAGGCCACGTCCGCGACCCACAGCCCGACGTGGATGCGCCAGTGCCACTGATATGTGTCGACACCACCGATCGCTTTGACACCTCGCCCGTAGGCGCGCATAAAGTTCGGATCGTTCATGAACGCGTGCGAATGCACGCTGACCAGACCGTCCTGAGCATAACTTGCGGGTACTGCAGCGCGCACAAGCGCGTAGACCGCGCCCGCAACTGCCTTTTTCGTAAATCGCAGTATGTTCACAGGCACTCCGCGGCCCATTTGTGACGCTCGCAAGCCCGCTAGTGTTCGCCCCGTCGGCCCGCGCGGCGCGCCCTCAGCGCAGCTCTGCACCGTTCCCCAGCAGCTGCGCAACAAGGACCGAACCCCGGAGTTGGCGGAGAGAGAGGGATTCGAACCCTCGAAGGGCTTTTGACCCTTACACCCTTAGCAGGGGTGCGCCTTCGACCACTCGGCCATCTCTCCGCGCTCGGCAAGACCCACACCGCAGCCCTCGGGCGGGCCGGCCCGCGCGCGGGCGCGCCATGATACTTAAGCGCTCCGCGTGCGGCAAAAAGCACGGGCAGGGCCGCCCGCCGGCTCGCTCCTCAGGCACCCAGCCTGGCCCGGACGAACTCCGGCACCGAGGCGAGTGCCGCTTCGAGCGCCTCGGGCTTGCTGCCGCCGGCCTGGGCGAAGTCTGCCCGCCCTCCGCCGCGCCCGCCCACCTGGGCCGCTACCGCCCCGGCAAGCTCGCCGGCCTTGATACGCGCCGTCTGATCGTCGGTGACCCCGACCACGAGCACCACTTTGGCGGGACCCTCGACGCTCGCCAGCACCACCACCGCCGACTTGAACTTCTCCTTGAGCTGATCGACGGCGCTGCGCAACGCGCCGGCATCTGCGCCGTCGACCCTGGTCGCTACGACTTTGACGCCTCGTACGTCGACCGCGCCCGCGGCGAGATCCACGCCCTTGCCGGAGGCCAGACGGTCCTTGAGCGTTCGCACCTCGCGCTCGAGCTGCTTCACCCGCTCGAGCTGCTCGCGCACCCTGTCGCCGAGGTCGTCGCGCGAACCGCGCACCAAGCCCGCGAGATCCTTGAGCAGCGCGTCGTTCTGCTCGACATAGGCGAGCGCCGCCTCGCCGGTCAGGGCCTCGATGCGGCGCACGCCCGAGGCAACCCCGCCCTCGCTCACGATCTTGAAGAGCCCGATGTCGCCGGCGCGCTGCACGTGAGTGCCGCCGCACAGCTCCATGGAAAAGTCCCCGAGGCGCAGCACGCGCACCTCCTTGTCGTACTTCTCGCCAAAGAGCGCGATCGCGCCCTCGCCAACCGCCGCGTCGTAGTCCATGACGCGAATCTCCCCCGCCAGGTTGGCGCGGATCTGCGCATTCACCAGCCGCTCGATCTCCTTGAGCTCCTCGGGCGTCACCGCCTGGTAGTGCGCGAAGTCGAAGCGCAGCCGGTCCGGCGCCACCAGTGAGCCTTTCTGCTGCACGTGCGTCCCGAGCACCTGGCGGAGCGCCGCGTGCAGCAGGTGGGTCGCCGTGTGGTTGAGCACGGTGGCCTGACGTCGTTTGGCATCCACCCGCGCCTCGAGCGTGTCGCCCACGCGAATGGTCCCCTCAGTGAGCTGCCCAAGGTGCGCAATCGCCGCCCCGCGCTTCTGCGTATCCGCAACCGCGAAGCGCACACCCGCACCGATCAGCTCTCCTGCATCTCCTACCTGTCCGCCCGACTCCGCGTAGAACGGGGTGCGGTCGAGCACTACCTCGCCCTTGTCGCCCTCGGCGAGCGCTTCGACGTTGGCCCCGTCCTTCAGGAGCACGGCCACTTGACCGCTCCCGCTGAGCTCCTCGTAGCCCCGGAACACGGTGCGCACATCGACCTTGGCACCGGCGCTCGAATCGGCGCCGAACTTGCTCGATTCGCGCGATTGCTGCCGCTGCGCCTCCATCGCCGCCTCGAAGCCCGCCTGATCGATTACCAGGCCGCGCTCGCGCGCCACGTCCGCGGTGAGGTCTGCCGGGAAGCCGTACGTGTCGTACAGCTTGAACACCGTCTCCCCGTCGATCACCTTCGCGCCGTGAAGGCCCCGGATCGCGCCCTCGAGCAGCACCATGCCGTTCGCGAGGGTCTCGGCAAAGCGCTCCTCCTCCTGGCGCAGCACGCGCTCGGTAACCGCGCGGCGCGAGACGAGCTCCGGGTAGGCGGTACCCATCTCCTGCGCGAGCACCGGGACCAGCTTGTAGAAGAACGGATCGTGGATGCCGAGCTTGTAGCCGTGGCGGATCGCGCGGCGGATGATCCGGCGCAGCACGTAGCCGCGCCCTTCGTTCGATGGCAGCACGCCGTCGACGATCAGGAAGGCACTCGCCCGGATGTGATCGGCAATCACCCGCAGCGAGCTCGAGCTGAGCACCGAGGTTCCGGCGAGCTTACCCGCGGCGCGGATCAGGTTCTTGAAGAGGTCGATGTCGTAGTTGGAATGCACGCCCTGCATCACCGCGGCGATGCGCTCGAGTCCCATGCCGGTGTCGACCGAGGGCTTCGGTAGCGGCGTGAGCTTGCCGTCGGCACCGCGGTCGTACTGCATGAACACCAGGTTCCAGATCTCGACGTAGCGATCGCCCTCCTCGTCCGGGGAGCCCGGTGGGCCGCCGGCAACCTCCGGACCGTGATCGTAGAAGATCTCACTGCACGGTCCGCAGGGCCCGGTATCGCCCATCGCCCAGAAGTTGGACTTCTCGCCGAGGCGGGCAAAGCGACGCGGGCTCACCCCCACCTCCTTCAGCCAGATGTCCGCGGCCTCGTCGTCGTCGGTGTAGACCGTGCACCACAGGCGCGCCGGGTCGAGCCCCAGATTGAAGATCAGGAAGTCCCAGGCGAAGCGGATCGCCTCGCGCTTGAAATAGTCCCCGAAGGAGAAGTTGCCGAGCATCTCGAAGAACGTATGGTGGCGGGCTGTATAGCCGACGTTCTCGAGATCGTTGTGCTTGCCGCCGGCGCGCACGCAGCGCTGGCTGCTCGCGGCACGCAGATAGTCGCGCGTCTCGCGTCCCAGAAACACGTCCTTGAACTGCACCATGCCGGCGTTGGTGAACAGCAGCGTCGGGTCGTTCGCGGGCACGAGCGAGCTCGAAGGCACGACCGCGTGGGCATGGACGCGGAAAAACTCGAGGAACGCGGAGCGCACGTCCGCCGCGCTCATGTAGGTGGGTTTGCCCAAGGTCCTTCAGTCCGTATCGGGATCGGCGCCGGTTGCCGCCCGGATATGATCAGCTGAAAAGCCACGATACTGCAAAAAGCGTGCTTGCCGCGCCTTCTCGCGCCACGTAGCCGGAGAGGTCCTGCCGAAGCGGCGCACGCGGGCTGCAGCGGCCTGCGCCCGCCAGTCAGGACCCGCCGCGAGCGCCGCCTCGATGAGCTCCGGAGTCAGCCCGCGGGCGCGCAGGTCCGCGGCGATGCGCACCGGGCCGCGGCCCCGGCCGGCCTGGTATGCAACATAGTTGTGCGCGTAGCGCTCGTCGTTGAGCGCGCCCTCGGAGACAAGCGCCGTGAGGGCCTCGGCAGTGGCTTGCGGCGCAAATCCCCGCGAATCGAGACGCTCGCGCAGCTCGCCGCTCGGCAGGTCCCGCCGTGCGAGGAGCGCGACCGCGGCGGCCCGGGCCGCCGCGGGGTCTGCGGCGCGCTCGGGGCTCTCGTCGGAGCGGCGTCTGGAACGGGCTACTCGTCGATTGGGCATCGATTCAAGTATAGTTCGCGGCCTGCGGACTCTTTGAGGACCCGCCTCTCATCACATGAGGACTTAGAGGGCATCATGCGCATCGCTGTTGGATTACTGGCCTGCCTCGGCGCGGGCGCCCTGACTTCCGCCCTGGCCGACCCGTCGACGGAAACCGCTCCCGCAGCAACGGCTGGCCCGGCCACGACCGCCGCCCCGGCTGCCCCGGCTGCGGCAACGCCCGCGCCGGCCACCGAAACGTCGGCCGCGACCCAAGTCATCAGCGCCAAGGCGGAGCTCGATCGGGACACCGCGCACTTCGTCGCCGAGGGCTACAAGCCCGAGATGCGTAACGGCGAGCAGATCTATTGCAAGAAGGAAACCGTCCTCGGCTCGCGCGTAAACGGGCAGAAGCGCTGCGGTACGCTCGAGCAGCTCAAGCTCGGCGAGCTAGGCGCCAAAGAGAACGTATCCGACATACAGCGCCGGCAGACAGGCACCTCGACGCACTGAGAACTCGGGGCGGCGCGCTCAGGCCGTGTTCGCGGCCTGCTCGGCGTTACGCTGGCGCGGCGGCAGCAGGCGCGCGCGGATCTGATCCTCGATCTCGCGCGCCGCTTCCCGATTCGACTGCAGGTAGGCGCGCGCGTTGTCCTTGCCCTGGCCGATGCGGTTGCCCTTGTAGGCGTACCAGGCACCGGATTTCTCGATGATGCCGAGCGAGCTGCCGAGCTCGATGATCTCGCCCTCGCGTGAGATCCCTAAGCCGTACATGATCTCGAACTCCGCCTCGCGGAACGGCGGCGCCACCTTGTTCTTCACCACCTTGACGCGCGTCATGTTGCCGGTGACTTCCTCGCCGTTCTTGATGGCGCCGATGCGGCGGATGTCGAGGCGCACCGAGGCGTAGAACTTGAGCGCATTGCCGCCGGTGGTGGTCTCGGGGTTGCCGAACATCACGCCGATCTTCATGCGGATCTGGTTGATGAACACCACGATGGTGTTGGAGCGCTTGATGTTGCCGGTGAGCTTGCGCAACGCCTGCGACATGAGGCGCGCCTGCAGCCCTACCTGCATCTCCCCCATCTCGCCCTCGATCTCCGCCTTCGGCGTGAGCGCCGCCACCGAGTCGATGACCACGATGTCGACCGCGTTCGAGCGCACCAGCATGTCGGTGATCTCGAGCGCCTGCTCGCCGGTATCGGGCTGTGACACCAGCAGGTCGCTGATGTTGACGCCGAGCTTCTCGGCGTAGCTCGGATCGAGCGCATGCTCGGCGTCGACGAACGCGGCCGTGCCGCCGGCACGCTGCACCTCGGCGATCACCTGCAGGGTGAGCGTCGTCTTGCCGGAGGCCTCCGGGCCGAAGACCTCCACCACACGCCCGCGCGGCAGGCCGCCGATCCCGAGCGCGATGTCGAGCCCCAGCGAGCCCGTCGAGACAGTCTCGATGTCGTAGGTGGCCGCGGCATCGCCCAGGCGCATCACCGAGCCCTTGCCGAACTGCTTCTCGATCTGACCGAGCGCGGCGGCGAGCGCCTTCTTGCGGTTCTCTTCCATCGGCGGATTTCCCCGGATTGCTGTCACGGTGAGCGACATTTCGGGAAGCAATTATCCCACAAAGATTTGCCGCGCGGTGCGCGGACGCAGTGCCCTTTGCAATCTATGTGCGCATTTTTTCCGCTCCACCCAGTACGTACGATTCGACGACACTGTATACGGGCCCCTCAGCAAGCGTGCGGCTCTCGATGAG
>Ga0335083_10005061_pt1 | contig 16673 bp, 17 predicted proteins | sample Lox_Sample_42_FD_206716 | JGI IMG/M metagenome (GOLD analysis project Ga0335083, IMG submission 206716) | Soil microbial communities from Loxahatchee National Wildlife Refuge, Florida, United States - Lox_Sample_4.2 | ecosystem: Environmental > Terrestrial > Soil > Wetlands | place: USA... | reverse complement strand
CGCATCATAATCAGAACAGAAACACCCCCACAAGAACCACGCCGGCCGCCAGGACGGCGACCAGCGCGGCCAGCAAGTCGTTGCGGCGCCGGTTCTCCGCCGCGAGGCGCTCCAGATCGGTGCGCAATTCCACCAGACGATCCTCCGCCAGCAGCCGGTGCAATAGGCGCGGAAGCACCGGCAGCGTCTGTGCCCAGTACGGCGCTTCGCGCCTGAGCGCGCGCAGCAGGCCGCGCCAACCTACCTGCTCGCTCATCCAGCGCTCGAGGAAGGGTTTGGCGGTCCGCCAGAGGTCGAGGTCGGGATCGAGTTCGCGGCCCAGGCCCTCGACGTTGAGCAGCGTCTTCTGCAACATCACCAGCTGCGGCTGGATCTCGACGCCGAAGCGGCGCGAGGTCTGGAACAGGCGCAGCAGCAGCCTGCCGAAATAGATCTCCCTAAGCGGCCGCGCGAAGATCGGTTCGCAGACGGCGCGGATCGCGGCCTCGAAATCGTCCAGCCGCGTGCCGGCCGGCACCCAGCCTGCGTCCAGGTGCGCCTGCGCCACGCGCCGGTAGTCGCGGTTGAAAAAGGCGAGGAAGTTCTGCGCCAAGTAGCTTTTATCCGTTTCGGACAGCGTGCCCATGATGCCGAAGTCGAGCGCGATGTATTTGCCGCGCGTTTCCCCCTCCGTGGATACGAGGATGTTGCCGGGATGCATGTCGGCATGGAAAAAACCGTCGCGGAACACCTGCGTGAAGAAGATTTCCACGCCGGCACGCGCGAGCGCCGGGATGTCGACGCCTTTCTCCCTCAGGATCTCGACCTTGGAAATCGGCGTGCCGCGCATGCGCTCCATCACCATCACGCGCTGCGAGCAATAGTCCCAGTACACTTTCGGCACCGCGAGCAGCGGGGATTGCTCGAAATTGCGCCGCAACAGCGATGCGTTCGCCGCCTCGCGGACCAGGTCCAGTTCTTCATCGAGGTGGCGAGCGAATTCGGCAACCACTTCGCGCGGCTTCAGCCGCGGCCCGTCCGCCCAGAAGCGCTCCAGCAAGCCGGCCGCCGTTTCCATCAGCAGCACATCCTCGGCGATCGCCCGCTCCACGCCCGGCCGCAGTACCTTGACCGCGACTTCGGTGCCGTCCTTCAGCACACCCAAGTGCACCTGCGCGACAGATGCGCTGGCGACGGGCTCTTTTTCGAACTTGCCGAATGCTTGCTCAATCGTCTTGCCCAGCGATCGCTCGACCTCACCGGCGGCAAGCCCGGCGTCGAACGGCGGCACCCTGTCCTGGAGCTTCGCAAGCTCGTCAGCGATGTCCGCGGGCAGCAGGTCGCGCCGCGTGGACAGTATCTGCCCGAACTTGACGAAGATCGGACCCAGCGTCTCGAGCGCTTCGCGCAATTGCTTGCCCCTCGTCGGATCAGGTTCGCCCGCGAAGCGCGGCAGGAAACGGTACAGGCGAAAACGCAGGCCGACGTGCAGGATGCGAACGAGGCGCAGCAGGTTGCCCATCTCAGCGGCCGAGCCGGTCTACGCGCTTTTCCAGGCGCTCCAGGGCATCGCGCAGTCGAGCCTGCGAGCTGCCGATCTCGTCCAATTCTGCGCGTATGACCAGCAAGGGCTTTTCTTCGGTCGCATATTCGACCAGGGCCTCGGCGACGCGCTGCGCCGCATCGACATGCCAGGCCGCAACCCCGCGCGCAAGTCGGCTAACGCGGCGGGCCGCGACGTCGCCGACGACTTTGGCGACCTCCTCCTCCACGTCCCAGCGCAGGTGGCGGAACAAGAACATGACCTCGTTAGCCAGGCGCGCATTGCCTTCGATCCGGATCGCGCGCAGGAAATGTGCCTCGCCTTTTAGCGCGGCGGCGGGCGCATCCGGACCGACGGTGACGACCAGCGACGGGTTTGCCGCCACGTCGGGCGGGGCCGCCAGCCTGCCCTCGGGCGTGACCGTGAAGCGCAGCGCCGGCAGCGGCGACAAGCGCAACTCCAGCGCTTCGCCGGCGAACGGCGCCAGGCGCTCGCGCGACCAAGGCTCCGAATCGAGCAGGAAATTCAGGCCGGCGGCGAAGGGTGATTCAAATTTCATGAGTTAGATGCGGGGTCGAAAATGCGAAAGGCCACCCTGAGGTGGCCTTTCGTTTTAAAGCCAGATGGGAGATTAATGCATCTGCTGGATGCCGGCGAGTTGCCAGCCGCCCGGGCCGTTGACCGGCTTGGCGAGGTTCCATACCTCCTCGAAGCCCTGCGGTGCGTCGCCCGGCGATTCGCGCAGCGTCCCCGAGAAGCGGATGCTGGCCCAATGCTTGTCGCCCTCGGTGACCACTTCCAGCAAATCGGCATTCAGCGCCAGCACGTCCGTGTGCTGCTTCGCGCTGCCGCGCTGGATCACGTCCTTTCTCAGCTCCTCGAATAGTTCGTCGCTGGTGAATTCACGCAGCTCTTCCAGGTTGCCCTGGTCGTTGGCGATTTGCAGGCGCATGTAGTTCAGCTTCGCGCTCTTGAGGAAACCGGCGACATCGAAGCCGTCGGGAACGTTCGTGCGCGCGGGTTGCTCAGTACTCTTCACGTCAAAACCCGCCGCTTGCGAGGGGGGCGGTGCAGCGACTGTTTCGCTTCCAATACCCGCGTATTGGAACCGCTGTGGCGCCTCGCCGCGCTTCTGCGTCAACAGGCGCATGACGGCGATCATCGCAAATACGAGCAATCCCGCCAGCAGCATGCCGACCAGGGCGCCGCCCATGCCGTTGGCGCCCATCAGCCAGCCAAGCGCGCCGCCGAGGGCAAGCCCGCCCAGCAGCGGAGCCCACCGGGATAAACCGCTGGCCGGTTGCGGCTGAGCGCCAGCGGGCGTTGAGGCGGGCGCGGCCTGCTGCGCAGGCTTGGCCGGCGCGGCCGCGGGCGGTGCACTGGTAATGCTGCGCTGGGAACCGATCGAACGAGACCCGCCGAGGCGCTTGGCGTCGGCATCGGTGGCGATGAAGGCCGCGCACAACAATGCGGCGGTTAATCCGAGTAAAAACCTCGTCATGGTGTACCTTGGGTGTCTGTAAGCTAAATGTCAGCTTACCCCAGTTTGTAGCCGCGGTGTACCGCTACCGCGCCCGCGGCGAGATTGAAATATTCGACCTGCTCCAGCCCGGCTCGTTCCAGCATCGCCGCCAATGCCGCCTGGTCCGGATGCATGCGGATCGATTCCGCAAGGTATCGGTAGGCGCCGGCGTCACCGGCCACCCGCTTTCCGAGCCAGGGCAGCACGTGGAAGGAATACAGGTCGTACGGTTTCCGCAACGGCTTCCATACCCGGGAAAACTCCAGCACCAGCAGCCGGCCGCCGGGCTTGAGTACGCGCACCATCTCCGCGAGCGCCACGTCCTTGTGTGTCATGTTGCGCAGGCCGAAACCCACGCTCACGCAATCGAAGCGCGCATCGCCGAAAGGCAGCCGCTCGGCGTCGCAGCGCGTCGCAGGGATCATCATCCCGGCGTCCAGCATCCGATCGCGGCCGCGCGCGAGCATCGGCGCGTTGATGTCGCTCATCCAGACTTCCGCGCCGCGCGCGGCGAAGGCGCGCGCCAGGTCGCCGCTGCCAGAGGCGACGTCGAGCACCCGTTCGCCGGGGCGGATGCGCGCCACCGACACCGTGAACGCCTTCCAGAGCCGGTGCAGGCCGAAAGACATCAGGTCGTTCATCAAATCGTAGCGCCCGGCGACCCGGTCGAAGACCTCTTCCACGCGCTTTGCCTTTTCCCCGTCGGCAACGCGTTCATATCCGAAGTGCGTCTCACTCACGCGCATTCACTCCCTGCTTGCACCCGCTCCGGCCAGCTTGACGAGATACTCCGCCCACAGGCGCTCCTGGTTCTCGCCCAGATGGTGGAGGTAATCCCAGGAATAGATGCCGGTAGCGTGGCCGTCGGAGAACGCCGGCTGCACGGCGTAGGAGCCGACCGGCTCGAGCGAGCGTATATCCACCTTGCTTTTGCCCACCTGCAGCACTTCCTGGCCAGGGCCGTGGCCGCGCACTTCCGCCGAAGGCGAATACACGCGCAGGAATTCGTAGGGCAGCTTGAAGGTCTTGCCGTCGGAGAACGAGATCTCCAGCAAGCGCGATTTCTGGTGCAACGTGATGCTGGACGGCACGGATGCCGTGGCGGCCGGCGCCCGGCCTGCTTCGCCGGACACTAGGTGACCATTTCGTAGCCGCAGCGCTCGTAGTCGCTGCCGCGGTCGATGACCTCGGTGAGCCGCACCCTGATGTGGCCTTCGACATAGACCTCGATCACGCGCTTGGGCTTGAACCAGCCTGCGGGCACCACCAGCGAGGGCGGCGCGTTCTGCGCGCTGACCCCGGTCAGCGACAGCGCCTGCAGGTATTTCGCACCCATCACGTTCAGGCCGGTCGGCCGCACCGCCGTGGCGGCCGGCAGGCCGGGCAGCAGCCGCACGCCGCAGAAAAGGTCGCCGGCGTCGTTCTGCATGAGCCAGCGCACCTGGCCCAGCATGAAGCTCTTGGAGTCCGCGGGGCGCACGCCGATCAGCTGGCCGTGGCTGTAGCGCTTGCCCGGGTTGCCGGCACGCCGGACCATCCGCAATCCTTGCGAGCTCTCGTCCTCGATCTGCCAGTGCTCGAGCACGTAGCCGTGCACCACGCTGTAGTCGTCTTCTTCGCGCGTGCTGACGCGGCCGAAGGCGGCAATCTGGTCGCGCTGTGCGGCGGTGAGTTCCTTCGCTTCGCCGGGCTGCTTGAACACGTGTCCTGAGATGTAGTAATGGATCGCGCCCATGTCGTTACAGGCCTGCGCGACGTCGGTGACGCGCTTGCGCTCGGCGGCGCGCGGCTGCTTCGCCTGGCACCATTGGCGGTAGAGGAACACGAGCAGCTGCTCGCAGGAGGGCTGCACGCAGTCCTCTCCCAGCGCGAGCTTGGCGGGCGACTCGCCTTTGCGCAGCAGCCCGATCCGGTTGCGCAGGCTCTTGGCGAGGCGCTTGACGTCGAGGTAGCGCGGCTCTGCCGCCCGCGGACCCTCGCGCTCGGGGTACTGCTCGCTTTCCAGATCGACCACCAGCGGCGGAATGTCCTCCTCGGGCGCCTCGCGGCTGATCTCGACCTTTTCCGCCCAGCGCTCAAGCAGGAAGGCGGCAAAAGTAAGCTGGCGCTGGCTCAGCTCATTTGGGTTCGCCATGCCGAGCAGCAGCGCGCGCATGTAGGCGATGCGCGGCGAGGTCTCGTTGACATCGCGGTTCAGGTAATCCTTGACCGCGTCGTCGGCGACGCCAAGTTCCTCGGCGCGGGCATAGCCTTCGTGCAGTGCGCGCCATTCGCGCGACGGCACCTGGCGGTACGCACGATGATGGTGGAACATCTTCAGGCCGGTATAGGCGAGCACCCGCTGGCAGACCAGCGCCGCCTGCGCGGCCATGCCGGTTTCGTCGGCGCACACCGCCTGCAGGCAGTGCAGGTAGCCGAGGTGCATCTCCTCCCAGAGCGCCAGCGTGTCGTCGAACACTGTGCTCTCGGCCTCGGCCATCGGCAGCGCGCGATTGGTGAAGCGGCGCGCCTGCTCGATTTCGACGAACTGCACCGCCTCGCGCAGGGTTTCCAGCGCCGCCAGGCGGCTGATCGCCTTGGTAGCGTAGCGGTTGAATTCATGCAGTTGCGAGAGCAGCTGCTGTTGTGCCGCGGCGACATTAGCCAGCGGGACATTTTCCAGCCAAGCCTTGGCGCTCGCGGCATCGATGAACTCGGGCGCGGCGTTGGCGGCGAACTCGGGCAGGTCCAGGGCCTTCATGAGGGAATTGTAGGGGATTTGGGTGGTTCCACGCCGGCGGCGGCGCCTGCTTCAAATACGTCGCGGAAGCTCAGGTACGAGCTCGCAAACCACACCGGCAGCAGCGCCCAGACGACTGCAAACAGGGCCGTGTTCGCCTGCAGCGCGCTTCCCCCGAACAGCGTTGCGCCCGCGACCGCCAGCAGAAGCACGAACCCGAACAGCAGCGTCATGCCGGCGCCATACGCGACGAAAGCGCGCCAATTGATGAGCGCGGCGGCGGCGCTGAAGAATACGGCCTTGCCCGGCGTGACCTGCTTCCAGGCGACCAGCAGCGGCGCATACCAGAGCGCGCCCAGCAGCACCGTCTGCAAGCCCGCGCCGACGATCATCGCGAGCTGCAGCCCGGGATCCTGCAGGTCGTCGATTTCCATGCGAACCATCCCTGCCATCGCCTGCGCGAACAGACCACCGTCGGCCGGGATCGTGGCGCAGAGCACCACCAGCATCCCGGCCAGGTACACGCCGCCGAGCCGTAGCTGGGCCGGCAAGTTGCGGCGAAAGCCTGCAACCAGCAGCGCTGCGCCGGGCGGTGCGCCGCGCGAAGCCGCGCGCGCGATCGCGTGAGGGCCGACCAGCAGTGCGGGAACCAGCAGCCACACCAGGGCGAAGCCGATCGTCGGAATCGACAGCGCCAGCGTGAGAGCAAACAGGAAAGCGAGGGCGAACAGCAGCTGGCGCAGCGGCGCGACGCGGAAAATCACGAAGGCCTCCGCGATCCAGCGCAGGCCGGCGGCGGCGGCGAGCCGGTTGGCGCGCATGTCTTTAGCAGGCCCGCTTCACGCGGGTGCGGCCCAGGGCGCCTGCATGCCGGGTGCGGCGCGCAGCGCGAGGATGTCGCGGAAATGTTCCGGTTCGTGGACTTTCACCAGCTCGCCGGGCCGCGGCAGGTACTTGTCGTGCAGCCGGGAAAGCCAGAAGCGCAACGCAGCGGCGCGCAGCATCGCCGGCCAGGCCGCGCGCTCAGCGGCCTGCAGCGGACGCGCCGCCATGTATGCACCCAGCAGTGCCTGCGTGCGTGCTTCGTCCAGCCGGCGGTCGCGCTCCGGGTTTACCAGGCACCAGTCGTTGGCGCAGACCGCGAGGTCGTAGACAAAGCTATCGACGCCGGCGAAATAGAAATCGAAAACGCCACTGATGCGCCCATCGCGGAATACCGCGTTGTCGCGGAATAGATCCGCGTGCACCGCCGCACGCGGAAGATCGGGAAAGCGCTGCTGCGCCTGGAAGCGCAGTTCTTCCTCGAGCAGCTCCCCGCGCGCCGCATCCAGGAACGGCCGCACGTCGGCCGCCGCGTCACGCCACCACTTCGGCCCGCGCGGATTCTCCAGATAACCGTCGTACGAACACGCTGCGAGGTGCATGCGCGCGAGCAACTCGCCCAGTTCAGCGCAGTCGGCAGCATCTGGATTCTCGACCGACTTTCCTTCCAGCCGCGTGACCAGCGCCGCCGGCTTGCCGTTCAGGCTCGACAGAAAACGGTCGTTCAGGTCGGCGATCGGCGCCGGGCAGGGGATGCCATGGCGCGCGAGATGGGCCATCAGGTCGAGGTAGAACGGCAGTTCGGCAGCTGGCAGGCGCTCGAACAGCGTCAGCACGTAGCGCCCCTGGCCGGTGGTGACGAAGTAGTTGGTGTTCTCGATCCCCGCCGCGATCGGCTCGAGCGCGACCGGCACGCCGACCGAATAGTTTTTCAGCCAAGCGGCGAGCTGGCCGTCAGAGACTGGGGTGAAAACCGACAAGCGGGAGTAACGTCAGCGGCCGGACGACATCAGTCGAAGGTCTTGATCGTCCACATCGGCACGCGTACGCCGGGGTCGAGCGAATCGCGCAGCGTCCAGTTGCCGTTGCCGAGAGGATCTACCAGGTAATAGGGCGCGCCGTTCGCCGGCGTGACCTTGATCATCACGATGCGCCCGCCGTCGCGCACCTCCTCGATCTTGTCGCCTTTCTGCGGCGCGATGCGCACGTTTGCGTCGTCCGCGCCCTCGCGGACCACCGGCGGCGGCGGCGCTTCGGGCAGCGGCTCGAGCTTGGGCGGCGGCTGTTGCGCGAGCACGCCCGCGGCGGCGGCCGACAGAGCCAGAAATAGAACGCGACGCATGGGAGGATTCTACTCCACTAGAATAACGCGGAGCAGCGTCCCCGATGCTCAATACTCTCCTGCTGGTCGACGGCTCTTCCTACCTGTACCGCGCGTTCCACGCGCTGCCCGAGCTGAAAAGCCCGCGCGGCGAGCCTACCGGCGCGATCCATGGCGTGCTCAACATGCTCAAGCGCCTGGCCGCCGATTATCCGGCTGCCGCGCGCGCCTGCGTTTTCGACGCCAAGGGAAAAACGTTCCGCGAGGACGCCTACCCCGCGTACAAGGCAAACCGGCCGTCGATGCCGGAGGATCTCGCCGGCCAAATAGAGCCGCTGAAGGAAGCCGTGGCGGCGCTCGGCTGGCCGGTACTGACCGTGCCCGGCGTGGAAGCCGACGACGTGATCGCGACGCTCGCCGGGGAAGCCAAACGCGGGGGCTGGAGCTGCGTTATTTCCACGGGCGACAAGGATCTTGCGCAGCTCGTCGACGAGCAGGTGACGCTTGTCAACACCATGTCCAACGAAAAGCTCGACCCCGCGGGCGTGCGGCAGAAGTTCGGCGTCGCGCCCGAGCAGATCGTCGACTACCTCTCGCTTACGGGCGACGCCGTGGACAACGTTCCCGGGGTCGAAAAGGTCGGGCCGAAGACCGCCGCCAAATGGATCCAGAAGTACGGTTCGCTCGAACAGGTGATGGCGCATGCGGGCGAGATCCCCGGCGCGGTTGGCGAGAACCTGCGCAAGGCGCTCGATTGGCTTCCCAAGGGGCGCGAACTCCTGACCGTGAAACGCGACGTGAAGCTGACCGTCGGGTTGGGCGATCTGGGCGCGAAGGATGCCGATGCGGGGAAACTCGCGGAATTTTTCGAGCGTTACGGCATGAAGGCGATGCTGCGCGAAATCCAGGGCAATAAGGCGGCCGAACCATCCGCCACACCTTCCACCGCCGCCGATCCGGTAAATCCGCCCGAGGAGGCACGGCGTCGCAAGTATCTCTCCCTGCAGGGCGAAGATCTTCATGTATTCCTGAAGAAGCTGGCAAGCGCCGAGTTGGTCGGCTTCGATACCGAAACGACGGGCCTCGAGCCGATGCTCGCGCGCCTTGTGGGCATGTCCTTCGCTTTTGGCGAAACGGCCTGGTACCTGCCGCTCGCGCACGAATACCCCGGCGCGCCGGACCAGGCAGGCGCCGAAAAGGCGCTGCAGATCCTCAAACCCTGGCTGGAGGGGGAGCGCCACCGCAAGGTCGGGCAGAACCTCAAGTTCGACGCCCATATTCTTGCCAACCACGGCGTGCGCCTGGGCGGCATTGCGCACGACACGCTGCTCGAGTCCTATGTCTACGAGGTACACGAGCGCCACGACATGGACTCGATGGCGGCGCGGCACCTCGGCTGGAAGACCATCACCTACGACGAGGTGACCGGCAAGGGCGCCTCGCGCATCTCCTTCTCCGCGGTCGATATCGCGCGCGCCACCCAGTACGCCGCCGAAGACGCGGATTTCGCGCTCGCCGTTCACGCCGTCCTCTACCCGAAGATTGCGGCGGACGAAAAGCTTAAATCCATCTACGAGCACATCGAGATGCCGGTAATGCCCGTGCTCCTGCGGGTGGAGCGCAACGGGGTGCTGATCGACGGCGCCAAGCTGGAGGCGCAGAGCCACGAACTCGGCAAGGAAATGCTGAAGAAGGAGCAGGACGCCTACGCGGCGGCCGGGCAGCCTTTCAATCTCAGCTCGCCCAAGCAGCTCGGCGAAATCCTGTTCGAGAAGCAGAAACTGCCGGTCAAGAAGAAAACGCCCAAGGGCCAGCCCTCCACCGACGAGGACGTGCTCGCCGAGCTCGCGCTCGACTACCCGCTGCCGAAGCTGCTGCTCGAGTACCGCGGCCTCGCCAAGCTGAAGTCCACCTACACCGACAAACTGCCGCGCATGGTCGATCCGAACACGGGGCGCGTGCACACCACCTATTCCCAGGCGACCGCGGTGACGGGACGGCTCGCCTCGAACGATCCCAACCTGCAGAACATCCCGATCCGCACGCCGCAGGGCCGGCGCATCCGCGAGGCTTTCATCGCGCCCGCGGGCAGCAAGATCATCTCCGCCGACTACTCGCAGATCGAGCTGCGCATCATGGCGCACCTGTCGGGCGACAAGGGGCTGTGCCATGCCTTCGAGCATGGCCACGACGTGCACCAGGCCACCGCCGCCGAGGTATTCGGCGTGCCGCTCGACAAGGTGAGCAAGGACGAGCGCCGCACCGCCAAGGTGATCAACTTCGGCCTGATCTACGGCATGAGCGCGTTCGGTCTCGCGCAGAACCTCGGCATCGAGCGCGCCACCGCGCAGGCCTACATCGAGTCCTACTTCAACCGCTATCCGGGAGTGAAGAAATTCATGGACGAGACCCGGGAAAAGGCGCGCACGCTCGGCTACGTTGAAACCGTGTTCGGCCGGCGCCTGCGCCTGCCCGAGATCAATTCAGGCTCGCCCGCGCGCCGCCAGGGCGCGGAGCGCGCCGCGATCAACGCGCCGATGCAGGGCACCGCCGCCGATCTCATCAAGCTGGCGATGATCGCCGTGCAGGAATGGCTGGACAGGAAAAAGATGAAGAGCTTGCTGATCATGCAGGTCCACGACGAACTGGTGCTGGAGGTTCCGGAGAAGGAGCTCGCCGACGTGAAGGAGAAGACGCGCGAGTTGATGCAAGGAGTCGCCAAGCTGCGCGTGCCCCTGATCGTCGACGTCGGCGTCGGGGAAAACTGGGACCAGGCGCACTAGGCGCCGAGCCTCAGGCTACTTCAACGCGCCAAACACCTTCTTGATGATGTCGCTGCCCGCCTGCACCGGATTCTGGCGGATCTTCTTCTCTTCCTCGGCGACCATGTAGAACAGGCCGTCGAGCGACTTCTGCGTCACGTAGTCGTCCAGGTTGGCCTGGTCCTTCTTGATCAGCCCGAATTGCGCGCCCTTCTGCGCGTACTGGTTGTACTTGTCCGCGAGCTTCACCTTGGCGGTCGCCTGCTTGACGATCGGCAAGAATTTCTCGCGCAGCTGGTCGCTGGTCGTGCGCTTGAAGTAATCGGTACCCGAGGTCTGGCCGCCGGTGAGGATGCCCTTGGCGTCCTGCACGCTCATCTTCTTGATCGACTCGGTGAACAGCTTTTTCGCTTCCGGCACCGCCTGTTCGGCCGCCCGGTTCATGGTCAATACCAGTTCGTCGGCGTATTTGCCCATGCCGACGGTGTGCATGAGCTTTTCGTACTTCTTCAGCGAATCGGGTAGCGGGATTTTCACCGCGCTGTTGCCGAAGAAGCCGTCGGTCTTGCCGAGAGAGTCGACTGCCGCGCCGGCGCCCTTCTCAAGCGCCGCCTTTAAGCCGGAAGCCGCGTCCTGGTTGCTGAGCGCATCGAGGTTTGCCTGCGCCGGCATCGTCCAGCCCAGCAGTAGCGCGAGGAACAGGGGAATACCGCGAGCGGTCATGGCGTCCTCCAAGTGAACTAGCGCGCAAGCTTATCCCGAAAACCTGTCGCCTGAGAGCGACGAATTTGCCGTTTTCCGGCCCTGCCCCCTACGCTAATGCCTTGATGTTCGTGGGAATGGGCTGGTGGCACGGCGGTTGCAGATAGTCCGGTGTCTTCCACGAAAGGAGAATTCGATGAAATTCCATCGTGCAATACCCGCGGCCGCCATTTCGCTGGCGCTCTATGCGGTTGCCGCGCATGCAGTCGACAACAACACGAAGTTCGACCAGCTGGACAAGAACCACGACGGTGTCCTGACGCAGGACGAGGTACGCGGCATCCCCGACTATGCGCGCGCCTTCATCGAGGCCGACGAGAACAAGGATGGCAAGCTCGATCGCACGGAGTTCGTCAAGGCCGAGGCGATCCACGACCGCATCGCCGCGGGCAAGTACGTGAACGACAGCGTCATCACCGCCAAGGTGAAGGCGGCGCTGCTGAAAGAGCCCGACCTGAAATCGCTCGACGTCAGCGTCGAAACGCAGCGCGGCGAAGTGCTGCTGTCGGGCTTCGTCAAGGACGAAGTCCAGAAGCGGAAGGCAATGAAGGTCGCCATCGCGGTGAGCGGCGTCGCGTCGGTGAAAGACGCGATGGTGGTGCGCTAAACGGCGGAGGCGCCCGGGGCGTGCTCCGCACGCCCTGCGTCCCGGGCTTGCCGGTCGGCGTGGTAGGACGAGCGGACCAGCGGGCCGACAGCTGCATGGCGAAAGCCCATCGCCCGCGCCTCGCGCTCGAAGCGCGCGAAAGTATCCGGCGTCACGTAGCGCTCGACCCGGAGGTGGTGTGCTGAAGGCGCGAGGTACTGGCCGATGGTCAACATGGCCACGCCGTGCGCGCGCAGGTCGCGCATCACGGCGAGGATTTCCTCGTCGGTCTCGCCCAGCCCGACCATCAGCCCGGACTTGGCCGGCACCGAGGGATTGAGTTTGCCGAGCCGGGAGAACAGTTCAAGCGAATGCTCGTAGCTGCCGCCCGGCCGCGCCTGCTTGTACAGGCGCGGCACGGTTTCCATGTTGTGGTTCAATACATCCGGCGGCGCCGCCGACAGCAGGTCCAGCGCGCGCTCCAGGCGGCCGCGGAAATCCGGCACCAGTACCTCGATCGTCGTGCGCGGTGAATGCTCGCGCACTGCGCGGATGCAATCGACGAAGTGCTGCGCCCCCCCGTCCCTGAGGTCGTCGCGGTCGACGCTGGTGATGACGACGTAGGAGAGGCCCAGCTTCGATACGGTTTCCGAAAGGTGACGCGGTTCCTCAGGGTCGGGCGCCAGCGGCCGGCCGTGCGCCACGTCGCAGAACGGGCAGCGGCGCGTGCAGATGTCGCCCAGGATCATGAAGGTCGCGGTGCCGTTGCCGAAGCACTCGGCGATGTTCGGGCAGGATGCTTCCTCGCAGACGGTATGCAGGTGCTGTTCACGCAGAATCCGCTTGATCTCGTGGAAGCGCGAATCCGGCATCGGCGCGCGCACGCGAATCCAGTCGGGCTTCGCCAGCTTTTCCTTCGGGAAGAATTTCAGGCGCGCCGTCTTCAGCGCTCCCTTCTCCTTGACGCCGGCTTCACGCATGGTCGAGCACGCGGTCCAGGTTCCGGGCAAGGATTCCGGCCAGCCGCGCGCCCGCGCTCTGCACCGTGAAGTCGAAACCCAGGTCGCGCGTTTGCGTCACCCTGAGGCCGGGAAAACCGCAGGGATCGATAGCGTCGAACGGCGCGAGGTCCATGTCGATATTCATCGCCAAGCCGTGGAACGCGCAGCCGCGGGAAACGCGGATGCCGAGTGCCGCGACCTTGGCGCCTTCGACATAGACGCCAGGCGCGCCTGGCCGGCGTTCGCCGCGGCCGTCGAGCAGGTCGATGACCGACTGCTCGAGCAGGGCGACGAACTGCTTTACCTTGATACCGCGCCGGGCCAGATCGACCAGGGTGTAGAGCACCAGCTGGCCTGGGCCATGGTAGGTGACTTCGCCCCCGCGCTCGACCTGCACGACCGGAATGCCGTTGCCGAATTTCGGCCCGTGCGCCGCGTTGGCAGCGAGGCCAAGCGTATAGACCGGCGGATGTTCCAGGAGCCAGAATTCATCGACAGTGCTTTCATTCCGATTGGCCGTGAATTCGCGCATTTTTTTCAAGGACGATTCATACTGGATTACACCCAGTTGAACGGTCCGCACCCGCTCCGTCACTTCATGCATCACAGCACCATCACTACGGAAGGATGGTCGCAAAGCTCCTGATAGAGCGCGTCGAGTTGCTCGCGGGAGGTCGCGTTCACGGTGGCGGTCAGGCTGATGTACTTGCCCTCGCGGCTTGGCCGAGTCTCGATGGTCCCGGGCATGAAGTCGGGGGCGTGCCGGGTCACGATCTCGATCACCGCCCCGGTGAATCCGGCTTCGCGGCGGCCCATGATCTTGATCGGAAACTCGGTGGGAAATGCCAGCCCCACCGCTTCTTCAAGCGGCTTGTCTTTCCTTTCCTGCACGCATCACTTTCTGCTTGAACTCCTGGTACAGGCCGTGCATCCGGCGAAATACCGGTCCCGGCTTGCCGTCGCCCACCGGCTTGCCGTCGAGCGCGACGATCGCCAGCACTTCCTTGGACGATGAGGTGACCCAGAGTTCGTCGGCGCCGCGCACCTCCGCCTCGGCGATCGCGCGGAATTCGAGCGGCAGCCCGGCGCCCTGCGCGAGTTCGGTGATCACGTCGTACGTGATGCCGGGCAGGATCAGGTTGGATTTCGGCGGCGACAGGATCGCGCCGCGCTTCACGACGAACACGTTCGAGGCCGAGGCTTCCGTGAGCATGCCGCCGCGGAACAGAATGGTTTCGACCGCCCCCGCGTCCGCGGAAATCTGGCGCAGCAGGCAATTGCCGATCAGCGAAATCGACTTGATGTCGCAATGCTGCCAGCGGTCGTCGACGGCGGTGACTGCCGCTGCGCCGCGCGCGACGAGTTCGGCCGGCGGCGTGACGAGCGGGTTGGACATGAGGAACACCGTGGGCGCGACGTCCTTCGGAAACGAGTGGTCGCGCTTGGCGACACCGCGCGTAACCTGGAAATAGACGCCTTGGTCCTCGAAAGCCTGCTTTGCTACAAGCTGCAGGATGATCTCGCGCCATTCCGCGCGGCTGTAGGGATTGCGGATGCGCACCGCAGCGAGGCTGCGCTCCAGGCGCGCCAGGTGCTCGCCGAGCCGGAAAGGCACGCGCGAATATACCGGCACCAGTTCGTAGACGCCGTCGCCGAAGATGAAGCCGCGGTCCAGCACGGGAACCCGCGCTTCCTCGATCGGCATGAACTTTCCGTTCAGGAAAACCATGATCTGCTCGCTACTTCAGCCAGAGCCTGAGTGTATCCCACGCCCGGCCGAAAATCCCCGCCGGCGGCACTGCTTCCAGCGCCACCACCGGGTACTCGCCGATCAGCTTGCCGTCAAACGTGACGCGCAGGTTGCCGACGCGGCCGCCCTCGGCGACCGGTGCCACCAGCGGCGACAGCGACAACAGTTCCGCCTTGAGCTTGTCGCCCTGCCCCTTGGGCACGCTGACGACCAGATCTTCGCGGAAGCCCGCCTTCAGCTTGGATTTCGCGCCCTTCCAGACCTCGATTTCCTTGACCGCCGCACCGCCCGCGTACAGCCGCACCGCGTCGAAGAACTGGAAACCCCAGTTCAGCAGTTTCTGCGACTCCTGCGCGCGCGCCGTCTCCGAGGTCGAGCCGAGCAGCACGGAGAGCAGGCGCCGCGGCCCGCGCTTGGAGGACGCCACCAGGCAATAGCCCGCGGCCTCCGTGAATCCGGTCTTCATGCCGTCGACCGTGCTGTCGAGCCAGAGCAGGCGGTTGCGGTTCGGTTGAGCGATGCCGTTATAGCGATACTCCCGCAGCGAGTAGTACTGCCCGTACTGCTCCGGGAAATCGTGGATGAGCGCCGTGGCGAGGGTGTAGAGGTCGCGAGCGCTCGAGTAGTGCTGCGGGTCGGGCAGGCCCGTAGCATTCATGAACTTGGAATTTTTCATGCCGAAGCGCTCGGCCTCGCGGTTCATCATGCCCACGAACGCCTCTTCGGAGCCGGCGATGCGCTCCGCGAGCGCGATGCAGGCATCGTTGCCGGATTGCACGATCATGCCGCGGATCAGCTCGTCAACCGTCACCGGCTTTTTCGGCTCGATGAACATGCGCGAGCCTGGCGCGCGCCAGGCCTTCTCCGAGACGCTGACCTGTTCCTCCAGCGTGATTTTCTTTTCCCTCAGCGCGGTGAATACGACGTACGCGGTCATCAGCTTGGTGAGCGACGCGGGCTCGAAGCGCTCGTCCGGCTTTTCGGCGGCGAGGATCTGGCCGCTGGAAACATCCGCCAGCAGCCAGGCGCGGCCGATGAGCTGCGGCGGCTGCGGCGCCTGGGCCAGCGCGAGCAGCGGAATAAGGAAAATTAGCGAGAGAAAGCGAGGCAGCATCTACAGTTCGGGGCGAAAGGGCCGCGAATTATAGCGGCTACCTGCTTACGACCAACGGCCTGAAGCTGAGTTCCGACTGGATGTGGTCGGCGACCGGCCGTGCTTCGTCCAGCGAGCGGTACGGACCCAGATGCAGGCGGTAGATAGTCCCCGACGGAACGATCTGGATCGCCTCCGTCAGCCACGCCAGTTCGCGGTAGAGGCGCACGCGGAAACTCTCCGCGCCCTCCTGCGAAGAGAACGCGCCGAGCTGCAGATACACGCCCTTAGCCTCGGCCGGTGCTTTCTGCTCGGCTGCCGGCGGCGGCACTGGCGACGACGGCGGCACGCTCGCCGTGGCAACGGCAGGCGCCGGCTGCCCGGGAAACACGCTTTCCACTTCGACGCGCGCACTACCCGCCTCCACGTAGCCCAGTTTCCACGCCGCCGTGTAGGAAAGATCGATGACGCGGTCGGAATGGAACGGACCGCGGTCGTTCACCCGCACCACGACGCTGCGCCCGTTGGCGGTATTGGTGACCCGCACGTAGCTGGGGATCGGCAGCGTCGGATGCGCCGCGGTCATGCCGTACATGTCGTAGATCTCTCCGCTGGACGTTTTCTGGCCGTGATAGCGCCGCCCGTACCAGCTGGCGACGCCGCTCTGCCTGAAGGGCGCGAGCTGCGTCATCGGCACGTACTCTTTGCCGAGCGCTTGGTAAGGACGGTTGGCGGCGCGGCTGAGCGGTTCCGCTTTCGGCACTGCGTCCGGAATCGCGGCGAGATTCGCCGGAGCGTTGGCGCCCGGGCCGT
>Ga0335083_10005059_pt1 | contig 16675 bp, 10 predicted proteins | sample Lox_Sample_42_FD_206716 | JGI IMG/M metagenome (GOLD analysis project Ga0335083, IMG submission 206716) | Soil microbial communities from Loxahatchee National Wildlife Refuge, Florida, United States - Lox_Sample_4.2 | ecosystem: Environmental > Terrestrial > Soil > Wetlands | place: USA... | reverse complement strand
CAGTCAGTACTTGCGCGCGTAATTCCGGCGGAAGAGCCTTGAGCACCTCCAGGTCCCGACCCACGCTCAACGCTTGAGCGTAAAGCGTTTTCATCTCATCGTAGTGGAAACGCTTCTGCTGAGACCTGCGGTCGAGCCCACCCGTGCCGAACGCGATGATGCCCGCGAGGACGACGAATGCGCCGCCCAGGAGTGTGCCCTGTCCGGGGGTCAGGTTGTGCCAGAACTCCATCCAAAAGCTCATCTTCACCTGCCTAGCGCGTTCGTGCGCTGCGAGGTGCGCTGCGACTCAAGAGCTTCCGTCACTTACAGGTCGGCGAGCGCGATGCCGGTGAGCCCCATGCCGAGGTGCACCATTTCCGTGTCGACACCGGTGTCGAGGTTGACGTAACGGATGCTGCCGCCGAGATCGCCTACGTAGAACTCGGATTCGGAGACGGCGGCCACGCCGATCGCCTCATGGTATCCGCGAGAGAGGATCTCGGGTGTGTCGACGCTCGGCTGCACCATCGCACGGTTGAGCGTGTTGCCCTCAGGCTCGGCGCCCCGATCGGTCCACACCAGCGTCGCGCAGGCGAATAGGTGCAGATCGATGGGCTCAGGCAGGTCCTTCCACAGCAGCTCTATGTCGTCGCGGTGCTGGGCGCTGGTGCCCGGCCGCAGATCAAGGGGGGCACGAAAGATCCTGCCCTCGCCGGCTTTTGGTGCACCTTTCTGCGTCCAGTACAGCAAGCGCCGATCCAGATCCACGGCGATGCCGACACAGTGATTGCTGGCCGCCTGCGCGGCCTCGTCACCGGCCGCCGGCACCACCAGTGGACGCAGCTCACTACCGTCAAGGTTGCACGACAGCACCTGCATGCCCTCGCGATCGCACCAGTACAGCACGCCCGCCTCGAAGTCAGCGGCGAGCTGCTTGCCGGTCGTGAAGGTCCCGCGCGGCACGATCGTGACGCGATTGCTCCCGTCGAGATCGGCACGCTCCAGCGACCCGTTGCGGGCGTAGGCCTCTTCCGAACGTGGGCCGCTCCCGGGGTCAGGAGCGCCCATGTTCGTCCAATACACGTGGCCCCGCACCTGGTCGACGACGATGCCGTCGGCCCTCTCGTCGATTCCCGTGATCAGGGTCCGCACCCGAGTGCCGTCCAAAGACACCGCCTGCATTTCCTGCTTGCCGTCGTTGAGTACCAGCAGCTCGGTCATCGGCGGTCGCCTTCACCTTCGGCGCCCTGACCGACCGAGAAGGACGGCATGGCATCGCACAGCGCCTGAACGTCCTTGCCCGCCTGCATGACCGCGCCGTCGGGTCGCACGATGGCGGCGCTCGCTCGGCCTCCCCGCAGCCAGCGACCAAGCTGGCTTTCCGGACTGACGGAGACCACGAACGCACCGCGGCTGCTGAGCTGCTTCTCTTGCGATGCGGTCGGGGGTGAGGAAGTAACCAGCGCAAACCGGTTCCCTACCACCTGATCGAAGTGCAGGCCATCGCGCAAAACAGGGTTCGGGCTCAGGCTACCGGCCAACTGCCCCGGCCTGCGGGACTTGACCACCAGTGCCGACCGGTGCAGCCCTGGCGCTACGCCGTCGGCGGCGCTGGTGCGCGTGCCTGGCAGGCGCACATGCGCCAGCCGCGGGAACACCACCTTGCGGACCACGTCGCCGAGCCGGCCGCCGCCGGTCATCGCGGCTCCGACCGACACGGCCATCAGAATCATTGCGGCCGCATGGGCTTTGCGCTCCTGCTCGTAGGTGTCCAGCACGCTTTCGGGCAACGACTTGCCGAGCACCCCGGCCACTTTCCAGGTCAGGTTGAGCGCGTCACGCAAGCCCGCCGCCATGCCCTGGCCGACGAAGGGTGGGGTGAGGTGGGCGGCGTCGCCGAGGACGAACACATTGCGCTCGCGCCAACTACTGGCCACCTTCGCGCGGAAGGTGTAGGCGGTGACACGTACCAGCCGCAATTGCTCGGTGGGTGTGTCGCCCAGCCACGGCTTGATCAACGGCTCGATGTGGCTGATTTTTTGGTAATCCGCCGCGGTCTCACCGTCTTTCAGCTGGAATTCCCAGCGGTATCGGGTAGGCCCGACCCGCATGTAGGTGCCGGCGCGCTCGGTACTGCAGAGTTGGTGGCAGCCCTCCCACTGGTTGAGTTCGGCGTCGGTGTCCACGTCGATGACCAACCAGTCCTGCTGGAACGACAGTCCATACATGTGCGAGCCCATCGACGCGCGCACCAAGCTGTTGGCGCCATCGCAGCCCAGCACGTAGCTGGCCTCGATGGATTGCTCGCCACCGCGCACGCGATCGAGGAAGCTCACCCGCACCCGACCGGGCTTGTTTTGCGTCACGCTGGTGACCTCGACGTCGCCCCGTAAGATGACGTGCGGATACCTCTTGAGGTTGGTGCGCATGAGCGTTTCCAGCTCGGGCTGGTCGAACATGTTCATCTGCGGGTAGCCGTTGGCGCTGGGCTCCGCGCTGCGCTTTAACTCCGCGAGCACCTTGAAGTCTTTGTCCAGCAATCGAAGACCGTGCGCGGACCGCCGGTGGGCGGCGAACTCGTCGCCGACACCGAGGCGAGCCAGGATGCGGTAGATCTCGTCGTCCGCGTGCACCGCGCGGGGCAACGGGTAGACGGTTTCGTGCCGGTCGAGCACCACCGTCGGAATGCCGTATTGGCCCAGCAGCGTGGCCGCGGTGATGCCGGTCGGGCCGGCGCCGACGATGATTACCGGCACGAAGTCCGGCAGTGAAGCCGGGGCGCCGTGAGATTGTGTGTTCATGCTTGCGTTCATCGGAAGACCACCTTGTTGCGCTGGGTGCCGAGGTCGATGAAGCCGTCGTCGGTGGCCACCGTGGCCTCCACGACATCACCGTGATGCAGGTAATTGGGGTTCTTTGCCTGAGCGGCAAGGAATGTCGCCATGTCAATCTGGTGCGGTTTCTCGATTCCTCGCGCGGTGATCGCCGTGCCGACCGGGGTGCCGGTGAGCACGATATCGCCGGCCTCGAGCTTCTGGAATTTCGCCAGCGTCTGCAGTGCCTGAACAGGCGAGTAGAGCATGTCGCCCTCGACCACCATGTTCTGGCGCACCTCGCCATTGACCTTCAGTAGCACCCGCAGGTCACCGAATCGCTTGAGCTCATCGCCATCGATTAGCACCAGCGCCGGGCCGATCGGGGTGAAGGTCGGGTACGACTTCGATTCGTAGAACTGCGCTTTGGTCATCTGGACATCGCGCGCCGACACGTCGTTGGTCACCAGCAGCCCGTGCACGAATTCGGCCAGGTTGGCCTCGGTCACCTCGGTGCCCACCGGCACGTCACGGCCCATCACCAGGCCGATCTCCACCTCGTAGTCGAGCAGCTGCACGTGCGGGGGCTTGACGATGTCGTCGAACGGACCAGCGACGCTACCGGAGGCCTTGCGGAAGAAGGTCAGCGGCGTCTTGGCGGGGTCGCGGCCGACGTCTCGCACATGGGAGGCGTAGTTGGTGGCCTGAGCCACCACGCGGCACGGCGTGGTGACGGGCGACAGCAGCTGAAGGCTTTCCACCGGCACGGTGTCGGTGGAGTGCGCGGCGGCATCGATGGCCCCGCGGTCGGCCAGCACCGCGGCGGTGCTGGCCGCCTCGGTGCGGACGCGGGCGGCGCCATTCGGCGTCTGCACCCACCATGCGTCGGCGGTGCGCAGGATCGAGACGGACATTTGCGAATCCTTACTTTCTAGGTTGGTTGGTTGACGTTAGGAATTTGCTACGTTGAACAGCCCGCGCAGGGCGGACAAGTCGAACTCGTTGTCGTGGCGTAAGGCATCGAGCATCAAGGCAACTTCGCGCGTGGTCTCACCCGCTGTGCCCACGCCCAGGAAGTCCTTGCTCGGCGGGGGACCCCACTGAGACAGACCCGAGGAGGTCAACGGGGCCCAGCCGGGCTCCAGGGTGTTGTCGAACATGTCACCGTCGGCGTAGTGCTCGACCAGGAACCCGCCCTCCGGGTCGCGCCAGTAATCGAATATCTGGCTGCCCTGGATGTGACGCCCGATGCCCCAGGAGCGGAAATACCCTTGCTCGCGCAGGTATTCGCCACCGGCGGCCAGCGCGTCCAAGTCGGCGACCTGGTAGGCCGAATGCACGTAGCGGTGGGTCGGGCCCAGCGCCATCGCCAGCGTGTGGTGGTCGGCGGGGACGGAGCCGCGGTCACAGCGGATGAAACTCATGATTGGTCCGCGCTCACGCTGGCCTGGGTAGAAGCAGAAGTCGCTGACAATCAATCCCAAGTGGTCCAGGTACCAGTTCAGCGCCTCTATGTATTTCGGCGTCTGCAGGACGATGTGCCCGAGCCGCTGCACGCGCGCGGGCACCCGCGGTGGACGCTGGGTGGCGTTTGCCCGGACGGTGTCGTGACTGGGGCCGAAGTTGAACACGTGGGGTTTCTGCGAGGGCAGCTCGGGCAGCTCGTGGACGCCCGACACGACCCGCAGGGAGATTCCGCTGGGGTCGACCAGGTCAACCGTGACTCCACCCAGGTTTTCGGGCAGTGCGCGCACGGTGGCCCCGGTCGCGTCGGCCAACCGCAGCAGGTCGGACTGCTCGGAGGCGACGAAAGCCGGCCCGATGAAACGAGAACGCGCGCCGCGGCGGATCAGCACACAGGGCGCGCCGGCGTCGCTGCCACGCAGCTGCAGCTCGTCATCGGTACGTAGCACGACGCTGTACCCGAACGCCAGCGCGAACGCCTCGGCCTTCTTGAGGTCGGGCTTCTCGAACTCCAGCCAGATGACGTCGTGGACCTTGATCACGGGGTTGGCCGAGCGTCCCGGGTGCTCGCCGGGCAGGCCGCCCTCTTCGCTGTGCAGGCCATTGTGGGCGTTGTGGGCGTCGATGAGTTGGTCAGTCATTGCTCGCTCCCATGATGCTTCCTTCCTTGAAAGGCGTTTATTGCCAGGGCTTCAGCGGGACACGCGGAGGCGCACCGCATTCGTGACTAAGCATGCCGCGACCGGGTGCGTATGTCGTTGCCGCTGACGGCAATCGGCATACCCTGCTAGCAGGTATTCACGGTCTGACGAATCGTCAGAACTGGATTGACTGACAAAGTGTTTGAAGGCGCAGCAAAGCGTGCCGAGGGTTAGCTTCGTCGAGCGGTGCTTTCGAAAGCTGGAATGCGCGGCGATCCCGATGTCCACTCGTTATCCAGGGGAGGCCAGCGCATCGGAATCATGGCTGCTGACGGTAGTCCTGGATGAGCCGATCGCCGGATTCGAGCAGCCGGCTTCTCACAGCGTCGAGGTCTGCGTCAATCAGGGAGTAGTCGCGTTTGCGCCATCTGCCCCCAATCATCACCGATTCGATGTTGGCGACATTGGCATAGAGGGCGGCGGCGACTGAATCTTGCGCCGGCCAGAGGTTCAGCGCCCGCGCATCGATGACGACGAGGTCGGCTTGCATACCCGGTTGGATGCGGCCCACGCGGTGGGCCAGCCCGAGGGCGCGTGCTCCTTCGACGGTCGCCCACGACAGCGCCTGCTTGCTGGTGGCCGACTGCGTCAAGGACATGAAGCCGGTTGCCTGCCGGTGATGTTCGTGGTCTAGACCGCGTTGCTGGGCTAGCGCGATCCTCGCTGCGGTAAGGATTTCGCCGGACACGGCCGTTTCTGTGTCGGTGCCCAACGACGGTGCCGCACCATGCGTCAGCAGGCGTCCGGTGATTGGGACGCCGTGGCCGTGACTGAGCTCGTTTTCCGGGGTGGCGGTAAAGCTGACGCCCGCAGCGATCAGCCTAACGATCCACTCTTCGGTCAGGCCGGCGCCGTGCACGATGTTGGTGTGCGGGCCCAACAACTCTGCGCCGCATGCGGCTTCCCATGCGGCCGCGGGTTGGCCGCCGCTTTGGTGCATCGAAACGATGAGGTCGCGCTCGGCGGCGGCACGCATATCGGCCACCGCGACACGTGGTGTCGAGTACTGCGGCCCGCCGATCGCCATCCCGACGGTGAGCAACTCATGTGCTCTGGCCGGGCCGTCAAGCAGTCGGTCCACCTCAGCCACCGGATGAGCGACATCGGGTGCCCGGTTCGGTGTGCCGTGCAGGAAAACGGCACGAATGCCGGATTTCTGCAGTCCTTCGACGGCGGCATCGGTGTGCTCGGACGTGGGATTGTTATGGCACCAGTCTCCGAGTGTCGTTGTGCCACAGTTGATTTGATTCAGAGCGCCGGCCAGATTCCCGATGTAGAGATCGGCAGGCGTGTAATGCCCTGCCAGGCGCCCATGCATGCGGTGCAGATATTCCGGCAATGTCCAGTCGGCGCCCGCTAGGCGCAGCGCACTTTGCCAGGTATGTAGATGCGCGTTGACAAGCCCAGGGATGATGATGCGCCCGGACAGATCGACGGCTTCGGCGCCGGGACTGTCGAGCCGGTTGCCGATGTCGGCGATGCAGTCTCCGTCGACGAGGATGTCGATGCTTTCTGCGTCGGGCCGGTCCGGAGACATGGTGACCACCTGCGCTCCGCGCAGCACGGTGTGCCTCATATGCACGCGTACTCAGGCCGGGCCTGACGCATCCCACGGCACCGTGCCCGAAAGCCAATGGGTGACGCGCTCTTCGTGGTCATTGCGGTGAAGGTGCCGCGGCGGCTGGGCGAACGTCGCGTAGGGCGGCAACCAACGACCATGCGATTCTCTTCGACGCGCATGGCCTCGATAAGCGGCCGAGATTCCTCGCGGAGCGACTCGCCCGACATTCTGCCGCCGACGGCCATCATCACGTCGCACCGTGGGTACGATCAATGGGTTCCTTGGCGAGTGGTAGCAGCATGACAAGTCGTCCTTCCAGTCTGAATTGGAGTCGATGCCAGCGGTGAGCAGCGCCGGGCTGGATATTATGGATACAGTGTTGCCGTTATTGCGCTGCTTGTCAAGACGCCCGATACTGGGCGCGTGACCGCGCGCAGCGAGCTAACCCAAGAAGACCCCCCGGTCGCCGCTCCCGCGGACGGCCGCCCGTCCCGCCAGAACGGATCGTCGACATGGCGCTGCAGATAGTCGATGACGAGGGCGCTGAAGCGCTTTCGATGAGGACCCTCGCTCAGCGACTGGAGTCGGGAACGGCCAAGCTGTATCGCCATTTCGCCAACCGCGGCGAGGTGATCGCCCACGTTGTAGACCGAGTGTTCGGCGAGGTCGAGTTCAGCACAAAAGAGCTAGCCAAAATGGGATGGCAGCGGGCATGCGAGTCATACGGACGATCCATGTTTGAGGTGTTGGGCCGGCATCACAACGTGGCTCCGCTACTCGTCGAGCATGTGCCCATCGGCCCGAACGCGATGGCCCAACGCGATGTTTCCCGCCACCCACGCTGTGGCCGGCTACCTGCCTGTGCCGTTGAAGGAGCAATTCGCGCTCGGACTCCGGGTTGATCATCAATGGTCTGGCTGGGATGAGCGGTCGCGCAACATGATTGGCTTGGCTCCGCTCATCGACCGTAGGTGCTGTGGGGAATCACGATGTCCAGGGTCGTCCCACGTCCCGGTGGACTTGCGACGCGCATCCGCCCGCCTAGCACCTCAATGCGGTCGTTGAGCCCGATTAGCCCGGAACCCTTAGCCGAGTCGGCGCCGCCGATGCCGTCGTCGGAGATGATCAAGTTCAAGTTTTCGTCGTGGATGTGCGCCCGAACCGTCACCTCGGAGGCCTGAGCGTGCTTGGCGGCGTTGGCCAGTGCCTCCGCCACCACGTAGTAAGCGGCGACCTCAACGGAGTCTGGCAATCGTTGCCCGATCGCGACGTCGAGCGTGACAGGCACCGCCGAGCGACGGGCCAAGGTTTTGAGCGCCGCCTGTAGCCCTCCGGTTGACAGGATCGCCGGATGAATGCCCCGGGAAATTTCCTGCAACTCCGTGAACACGTCGTTCAAACCCGAAACCGCTTCGGAAAGATCATGTTTCAGGCCGTCGGACTCGGGTGGCACCGACTCCTCGGCCAGCCGCAGTTTCAGTCCCAGCGATACGATCCGTTGCTGGGCCCCGTCGTGGATATCGCGCTCGAGGCGGCGGCGGGCGTCATCGGCAGCGGCCACAATCCTGGCGCGCGAAGCGATCAGCTCCGCGCGGGTGGTGGCGGCAGCGATCGCGGTCGCTACCAGCTCGGCGAACTCGGCGATGCGTCCCTCGGTATCGGGGGGCAGGGGGTCGGATGCGGTGGTGCCTACGACGGCTATTCCCCACACCCGTTCGTCGACCACGATCGGGGCCCCGACGCGCGACCGGAGACCCAACTCGCGAAAGCGGTCGGCAATCGAGCCGGCGGCGCCCTCCCAGTCGTCCATCCGCACCGCCTGACGGGAGCGCAACACCATTGCCGAGACATTGTCGCCCTCGGTGCTCAGCCGTTCCCCCACCTCCAAGTGCGGCACGCCGAGCGTCGCGTAGGAGGCGACCACGACGATCGCCGCGCCGTCGTCCTCGTACCGAAGCACCTCGGCGCTACCCACATTCAGACAATCGGCCATCTCCTCGGCCACAGCCGAAAAAACCTCCGACTGGCTCACACCCCGGGCGACCGATGTCGCGACTCGCCGCAACGCGGCTTGCTGCCTGGCCAGCACGCTGAGGTTGTCGGCCAGTGCGCGGAGGCTGTCGCGGCTAGCCTGGAGTTGAGACCTGGTGGCGGCGTTGACAATTGAGGTGGCGACCAGATCCGCATAGTCGGCCATGCGAGTTTCGGTGTCGGCCGGCAGGGGCCCCGTCGTGGACGCCACAGCAACCGCGCCCCAGACCTGTCCTCCGACAAGTACGGGAACAGCGACCATGGACTGAATGCCGAGCTCGCGAATGAACGCGGCCGTCGGGCCGGCCGCGTCCTCGTGACTGTCGATGCGGGCGGCCCGGCCGGTTCGCTGAACCATCGGGGCGACGTGGTCTCCCTTCAGCGAAAAGCGCTGACCAACCGTCGGCGCGTTGGCGTTCAACTCCTCGGCGCGCCCGACAGCTTCCATGACGAGGCAATCACCGTCGAAGCGGATCACAGTCGTGTTGTAGGCATCCAGACATTCCCCCAGCTCCTCGGCCACCGCATGAAATACCTCTGCGGGCTCTGCCTCCCGCGCCACCAGTTCGGCCACCCGACGCAGCGCCGTCTGCTGTCTCGCGAGCACCTGCAGGCTGTCGCGGCTGGTCTGCAGTTCAAACCTGGTGGCGGCGTTAGCAATGGAAGTGCCCACTAAGTCGGCGAAGTCCGCTATGCGCCCCTCTGTTTCCGCGGGCAATGGACCGGTACGCGACAGTACGACAACCACGCCCCACAGGTGTGTGCCGACCAGGATAGGGACGCCGACCGCGGATTGCGCACCGACCTCGCGCGCACGGGCAGTCGCCCAACCCGTCGCGTCATCGAAGGTGTCCATCCGAGCCGGACGGCCGGTGCGTCGAACCATCCCGACAACGTGGTTGCCTTCCATGGGAAACCGCTCCCCGATCGCTGGCTTGTTCGGCATGTCCGGGTCCAGTCGAGCAACCGCCTCGATGGCCATCGCATCACCTTCGTAGCGGAGAACCAGCGCGTTGAAGATGTCCAAGCAGTCTGCCATCTCTTCGGCCACGGCGTTGAACACGTCCCCCGGCTCCGCTTCGCGCGCAACGAGTTCCGCAACACGGCGCAACGCCGTCTGGTGCCGGGCGAGCTCGCGCAAGCTGTCGCGGCTGGAACTCAGCTGTTCGCGCGCCGCCGCATTGGCGATCGCGGTCGCGACGAGGTCGGCGAAGTCGGCGATGCCCACCTCGGTGTCGGCCGGCAGCGGGTCGCCCCGCGAGGCTACGGCAGCCACGCCCCACAGCTGTTCCCCGACCATGATCGGGACGGCGACCATGGATTCCACGCCCATCTCGCGGATGCGTGCGGCCGAAGCACCCGCCGCGTACTCGTGGCTGTCGATCCGAGCGGGCCGTCCGGTGCGCCGAACCGTCACGGCGACGTGGTCGCCGTCCAGCGGGAACCGCTCACCCACCGCCGGTGGATTTGGCAGGTCGACCTCCGGACGCCCAAGCGCTGCAATAACGATGTAATCGCCTTCGTAGCGACCCACTGTCGCGTTGTGGACGTTCAGAATATTGGCCAGTTCCTCGGCTACCGCGTTGAACACCGCCGCAGGCTCCGCCTCGCGGGCGACCAGTTCTGCCACCCGGCGCAGCGCCGTCTGATGCCGGGCGAGCTGACGCAGGCGATCGCGGCTAGCACGCAGGCGCTCCTGGCTGGCATCCAGTTGATCGCGCGTCGCGGTATTGGCGACCGCGATAGCCACCAGCTCGGCGAAGTCTGCGATGCGCGCCTCGGAATCGGACGAAAGCCGTTCCCGCTCCGCCGAACTCGCCGAAAGCACCCCCCAAACCCGGCCATCGACGATGACCGGAACACCTATTGCGGTGCAGATGGCGGCTCCTTGTCTGGCAGGATGCCCAGTGCTGAACACCTTCGACAGCAGCTCGTCGTCCGCCACTGTCAGGCGGGTACCGCTCGAGAGGTTCTGCATCCCTGGCTCATGCCGGGCGGTGAGGATGGTGGCCGTCTTGTCGTCGTCGTAGCAAGACAGCCGAGCCTCCGTCACGTGCATGCATCGCGCCATTTCGTCGTAGACGGCGTCGAATACCTCCACCGGATTCTCCCCGCGTGCAACAAGGGTTGCCACCCGCCGCAACCCCGCCTGATGCTCGGCAAGGTCACGCACCGTTGACGTGCGGGGAAGGCGCCGACGTCCGAGCGACATTTGTTCAGTATGTATCTTTCGGACCTTCAGCAGAGGCCGCTGCCCCTGCTTTTTTGAGACTCCGGACAGCGTGATCACCAATGTGACTGATGAGCCACCGCGCCGGAATTGCGGCCCCTGTTAATGCAACAGCGGTCCAGTCAACAGCACCCGGCAGCAGTAGGCTCACACGATGCCGGAAACGTCGTACGCATCCTGCGGCGATTTGAGCCTTGCTTATCAAGTGTTTGGCGACGGGCCCATCGAGCTCGTCTTCATCCCGCCGTTCGTCAGCCACGTCGAGTTGTTTTGGACGCTGCCCGAATACAAGGCGTTCTTCGAGCGTCTCGGCATCTTCTGTCGCGTCGTGATGTTCGACAAGGCCGGGGTCGGGTTGTCGGACCCGGTCCCGAAGGTTCGCTCGGTGGACGATCGAGCGGCCGAAATCGAGGCCGTCATGGACGCCGTTGGCTTCGGAAAGGCCGCCCTCCTCGCGTTGAGCGAGGGCGGCCCAGCTGCCATTGTCTGGGCGGCACGCCGACCGGAGCGAACGCGAGCGTTGATCCTCCACGGCACGTACGCCTACTTAGGCGGTCTCGAATGGGACGACTTGGATCGCAGCCCGGCCGAGGTCCGGGCGCATATCCTTCGCGAAGTGGGTGAGGACTACGCGCCGTCGACGCAGCAGGTCGAACGCTGGCAGGAATTCGGCGACGCTGTGCGCTCGGATTGGGGCGACGGTAGGGCGGTCAAGTGTCTGGTGCCGTCGGTTCGGTCGATCCGCCAGCTCGGAATGATGGAGCGGATGTGCGCGAGCCCCGGAATGGCACGGGCGACCGTCGAAGCGTCGTTCGGCATCGACGTGCGGTCGATCCTGCCGACTCTCACCATCCCAACACTCATCATCCACGCCCGCGGAGACCCCGGGGTGCCCGTGCAGGATGGCCGATACCTTGCCGACCACATCTCTGGGGCGCAGATCCTTGAGGTCGAGGGCGTGGACCATGCGCCCTGGTTCACTGAGCCGGAAAGGACCACGACGGCGATCGAGGAGTTCCTCACCGGCAGCCATGCAGCGCCGCCACGGTCACGTCGCGCCCTGCGCACGGTGTTGTTCACGGACATGGTCGCCTCGACACAGCATGCCGCGGCGGCGGGCGATGCGCTGTGGCGTGCGATCTTGCAGCGCTTTGATGAACTCATGAGCGAACTGACTAAACGGTTCGAAGGCACGGTGGTCAAGAGCACCGGTGACGGCCACCTCGCCACGTTCGACGGCCCGACGCAGGCCATCCGCTGCGCCGAGGCGTTGCGCGCGGACGCCGAAACACTGGGCATCCGAATCCGATCCGGCATCCACACGGGTGAGTGCGAACTGCTCGACGCGGACATAGGCGGAATTGCCGTACACGTCGCCGCGCGGATACTCGAGCAGGCCGGCGCAGGCGAGATCCTCGTCTCCCGCACCGTACGTGACCTCGTCATCGGCTCGGGCACGGGCTTTGACGACCGCGGCAGCGTCGAGCTGCGAGGTGTGCCCGGCACTTGGCAACTGCTGGCGGTCGACCCGCGCGGTGCACGGGCGGGAACACCTGAGGCTGCACTGGCGTCAATGCCTACCCCCGGCCCTCGCACCGCGATGCGCCGGTCGGACCGCGCCGTGGAGGTCATGGCCAGGCGGACACCGTGGATCCTGCGCGGTGTAGCCCGCCTGACCCCGGGCACCGACCGCAGATGAGCAGAGATGCGTTGAGCGGCAACGCGGTTTTTGCCCTAACGCCGTGCGAAATAGCGACCGTTACAACGTAAAGCAGGGTGCCGGACGGGCCTCGGTCTCGGAAGCTGAAATGTCCTTCGCGTAATCGCTGCCATTCCACGGTGCGGCGCTCAGGAACACTTCGGCGCCGACCTCGGGGTTGGTCCGCCGGGTCCGCGCCAGCCGGGCGCTCTTGAGGGGTCAATCCGGCGCCGGGGTCCTCGCGGTGGGCGCGTACCTTCTCGCCCGTGGCCTCGAGCTCGCAGCGGGTGCGTCGGGCAAAGGCGTTGGCGCCCAAGGCCGCAAACTCATCGAAGGCGCGTCGCAACTGCGTGGCAGTGTCGGTGCGACGATTGTTGCGCCGCAGCCATTCGCCGTAAAACAGTCGTGCCCGCGCGAGGTGAGAAACCACGGGTGCGGGAAAACAAGTCGATGGCGTCGGCCGTCGGCAGCCACCGTTCATTCGTAATCCCTTGCGCCGCAGCGTGACCTTCTCCACTTGGTCGTTTCGTGGCGGCGGCTCCGGGCTGGGCGGTGATGGTCCTACGCTGCGATGGTGAGCACCGCCAAGGCGACTGCTGCCAGTCCAGTAACCGCCGCGGGAAGCAGTGCGACGCCCTTGTCGCGCGCCTTGAGGTGGTAGCCGACGGCGCCGGCCATGACAAGCATGATTGCGGCGGCCGTCACGATGGCAAGAGACTTGACCGCGATTCCGGTCAACAGGCCCACCACAGCGATACCGATGAGGCGGCTGAGCCGCAGGCTGATCCCGAGATGCGCGGCATTGGCGCGTGCCGTGCCGGTGCCGAGGATCTTGATGATCCCGGTGAATGCGAGCACCACGGCCAACAGAACGGACAAGATGACAGTTGCGATGTGCATAACCAACTCCTCGTAGTGACGGGTCCTAATTGACGCAGATCGTGCCGCTGACGTGCCTGCCATCGCCGGTAAGGCATCCATTCGGGGGATCCTTTGGCAGGCCGGGCGGGAGGCAGTTTTGCCTCTCGTTGTCCCAGTACCAACCTCCTGGGCAGTCAGCCAGGCTTGCCGCCGCCGAAGGCGTCACTAGTGAGGCCAACCCGATACTCGCCGCGGCTAGCGCGGTCACTGCCGATCGGGCGATCCTGAGTTTCTTCATGCTCCTTGTTCTCCTTCGCTTACATCACGTTTCCTCGTCGTGACTTCTGTCTGGCTCGAAACGCTCTGTCACCAGTGTCCGCGCCGACGACGGTGAAGAACTTGAGGGCAGCCGCAGTCATGTATACCGGCTAGCAGCAAATACATTCTGCGCCAGCAGAATTGGCGCCCACCGTGTATGTACAGAGCTTGATGCGCATCGACCTGAAGGTGAAATGCTTTGCAAGACGGCGCAAATCTGACGATTCGTCAGAAGCCCGTCCTCGGGCACTTTACCTGCTGGCAGGTATGTCTCTTTGGCGGTGGCAGTAACGACATGTCCATCCCAAACCCGGATGCTGAGAAATAACAGCGCGTCAGCAGGCACCTGCGCGTAATCGCTTGCGACAAGCGATGTTCAGGAACGAAGCACGAAATCCATAACAGCGGCTGAGGAGCCGCTTCGACAACAGATGGAGTAACACCATGGCATACCGGACCGTTAACCCGTACAACAACGAGGTCGTCGCTACTTTCGACGACCTGACCGATGCGGAGGCGATGAACCTTCTCGCTCAGGCGCAGAAGACCTTTGAGTCCTGGAGCCAGGCGTCGTACGCCGAACGCGCCGCAGTGTGCCGCCGTGCCGCGGCCATCCTCACCGAACGTCCCGACGAGTTTGCCCGCCTGCTGACGCTGGAAATGGGCAAGCTCTACAACGAGAGTCTGGGCGAAGTGGCGCTCAGCGCGGACATCTTTAGCTACTACGCGGAGAACGCCGAGAAGTTCCTGGCGCCCGAGCGCCTCAACACGGTCAGCGTCAACGACAACGCAATACTCATCAGTGCCCCGCTCGGGGTGATCCTGGGTGTGCAGCCGTGGAACTTCCCCTTGTACCAGCTAGCGCGGGTGGCGGCCCCAAACCTGATGGCCGGCAACGTGGTCATGGTCAAGCACGCTTCCAACGTCCCGCAGGCGGCGGCCGCCTTCGAGCGGCTGCTACTTGAAGCAGGTGCCCCCGACGGCGCCTACACCAACCTGTTCGCGACCAAGGATCAGATCAACATGCTGCTCGACGACCCGCGGGTGCGCGGAGTGTCGCTGACCGGCAGCGAGGGCGCGGGCTCAGTCGTCGCGGCCCGGGCCGGCAAGAACCTCAAGAAGTCCACCATGGAGCTGGGCGGCTCGGACGCGCTGATCGCGTTGGACGACGCCGACCTGGACAAGACCGTGCGCTGGGCGGTGTGGGGTCGGATGAACAACGGCGGCCAATGCTGCGTGGCCTCCAAGCGGATCATCGTCGCGGAGGAGATCGCCGACGAGTTCTTGGAGAAGTTCAACGCCGCGCTGTCCGGGCTCAAGGCCGGTGACCCGTTCGACGCGGCGACCACGCTGCCGCCGATGTCCAGTCAGGGTGCCGCCGACGAGTTGAACGAGAAAATCAAGGCGGCGGTCGAAGCCGGCGCGACGGCCATCCCACTGGGCGAGCCAGTGCCCACCACGGGTGCGTTCGTGCGGCCGACCGTCCTGACCGACCTGACCCCGGACAACCCCGCCTACTACCAGGAATTCTTCGGGCCGGTGGCGCTCTTCTTCCGGGCAAGCAGCGAGGACGACGCCGTGCGCCTGGCCAACGACTCGCACTTCGGACTCGGCGGTTCGGTGTTCACGCAGGACGTCGAGCGTGGGGTCGAGGTCGCCAAGCGGATCGAGACCGGCATGGTGTTCGTCAACCACCCGACGTGGACCAAGCCGGACCTGCCCTTCGGCGGTGTCAAGCTGTCCGGCTACGGGCATGAACTGTCCAACATCGGCATCCAGGAATTCGTGAACAAGAAGCTGATCAACGTCGTCCCGATCGACGCGCCCGAGTGATCATCGCCACGGTCGACTGACTCAACCCAGAAGGAACACATCATGGCTGAATTCACCGTGGGGCAATACCTCGCGACCCGGCTCGAGCAGATCGGGCTGAAGCACTACTTCATGGTCCCCGGGGACTACAACCTCGTATTGCTCGACGAGCTGCTCGAGAACAAGAACATCGAGCAGATCGGCTGCTGCAACGAGCTCAACGCGGCCTACGCCGCGGAGGGCTACGCCCGGGTCAATGGCGCGGCGGCGGTCCTCACCACCTTCAACGTCGGCGCCTATTCCGCACTGAACGGTGTGGCCGGCGCTTACGCCGAACGGCTGCCGGTGATCATGGTGTCATCCAGCCCCAACACCAACGACGCGGGTGAGAATCACATCCTGCACCACACGGTGGGTTCCCACGACTTCACCGCTCAGTACGAGGTGTTCCGGCAGGTGACGTGCGTGGCGGTGCGCATCCAGCACCCCGCCAACGCGCCCGCCATGATCGACGAGGCGATCAGCACCGCGCTGCGCGAACGCAAGCCCGCCTACATCGAGATTCCGTGCAACCTGTCGGCCGCACCGTGTTCTCCGCCGGCCCCCTTCTCCACGTTGCGGTCCGGTCAGTACAGCAACCCGCGAATGCTGGCTGATGCCGTCGCCCGGGCCACCGACCTCATCGCGGATGCGAAGAAGCCGATCCTGCTGGCCGGTGCTCATCTGCGGGCCTACGGCGCCATCGACGCGTTCCGGGAACTGGCCGAAGCACTGGGCTGCGCGGTGGCGGTCATGCCGAATGCCAAGGGCTTCTTCCCCGAAGATCACCCCCAATACGCCGGCATCTACTGGGGCGAGGTCAGTAGCCCGCAGTGCCAAGCCATCGTCGACTGGTCCGACCTCATCGTTGCCGCCGGGCCGGTGTTCAACGACTACACGACCGTGGGCTGGACCGCGCAGCCACCGCGGCAGCGATTGATCAACGCCGAAGCTCAGGGAGTGCGGTTCGCCGACACCGAATACACCGGCGTCGCCCTAGCCGACTTCCTGTCCGACCTTGCCAAGAAGGTCCAGGCCAACGACGCGACCCTGACGCAGTACAAACGCCTCAGGGGGACGGCAGCCGTGGTGCGCCGCGAGCTCGCCGACCCCGCGGCTCCGCTGAGCCGCGCCGAGCTGTGGCGCCAGATCGAGGACGACCTG
>Ga0335083_10005058_pt1 | contig 16677 bp, 12 predicted proteins | sample Lox_Sample_42_FD_206716 | JGI IMG/M metagenome (GOLD analysis project Ga0335083, IMG submission 206716) | Soil microbial communities from Loxahatchee National Wildlife Refuge, Florida, United States - Lox_Sample_4.2 | ecosystem: Environmental > Terrestrial > Soil > Wetlands | place: USA... | reverse complement strand
CGAACCCGGCGGCGACGCGTTTGGGGACAGCGCATTCCTGGCGACGGCCCATCACCCTGCTGTAGCCCGGGCCGCTTCTTGCGGAGCGAATCGTGAGCGCCATAGTCGGCCGCGAGGGGGGCAAGTATTGTGCCCCCAACTAGTTTATCGGTGGTTGATGCCATGGCGGCTTCCCGGTGTCCGCGCCGATAGGAAGCGCCGCCAGACCCAAACCTAGACATGGAATCTCATCGTTTGTGGCAAAGACGCAACAGGGGCGAACTCTGCGAGTCCTTCATGTGGTTGCGCCGGCGCCGTATGGCGGACTCGAGCGCGTGGTGCAGTCCTTGGCGGTATCGCAAGCGCGGGCCGGACTCGAAGTTCACCTCCTTGCCATCCTGGACCGCGGCCTCGCTCCGCAGGCCCATCCCTTTCTGATCGGTATCGAGCCAGGGACCCCCGTAACCGTACTCTCGCTTCCGGCCCGCGCCTACCGCCGCGAGCGCCGCAGCCTCAACGCCCTGTGTCGTGAGCTCCAGCCGACGGTCGTGCACACTCACGGGGCTCGGGTGGACGTGGTGGACGCGCCCGAAGCGCGGCGGCTCGGCCTTGCGACCGTGACGACGGTGCACGGCTTCACGGGTGGCGGCTGGAAAAACCGCGTGTACGAGTGGCTTCAGCGCCGGAGCTTCCGCTCCATGGACGCGGTGGTCGCCGTATCACAGGCCCAGGGGGAGCTGCTGCGCCGGGAAATCACCGGGGAGCGCGTGGTCGTGATCCCGAACGCCTGGGACGGCCGCGTGCCCGACGCCGGACGGGCCAAAGCTCGGCGGGCGCTCGGAATTACCTCGCAGGGGTTTGTCGTGGGATGGGTGGGGCGGTTGAGCTTCGAGAAGGGCCCCGACCTCTTTCTCAAGGCGCTGGCGCGCCTGCAGGACGCGACGGTGGAGGCGGCAGTGGTGGGGGGAGGGGGAGACGGCGCCCCCCCCCCGGAGCGGTCGCTGAGAGCCCTGGCGGATCGACTCGGGGTCGCCCACCGCGTCACCTGGTGCGGACCGGTGCCCGATGCCGGCCGCTGGTTCCGCGCGTTCGACGCGCTGGCGGTGAGCTCCCGCACCGAAGGAGTCCCGATGGTGCTGTTCGAGGCCATGGCGGCGGAGGTCCCGATCGTAGCCACGCGAGTGGGGGGAATCCCCGAGGTCTTAGGGGAGCGCGAAGCCTACCTCGTCCCCCCGGAAGACCCCTCGGCCCTCGCCGCATCGCTTGCCTCCGTGCAGGGCGATCGAGCGGAGGCCGAAACCCGGACCCGCGCCGCGCGAGCGCGCCTCGCGGCCGACTTCGGCGCGGAGCAGTGGGTGGCACGCTATGCCGACGTGTATCACCGCGTGGCTCGGTGGGGGGAGGGGCCCGCCGCGTGACCACCCTCGCGGTCTGGCTCATCGCGCTTCCGGGCTTCCTCGCCGCATATGCCTACGTCGGGTATCCCCTGCTGCTGTTGCTCGTCGCCACCGTGCGCCGTGGGCAAGGGGGAGGTGAAGGGGGCGTGGAGGGGGGGGGTGAACGGGTCGCGCGGCCGTCCGTGTGGCCGCCCATGGTGAGTCTCACGATCCCCGTGTTCAATGAGGAGCGGAGGATCCGCGCCAAGCTCGAGGAGGTGCTGGCCTGCGACTATCCCCGCGACCACCTGCAGGTGCTCGTCGTGTCCGATGCTTCCACCGACGGCACCGACGCGGTGGTGCGCGAGTTCGCCTCGCGGGGCGTGGACCTGGTGCGGCTCCCCGTTCGGGGGGGAAAGACCGCGGCGGAGAACGCGGCGTTACCGCACCTGCGCGGCGAGATCGTCGTCAACAGTGATGCATCTATCTCGGTTCCTCCCGAGGCCCTGCGGCGTCTGGTTGACGCGTTCCAGGACCCCACGGTGGCAGTGGCCTCGGGGAGGGATCTCAGCGTGACGCGGCTCCAGGCAGAATCGAATCAGGGGGAGTCGAGCTACGTGGGATACGAGATGTGGGTCCGGCGGCTGGAGACGAGGGCGGCCGGGATCGTGGGCGCCTCCGGCTGCTTCTACGCTGTCCGGATCACCGTGCAGCGGATCGGCATTCCCGACGCGTTGAGCCGCGATTTCGCGGCGCCGCTCGTGGGGCGGGAGCAGGGGTTCCGCTCGGTCTCGGTGGACGGAGCCGTGGCGCACGTTCCCCGAATGCCGTCGCTGCGGCGCGAGTACCGGCGCAAGGTCCGCACAATGACGCGCGGGATAGAGACACTCCTTTACAAGCGCGCGCTGCTCGATCCGTTCCGCTATGGCCTGTTCGCCTGGCAGCTCTGGAGCCACAAGGTCGCCCGCTGGCTCGTGCCCTGGGCGGGATTGCTGGCGGCGCTCGGGGCGGCGATGCTCGCTCTCCAAGCGAGCTGGGCGGCCGCACTCATCGTCGTGATGGCGGTCTCGGCCGCGGTGGCGGTCGTCGGCTGGCACTGGCCGGAGGATACGGCCATGCCGAGACTCGTGGCCGTTCCCGCCTTCCTCGTCACGGGGAACCTGGCCGTGATTCATGCCACCCTCAACGCCGTGCGCGGCGAGCGGCATGCCACCTGGGAGCCGACCCGCAGGGAGCGCCCCTCGGGGGGCTAGCGAGCCACTAAAGTACGCGAGCCCCGCCGGAGGGCGGGGCTCGTATTGCAGAGGAGGTGGCGGCCTGGTCGCGCCCGGCTTGGCCTACCACGCCCCCCGTTGGAAGATCATTACCGGGGCGGTCTTTAGCATGATTCTCAGGTCTTCGGTGAGCGACTGCCGCCCGACGTACTCCAGGTCCAGCGCCACCTTGCGGCGCACGTCGTCGAGACAGGAATCGTAGTGCTGGTTGACCTGGGCCCATCCCGTGATCCCCGGCCGGACCCGTTGGCGTCCCGGGTAGCCGTCGATCTGCTCGCGCAGCGTCGCGAAGATTTCTGGCTGTTCGGGCCGCGGCCCGACGACGTTCATGTCGCCGCGCAGCACGTTCCACAACTGGGGCAGCTCGTCCAGCCGGTACTTGCGCAACACCCGGCCGATGGGCGTCACGCGCGGATCGTCCGGGCGCGCCCATACCTGGGCGTCACCCTGCTCGACGCGCATCGTGCGGAACTTGTAGATGGTGAACGGCCGGCCACCGTGATTCACGCTCCGCCGGCTGTTGCCTTCGGGCCGGACGGGCGAGCGGCGGTCGAGACCCACCCGCAGTTGCCTGTACAACACCGGCCCCGGCGAGGTCAGCTTGACGAGCACGGCGACGAACACCATCACCGGCGCTGTGATCGCCAATCCTACACCGGCCACGACGACGTTCAGGGCACGCCGGGAACCCTCGGACGCGCTCCGGCGGTCGCGCCGCACCAGGGCTCGGGAGAACGACAGAAACTCGCTGAGGTCGATGCTGGTCACAGGGGTTCGAAACTCTCGGGTTTCATAGATTCGTTCATATTCCGGGCACACCGGCCCGGCCCACGCTTGAGCAAGCTGCGTGCGTGAAAATGACGGCCGCCACGTATATTTTAAGTCATTGTGAGGTAACGACTTGATCACATCGGGCTGGGCGGGTGGGCGGTGATCGCCCCCGACTGGGGCTTAAGCCTACAACACTCTGTCGGAAAGGCGCTACAGGGCGTTACCGACTACGCTGCAGGACTTTACCGATCGAACGACTCGTCAATTCTCAGAGCGTCGCGGCGGGCGGCAAGTCGAGCTGGAAGAAGAATCGCGTGCCCCAGTCTCCGCGGGATTCCACGGCGAGCTCCGCCCCCATGGCCTGCACCAACCGGCGGCAGATCGCGAGTCCCAGACCGGTCCCCGAAAAGCAGTAGTCCCCGGGCCGCCCGCGGGCCCGCCGGAACGGGTGGTACAGGCTTGCCATGGCGTCGGGATTGATACCGTGGCCGGTGTCGCGCACCGAGAACTCCACCGCCGTCCAGCTGCGAGCCTGAGCGACGATCTCGACAAACCCTTCCTCGGTGAACTTGAGGGCGTTGGTCGTCAGGTTCAGCAGCACGCGGGAAAGCGCCTGCGGGTGCCCCAGGCGGTGATCGGTCGCCGGGGGCAGGATCCGGACGGCCAATCCCTTCTCCTCGGCGATCGGGCGCACGATGTCGCGAACCGACTGCAGCACCTCGGTGACCGAGAACGGGGAGGCCTGCTTGTCCACGAGGCGGTCGCCTTCTCTGGCCAGTTCGATCAGATCGCTGGCCAGCGACGACAGGCCCAGCGCCGCGCTGTAGATGAGGCCCAGCTGCCGGTTCTGGACCTCATTGATGTCTCCGCTCTGCCCTCGCTGGAGCGTCTCGGCCAGAAACAACACCGACGTGAGGGGCGAGCGCAGGTCGTGGGCCACATCGACCAGCAGCTCGAGTCCATCCGGGCCGGACAACCGCTGGGCGAAGTACTGCCTCCAGTTGGGCTCGATCGCCTGGCGCACCTTCTCGATACTGCGCAGGCGGGCCAGGAGGTCCCGGTCGGACAGGTCTGTGCTCGGGGGCATGGTGAGCAGCGCTTCCCGGAGCAGCTCCAGCAGCCGTCGTCCCAACACGGAGGCCGTCCGGGCGTCCTGCACATGCTCGGGTCCGGGGTGTCCCGAGATCGTGGCCAGTACGAGCTGGCATTGGGCGATCAATAGCTCGCTGACTTCCGAGCGATCGAGCGCCAACGCCGCTTCGTCGCTCCACTCGGCGGCCACGCGGCGCGCCGCCGCCCGCAGGTGCGGGCAGGCGATCCGGTCGAAGGGATCAGGCGTTAGAGCGGGTTCCACGGGCTCTGCCGCGCTCCCCGGCGCGAGGCGCCCCCCCCCGACGGTGTCGGAGACGGCGCTCGTCACCCGTCGCGTGGGCATGACGAGCGGCCGCCGTGGGGGGGGCCGGAAGCGAGGGTGCGATCGACTGTAGGTTGGCGCAACTGGGGCTGGAGCCGGTCCTGGCTCAGGGCCGGCCCGTGGTCACTCAGCCGCGGCTGCGAGCGTGCGCCGCTGGATGCCGTGGCGCTCCATGAGGCGGTACAGCGTGGTGCGGTCCACGCCGGCGATCCGCGCCGCACGGGACATGTTGCCACCGGCGCGCTCGACCAGCCAGGTGAGATATCGCCGCTCGAACTCCTCAAGCACGCGCTCCCGCTCGGCATGATAACTCTCTTCACGGACCGGCTCCGCCCCGGATGACGCCGGGGTCGCGACCGCCTGGGACTCCCCGATGAACGGGATGTCCTCGGCGGCGATCTCGCTGCCCGGCTCCGCCAGCACCACCGTATGCTCCACTACGTTCTGCAATTCGCGCACGTTGCCGCGCCACGTGTGCGCCCGCAATGCCCGCATGGCCGCTTCGGCGAGGTGGGGCAGGGGGGTGCCCGCGTCGCGGTGCCGGTTCCAATAGTATGCCAAGAAATGATTGGCGAGTAGGGGGATATCCTCGGGCCGCTCGCGCAGCGGCGGCACGTGGATCGGCACGACGCGCAACCGGTAATACAGGTCCTCACGCAGCTGCCCGGTCCGTACCGCTTCATCCGGGTCCATATTGGTCGCGGCGATGAATCGCACGTTGACCACGGCGTCGGTCGTTTCGCTTCCTACCCGGCGCACGATGCCGTCCTGAATCACCCGCAGCAGCTTGGCCTGGATCGGTTTGGACATTTCGACCAGCTCGTCCAGGAACATCGTGCCACCGCTGGCGGTCTCGAGCAGGCCCGGCTTGTCACGGACGGCCCCGGTGAACGAGCCTTTGACGTGGCCGAACATCTCGGATTCGAGCAGTGCCTCAGGCAGAGCGGCGCAGTTGACCGCCACGAGCTGCCGCGACGAACGGCGACTGTGCTGGTGGATGAACTGCGCGATCAGCTCTTTGCCGACGCCGCTCTCCCCCGTGATGAACACCGACGCGTCCGTCTGGGCGACCTTGCGCGCCAGCGCGATGGCGCGCCGGAACCCCGCGGCCGTCCCCAGCACCGTCAGCTTCTCGCTGTTCCCGTGTTCTTCTTCGATCTTCTCCTGAAGCGCCCGACTCTCCCGCGACACCATCACCGTGTGGGTCGCGCGGCCGATGAGGACCTGCAGATGCGTGGCCGAGAACGGCTTCGGGAGGTAGTCCCAGGCGCCGGCCCGTAGCGCTTCGACGCTGGAAGCCACGCTGGGGTTACCGGTCATGACGATGGCGAGCGTCTCGGGGTGGGTTTCCAGGGCCGCCTGCAACAGCTCCATCCCGGGGACCTGGGACATGTACAGGTCGAGGAGCACGATGTCGAACTTGCGGCGGCGCAGCAGCTCCAGGGCTTCATCGCCCTTGCCGCACACGGAAACGTTGTATCCTTCGTGCTCCAGGACGCTGGCGCAGGACTCCCGCAGCGTCCGTTCGTCGTCGACAATGAGCAGCCGCACGCTCGCCCGGAACTCGGGTTTGATTTGCATCACGTTGGATGGGCCGGCCCCGCGTGCTGGAGTAGCAACGCGGGACTCCGGAGCTGCATCACCTGGCACTGGCGTACGCACCCGTTGTCCTCGATGTGCGGTCACGGACACCCCAACGCACAGATTGGGCCAACGCCCGCTGGCAGCCTCGAATCACCAGGGGCAGATCTTGTTGCCTGGAAGCCACACAGGGCGGAGTAAGCATAAGGCACCTGTTGCATTTGAGCAACACCTCGGTCTATGTTGATGGTTGGACTGGCGCTGGACACGACGCCCGGGTCGGGACAGTTCGGCGGCAATCGCGGTACTGCCCTTGCTGTAGCAGTCCACGATCGCGAGCCCTTGCGATCACTTCCCGACGTAGGACTAGAGGAGCCTCGAAGCGTCACCATGACCGCAAGCGTACCACCCCAGGACCCGCATCCCAATCTGCCGGCCCGGCGGTCTTCAGCAGAGCTGCCAGCCCCCATTTTGCCGAACTACGGGCCGGCCGCCTACCCACAGGAGGAGGAGTCGGGTGCTCCCGACTTCCGCCGTCTGCTGGCGGCCGTGTACCGCCACAAATGGCTGGTCATCCTCGGCGTCGGGTTGGGTGTGGGTGCGGGCGTGGGGGCGACGCACGTCGTGAAGCCGGTCTTCGAGACGAAGGGGACCATCTGGATTCAGGCCGGCGATTCCCGTGATCGCACCGGTCCGATTCAGTCCGCGCAGCTGCTGGAGCAGTACGCCTGGCTGGACCTGCTCAAGTCCTACGCGGTGCTGGATGAGGCGGTGCGGCGCCGCCACCTCTTCGTCCAGCCCAAGCTCCCGGGCGACTCCGGTATCCTGCGGGGGCTCGGGCTCTCCGACCGGGTCGCCGCGGGTGCCTACACGCTGACGATTTCGGCCGCCGGCGACTCGTTTGCGCTGGCCCGCGACGACGGGCGCGGACTGCAGCGCGGAGCGGTGGGCGATTCCATCGGCTCCCCGGCCGGCTTCATGTGGGCACCGGCCCGCGCGGACCTGTCCCCCGGGCGCGCGGTCAAGTTCATGGTGAGCAACCCCAGGGACGCGGCGCGGGCGCTCGCTCAGAGCCTGCGCGCCGACATCGATCCGCAGGGCAACTTCCTGCAGATCGGTCTGGCGGGAGAGGATCCCCAGGAGATCACCGAGACCGTCAACGCCGTGTTGGACCGGTTCGTTGAGGTAGCGGCGGAATTGAAACGCGAGCGGTTGACCGAGCTCACCCGGATCCTGCAGGGGCAGCTGGACTATGCGGCGCAGAATCTCCATAACTCGGAAATCGCGCTGGAGAACTTCCGCGTCCAGACCATCACGCTGCCGACCGACCGCACGCCCGTGACGCCGGGATTGCAGGAGACGCGCGATCCGGTATTCACCAATTTCTTCAACATGAATATCGAGAAGGAGCAGGTGCGGGTCGATCGCGAGGCGCTGGAGCGCGCGCTCGCGCAGGCGCGGGATTCCGGCGGGCTGTCCACGGATGCGTTCGCGACCATCGGCGCGGTGCAACGCTCTCCCGAGATGTCGGTGGCCTTGAAGGAGCTCACCGACAAGCAGGCCGAGCTGCGCGCCCTGCGGCTGCGCTACACCGAGGATGCCCCCCCGGTCCGGCGCGCGGCGGAAGGCGTGGATTCGTTGACGAGCCGCACCATTCCACGGCTCGGGACCCAGTTGCTCGGGCAGCTGCGCGCGCGCGAGGCCGCTCTGAGCGAGCGGGTCTCCACCACGTCGGGCGAGCTCCAGCGGATTCCGCCGCGGGCCATCGAAGAGGCGCGTCTCGAGCGCCAGGTCGGGATCGCCGCCAGCCTGTACACCAACCTGCAGCAGCGGTACGAGGAAGCCCGACTCGCGGAGGCCAGCGCGATCCCCGATGTGCGAATCCTCGATCGCGCCGGCGTCCCCGAGTCGCCCCTCAAGAACACCGCGATCCGGATGCTGCTGATGGGACTGGTCGGGGGGATCGGGCTCGGCATCGGGGCGGCGCTCCTGCTCGACCGTCTGGACAAGCGGGTCCGTTACCCCGACCAGATCACGCGCGACATGGGTCTCTCGATCCTCGGCGCCGTGCCGCACGTCAACATGGCCAACGGCAGTGCCAAGGAGGACGCCGCCCAGGTCCTCGAGGCCGTGCGGGGGTTGCGTCTCAGCCTCGTCCACGCCTATGGCAGCGCCGGCCCCCTCTTCGTGACCGTCACGAGCCCCGGCGCCGGGGATGGAAAGTCGTTCATCACCTCGAACCTCGCCCTCTCGTTCGCCGATAACGGCCATCGCACGTTGCTGCTGGACTGCGACGTGCGTCGCGGGCGTCAGCATGAGCTCTTCAAGCTCGGCCGCAAACCCGGGATCACCGACTTCCTGTCGGGACATGCCACGCTGGAGCAGGTGATCCGGCAGACGAGTTACGCGGGGCTGTCCGTCGTTCCGAGCGGCACGCGCACGAGCGGCGCTCCGGAGCTGCTCAACTCGCCGGCGATGCAGCAACTCCTCGTCGCGGTCCGCTCGTCCTTCGACGCCATCCTGGTGGACAGCCCGCCGCTCGGGGCCGGGGTGGACCCCTTCCTGCTCGGGACCCTGACGGGGAACATCATGCTCGTGTTGCGAACCGGGCTCAGCGATCGCTCGTTGGCGGAGGCGAAGCTCGACATGCTGCAACGCCTGCCCGTCCGCGTGCTGGGGGCGGTCTTGAACGACGTGCGCCCGAACGACACGTACGGCTACTATCACCAGTACTACGCGTACTTGCCCGGCTACGAAGCGAAGGACGAAGGGGAGAGCGCCGGGATCACGCGGCCCAGCCAGGCCCTCCCGGGGGCGGCCAAGCGGTAAGTGTCGTCGCGGCTAATGCAAGGATGGGGCTGACGGGCTGAACCGTTGGATCGGCTGTCCGGCGGGGTCGGCCTTCGAAGCCCGCAGCGCGCTCGTTGCGTGGATCAGGAGATCCACCGGGTCCAAACCGGCGGCGTGCAGATCGCTGACCGCGTCGTAGCCCGCGCGGATCTTAGTCGGCCCAACCCGTTCCGCCAGCCGGTTCACCAAGCGCTCGAGTCCCGCCGCGTCGGTCGCCGGAGCGATCACCGCGAATTCCGTCGGCCCGAGGCGGCCGATCGCGTCGGAAACGCGCCCCGCGTGGCGCAACAGCTCGGCCAGCTGCTCGACGGCGGCGCTCAATGTCTCCTCCGACGCGTGCGACTCGTCTTCAACTTCGGGCGCCAGCACGACGCATCCGAGCGGGCCATTGTGGCGGAAGGCCGCGGATCCCAGCTCGCGGGCTCGCCGGGCCAGACCGCGCATGTTGTAGAAGCCCGTCGCGGCATCGATGATGCCTTCATCCCGGGCCCGATCCGCGTCGAACTTGGCGCGCACGTAGGAGTCGAGGCGCAGCAGGAACTCCTCCCCGTCCAGCGGCTGGCCGAAGTACTCGTTGGCGCCGGCGCGCAGCGCCTCGAGCCGTTGAGAGCGGGTGGCCGGAGCGGTCGTCGTGATGACGATCGGCGTGCTCGGCGAAATGCGGGAGTCGCTCCGCAACGTCCGGCAGACCGCCAGACCATCCATTCCCGGCAACCGGATGTCCAGAACAATGACGTCGGGTTGGGCGCTCCGTCCGCGCGACAGCGCGTCCTGAGCCGTATAAGCTCGGAGAACCGCGTACCCGGCGGGACCCAGGATGGTTTCAATCGCCCGGCTGGCCCATTCCTGATCGTTCGCGATCAGGACGAGTGGGGGATGCTTGCGAGTCGCGTTCTCCGCCATTCCCGTCTCGCTTCGAGTGGGTACCACTGTGCTCAACTCCGCGTGACCTGAGTCACCGCCAATGCGCAGGAGTCATGCTCCCGGAACCCCCAAAGCTAGCTGTTTTCGCCAGAACGGCTTAGCACCCGAGGGTCGGCCGGCTGTGGGGTGGAGGCCGATGCAATTGTCCCACAACACGTTAGGTCCGTGCGGCAGGGGCGCAACGTGACGCTCAGCGAGGCCCGTTGCACCGCCCGGGCGCCTGCCACTAAGTCTTTATATCCCGACAACTTATCGCCATGCCTCGGGCGTGTCCAGTCGCGGCCTCAAACTTGAATAGCTCTCCCCGTGAGAACGAGCGGCGTCGGCCATTCCGGCTCCAGCCGAAAGATCGAGGGTACAGAAGGATGCTGTGCGAGAAATGTAAGCGGGATGGGGTCCAGAGCGGTCGCGCGCGTGGGATCCGAGGCGCGTCGGCCAAGCATCCCGAGTTGAACTCCCAGCTTTGCTCCAATTGTGGGTCGGTCTTGCCGGCCGAGGACGGGACGCGGCGCATGCTCGAGAAGCTGCTGCAGCTCTCCCGATTCGGCCTCGGCGGAGAATCCCCCCCCTTGCTCGAGTCGCATCCCTCGCGTCACGCGGACGAATAAATCCATGTGCGGCATTGTTGGCTATGTCGGTCCGCGCCAGGCGGCCCTCATACTAATGGACGGTCTCGCCCGGCTCGAGTATCGCGGTTACGATTCGGCCGGGATCGCCGTGCAAAACGGCAAGGGCCTGGAGACGCGCAAGCTCGCCGGGCGGGTTCGTGCCCTCCGCGAGGCGGTCGACCGATCCCCGGTGCACGGCACGAGCGGCATCGCCCATACCCGCTGGGCGACCCACGGCGCCCCCAACACCACCAACGCCCACCCACACGCCGATTGCACCGACCGCCTTGTCGTCGTGCACAACGGGATCATCGAGAACGCCGACACGCTGCGGGCCGCGCTCGAGCGCTCCGGTCACCGGTTCATCACGGACACCGACACCGAAGCGATCGCCCATCTGATCGAGCAGGAGACGGGTGGTTCGCTCGAGGTCCGCGTGCTGGCGGCGCTGCGGCACCTCGAGGGCACCTACGGATTGGTCGTCATGTCGGCCGACGAGCCGAACAAACTCGTCGTGGCGCGCAAGGGATCCCCCGTCTTGCTCGGCGTCGGCGAGGATGAGTACTTCGTCGCCTCCGACGTGGCGGCCGTGCTCGAACACACGCGCTCCGTCGTTTACCTGAACGACGGCGATGTCGCGGTCGTGACGCCCGAGGGCTACCGCGTCATCGACCGGAATGCCCGGGAGCTCGAGCGGACCGTTGACGACATCGATTGGGATCTTGGGGCGATCGAGCTCGGCGGGCACGACCACTTCATGCAAAAGGAAATCTTCGAGCAGCCGGACACCGTGCAGAGCACACTCCGCGGTCGGCTCCTGCTCGAGGAGGGCACCGCCCGGCTCAACGGCCTCAACCTTTCGTCGCTGGATTGCGCCGCCATCCGGCGCATCCAGATCGTCGCGTGCGGCACCTCCTGGCACGCCGGGCTCGTGGGGCGGCACATCATTGAAACGCTCGCGCAGATCCCCGTCGAGGTCGAGTATGCCTCGGAGTACCGGTATCGCGCGCAGCTCGCGCTCCCCGGCACCCTCACGATCGCCATTTCGCAATCGGGCGAAACGGCCGACACCCTCGAGGCGATGCGGGTCGCGCGGCAATCCAGCTCCCGCGTCATCGGGGTGGTCAACGTGGTCGGGAGCACCATCGCCCGGACCTCCGACGGCGGGATCTACCTCCATGCGGGGCCGGAAATCGGCGTGGCGTCGACCAAGGCGTTCACCTCCCAGATCGCGGCCTTGCTGCTGCTCGGCTTGTTTCTCGGTCGTCAGCGCGGGGGGCTGACCCTCGAGGCCGGCCGGGCATTCGCCGCGGAGCTGGACCGGCTCCCGGGGCTGGTGCGCCGCACCCTGGAGCTGGAAGGGCGGGTCCGTGAGATCGCCCGGGAGTTCGTGGGGGCCAGGAACTTCCTCTACCTGGGCCGGGGCGTGAACTTCCCCGTCGCTCTGGAAGGGGCCCTCAAGCTCAAGGAAATCAGCTACATCCACGCCGAAGGCTATCCCGCGGCCGAAATGAAGCACGGCCCCATCGCGCTCATCGACGCGAACATGCCGGTGGTGTTCGTGGCGCCCAACGATTCGGTCTATCAGAAAGTCCTGTCCAACATGCAGGAAGTGCGCGCCCGCGGCGGCCGGATCATCGCCGTCACGACCGACGGCAATGGCCACCTCTCCGGGCTCGCGGAGCAGGAACTGCCGGTTCCGGCGACGGCGCCGCTGCTCTCGCCGATTCTGAACGTGCTCCCCCTCCAGCTGCTGGCCTATCACATCGCCGTGCTCCGCGGCTGCGATGTGGACCGGCCCCGCAACCTGGCGAAGAGCGTGACCGTTGAATAGGAGAGACCAACGAGCAAGGAGCACGGAGCATCTGACCGGGGGTCTTTGCACCTTGCTCTTTGCTCCTTGCTCGTTGCTATACTTGTCTGCCATGAGCACCCGCTGCGTCATCGTCCTCACCGGGCTTTGCCTCGCCGCCGCAGTTGGGCTTTCAGGGCAGGGGGCTGAGTCCTGGGACCCGGGCCGGCCCCTCGCCACACGCGTCGAACTGGGTCGACTCTACAGCCAGCTCCAGTGGACCGCTGATTCCTCGGCGTACAGTGACGCGATGCGCGCCTTGGCGCGGCGTCAGGCGCTGATCACGAAGGCGCGGTTGGACAGCGGCGACTTCAACGTCGGAGACCGGGTCCAGCTGTTAGTGGACAACGAGCCGACGCTGCGCGACACCTTCCCGGTCACGGGTGGTCGGGTCATCACCCTGCCCGACATCGGGGTCGTCTCCCTGCACGGCGTCCTGCGGTCGGAGCTCGAGCCGTATCTGACCAAGGCACTCGGGAAATACCTGCGCCAGCCGGCGGTGCACGCCCATTCATTCCTCCAATTATCGATTCTCGGACAGGTCGCGCGCCCCGGATTCTACAACGTGCCGACGGAGATGCCGCTTTCCAATGCGGTCTCGCTGGCCGGAGGCGTGGGGCCGGAATCCAACCTCCCCGGGATGTACGTCGAGCGAAACGGCCGGCGCATCTGGGATGCCGAACTGTTGCAGCAGGCCATCAGCCTGGGACTCACCGTGGACCAACTCGGACTCCGCGGTGGCGACCGTGTCACCGTCCCGAAGCACAGCAACGCGCTCACCGAGAGCACGGTTCGCACCGTGTCCCTGATTCTGGCCATCCCGCTGACGATCTACAGCGTCTCCCAGATATTCCACCACTAGTGTCTGCCGCACGGCGCATCCTGTCGGTCGTCGGCGCCCGTCCGAATTTCATGAAGCTGGCCCCGCTCGCCCGCGCCCTCACCGCGCGCGAGGGGACGGCCCACGTCATCGTCCACACCGGCCAGCACTACGATCCCGAGATGTCCGATTCGTTCTTCAAGGACCTGGGCATCCCGGCGCCGGATGAGAACCTCGAGGTCGGCTCCGCCTCGCACGCGCAGCAGACCGCGGCCATCATGCAGCGCATCGAGCCGGTGCTGCTCGCCCGCGGTCCCGATCTGGTGCTCGTCTACGGCGACGTGAATTCCACCGTCGCCGCGGCGCTCGTCGCGGCGAAGCTCGGGATCGCGGTGGGACACGTCGAGGCGGGGCTGCGCAGCCGCGACTGGACCATGCCCGAAGAGATCAATCGCGTCGTGACCGACCGCCTCGCCGATCTGCTGTTCACGCCGTCGCGAGACGCGGACGAGAACCTGCGCGCCGAAGGGGTGCCCGCCGAGCGCATCCACTTCGTCGGCAACATCATGATCGACTCCCTCGTCGCCTCCCTGCCCAAGGCGAGGAGCCTCGGCGCCCTCGCGCGCCACAAGGTCGAGTCCCGATCCTACGTCCTGGTGACGCTGCACCGGCCCTCCAACGTGGACGACGCCGCGGCGCTGAAGAGCCTGCTCGAGGCACTAGAGACGCTGAGCGAGCGGGAACCGGTGCTCTTCCCGGTGCACCCGCGCACCCGCGCGCGCATCCGCGACGCGGGTGTCACCCCGCGAGCCAACGGGCGACTGCACCTGCTCGAGCCGATCCCCTATCTCGAGATGTTGGGGCTCGTGGACCAGGCCGCCCTCGTGATCACCGACTCGGGTGGATTGCAGGAAGAGACGTCCTACCTCGGTGTGCCATGCCTGACGGTTCGGCCCAACACGGAACGGCCGGTTACCTGTACGCAGGGGACGAATCGCCTCGTCGAGCCCCGGGGAGAGGCGGTGCTGGCGGCGGCTGAACAGGTGTTGGGACGGGGGACGGGGGAAGGGAGAATGGGGAAGCCTGCGAAGCGGATCGAGCTGTGGGACGGTCATGCCGCCGAGCGGATCGCAGCGGTGATCGAGACCTACCTGGCGCGACACAACAAGCAGAGGGTGTGACCGAAGAGCAGGCGCCGATCGGTCACCCGCCACTTGCCACCGGGGACGCTCCCTCGGCCGCCCATCGCCATCCAGGTCGCAGCGGCGACGAACGGCGCAAGCCAGCCCCACGGCAAGCTTCCTTTGACCACCCGGTTCGTCTCCATCCGCACCACGTCGAACCCCGCCCGACCCAGGAAGTACGCCAGCATCGGGAAGGTGAGCAGCATGATGTGCTCGAAACCGCTCGGCGGGCTGTCGGCATCGAACGGGCGTGGCGCCGCGGTCCAGAATCCGGTGAACAGCATCCGCGCCCGGGATCCCAGGTGCAGCACGTTGGGCGTGGTGAGCACGAGCTGACCCCCCGGGCCCAGTACCCGGCGGAATTCCCGCAACGCGTCCACCGGGCGCTCCAAGTGCTCGATCCCTTCGACGCAGGTGACGGCGCTGAACGACCCGTCGGCAAAGGGCAGGGGACGATTCAGGTCCAGGCGCGCCCGGGCGTACCCCTGTCCGTCGCTCGGACCACCCAGGTCGGCCGCGACGACCGCAAACCCGAGTGCCGCCAGCTCGTGGGCCAGGGCGCCCCGCCCCGCGGGACAATCAAGCACGCGGCCCCGGGGCATGGCCGTCATCCATTCGAGCACCAAGTCGTGGGTTTCGGGCGAGGCGGCGAGGGGAATACCGGAGCGGGAGATGCGGGCGCGAGTCACGCGTGACAGGCTACGCCGAGCCGGCGAGGCCAGCAAGGTCGGGGCTTGTTACATTACGCTGTCCCTAAGGAGCATTCAGCATCCGCACCCTGATCGACATCCAATCCCCGATCGAGCGCGCCTTCCTCATTGGCGCGCCGCGCAAGGGATCGGACGACGCCACCCATCTCGACGAGCACCTGGACGAGTTGGCGCGCCTGGCGGACACCGCCGGCGCCCAGGTGATCGGCCGCGCCTCACAGCGGATCGAGGCTCCCACCCCGAACCTCTACCTCGGTCCGGGGAAGGTCGAGGAGCTGAAGCAGCAGCTCACCGACCAGGGAGTCACCCTCGCCGTGCTCGACGAGCCGCTGTCTCCCGCCCAGGGCTCGAATCTCGAGAAGGCGCTCGGGATCCGGGTCATGGATCGCACCGAGCTGATCCTCGACATCTTCGCCTCGCGCGCCAAGAGCTACGAGGCGAAGCTCCAGGTCGAGCTGGCCCAGCTCGAGTATCTGCTGCCGCGCCTCACCCGGATGTGGACCCACCTGTCGCGTATCCGCGGCGGCATCGGGCTCCGGGGGCCGGGCGAAACGCAGCTCGAGACCGACCGGCGCGCCATCCGCCGCAAGATCTCGGTGGTGCGCCGCCGCCTAGCCGAGGTCGCCGACCACCGCGCCAATCAGCGCCAGGGCCGGCGCGACGTGCCCACGGCGGCGCTCGTGGGGTACACCAACGCCGGCAAGTCGAGCCTGTTGCGCGCCTTGTCCGGCGCCGACGTGTTCGTCGAGGACCGGCTGTTCGCGACGCTCGACACCCTCACGCGGGACGTCGACGTGGGTGGCGGGTATCACTTCCGCATCACCGACACGGTGGGCTTCATTCGCAAGCTGCCGCATCACCTGGTCGCCTCCTTTCGCGCCACGCTGGAAGAGGCGCGGGACGCGGATCTGTTGTTGCACGTGATCGACGCCAGTCATCCGGGATGGGAGCAGCAGGCGGAGGTCGTGGAAGAAGAATTGCGGATTGCGGGTTGCGGATTGCGGATTGACAATGCAGGCAGCGAGCGGAATCACATGGTTCATGTGTTCAACAAGGCTGATCTGCTACCGGACCCAGGTGCATTCCTCGCCCAAGTACGGGATCGGTATCCGCGCGCGGTTCTTACCGCTGGTAATCCGCAATCCGCAATCCGCAATCCGCAATGGGGTGGGGTCGAGGGGTTGAGGGCGGCGCTCCGTTCCTCCGCTCAGTCCCTCCGCCCCCTCGTCCAGATCCGCGTCCCCGTGGGGGAGGGGAAGTTGCTCGCCGGCCTGCATCGCGATGCCGAAATCCTGGGCAAGGAGCAGACCGACGGGGTGGTGGTCGTGACGGCC
>Ga0335083_10005057_pt1 | contig 16680 bp, 13 predicted proteins | sample Lox_Sample_42_FD_206716 | JGI IMG/M metagenome (GOLD analysis project Ga0335083, IMG submission 206716) | Soil microbial communities from Loxahatchee National Wildlife Refuge, Florida, United States - Lox_Sample_4.2 | ecosystem: Environmental > Terrestrial > Soil > Wetlands | place: USA... | reverse complement strand
CGCCGAATGGGACAAGATCCGCCGCCACGTCGAAGCCGGCATGGACGAAACCGACGCCTGCAATTCCGAACTCGGCGTGACGTTCGACGAGATCGGCCTCGAAGCGGCCTCGCGCTGGCGCCTGCCGGACATGATCCGGAACGGCATGAGCAACTTCGATCCGCAGGAAGAGGCGCCGCGCCAGGTGCAGTGGCTGCGCGCGATCACCAACTATTCGACGGAAGTCTCACACGTTCTGACCACGCCGAACCTGCCCGACTCGGTGCGCGAAGCCCGCATCGGCGAGCTTGCTCGCCACTATGGCCGCACGCTCGGCACAGATCCGGAGACGCTCGTCGAGATGAGCGTGGCGCTCGCCCGCGAAGAGGCCGGCGACGGCGTGATGCGCGAGATCGTCGAGTTGCGCGCCAATGCCGACGCGATCGCCCGCGAGGCGCTCGATGCGCAAGCGCGTATCAGCGCGGGCGTCGAAGACCTGCGCGCACTGCCGTCTGACAACGCGCTGGCACCGGCGCTCGCGCTTGCGTCGGAAACGGTGCTGGCCGGTCTCGGCTTTACCCGCACGATTGTCTTCGTCAAGCACGGCAGCGGTTCGTTCAAGGCGCGGCTTGGTTTCGGCCCAAGGATGAATGAGATACTGCCGCGGTTACAGTTCAATGCGGCCTTCGAGCCCGATGTGTTTCATCTTGCCATTGCGAACTCGGTGGGCATCTTCATCGAGAATGCGCGCGACCCGAAAATGATGGCACGCCTGCCGGAGTGGTTCCGCCGCTCGTTCGACGACACGCGTTCGTTTGTGCTGTTGCCGGTGGCGCTCGAAAACCATTCGACGATTGCGCTGCTCTACGGTGACTGGACACATGAGCAGGAGCCCCGCAAGATTTCTCAAGGGGAAATGGGCGCGCTCAACGAACTGGCGCGCGAGCTTGGCCGTTTTTTCGCCCATTCTCCGGCGCGGGAGATGGAACTGCTTTGACGTCGTGAGGCAGTCACACGTATCAGGAAGAGGGATCTGCGGGTTGAAGCAACTGCACGGCACGCACCTTTACCATCGGGCCGCGTGAAGGTGCGTCACCTTGAGTGACGCCCTCTTCCGCTGACTCATCCGCGCTTTATTCCTCGCTGCAATCCTCGATCCGCTCCAGCCCCGCTGCTTCGGCGCTGCGGTCCGCAACACCCGCCCAAGCCGCGGCAGCGAGCCCAATTCTCGCGATATCGCCCGGTGTCAGCGGCGCCAGTTGCTGGCTCGCCACCTCGATTTCCTCCCAGGCACCGCGCTCCAGCGCCTCGATCGCGAGGAGCAGCACACCGAGCGTGCCCTCGCGATGCAGGATCGCCGCGCGAATCGGCTTCGTCAGTTTGAGCATGTCGAGCGTGCTCTCGAGCGAGCCGCCAAATACCGCATCGACGAACGAGAACACGCCGGTCAGGAAAGCCGCATCGGCCTCATCACGGCCTGCCTCCGGCAGACGCTCCACCGCCAGTTCCATGAAACGCGCTCGCGTGGCAGCGAGTTGCAGCAAGGGATCGTCTTCGAGTGAAACCTTGCGGCCATCGGCGTACAGCAACAACTGCGTCCAGCGCGCGATACGGTTCGTGCCGGTCGCATTGATGGCCTCGCGCAGTGTCGTGACCTTGTGACCCACGCCGAGGCCGCTCGAATTGGCGAGGCGCATCAGATGCATCACCAGCACCGGATTCAGCTTCAGTTCGGCTTCGAGTTGCGCGACCGTCGGATCGGAGGCGAGCAGTTGCAGCAGATGCAGCAGCGCGTGACGCGGCGCGCTTGCGCGGCGCAGGCCCTGGCTCTGCGGATTGGCAAAGAAGTAGCCTTGAAAGCGATCGAAGCCAAGATCATGCAGAGCCTGATAATCGGTCTGGTTTTCGATGCCGTAACCGATCAGGATCTTGCCGGCCGCCTTCAGGACCTTCGAGAGCTTCGGCAATAGCTCGGGCTGGGTGCGTCGCAAGTCGATCTTCACGGCGTCGACATAAGGCAACAGCTTCGCGAAGGTTTCGCCGGGCTGCGTCACCTCGTCGAGCACAAAACGATAGCGGCGCGCATGCAGTTCGATGACGCGATTGACCAGCGCGTCATCGGCCACGAGATGGGGCGGCAGTTCGAGTATGAAACGCTCGGCGGGCAAGAGACGCAGTGTCTCGTCGAAGAGCATCTCGCGGCTTGCATCGAGGCAGGCGATGTGCCCGGCGAGCGCGGCGCGGACATCGGGCTGCGCGGCGGTCCAGATCACCTGTTTCGCGATCGCCGCGCGTGCGGCAACGGCCGCTTTGGTGGCGGCAGCGGCCGCCTCGGGATCAGTGAATGCCGCCGGATTGGGCGTCGGGATGATCGTATGGTGCGCCTTCAGCTCGAAGCCATAGAGCATGCCGTCGCGATCCAGCAAGGGCTGACGGGCGAGAAAGACCTCGTCCTGCGCGTACTCTGTCGGGCCGGATACGCCGGCCGGCTGTTGGTGGTCTTCGACTGCGATCCTGGTCATTCCCGTCCCCCGCGAAGCGTATCGACGCTTCGACTGACCCTGCTTTGTGATATTGGCCCTGTGCCCGAGTGCACCTCGCCGGCGCTCTCGACACCGGCCTCAGACACTCACAGATTCTAGCGCACGCACGCGCGATCCGAATGTCGCGAGCGACCGTTTTGCCAAAAAAAACCGGCCACGTCGGGCCGGTTTCAACAGGGTCGGCGGCACGTGGCCGCCGTTCAGACCAGCGCGGCGAGCGTGCTGTCCGTCGTATCGACGACGAGCAGCCCGGCGCGCAAACCCGGCTTTACCGTCGGATTCGGAAAGACGATGCGCTCTTCTTCATGCTTCACGATGTAGCGATAAGCGCCATCGCGGGCCAGCAGCGTGTCCTTTTCGAACGGGGTGAAATTCGCCACGTCCGACGCCAGCAGAAGTTCGAACGCGTCGCTCTGCTTGGTGATCTGGTCGATCACCGTAAAGACGCGTGGCAGCGGGGCCGTTTCGTCGCCCGGCTCGCCCGCGAGCAGACGGCGCAGTGCCTGATCGGCCCCGGCAAAACGCGCGAGATCGTTCTCGCCGAACGGACGCACCTTGCCCAGTTCGAGCGTGCATGCGAGCGCGCCGCAGACCTCCGCGGTGAAATGCGAGTAGGTATTGCCTTTGGCCGTATGCAGCAGCACAGCGGCAATGCGCGCGTCACGCAGCCATTCGAACATGGTGCGCGAAAGCGGCGCACCGGTGTGCGGCAGCAAGGCAAACTGCTCGAACACCGAAGCACGGATCGCCGTATGCATGTCGATGTGCCAGCGCGCTTCGGGGGCATCGGAGGCATCCGCGAAGAAACGCGTGGCGGCACGTTCCAGTGCCGCGGCGCGCGGTGCTTCGTGGCTCTCTGGCAGCTGGCCATGACGGCCGCTGAAGAGCCGGTTCAGGTCGTCGTCGCGATAACGGTGCGCTTTGCGCATCGCGTCGACGTTGCCGAGAATCACCAGCAGGCGGCACGTCAGCGGCGCGCGGCCGGTGGCGATATCGCGTACCAGCAGCGACAGCAGTTCGATCGGCGCGGTTTCATCGCCATGAATGCCCGCCGACGCGAGCACGCTGCGCGTGTCCTTCGCATCATGTGCGCGCGGTGCAGGTTCGAGTTGCAGCACGCCATCGTCGAGCCATGTCCAGCGCACGCCGCTCGCGCACTGCCCCGCCGATGCTTGCGGCGCGGGACGCTGGCCCGCCAGCGTGAACGCCAGAAAATCGTCGAGCAGCGCGGGCGCGTCGTGTTCAGCGCTGGAAGTCATAGAGCGAGCCAAGGCCAAGAATCTGTGTCAACTCATCGAGCGCGGTGCGCGACTCGCGAAGCAGTTGCGGATCGGTGAGATCGGCCGGCGCGAGGCGATCGCGATAGTGCTTTTCGATCCATGCATCGAGGCGGCCAAAGAGCGTGTCGTTGATCCATACGCCTGACGATACCGCCGCGCGCTCCGCATCGTTGAGCACGACGCGCAGGCGCAGACAGGCCGGTCCGCCGCCGTTCTTCATGCTCTCGCGCAGATCGAACACGAGCACGTCGTCGATTGGACCATGCTGGGCCGAGAGACTGTCGAGATACGCGGCCACGCGCGCGTTTTCGCGGCATTCCTGCGGCACGACCAGCACCTGGCGGCCATCGGGGCGCGTCAGCAACTGGCTGTTGAACAGATACGACGACACCGCATCCGCGACGCTGACCTGCGCGTCCGGCACCTCGATCACGTCGAACGATGCGTTCAGTTGCCCGAGCTTCTTGCGCAGTTCGTCGTACACGGCCGACTGGTCGACGAAGGCCGTCTCGTGACAGAACAGCGTGTTGCGATTGCCGACGGCGATCACGTCGTTATGGAATACGCCTGCATCGATCACGTCCGGATTCTGCTGCGCATAGACCGTGCCGCCTTCGACGAGACCATGGCGATGCGCCACCGCGCGGCTCGCCTCGAACGTCTGACGCGCCGGATAGCGCTTCGGCTCCGGCCCGCGACGATATTCGCTGCGTCCGTAGACGAAGAACTCGACGCCGCGCACCCCGTACTCCGCGCAGAAGCGCGTGTGATTCGCCGCGCCTTCATCGCCGAGCGCGGGCGTGCCGGGCAGCGCCTCATGCACGGCGAAGCGCGCATCGTCGGCGAAGATCGCCTGCAGCGTACGGCGCGTCGATTGATGTTCGATCGCGCGATGCAGCTTGCTGCACAGGTTGGCGGGCGTGAAGTGAACGCGGCCATCGTGCGTATCCGCCGACGGGCTGACCGTCGCCGCGTTCGCCGTCCACATCGCCGAGGCCGAGCTTGCGGCGGCGAGCAGTTCCGGCGCGTCCTTCGCGACGCGGGCAATCACGCTCGCGTCGTCGCCGGAAAAGCCGAGTTCGCGCAACAGCCGCATTGACGGTCGTTCCTGCGGCGGCAGCACGCCCTGGTTGAAACCGAGGTCGGCGAGCTGCTTCATCTTGCGCAGGCCCTGCTTCGCCGCGGCCTTCGGATTGGCGACGGACTTCTCGTTGTTCTGCGACGCGACGTTGCCGAACGACAGCCCCGCGTAGTTGTGGGTGGGGCCGACGAGTCCGTCGAAATTGGCTTCGGATGCTTGCATCGTCGATCCTCAGAATTGAAGGCCCGGCGAAACGCTCGCGGGCATCTGCAGTTGTGCGCTTTCGACGGAAGCCATCGGATAGGCGCAGTAATCGGCCGCGTAGTACGCGCTTGGCCGGTTGTTGCCCGAGCGTCCCGTGCCGCCGAACGGCGCGCCCGACGAAGCACCGTTGGTCGGACGGTTCCAGTTGACGATGCCCGCACGGATGCGGCGCTGGAAGTGCGTCCACAGCGACTCGTCATCGGCGAGCAGTCCGGCGGACAGGCCGAAGTCGGTGTCGTTGGCGCCTTCGATTGCGGCATCGAACGACGAATAGCGGATGATCTGCGCGAGCGGGCCGAAATGCTCTTCGTCGGGCAGATCCTGCACGCCGGTCACATCGAGAATCGCGGGCGTGACGAAGCCGAGTTGCGCATCGCGCTGCTCCATCGTCAGCAGCGATTTCGCGCCGTCCGCGAGCAGGCGCTCCTGCGCTTGAACGAGCCGCGTGGCGGCACGCGCCGAAATCACCGCGCCCATGAACGGCTGCGGATCGGCGTTGTATTCCCCGACGGCGATGCGCGAGGTCACGTCGACGAGGCGCTCGATATAGCGGTCGCCGAACACGTCATTCGGCACGAAGATGCGTCGTGCGCACGTACAGCGCTGCCCGGCCGAAAGAAAGGCCGATTGAATCGTGTGATGCACCGCTGCATCGAGATCGGCGACGGGCGCTACGACGAGCGGATTATTGCCGCCCATTTCGAGCGCGAGCACGATCTCCGGACGCCCGCCGAACTGCTTGTGCAGCAGCGTGCCGGTATCCGAGCTTCCGGTGAAGAACAGGCCATCGATCTGGCGATGGTTCGCAAGCGCAATGCCCGTGTCCTTTTCCCCCTGGACGAGGTTCAGCACGCCGGCGGGCAACCCCGCGTCACGCCACACCTCGATGGTTGCGCGCGCAACACCCGGCGCGAGTTCCGAGGGCTTGAACACGACCGCGTTGCCCGCGATCAGCGCCGGCACGATGTGCCCGTTCGGCAGGTGACCCGGGAAGTTGTACGGCCCGAACACCGCCACGACGCCATGCGGACGATGCCGCAGCACCGCGACGCCATCGGCCATCGGCGCGCGCTTTTCGCCGGTGCGTTCGTTGTAGGCCTGAATCGAGATTTCGACCTTCGCCGCCATCGATGCCACTTCCGTGCGCGCTTCCCACAGCGGCTTGCCGGTCTCGCGGCCGATCGCCTCGGCGATCGATTCCTTGCGCTCCGTCAGGAGCGCGGCGAAGCGGCGCACGATCGCGATACGCGCGTCGAACTCGAGCGCGGCCCATGCCGGAAAGGCGCGACGCGCGCTGCGCACGGCACGCTCGACATCTTCCGCCGAGGCGCTGTTGCCTTCCCACACCTTGGCATTCGTGCCCGGATTGCGCGAGGCAAACACGTGGCCAGTGCCCGCGGTCCACTCGCCGTCGATATAAAGCTCAGTCATGGTCATCCCTGTGTTGTTTTCAGCGGCCTGGATTCAGCGGCTTGATTTCAGTGGCAACACGCGCACGGAATCGCCTGCGCGTACATCGAGCGCGGCGGCATCTTCGGCCGAGAGGCGGAACACGCCCCCTTCTATGGCGCCAGGCGCCACGCCGACGCGAAAATCGGCGAGCGACGTGTTCGATACGAGCGCACGCGGCCCGCCGTCCTGCACCTCGGTCGCACCAATCTCGACCGGCACGACGACGCTTTCACGCACCGTGCGCAGATCGGCGATGTGGCACTCGAGCACCGGACCCGCGTCGAAGATATCGACGTGATTCTCATAGCGCAGTCCTTCGGCTTCGAGCATCCGGCGCGCAGGCAGCGTGTCGCTGTGCGTGAGGCCGACGGCGGCCTGCGCTTCTTCCGGCAGCAGGTCGACGTAGACCGGATAGCGCGGCATCAGCTCCGCAAGAAACGCCTTGCGGCCATGCGAACTCAGATAGTCCGCCGCGTTGAAATCGATCTGATAGAAATGCGAGCCGACCGCGCGCCAGAACGGCGACGTGCCGTCCGCGTCGAAGTGGCCGCGCAGTTCGGCGCAGATCCGCTCCGGAAAACGCTCGCGGAACTGCGCAATAAACATGAAGCGCGAACGCGACAGCAAACCGCCGACGCCGCTCGTGCGATAACGCGGGCTCAGGAACAGCGAGCACACTTCGGCGTAGCCGGTCAGATCGTGCGAGATGTTGAGCGCACGCATCCGCGTCCAGATGCCGAGATCCTGGCTCGCATGCACCACGGTGCTCACGCGATAGTTGTAAAACGGCTGTTCGAGTCCGACCGCGGTCTCGATCCCGCACACGCCGGCCACGTCGCCCGTCTTTGCATCTTCCATCACGAAGAAATAGCCTTCTTCGTGCGGCGCAGCCTTGCCTTCCATCGTGCGGCGCGTGCGCTCGACGCGCGCGGCCAGCGCCTCGCGATCCGGCTTGAAGGTGGTGAGACCGGGGCCGGTCTCGTGAGCGAGCGCGACGAGCGCGTCCACATCGCCCGTCTGCACGACGCGAACGACGATCATTGTGCTTCTCCCGTTTTTTCTTCCTGAGCCGGCTGGGCCTGCTGGTGCAGCGGCACGCAGCGCACCGTGTCGCCATCGCGTACGCCGAGCGCGTCGCGCACCGGGCCCGGCAGCACCGCGCCCACGGTCTTGTCCACCGGCAGATCCGCCAGCACGCAGCGGAAATCGCCGGGCCGATTGCTCGCGATGAGATAAGTCGGACCCGACGCCAGCGCCGCCGCCTCGTACACGATGCGATTCTCGTTGCGCGTCACGCAGGCAGCGCGATCGACCTGAGCGGTCAACACCGGACCGGCATCGAAGATATCGACATAGCGGTCGGTCTCGAAGCCCTCTTCCTGATGGATGTCATACGCGAGCAGCGCTTTCTCGTCGGGCTCGCCCAGCACACGCTGCGCGGCCTCGGGCAGCAAGGGCACATAGACCGGATGACTCGGCATCACTTCCGCGATGAAGGTGCGGCTGCGCCCGCCCGACTCCACTTCGATATCGGCGAAATTGCGGCCGAAGAACTTGCGACCCACGGCCTCCCAGAACGGCGACACACCCGAATCATCGGTCACGCCGAGCAGCAGCGAAAACACTTCCGGGGTGAAGCGCCGGCGATTCGCGGCGATATACATCATCCGCGAGCGCGACATCAAATGCGCCGCGGCATCGCCACGCAGCGACGGGTCGATGTAGAAGCCGGCGAGCCGGCTCTTGCCGGTCAGCTCGTGCGACATCGTCAGCGCGTGAATCTTGCGGTTCACGTGCAGTTCGCGCGAGGCGTGAATCAAGGCATCGTTGCGGAAGGCGTAGAACGGTTCCGAATAACCCGCCGCCGCGACGATGCTCGCCGTGCCGAGCAGCTTGCCGGTCGCGCCGTCTTCGAGCACGAACAGATAGAACTCTTCGCCCGGAAAATCGACTTCCGCGCGAAACGAGTCTTCCGATAACGCGACGCGCGCCTCGAGCGCCCGCCGATCATGCGGCAGCGAGTGCAGCACGGGTTGGGCGGTGCGCGCCATGTGTTCGAGCGCATCGAGATCGGCGAGGCGGCCAGGGCGTACGAAAAGCATCATCGTTCCAGTGGTTGAATGTGATGCGGGCGCATCAGCGTGCCGCTGCTTCAGCAGTGGCGCCGATCACCGACTCGATCGCTTTTTCGAGGCGATCCAGACCGAGGTTCATGTCCTCGAGCGGCATGATCAGCGAAGGCGCGAAGCGCAGCACATCGGGGCCTGCCATCAGCATCATCACGCCGTGGTTGGCCGCCGCCGTGACGAAGTCTTTCGCGCGGCCGGTGTGCGCATCGGTCAATTCGGCGCCAATCAGGAGACCCTTGCCGCGCACTTCCTTGAAGATGCCGAAACGTTCGTGGATCTTCGCGAGCCGGGCCTTCAGCGCATCGCTGCGCGAACGCACGCCCTCGAGCACGGCCGGCGCGCTGATCAGCTCGACGACCTTTTCCGCGATGGCCGCGCCGAGCGGGTTGCCGCCGTACGTCGTGCCATGCACGCCCACCTTGAAGTGCGCAGCCAGTTCCGTCGTCGTCAGCATGGCGCCGATCGGGAAGCCGTTGCCGAGCGCCTTGGCGGTCGTCAGGATGTCGGGCGTGACGCCCGTGTCCTCGTACGCGTAGAAATAGCCGCTGCGGCCCACACCCGTTTGGACCTCGTCGAAAATCAGCACGGCGCCGTGCTTGTCGCACGCTTCGCGCAGTGCGCGCAGGAACGCCGGATCGGCCGGAATCACGCCGCCTTCGCCCTGGATCGGCTCGACGATCACCGCACAGGTCTTCGCGCCGATGGTCTTCAGCGCCGCTTCCGTATCGTTGTACGGCAGATGGATGATGCCCTGCGGCACCGGGCCGAAGCCTTCCGAATACTTCGACTGGCCGCCGACGCTCACCGTGAAGAACGTCCGTCCATGGAACGACTGCGTGAACGAGACGATTTCGTATTTGTCGGCGCCGAAGCGATCGAAGGCGACGCGGCGCGCGAGCTTGAGCGCCGCTTCGTTGGCTTCCGCGCCCGAATTGGCGAAGAACGCGCGATCGGCGAAGGTCAGGTCTTCGAGACGCTTGGCAAGGCGCAGCACCGGTTCATTCGTGTAACCGTTACCGATGTGCCACATCTTGCTGCCCTGCTCCTGCAGCACCTTCAGCAGTTCCGGATGCGAATGGCCGAGCGCCGTGACGGCGATGCCGCCGGCGAAATCGATGTAATCGCGGCCTTCGGTATCCCAGACGCGCGAACCCTCGCCGCGCACCGGCACGAAAGCGGCGGGCGCGAACACCGGCACCATCACTTCGTCGAAGGTCTGGCGCGTCACAGTCAGGTCGTTCATGGCAAATCCTCGTTGCAGTAGTGTCACTAGTGTAGGTAACCGAATGCGCGCCGTCTTGCTCATACGCGACGCGTTCTATCGGGGTTGGTGCTCATCTGCTAGCGTGCGGGGCTTCAACCCGCATCGGGCGGCTCGATCAAGGCCGCAGGGCGCGGCACGCTGGCCGCCGCGCGGCCGTCCGGGCCGCCGCCGTGCTGCTTTTCGATGTAGTTACGACGATCCTCGCGTGGTGTGACGCCAAAATGTTCGCGATACGCATTCGAAAAGTGCGCCGCCGACGAAAACCCGCACGCGAGACTGATCTGCACCACCGATTTGCTGCTGCGCTGCAGCTGCGTTCGCGCCTTCGACAGCCGCAGCGCGAGGTAATAACGCGACGGCATGGCGGCGAGATACTGACGGAACAGCCGCTCGAGCTGACGCCGCGAAACGCCGACGAGCCCGGCGATTTCGTCGGTGGTGAGCGGGTCTTCGATATTGGCTTCCATCAACAGAAGCGCATCGTTCAAGCGCGGATGGCGTTCGCCCGGCGCCGTCACGAACGGAATGCGCTGGCGCTCCTCGCCCGCGCGCAGGACGCCGACGCCAAGTGTGTCCGCGATGCGCTCTGCCAGTTCCGGTCCATGCTCGCGGCCGATCATCGCCAGCATGAAATCGACGGTCGCCTGGCCGCCGGCGCAGGTCGCGCGGTCGCGATCGATTTCGAAGATCTGCTGCGTGACGATCGAGCGTTCGAACTGCTCGGAAAACTGCTGATAGGTTTCCCAGTTCACACTGACGCGATAGCCCGACAACTGCCCCGCCATCGCGAGCCACCAGACGCCATGATGGATGCCCGTCACGAGCGGCGTGCGCTGCCCGACGCGCGCGAGGCTTGCCAGAAACAGGCGGTAATCGGCGAATTGCTGGAAGCGCTCGCTGACGATGATCAGCCAGTCGGCGGCAATGCTGTCGCCGAACGCGGCATCGGCCGGCCACTGCGCGCCGCCCGACAGCGGCACGGGCCGGCCGTCCCACGAGCAGACCTGCCAGCGGTACAGCGCGCGGCCGTCGATTTCGTTGGCGAGATTGAGCGCGTCGACGATAGGCCCGACACCCGACATCGACACCGGCGGCAAAGCGACGATGGCGACCTGGGTGGTACGTGTCTGGCTGGACGTGCGGGCCATCGGTTTGTGCAGCGCCGGTTGTGCGGGCGTTATTTGAGGCTGCCGGAGAGGAACTGCTTGAGCCGTTCGCTGCGCGGCGCGGTGAGCACCTCGGCAGGCAGCCCTTCTTCTTCGGTGCGGCCCTGATGCAGGAACATCACGTGATTCGACACGTTGCGCGCGAAGCCCATTTCGTGGGTGACGACGATCATCGTGCGGCCTTCTTCAGCGAGCTTCTGCATCACCTTCAGCACTTCGCCGACGAGTTCCGGATCGAGCGCCGAGGTGGGCTCGTCGAACAGCATCACGTCGGGGTCCATGGCGAGCGCGCGGGCAATCGCGACGCGCTGCTGCTGACCACCCGACAGATGCGACGGATACTGCTTCTCGAGACGCGGCGCGAGACCGACCTTCTCGAGATACTGACGGGCGCGCTCCTCGGCTTCGCGCCGCGACAGACCGAGCACGTGGACCGGCGCCTCGATCACGTTTTCGAGCACGTTCATATGCGCCCACAGGTTGAAGTGCTGGAACACCATCGCGAGCTTCGTGCGGATGCGCTGCAGCTGCTTGTGGTCCGCCACTTCCTGGGCGCCGTGGCGGTCGGTCTTGGTGCGGACCGCTTCGCCGTCGACGATGATCTGCCCTGAATTCGGCCGCTCGAGAAAATTGATGCAGCGCAGGAACGTGCTCTTGCCCGAACCGCTCGCGCCGATGATGCTGATGACGTCGCCCTTGTTTGCGTTCAGCGACACGCCCTTCAGCACTTCGTTGTCGCCATAGCGCTTGTGGATGTCCTGCACGGCGAGCTTGCAGGCTTCGGTTTGAGATGTATGGAGCAAGATGCTCTCCCAGTGTGTATGCAGACCCGTCTTGCGACAGGGCTAAACGCCTTGTTCAGCGCCTTCGTGCAGCCGCTCAGTGCGACCGCACCGCCAGATACGCGAGCCAGCGACGCTCGGCGCGGCGGAACGCGGCAACCAGCGCGAACGATACCGCACAGTAGATCAGCGCCGCGAGACCGAACGATTCGAACGAACGATAGGTGGCCGAGTTCACGTCGCGCGCCACCTTGAGAATGTCGGGCACGGTCGCCGTGAAGGCCACGGTGGTCGCATGCAGCATCAGGATCACTTCGTTACTGTACAGCGGCAGCGCCCGGCGCAGCGCGGACGGCAGCACGATGCGCCGGTACATGGTGAACCAGCTCATGCCGTAGGCACGCGCCGCTTCGACTTCACCGTGCGAGGTGGAGCGGATCGCGCCGGCGAAAATCTCCGTCGTGTAGGCGCAGGTGTTCAGCGCAAACGCGAGGATCGCGCAGTAAAAACCGCTGCGGAAAAACGCATCGAGCAGCGAATGCGCGCGCACGAATTCGAGGCTGTAGATCCCCGTGTAGATCAGCAGCAACTGCACGTACAGCGGCGTGCCGCGAAACACATACGTATAGAAGCGCACCGGCAGCGACAGCCAGCGGTTCTTCGACACCCGCGCCACCGCGAGCGGAATCGCCATCACGAAGCCAAAGCCGATCGATACGACCAGCAGCCACAGCGTGACTGCCAGTCCCGACATGCGATAGCCGTCCCAGAAGAGAAACGCGCGCCAGTATTGAGTAATGATGTCAGTCATGATGGCCTCAGAGCTCCGCGTGCCGCACGCCAATCGAATAACGCCGCCCGAGCCAGACGAGCACGAGGTTCGACACCGTCGTGATGGCGAGATAGATCAGTGCCGCAACGAGGATGAAAAAGAACATGTTGAACGTGCTCTTGCCGGCGTCCTGCGCGGCTTTCACGACGTCGGCAAGGCCGATGATCGACACCAGCGCGGTCGCCTTCACGAGCACCTGCCAGTTGTTGCCGATGCCGGGCAGCGCGAAGCGCATCATCTGCGGAAACATGATGCGCGTGAACACGCGCAAGCCGCTCATCCCGTATGCACTGCCCGCTTCGAGCTGGCCCCGCGGCACGGAGAGGAAGGCACCGCGAAACGTCTCGGTGAAGTACGCGCCGTAGATGAAACCGAGCGTCAGTACGCCGGCCACGAAGGGATCGATATCGAACTGCTGCAGACCGAGTGCATCGGTCAAATCGTTGACCGCGATCTGGATGCTGTAGAACAGCAGCAGCATCAGCACGAGGTCGGGCACCGAGCGGATCAGCGTCGTATAGCCGGTCGCCATCGCGCGCAGCGGGCGGTTGGAAGAGAGCTTCGCCGCCGCGCCCGCAAGGCCGAGCACCACCGCGGCCGCGAGCGACAGGACGGACAGCTCGATCGTCTGAATCGTGCCGGCAAGGAGCACCGGACCAAAGCCGTAAAGGAACACGCGTGTCTCCGTCGAAGTGTTGAATCGTGGCCTGCGCCGCTCTCGCCGGTGTGCGCCCGTCCCGTGATCCGGTGAGCCGGTGCATCAGCCGGGGCAATGGCGGTACTGCGGCATGGCGCGGATACTCTCAGGCGAAAATAAATCGCTCAAACCGTCGCCACGCGCGCTGCTGCAGCGCAACATTTCGTGATCAGACGCGCTCGCGTGGCGAAACGCCTGTTTTGGCGGGGGATATGAATCTGTAAGGCGGCCTGGCAGACGCGACGGCTGCCGCGATTTAGCAAGTTTCGGGTCGCTTTTTCGATAGACGGATTGCGGGGCTCACGGGCCCTGAATGACGATCCGGGTGGTTATCGCCAGACTGATTGCGACTGATCGCCGGCCTCGCGCACCTTGCGGCATCGGGCCGCCGGGCGCACCGGGCCGCGTCATCCCATACCAAGCCGCGCCTTGATCGCGGGCATCATGTATTCGACTGCCGCGTGTCCCTCTTCGATCGCCGGTCCGGCGCGGTGGAAGTCGAACAGACCCATGCCGCCGAGACGCGGCTGGATCAGGATGTCGGCCGGTTCGCCGGCGAGGCGGCTGCGCGTGATGCGCACCTGCATGATGTCGAGGCTCTGTCCAATTGAAGTGAGCATCGAGGGCACCCTCGCACTCGGCGAAGGCGGCACCCGCACGTCGTTGCTGCCGTTCGCGCGGTCACTCTCCGGCGCAAGCCAGCGCGGCCAGGGCTTGCCGTTCTTGCGCAACGCGATGGGCGGTGGCGCATCGGGTTCGGCCACCACCACCGGTATCGAGGTATCCACCGCTCCGCCGCCGAGATCGCGCCCGTTGAGAATGTCGTTGTTCAGGTCGATCGCAATCACGCAGTCGGCCCTCATGCCGCGTGCGACGGAGACCGGTACCGGATTGGCGAGCCCGCCATCGACGAGCCACGCACCGTCATGCCACATCGGCGTGAAAATGCCGGGAATCGCGATCGACGCCCGCACCGCATCGACCACCCGCCCGTCCTGCAGCCAGATCTCACGGCCGGAATCGAGTTCGGTCGCGACGGCGGCGAACGGTATCTTGAGATCGCGGATTTCACAGCCGTTGAAGCGGTCGGCAAAGACCTGGATGACCTTGCGACCACCCAGCAGTCCGCCCGAGAAACGCAGATCGAGCAGACGTACGACGGTTTGCCATGTCAGACGCGACACCCATTCCTCGAGCCAGTCGAGATCGCCGTTCGCATAGACCGCGCCGACCAGCGCGCCAATCGACGTGCCACACACGACATCGGGCTTGATGCCCGCATCGAGCAGCGCGCGGATCGCGCCGATGTGCGCCCAGCCGCGCGCGGCACCGCCTCCGAGCACGAGACCGATACGTTGATGACGGCGTCGCCGGATCATGTTGCCCCCCTACTTCTCCCTACCACCTTATCGACCACCTTATCGCCCACCTTACCTGCCTCGTCCACCTCTACCGCCCGCGAATCACATCGGAGCGCGACGTCGTGTAGACCTTGCCGTCGGCATCGAAATGGACGTTGAAGAAAGCCTCCTGCGTCACGCCGCCTTCGAGCCATTTCCAGCTCCACACCGTTTCCGGCTTGAGCGGATAGCGCGCGATCTGGCCCGGCTTGCCGAGCAGGCGGCGCACTTCATCCTCGCTCATGCCGGGTTGAATCCGCGCAAAGTTCGCGGCGGTCAGCACCTGGGTAATCGCGCTCAGCTTGCCGTCGCGATCGATGTCGACCATGTAGGTCGTGAGTCCCTGCGGTCCGCGCGGATACTCGAGACGCTTCGAGCCGTCGGTGAAGGTGCGCTCGGTCTCCGGCTTGCCCATCTGGTTGCGGACCTCGGCCTCGGTCGTGATGCCCGGGGTCAGGCCTTTGAGCAGCAAGGCATCCGGTTTGACGGCATTGAAGATATCTTTGAGCTTTTGCACGGCGCGATCGGTTTGCTGGTCGTCGCAGGCCGTCAGTGCGAGCGAGACGCCCAGCACCATTACGGCAAGCAGTGTGGAACGAAGTGCCATCTTCTACGCGATGCGTAACCGGTATGAATGATGTAATACAGGATAACCGCCCGCCGTTAAAAGGGCGAGCACTCGCCCGGCGATTGCGTGCGCCTGACCGCACGGAAGACGTGCCCATTGGGCAATACACGTGTATGCGGGCGACTGCAGACGTGTGGAATGCACGCAACAGCGTCAACGTGGAAAGAGGGGGGAAACGACGAAGTCGAAAGTGGTGCAGCGAACGACACGCATGCGAGCGCATGCAAACGACCCAGAAAAGCGACGCACATCTCCCCGCGTCACAAATAAAAAAAGACGCCTGGCAGCGGCGCAACACTCCGGCACATCCCGTCAGGAAACCTGTCCTGTGCGTGACTGCATCCGGAAATGTTGACCGCTGCTCGCGGTCGTCTGGTCCCTCGACTTGTCCTGCCTCGTGCTGCCTGAGTGCCGCCAATTTAGCCGCAATACAGGGATAACGCGAGAGCGCGTTTACACCAACTTCACAAACGGCTCGGCGAGTGATTGATGCCCGTGCAGAGGCGTGAAAATGCTTGATGTGCGGGGTATCGCCGGAACCCGCCGATGTGCGCGGAAAAAAGCCGGGCGCACACGAGGCCGCGTTGCGGAAATTGACCGATCGGCCTCTACCGTCCGGGGTTGCTCTGCGTAGCCGACCTACGCGTGACGATGCGAGGCCGATCCGCGTCAACGTCCTGCATGGACGTCGATTCCCTAAGGCGCGCCCGCGCACGCCGCGAGGAACCGACGGCCTTACGCTAACTCCCCCGTATCGGCCGCTCGGTGCGACGACGCACATACTGCATGTTTCTGTTCTGCCAGGGCCCGCTATTAGCGTGAACAGGCTCGGCATGCTGCATCACAACACCCTGCTGTGCACAGGGACTTGTTGCAGCCGCCAGCGCGAACGTGGGTGCTTTGGCACAATCCACTTTTGCCCTGACAGCCATGGGCGATGCGCATCCTGCCCCGTGGTCCGGCATCGGACGAACACAACATGATCCCTTTTTCCGTTCTCGACCTTTCTCCCATCACAGCCGGCGCAAGCGCCACACAAGCCTTCCGCAATACACTCGATCTCGCGCAGCATGCCGAACAGTGGGGTTATCGGCGTTACTGGCTCGCCGAGCATCACAACATGACGGGCATCGCGAGTGCGGCGACGTCCGTCGTGATCGGCCACGTCGCGGGCGGCACGAAG
>Ga0335083_10005056_pt1 | contig 16681 bp, 14 predicted proteins | sample Lox_Sample_42_FD_206716 | JGI IMG/M metagenome (GOLD analysis project Ga0335083, IMG submission 206716) | Soil microbial communities from Loxahatchee National Wildlife Refuge, Florida, United States - Lox_Sample_4.2 | ecosystem: Environmental > Terrestrial > Soil > Wetlands | place: USA... | reverse complement strand
CGTCGACTGGTTTTGGCTGCGCTCGGCGGAGCGCACCGTGCGCGCCGATGCGGGCGTCGTCTCGCCGCGCGCGCTCGAGCTCGCCGGCCGCGCCGCGCTCGCGCAAGAAGCGGCCGCGCGCACCGAGCGGCCGCCGGAGCCGTTCTCGCAGAGCGGCAGTGAAGCGGTCGCCGCCGAGCTTTATCGCGAGTCCGTTCACTGGTCGCTCCTCGCGCACGCCGCGCTCAAGCCCGACGGCGCCGAAACGGCCGAGGACGCGGCCCCGGCACTCGGCACGCTGCTCGAGCGCGCGGACAAGGCGCTCCTCGCGCGCGCGGCGGGCGGCGAAGGGGAGGTCGCCGAGCTCACCCGCGACCTGTCACGCTCGTACGTGGAGTTCGCGGAGCTCGACGCGACCGCGCAACGGCGTCTCGTCGAGCGGCTCGAGCGCGCGGCGGCGGGACTGTTCGAGCCGCTCGGCTCCGTGCAGCGTCGGCTCGAGCGCATTTGGGTGCGGCGCGTGCTCCACGTCGTCGTCGTGCTCGTGGTCGTCGGCGGCGGCGCGTTCGCGGCCGACCAATACATGTCGATGAACCGGCGGGCGCACGATCTGGCCGCCCGCGCGAGCTGGACGACGAGCTCGCGCTACCCGCAGGGCGGCTGTGATTCCCCGAAGCAGACCTGCGTGGGCGGAGAAAACTACTTCTTTCACACGAATCAGGAGAACGATCCGTGGGTGATGTTCGATCTCGGCAAGCCGCGCCGCGTCGGCGGCGTCGAGATCGACAATCGCATCGATTGCTGCGCCGAACGCGCGGTGCCGCTCGCCGTCGACGTGAGCACTGACAAGAAGAATTGGCACGAGGTCGCGCGCCACAACTCCGAATTCACGACCTGGCGTCAGGATTTCGATCCCCAGCACGCCCGTTACGTGAAGATCCACATTCCGTCCCCCTCGGCGATTCTGCACCTGTCCCGGGTGCGGATTTATCCCTGAGCGGAGCGAACGCGAGCGTTCGGTCACCCAAGCGATGCAGTGCGTGATCCTCGCGGGCGGGCTCGGGACGCGCATGCGGCCGCGCACCGAAACCGTGCCGAAGTCCATGCTCGAGGTGCGGGGCCGTCCGTTCGTCGACCACCAGCTCGCCTGGCTCGCCGCGCACGGCGTGAGCGAGGTGTTGCTCTCCGTCGGTCACCTCGGCGAACAGCTCGAAGCGCACGTCGGCGACGGCGCGCGTTACGGCCTTGCGGTGCGCTACGTGAACGAGGGCTCGACGCTGCGGGGCACGGCGGGCGCGCTCAGCTTCGCCGCCGAACGCGGCGCGCTCGCGGACGAATTCCTGCTCACCTACGGTGACTCGTATCTGCCCATCGACTTCGGCGCGGTCGCGGACGCGTTCGTTCGCTCGCGCAAACCCGCGCTCATGACGGTGTTTCACAACGAAGGGCGCTGGGACACGAGCAACGTCGTGTTCGACGCCGCGAGCGGGTCGATCACGCTTTACGACAAGAGCCGCACGCTGCGGCCCGCGAGCGATTACCGCTACATCGACTACGGCCTCTCCGCGCTCCGTCGCGAAGTGATCGAGCGCGACGTGCCGCGCGGCGTGAAGTACGACCTTGCCGACGTGTTTCGCCCGCTGAGCGAGCGCGGCGAGCTCGCGGGCTACCTCGTGCAAGAACGTTTTTACGAGGTCGGGTCGCCCGCGGGGCTCGCGGACCTCGAAGCGCTGCTCGGTCGCTCATGACCGCGCCGCGTCTCATCGTGCTCGACCGCGACGGCGTGCTCAATCGACTGGTCGTGCACCGCGCTGGGCGTCCGCCGGAGAGCCCGCACGCGCTCGCCGAGGTCGAGATTTTGCCGGGCGTGCCCGCCGCGCTCCGAGCGCTGACCGACGCGGGTTTTTCGCTGGCAATCGCGACGAACCAGCCCGCGGCCGCGAAGGGAGAGATCACGCGCGCGGAGCTCGACGCGATTCACGCGGCCGTCGTCGCCGGCGCCGAAGCGGCCGGCGCGCGCATCGAGCGCTCGTTCATCTGTCTTCATCGCGCGGAGGACGGTTGCGAGTGCCGAAAGCCGCGACCGGGACTCTTGCGCGACGCGTTGCTCGCGTTCCCCGGCGCGCGCGCCGAGGACGCGTGGATGGTCGGCGATCGCGCGACCGACGTGATCGCAGGGCAAAGCCTCGGCTTCGCGACGGCGCTCCTCGGCTCGGCGTGGCCCGGGGACGAAGAGATGCTAAATGTCCAGGGTCTTGCGCCTTCCTTTCGCGGGCGGGATCTGCAAGAGTTCGTGGACTTTCGGCTGAAATCGCTCTGAGTACCGGTGACGGATGCCCTCCAAAATCAAACTCTTCTCCGACGGTGCCGACCTGCCCTCGCTGCTCGAGATGGCGAAAAATCCGCTCATCTCCGGCTTCACGACGAATCCGACGTTGATGCGCAAGGCGGGAGTCTCGGATTACGTCGCCTTCGCCCACCAGGTGCTCGCGCAGATCAAGGACCGGCCGATTTCGTTCGAGGTGTTCGCCGACGAGTTCCCGGAGATGGCGCGTCAGGCGCGCGCGATCGCCGCGTGGGCGCCGAACGTCTACGTGAAAATCCCGATCACGAACACGCGCGGTGAGTCGTCGCTCCCGCTCGTGAAGGAGCTCTCGGTCGGCGCGCGCGTGCAGCTGAACGTCACGGCGATCTGCACGCTCGAGCAGGTGCACGGCGTGACGCAAGCGCTCGCGGGCGGCGCGCCCGCCGTCGTCTCCGTGTTCGCCGGGCGCATCGCCGACACCGGCCGCGATCCGGTGCCTCACATGAAGGCGGCGCGCGCCATCTGCGACGCGTCGGGCGCGGCGGCCGAGCTCCTCTGGGCGAGCCCGCGCGAGCTCTTGAACATCGTGCAGGCCGAGGACGCGGGCGCGCACATCATCACGGTTCCGCCCGACATGCTCAAAAAATTGAGCCTGTTCGGCAAGAGTCTCGGTGACTACAGCCTCGAGACCGTCAAGATGTTCCACGGTGACGCCGTCGCGGCCGGCTACAAGCTATGACAGATTTCACCCAGCAATTTCTGCGGGAGAGCGTCGAGATCATCCAAAAGCTCGACGCCGGAGTGATCGAGAAGCTGGCCTCGGGTCTCGCGGCGTCGCGTGACGCGGGCGGACGCCTGTTCATTCTCGGCGTCGGCGGTTCGGCGGGGCACGCGAGCCACGCGGTGAACGACTTTCGCAAGCTCTGCGCGTTCGAGGCGTACGCGCCGACCGACAACGTTTCCGAGCTGACCGCGCGCGTGAACGACGAGGGGTGGGACACGAGCTTCTCGGAGTGGCTCAAAGTTTCCCGCGTCGGCGCGAAGGACGCGGTGCTCGTCTTTTCGGTCGGCGGCGGCAACAAAGAGAAGAACGTCTCGCCGAACCTGGTGCTCGCGCTCGAGCTCGCCAAGGCGGCGGGCACCCGCGTGTTCGGCATCGTCGGCAAGGACGGGGGTTACACCGCGAAAGTGGCCGACGCGTGCGTCGTCATCCCGACCGCGTCGCCGGATCGCATCACGCCGCACACGGAGGGCCTGTGCGCGGTGGTCTGGCACCTGCTCGTGAGCCACCCGGCGCTCAAGCGCGCGCCGACCAAGTGGGAATCGCTCAAGTAGCGTCCGCCCGAGAGAGCCATGGAACGTAAGTGGGTCAACACGATCGCCGGTGCGCGATTTTTCGTCGTCGGCGGAGCGGGCTTCATCGGCGCGCACTTCGTCGATTTTTTGTTGGGTGAAGGTGGCGCGGCGGGCGTCACCGTCTACGACAACTTCTCGTCCGGGCGCGAGTGGCACGTCGAGCCGCACCGCGGCGACGCGCGGTTCAACGTCGTGCGCGGCAACGTCGAGGACGTGCCGGCGCTCCGCCGCGCGATGGACGGTCACGACGTCGTGATCCACCTCGCGTCGAACCCGGACATCGCCCGCGCCGCGACGGAGCCCGACATCGATTTCTGGCAGGGCACCGTGCTCACCCAAGCCGTGGTCGAGGCCATGCGCACGACGACGGCGAAGCGCATCCTTTATGCGTCCGGCAGCGGCGTGTACGGGGACCTCGGGACGCTCGAAATCCCGGAGAATCAGCCGGCGCTCCTGCCGATCTCCACCTACGGCGCGAGCAAGCTCGCCGGTGAAGCGCTGATCGCGAGCTACACGTTCATGTTCGGCTTGTCCGGCTGCGCCTTTCGCTTCGGCAACGTCGTCGGTCCGCGCCAGACGCACGGCGTCGGCTTCGATTTCGCGCGCCGTCTGCTCGCCGATCCGAGCGAGCTCAAGATTCTGGGCGACGGCACGCAGAGCAAGTCCTACGTGCACGTGAGCGACATCATCCGCGCCGTGTTGCTCGCGCACACGCGCACGCCCACGCCGTACGAAGTCTACAACGTCGGCACCGGAGACGAGATCACCGTGCGCGAGATCGCGGAGCTCGCGGTCGAGTGCGTCGGCTTGGCGCCGGGTTCGGTGCGTTTCGCTTACACCGGCGGCGACCGCGGCTGGAAGGGCGACGTGCCGGTCGTGCGGCTCAAGAACGATCGCATCCGCGCCCTCGGCTTCACGCCGAAGCACAACTCGCGACAAGCGCTCGGCGCCGCGATTCGCGCGATGATTCCCGACATGAAAGCCGGCAGGATGTAAGGACGCTCGTGACCGCGCTCGTCCCTGAAAGAGGCGGCCCGGCGCCGCACGACCCGGAGATTTCGCTCGCGCTCCCGCCGAACGACGTCGAAGATCCGGAGTTTTCCATCGTGATCCCCGCGCTCAACGAGGAGCTCACGATCGAGGATTTCGTGGCCTGGTGCCACGAGGGCATGAAGAAGGCCGGCGTGCAAGGCGAGATCCTCATCGTCGACAGCGGGAAGGATCGGACGATGGAGCTTGCGCTCGCGGGCGGCGCGCGCGTCTTGAAGACGCCGAAGCGCGGCCTCGGGCGCGCGTACATCGACGCGCTGCCGTTCATCCGCGGCAAATACGTGATCATGGGGGACTGCGACTGCACGTACGACTTTCGCGAGCTCGCCCCGTTCGTGGAGAAGTTCCGGGGCGGCGCCGAGTTCGTGATGGGCTCGCGCTTCCGCGGCTACATCGAGCCCGGCTCGATGCCGCCCCTGCATCGCTACCTCGGCACGCCCGTCACGACCTGGATTTTGAACGTCATCTTCTCGAGCCGCTTCTCGGACATCCATTGCGGCATGCGCGGCATCGGCAAGGACGCGCTCGCCCGCATGGATATTCGCTCGCAGTCCTGGGAGTACGCGTCCGAGATGGTGCTGAAATCCGTGCACATGCACCTCCGCACGGAAGAGGTGCCGATCCGCTTCCTCAAGGATCGCGAGGGGCGCTTGAGCCATCACAAGCGCTCGGGTTGGTTTTCACCCTGGCACGCCGCGTGGATCAACCTGCGCGCCATGTTCGTCTACGGCGCCGACTTTTTCCTGTTCAAGCCGGGCGTCGTCCTCCTCGTCGTCGGCGCGCTGCTCTCCTTGCCGCTCTCGTTCGGCCCGATCACGCTCGGTCCGGTGACGCTCTCGCTCCACTGGATGCTGCTCGGCATGTCGCTCGCGCTGCTCGGCCTGCAGTGCATTTACATGGGCATCCTGTCGCAGGTCTTTTTCGACTACTCGGGCGAGGTGACGGCGAAGTGGTTCCGCCGCTTCCGCTACACGCGCGCCGTGGTCGCGAGCGGCATCGTGTTCGCCACCGGCTTTTTGTGCGAGCTCCTGCTCGTGCGCACTTACTTCCGCCTCGGGCTCCACCTGCCGGGCATGGAGGACGGCCCGCTGAACCACCTCGGCTTCACCGGCCTCATGCTGATGATCGCGGGCTTCATGTCCTTCACGTTCACGCTGATTTTGCACGCGACCGCCGTTGCGGTACGCAAGCGCTGAGCGCATGGCGACGGCCGACCCCGCGAACGGCGCCGTTCCCGTGCGTCGAGCCCGCGCCGCGCTGCAATGGCGCCTCGGCGCCGAGGATCGCGCGCGTCTCGGCGCGTTCACGCTCGACGCCCTGACGCTCGTCGTCACGGCCGCGGTCTTCCTCGCGCTGAACAGGCCGTTTTGGTACGCCGCCACGAGCTACGACGAGGAGTTTTTCACGTGGGGCGGCTGGTGCATCACCAAGGGCCTCGTCGTTTACCGGGATTTTCTCGAGTTCAAGCCGCCGATCGCGTTCTTCACCCACGCCATCGCGATCGCGCTCTTCGGCCTCAAAAACTACGGCTACCGGACGTTCTTCACGTTCGCGCCGCTCAGCGCCGTGCTCCTGCTCCAGACGACGCTCCTCGCCCGCGGCATCGAGCGCTTCTTGGTGCTCGCGATGACGGTCGGCTTCGTCGCGCTGTTCGTGAACACCTGGTACCACGACACCGCGCTCAGCGACTGCGAGTCGATCGGTCTCATGTATTACACGCTCGGCCTCGCGGGCTTCCTCTACGAGGGCCGTCACGCGAAGGCGGCGCTCTTCGCCGGCGGTTTCTTCATGTCGTGCGCGGTGCTGTCGAAGGAGCCGATCGGCGGCGTCGTCGGCGTGACGTGGGTCGGCGCGTTCTTCCTGCGCGGCGCCACGACGCTCGCCTCCGCCAAGCGCTTCGCGAGCGCGAGCTTGCTCGGGGTCGCGGCCTTCTTCGTCATCCTCTGCCTCTACATGGTGCCGACCGGCGCGATGAAGGGCTACGTCGAGCTCCTGCACGCCTATTCGCGCATCTATCGTGACCCGAAGACTTCGTATTGCGTCGCGGCGGGCGTCGCGCGCCCGGACGACGGCTTCGAGGTCGCGTGGAACCACATCCGCCAGTATTTTTTGAACGAAAACACGCTCGGCTACCTCGCGCCGCTCGCGCTGCCCGGCGCCGTCTTCGCGTTCCGCCGCTCCATCGGACTCTTCCTCACCATGGTCGCGGCCACGTGCGCGGGCTTGTGGGCGGCCGTGCCGACGATGTGCATGTGGGTCCACTACTGCGTCATGTCGATGGCCGGCGTGCTCTACGTGCTCGTCGCCTCGGTGGATTCGCTGAAGTGGCCGCTCCGCGCGGCCGATCGCCGCGTGCGCATCGCGACGAGCGCCGTCGCGTGCCTCGCGGTCGCGACGTACGTCTACCCGACGCTCTCGCTGCTCTCGAACATGCACTTCCAGCGCGTGCCGTGGCAGGAGCCGCAACCGGGGATTCTCGCGTTCATCGCCGCGCACACGACGCCGCAGGATCGCATCTTCACGACCGGCACCCCGCAGCTCTACGCTCGGTCCGATCGCATCAGCGCCGCGCGCGAAACGAACATCATCGACGAGATCCTACCGTCCTACGAGGGCGACACCGACGAGGAGCGGCTGCGTCCCCTCTACGAGGAGCTCGTCAAGAATCGCCCGAAAGTCGTGTTTCTGGACCCCGAGAACGAGCACCGCAAGGGGCGGCACCTGCGCACCCTCCTCTATCCGTTCCTCGAGCGCTTCCACTACCGAGCCGTCAATCCACGGCTCTATCTCAGGCCGTGAGCGCGCTCGCCGCGGCGGCGTGCGTCATGCCGTTCGTCGGTTGCTCGCCGGCGCTCACGTCGCGCACCTTCTCGCAGACGAAGAGCTGAATGTCGCCGAAGCGGAACGGCACGTAGGTCGAGCGGAGCGCGCTGCCCTTCGCGAGCACGCGCAGCAAGCGCGCGGCCGGGACGCCGAGAGCGTCGAGCTTGCCGAGGAAATAATCGAGCGTGATGATGTGGCAGTAGGGTTGGGCGCGCACGACGCGAAAGCCGGCGCGTTCGAGCATCTGCGACAGCACCTTTTGGTCGAAATAATAGAGGTGCATGTCCATCATCCACGGCCAGCGCTCACCCATGAGCCGCGGGAACCAGTTCTCGTAGTCGATGGTCGAGAAGGCGAAAATGCCGCCCTTGCGCAGCCGCTCGTTCACGAGCGCGAGCTCGCGCGCGGGATTCGAAAGGTGCTCGAGCACGTCCCAAGAGCACACGATGTCGAACGCCGGCTCGCGCGGGACGTCGGCGAGCGTCCCGGTGACGCTCGTGACGCCGTAGTGGTTCCTCGCGTAGCTCGACGCCCAGCGCGACGGTTCGACGCCGACGACCTCGTAGCCGCGATCGCGCGCGACGTTCAGGAAAATCCCGCAGTACGAGCCCACGTCGAGCAGCCGCCCGCGCGCCGGCAAGTATTGCAGGATTGCGTCGAGGTTATACGTGAAGGTGCGCACCCGCGCCTCGACGTTCTCGAGGTAGGTGCGATCTTCCACCTCGCCGTAGAGCCCCACCATCTCGTGCGCCGGAAGCTGCGGGTTCGTGTAGACGAGCCCGCACCCGAGACAGCGGACGAGCCGGCCGTGCGAAGCGTGATTCGTGCTCGTGCAGCGGTAGGTCGCGCTCACGTGGCTCGACGCCGTCGCGGGGTATTCCTCGACGTAATGCGCGCAGCCGCACGCGTTGCAGACCGCGGCGTCGGGTGCCTCGACGAGCGGGCCGCCCGGATTCGTGCGCCGGACCAGGCGTTTGGCGCTCAGGCGCGCGAGCGTGGCAAAGCCGTTCCAGATCTCTTTTTTCGAGATTTTCGTGGCGCCCGCGCGCCGGTCCTCGAAGCGAATCGGGAACTCACGCATGCCGCCGAGCTTGTGCTCGCGCTCGAGGAGCCGCGTGATCTGAAAGATCGACTCGACGAAGTACGAGTAGCCGTCGGACTGGATCGCGTCGACGTTGAGGCGTTCGAGCAAGGAGCGGCGAAAGCCGCGGTAGGACGTGGTCGTCTCCCGCAAGGGGATGCCGAGGAGCTCGCGCGTGAGCGTGCTCGCCGTGCGGCTCAAGACGCGCCGCGAGGGCGGGTACTCACAGCTGCCGCCGGGCGCGAAACGCGAGCCGGTCACGAACTCCGCGCTCGCGAGCTCCCGCACCATCTGCGGCAGGTATTTGGGATGGTGCGAAAAGTCGGCGTCCATCGTGATGAGCGCGTCGTAACCTTCCGCGAGCGCGACCTTGATGGCGAGCTTGTGCGCCGTGCCGAGGCCGTTCTTGCTCGGACGATGCAAGACGTGGAGCCGCGGCTCGTTCTTCGCGAGCTCGTCGAGCAGGTGCCCGGTGCCGTCCGGCGACGCGTCGTCGACGACCAGCATGTCGGCCGTGGGGAGGGTCGCGAGCACCTCGGCGACGAGCAGCGAGATGTTGTCGGCCTCGTTGTACGTCGCGGTAAAAACGAGAATTCGATGGAGCGGCGCCAAACTCGAGCTTTCCAAGGAAACGTTAGCCTAGCCCACGCTCGCGCCGCTCGGTACTCGGCGCCAGACGGCGATGACGGACTTGCCGAGCCGGCGCCCGACGCAGGCGTCGATCACCCGTGAGAGCGGGATCATCAGGCGATCCCACACTTTGATTTGTCCGAGGCTCGGCTGGCCGCTCTTCAGGAGCGCTCGATTCGCGAAGGAAGCGAGCATGCCCACCGCGTCCAAATAAAAAACTTTTTCGAGGGCGAGCCCGCTCGGGCCGCACGCGCTCAAGGTCTCGGCGTTGTAACGGCGAAAATGCCCGACGGCGCGATCGAGCTCGCTGTAGAGCGCTTGGTGCGCCGGGCACAAGACGACGAGGTACCCGCCGTCGCGGAGCAGCGTCGCCGCGCGGGCGAGCTCCCCCCGATCGTCCTCGATGTGCTCGAGCACGTCGATGTAGAGCACGCTGTCGTAGTGACCGAGACTCGCGGCGGCCGAGACGGTGGTGCCGACCGTGACCGTCGCGTTCGGCAGGTCCGCCACGGCGACTTTGGCCTGCTCGGCGAGCGCCGCGTCCGGTTCGAGGCAAAGCCAGCTCCGCACCCGTGCGTCGTAGAGTTCGTGCGTGTTCGTGCCGATGCCGGCGCCGACCTCGAGCACGTCACCCTGCACCCAGCGCGCGAGGCTGCGCGAAAAATACGCCTTCCAGTTCTTGGCTTCCGCGAAGAGCTCGAGCTCCGTACCGACGTAGTGCGTCGGATCGACCGTTACGGACGACGCCATAGTGAATCGATGTCTCCCATGAACACGCCGTAATCGCGACAGGGGACGACGGTCGCCGCCGGCCGCGTGCTGATGAGCGAGAGCACGAGCCCGAACGCGAACGTCGTCACTTGAATGCTGAGGATGAGCAAGAGGCCCAAGGTATAAGTAGCCCAACCCGGAATCGCGAGGCTCGTCCCGAAGCGAACGGCGAGCACGGCTAGCATGGCGGCGCCCAGGAAGGCCATGAGACCCATGCTCGCCACGAGGATTCGCGTCGCCACCACGTCGTGAAACGTGGCAATTCCCGCGATTCCGTGGGTCACGAGCGGAATCAGCCCGCCCATGCGCGAGCGGCCGTGGACGCGCGAGCCGCGGTCGAGCGGGACCCGGCGCTGCGGCCAGCGTGAACGGAGCGCCGCGCCCGCGTAGTGGTTCCAGAGCTCGGCCATGCAGGTGAGGCGCGGCAGCGCGCGCGCCGGGATCAGGCTGAAGTTGCCGACGCGCACCGCGATGCCGGTGAGCCCGCGATGCAGCGTGCGGTACGCGAAGTAGCCGAGCCGGAACACGACGCCCTCGAGCCGCTTGCGGCGCTCCGCGAAGATCATCGCGTTCGGCGTGCCACGCAGCTCGGCGATGAGGCGCGGCACGTCCGCCGGGCGATCCTCGCCGTCGGCGTCCATCACGAGCACGGCGTCGCAAGCGGCCGCGGCCGCGACGTGACAGAGCCCGACCGCGATGGCGCGTTGATGGCCGAGATTGCGGCGCAAGCGGAGCACGTCGATGCGCGCGAGACGCGCGGGCGTGAACGCCGTCCAGCCCTCGAGTCCGGCGGGGCTGCCGTCGTCGAGCAGGAGCACCGTCGTCTCCAGACGTTCGACGCGAGAAAGCTCGTGATCGAGGGCCTGGCAGACGAGGCTCGCCGCCGCGAAATCGTCGAACACGGGCATGAGCACGACCAGCCGCAACGGCGGCGTCTCGGTTTCGGTGTCGGGCATCCTCCGGCGCCACAGTAACCTCAACGCCCGGAGCGGGGGAGCGCAATCGCCGGCCCGCGCGGGACCTCGTCGGCACTCCTTGCTAAGCTCCCGCCGGGTGCCGATGCCGAAGAAGACCCTGATTTTCGCGACGACGTTCGAGCGGCGAGAGAACACGAGGCCGCTCTGCGAGCGCATCGCCGCGCTCGGGATCGACGCCGACGTCTTGCTGCTCGACGACGGTTCGCGGGACGGAACCGGCGAAGAGCTCGATCGCCTGGCGTCGGAGTTCCCGCGCCTCCGCATCCAGCACGAGCCGGAGCGGCGCGGCACCGGCGTGAATCACCTCGACGCGATCGAGCGCGCCTACCGCGAGGGTTACGATCGGCTCGTCACGCTCGACGGCGAATACGCGGAGTCGCCGCGACTGATTCCGACCTTTCTCGCCCGCGGCGAGCACGCCGACGTCGTGGTCGGCTCGCGCCATCTCGAGTCGGGCAGCTTGCCCGACTGGTCGCTCCTCCGCCGGTCGCTGAGCGGCGCGGGTCACCTGCTCACCAAACACCTCCTCGGTCTCTCGCAAGACGCGACGACCGGGTTTCGCTGTTACGATTTGAACGCGATCCCGCGCGAGCTCTTCGGGTTGATCGAGGCGCGCGGCTACGATTTCTTGTTCGAGAGTCTGCTCGTCTTGCAGCGCAACGGCCACGCGATCGCCGAAGTGCCGATCAAGCTGCCGAAGAGCACCTACGAGACGACCAAGATGTCGCTCGCCGACGTGCCGGAGAGCGTCCGCACGCTGTTCTCGCTTTTTTACCAGGACCAGACGAATCCGGCGCGCTTCCGGCTCACCAAGGAGCCGGTGGAGCTCGACCCCGCGCTCATCGATCCCCAAAACTGGAACGAATACTGGGAGAAGAAGAGCCAGAAATCGACCGCCGTCTACGACGCGATCGCGACCGTGTACCGGAACGCGATCATCAAGCGGCGCCTGGAACAGACGCTTCGCCGCGAGTTCGCGCCGGGCGCGCGCTTGCTGCACGCCGGGTGCGGCAGCGGCCACGTCGATGCGGGCCTGCACGGGCGCGCCAAAATCACGGCCGTCGACATCTCGCCGTCCGCGCTCGCGATCTACCGCCGTCACAACCCGGACGCGGAGGAGGTGCGGCACGCGAGCATTTTCGATCTGCCGTTCGCGAGCGGCAGCTTCGACGGCGCGTACAACCTGGGCGTGGTCGAGCATTTCGAGCACGACGAGCTCGTGCGCGCCTTCACCGAGGTGGGTCGCGTGCTGCGGCCGCGCGGCAAATTGGTGGTTTTTTGGCCGCACGCCCGCGCGACGAGCGTCGCGGTCATCAAATCGGCGCACTTCATTTTGAACGACGTGCTGCACAAGGACGTGCGTTTCCACCCGCCCGAAGTGAGCCTCGTCCACTCGCGGCAGGAAGCGCGGGAGCTGCTCGCGGAAGGGGGTTTCGAGCTCGAGTCCTACGAGTTCGGCGCCAAGGATTTCTTCGTGCAGTCGGTCGTGGTCGGGACGCGACGCTGACGCGCGGTTCGGCGATTTCCGTGCGCACGATAAGGTCGCCGCAAGGCCGATCCCGTGCAAGCATGGCGCGGCTTTCGGTTACGACATGAACGTGCCCCTCGACGCGCCCGGCGCGCCCGCAAAACTCGAGTTTTCTCGCTTCGAGCTCTGGGCGCGGCGCGCGGCATTATGGCTCGGGGTGTCTCGCGCGGTCCTCGTCGGGTTCGTCCTGTGCGGCGTGCTCGCGCTGATTTCGGTGTGGCTCCCGCGCTTTCCGGTCGGCGTCGACCTGCCGCAGCACGCGAACCTGTTTCGGTTGTGGACCGAGCTCCACGACGGGCCGCTCGAGTATCGGCACATGTACCGCGTGGCGCCGTTCACACCGTACCTCCTGACCTACGCCATCGCCTACCCGCTGACGGTCGCGTTCGGCGCGGTGGCGGCGACGAAATGCTTGCTCAGCATCGGCGCGCTGGCGACGCCCGTCATGCTGACGCGCTGGCTGAAGACGGTCGGCGCGCGGCCGGCGTTCGGGCTCGTGGGCTACGTGCTCGCGTTCGACTACGGCTATCTGTGGGGGTTCATCTCCTACACGTTCGCGCTCCCGCTGATGTTCGCTTACTTCGTGGCGGTGTTGCGCCAGCCCGAGCGCCCCGGCGTGCGCGACATCCTGCGCACCTCCGTGCTCGGCATCCTGCTCTTCTTCTCGCACGGCATCATCTTCGGCTTCTCGGTGGTCGTCGTCGGACTCACGTTCCTGTTTCAGGGCGCGTGGCTGCGCCGCTGGCTCCGCGCCGTGCACGTCTTGCCGATGGGCGCGTGCGCGCTCTTCTGGTTCACGCACAAGGGCCAAATCGCTTATTGGCACCCGACCGAGGAGTGGTTCGACAAGGCGCGCGCGATCACCCTGTTTTCGGGCTCGTTCATGACCACGGCGAGCCCGTTCTGGGCGTACGTCGCGCTCGCGGCCATCGCGTCGTTTCTGCTCGTGGCCCGCCCGCGCTTGGCGTTTTCGGCGGCGCGCGTCGTGCCCGTGGTGGTCGCGCTCGTCGCCTTCGTGGTGACGCCGGATTGGATCCTCTCGACGTGGCTCGTCGGCTCGCGCTGCTCCGTGTTCGTGCACGCCTTCGCGCCGGCGCTGCTCGTGCCGCGCACGAAGGATTGGGTGGGGCGCCAATGGCCCGGCTACCTGACGCTCCTGGTCGCCGCCTTTCTCGCGCTCTTGACGGTTCGCCTACTCGACTTCAACGACGAAATTGCCGGCTGCTTCAAGCTCGCGAAGTCGATTCCCGCCGGCACCGACCTGCAGACGCTCGTGACGGCGACCGAGCTCGACAGCGACGTGTTCGGCCAGCTCGAGCTCGGCCAGGTGCCGGCCTGGATCACCGCCGAACAGGGCGGCATGATCGACAACGACTCGGGCACGAACCTCTACTACCAAATCCCGATCCGGCGCCGCGAGGACTTCCCCTTTCCGAGTCAATACCGCTTCGCGATCGCTCACGGGGAGCTCGCGCGTTTCGGCGGCATCATGCGCGCGTACACGGGGCTCCCGAACCCGACGCGCAGCGCCGGCAAGTGGCGGCTCTTCGAGCACCCGCCGATCCACACCGACGACTACTTCGTGGTCCGCTCGGGCCAGAGCTTCGCGGCGCCGCGCGCGGACGCTTCCGTGATGGGAAGCCCGCTCACGATCGCGGGCGTGACCTTCGCCCACGGGCTCGGCGTGCACGCGCGCTCGTTCGTGCGGCTCCGCTTCACGCGGCCGGGCTCGCGTTTCGAGGGTGCCGTCGGCCTCGACGACGGCGCGAACGGCCAAGGCAGCGTGCGCTTTCGCATCTCGAGCGATCGCCGCGGCACGTTGTTCGACTCCGGCGTCGTGAAGAGCGGTCGAGCCGCGCGCCGCTTTTCGGTCGATTTGGCGGGCGAGAGCGAGCTCTTGCTCGAAGTCCTGCCGGAACCCGCGATCGACCACGGACACGCCGATTGGGTCGACCTCGCGCTCCACTGAGTGCTGAAAACCGCGGGCCCCTGCTTCGACCTTGCCTGGCTCGGCGCGACGTAACATAAGTCCCGTCCGATGCAGCCCCCGAGCCCCCTGCGAGAGCTCCTGAGCACGCCCGCGTTGCAAAAGTTCGTGCGCACGGCCTCCGATTGGGTCGACCTGCAGGAGTCGCTGCTGCTCGAGGTGCTGAAGCAGGTCGCGCCGCGCGCGCACGGGCGTTTGCTCGACGTGGGTTGCGGACAGCGACCCTACGAGTCGATCTTCGAACCGCACGTGAGCCAGTACATCGGCATCGAGCACGAGGCGACGTTCGGCCGCACCCAAGCGTCGAAGAGCACGCGAGCGCCCGATTTCTACTACGACGGCGTCAGGCTTCCCTTCGAGGACAAGAGCTTCGACACCGTGCTCAACGTGCAGGTGCTCGAGCACACGCCGGAGCCGGGCCGGCTCGTGAGCGAGATGGGGCGCGTGCTCAAAGACGACGGCCTCTTGATCCTGACGGCGCCGTTCGACTTCCGCCTGCACGAGCAGCCGTACGACTTCTTCCGCTACACCCCGCACGGCCTCCGCACGCTGTGTGAAAAGGCCGGCCTCGAGCTCGTCGAGACTCGGAATCTCGGCAGCCTGTGGAGCATCGTCGCCCACAAGCTCAACACCTATCTCGCGTTTCGCGTCGCGCGCATCGGCGGCGTCGCGCAGGCGATGGGCAAGCTGCAGCACGAGGGCTCGGTCGCGGAAGCGCCGCGGCTCTGGACTTTTCCGCTGATCGCGCCGCTGATGATCGGCCTTTCGGCGGGGGCGCGCGTGCTCGACCACGTCCTCGAGGAACCCGACGAATCGATGGCATTTCTGATCCTGGCTCGCCGGAAGCCGCGCGCCGTGGTCTAAGGGGCTCCGCATGATCGTGTCGCGCGCGCCGGTTCGCTTTTCCCTCGGCGGGGGCGGCACCGATTTGCCTGGTTATTCGTCCGTTCACGGCGGGTTTCTCGTGGCGGCCGCCATCGACAAATACATCTACGTGAGCGCGAATCGACGCTTCTACGACAGCATCCGACTCGCGTACTCGAAGACGGAAACCGTCGACTCGGTCGATCAGATCGATCACCGCATCTTTCGCGAAGCGCTCCGCTTCGCCAAGATCGAGCGCGGCATCGAGCTCACGAGCGTGGCCGACGTGCCGCCGAATTCCGGCCTCGGTTCGTCGAGCAGCTTCACCGTCGCGCTCTTGAACGCCCTGCACACCTATCGCCACGAGTTCGTCTCGAGCGAAGAGCTCGCGCGCGAGGCGTGTCACATCGAGATCGACGTGCTGAAAGAGCCGATCGGCAAGCAGGACCAGTACATCGCGGCGTACGGCGGCGTCACGGCCTTCAGCTTCAACACGGACGGCACGGTCGGCGTCGAGCGGCTGCCGATTCGTCCCGAAGTGCTCGACGAGCTCGAGTCGAATCTCCTCATCTTCTATTCCGGCGTCGAGCGCGAGGCCGCGAAGGTGCTCTCCGAGCAGGGCAAGACCATCCAGAAGAACACCGACAGCGCGGTCGAGCGCATGCACCGCATCAAGCAGCTCGGGCGCGACACGAAGGAGCTGCTCCTCTCCGGCAACATCGATGCTTACGGGGAGCTTTTGCACGAGCACTGGATGAACAAGCGGAAGCTCGCGTCCAACATGACCGACTCCACCATCGACGAGCATTACGAGGCGGCGCGCAAGGCGGGCGCCATCGGCGGCAAGCTGATGGGAGCCGGCGGCGGCGGCTTCTTCATGTTCTACACGACGCCGAGCGATCGCCGGCGCGTGCACGCGGCGCTGACTCAACGCGGGCTCAAGCAGCTTCGGTTTCGTTTCGATTCGAGCGGCGCGCGCATCGTCGCGAACGTGCGCCAATCCTGAGGGCTCGGCCGGGGCCACGCTTGCGACTCTCCGTGCCGCAGAGCGATGCACTTACCTTACACGGATGATTATCGCGCCGTCTCCGTCGTCGCCGCCGGCTGCGTGGCGACGACGCTCGGCGGCGTGCTGTGGGCGCGTCCGCTTCCCCGGCGCAGCTCGAACGCGCTCTTCTTCGCCGGGGTCGCGACGACCCTGCTCGCGGCCTGCGTTCCGGAGCTCGCGGCGCTGGTCGGCCCGCACGACTTTCTGACGGCGGGCGTCCTCTTGCAACTCGGCGCCACGCTGACGACGGTCGCGTGCTTCGCCGGGCGGTTGCGCGGGCTC
>Ga0335083_10005055_pt1 | contig 16681 bp, 17 predicted proteins | sample Lox_Sample_42_FD_206716 | JGI IMG/M metagenome (GOLD analysis project Ga0335083, IMG submission 206716) | Soil microbial communities from Loxahatchee National Wildlife Refuge, Florida, United States - Lox_Sample_4.2 | ecosystem: Environmental > Terrestrial > Soil > Wetlands | place: USA... | reverse complement strand
GGCCTTCGAGGTCGCGACGCTCGACGAGGTGCTGCGCGCGCGCGACCACCTGCGCAAGCACGGCGTGCAGATCGATTTCGACGGCCGCCGCCGTGCGGGAGTGCAAATCGCGGTCGAGTTCCGAGACCCCGACGGGCATCGCCTGGAGATCTATTGGGGGCTCGACCAGGTCGGAAGCGACGGCACCGTCCGCCCGTCCTCGGAATGGAAGGGCGCGCGCAGCCTCGAGGCCGCGATTGCCGACCCCGTGCGGGGTCAGGACACGACGCTGCAGGACCCATCGCTCCTGAAGCGCAGCGGATGATGGGCCGGGAGATCATCCTCCGCCTGCTCGCGGGGATGCTCCTTGCCCTTCCCGCCGCGCCAGCCCTTGCGGCCCAGGCATCGACGCCCAAATACGAAGCGATGGTGCAGCGTCTCCGGGCAGGGAACCTCGACGTCGATTTCGAGGCGCTGCGAATGGCATATACGCGCAGCGATTATTATGCCGCCACCGACGATACCGATCTCGCGGAGCTCCGGGGGCAGATGTTTCAGGCGCTGGCGGCGGGCAATGCCGGCGAGGCGGGCGAGCGTGCGCAGCGGATCCTCGATCTCGTCTATGTCGACATCGACGCGCATCTGATCTCGGCGATCGCCTACCGCCGCGCCAACGACGACGCCAAGGCGGAATTCCATCGCGCGGTCGCCATGGGTCTGCTGCAATCGATCCGGGACTCCGGGAGCGGCGGCAGCATCGACTCCGCCTTCGTCGTGATCTCTACCGACGAGGAATTCGCGCTGCTGCGAAGCCAGGGGCTGAAGCCGATGTCGCGGTCCATGGTGCGTGGCGACGGCCGGGCCTTCGACGTCGTCGATGTTTCCGACGACGCCGGCCACAAGGGGCGGCTTTATTTCAACGTCGGCATTCCCCTGGGCCAGGCGGAGCCGGAGATCAAGTAAGGCCCGGTGAGCGCGAGGCTCTCAGGCCTCGCGGTGCCAGTTCGCGCGCACGAAGTATGCGTTCTCGTCGAAGTGTATTTGCAGCGTGCCGCGGAAGGCGCGCTTGATCGCCTTGCCGATCCGGCTCGGGAGATGGGTATCGGTGGTGCTGATCACGAGTTCATCCGGCGCCTCGGAGACCGACATGATGCGGTTGAAGGGATGGTCGCGCCGGGCCTCCTGCTCCTGATTGCGCGCGATCCGCAGCATTTCGGCTTTGTGCTGTGCCACGAACGGCCCCGCGAGTGTGACGATCCCCGCGGGAAAGCGGTCCTTGGTCCGGTGGCAGGCGGAACAAAGCACGTCCTGCGCGCCCTCGGCGCGCTTGCCCCATTGCCAGCGGCCCTCGTGAAGGACGGCCCCGCATTGCGGGCAAGCGGCGGGCTCCGCGGATTTGCGGACGGGTTTGTAGGGGTCGAGCTGGTGGTCCCACTGCGCCCGGCCGAAGCGCCGCTTGCGGGAGAATTTCTTGGTTCGGGACGCTCTCGCAGTTTTCATCCGACCCTCCTCGCCGAAAACCGCCCAAGGCTCGCGTATCGGGCGGCCCATCGCCTTGACATGGGTCATGGTCGACGGGACTCAAGGGTGGATCGTGATCGGTGTCCCGTCCGGTACGGCCGAGGCGATCTCCTCGATCTCCTCGTCGTTGACGGCAATGCAGCCGTCCGTCCAATCGACGCCCAAGAAGAGCAGGGCGCGCGACTCCATGCCGTTGGGCAGCCCGTGGATCATGATGTCGCCGCCAGGCGATACGTGACGGGCGGCGGCCTGCTTGCGGTCCTGGGCATTCGGATAGGAGATGTGCAAGGAGAGATGAAAGGCGCTGGCGCGGTTATGAAAGTCGATGACGTATCGACCCTCCGGAGTGCGGTGGTCGCCTTGCTGTTCCTTCGCGCCCACCGGGTTGATGCCGAGCGAGACCTTGTAGGTCTTGACGGGTTGGCCCTGGCGCATCAGCACCAGCTCGTGCCGCGCCTTGAACACCTCAATCGAGTCGACCGTGGGCAGCGGCTCCTTGGCATGAGCGCCCAACGCGAGAGTGACGCCGAGCGCCACTGAAATGGCCGTGAATGTGCGCATGCTCCCCCTCAGCGAAAATAGCGGTAGTGGCCGATGATCTTCCAATTGAGCAGGACGTCCTCGAGCCGTGCGCCGGCGCCGATGTTGTGCACGATCGCGTAACCTTCGCCGTCGGGCGCGGGAACGTCGGTCACGAGCCCGACATGCAAAAGGCCGCCGCCGAGATCCCAGGCGACGACGTCACCGGGCGCGTAATCCTCGCGCCGCGCCGTGACGGATAGGGAATTGCCGTGACGCGCGAAGAAGGTCATCAGATTCGGCACGCGTCGGTGATCGATGTTCGCGTCCGGTGCCGCGAGGCCCCAGCGATGCGGATAGGTTGCGAAGCTCCGCAGCATGTCCTCGTGGATTTCCTTCTGGAGGTCGACACCGGCCGCGCGAAAGGCACGGACGATCACGTCGGAGCAGACGCCACGATCGCGCGGGAGATCGCCGTTGGGATAGGCGATACGGACGTAGGCGGGATCGTAGCTCAGCGTGTAGGCGGTCTGCTGGAGCGCGGCATGCGCGACCACGAGGGACGGACGCTCACTCTCCGCATGCGCCGCGCCGGCGATAACGAGCAGGCTTAGGAGCCCGGCCCCGAGTAATGTGCGCAGCTTCCCGCCTCCGACGCTCGATCCGAGGAGAAGCCTAGCCTCACACCCTAATGAGGCGAATTCATGGCACGGAGGCCAGGCCTGCGGCGAGGAAACCGCCGTCGACGGCGAGCACGTGGCCGGTGATATAGGAGGCCTCGTCGCTCGCGAGATAGACCGCAGCCGCTGCGACCTCTTCGACGCTGCCATAGCGCCGAAGCGGCACGTGCGCGGTCCAAGCGATGCGCTCGGCTGCCGAATGCATGGACGCCACGAGCGAGGTCTCGATCGGGCCCGGCGAGATCGCGTTGACGCGGATCTTGTACCGCGCGAGCTCGACCGCCATGACCTCGCTCAGCGTGACGATTCCGCCCTTGGAGGCGCCGTAGGCGGCGCGGCCGAGATTGCCGCGATGCGCGGAGACCGAGGCGAGATTGACGATGGCGCCGCCGCCCGCCGCCGCCATCTCCTTGGTAACGGCCTGGCTCATCAGGAAAGTGCCGCGCAGATTGACCGCGAGGATGCGGTCGAAGACGTCGATGGGCGTCTCGAGGAACGGGAGGTTGCGCCCGATGCCGGCGTTGTTGACGAGCACGTGGATGCGCGGAAACTCCGCGCGCACGTCGGAGACGAGCCGTGTCACGGAGTCCGGGTCGGTGAGGTCGAGCGCATGTTTCAGGAGCCGCGGTGTCTCGGACTGGACCAGCGTTTTCTCCGGGATCGCGACATCGGCGGCGATGACGGTGGCGCCCTCCGCGACGAAACGCTCGGCGATAGCGGCTCCGATGCCGCCGGCAGCGCCAGTCACGATTGCAACCTTGTCCGGGAGCCGCATGATCGCCTCGCATCGCTGGGATTGCGCCTGAGCCTAGCAGAGGCCGCGCGCTCTCCCAATCCTGCCGGTGCGCACCACGGCGGATAAGGCGCTACATCCGGCTCGGCAGGTAGAGGGCGATCTCCGGAATGGCAATCAGGATCACGAGGCGGAGGATGTCCGTCGCGACGAAAGGCAGCACGCCCAGAAAGATCGTCGCGAAACTCACGTCCCGCACGACGCTCTTGATTACGAAGACGTTCATGCCGACGGGCGGGTGAATGAGGCCGAGCTCGACGGTCATCACGATGATGACACCGAACCAGACGGGATCGAAGCCGAGCTGCGTCACCACCGGAAAGATGATCGGCACGGTCAGAATGATCATGGCCATCGCGTCCATGAGGCAGCCCAGCGCCAGATACATCACCATGATGAGCGCGAGGACGCCGTAGCGGCCAAGGCCGAGGCCCGTGAGGAAAAGCGTCACCTTCTGCGGGACTTCCGTTACGGTGAGAAAATAGCCGAACAGCAGCGCGCCGATGAGGACCGTGAAGACCGCAGCGGCGGTCCGGGTCGCCTGCAGCAGGGAACCGCGAATATCTGCGCGCGAGAGGCGGCCCCGGAGCACGCCCAGGACGAAGGCGCCGCCCGCACCCACGCCGCCGGCCTCGGTCGGCGTGAAGAGCCCGCCATAGAGCCCGCCGATCACGAAGATGAAGAGCACAAGCGGCGCCCAGACGTCGCGCAGCCCGAGGAGCATCTCCCGCCACCCGCTGGCCTCGCCGCGCGGCAGGAAGCTCGGCCGCAGCACGCCGATCAGCGCGACTGTCGCCACGTACATCGCCATAGCGAGAATGCCCGGCAGCACCCCCGCGATGAAGAGCCTGCCAATGTCCTGCTGCGTTATGAGGCCGTAGACCGCAAGCACGGTCGAGGGCGGGAGCATCGCGCCCAGCGTGCCGCCCGCGGCGATCACGCCGGTCGCGAAGGATTGCGGGTAGCCATAGCGTCGCATCTCCGGATAGGCGACGCTGGAGAAGGTAGCAGCGGTGGCGACGGAGGAGCCGGAGATAGCGGCGAAGCCGCCGCAGGCGACGACGGTCGCGATGCCGAGGCCGCCGCGCAGATGTCCCACCACCGTGTTCGCGGCGCGGAACAATTCGCGGCTCACGCCCGAGGCCGAGACGAACGCCCCCATCAGCAGGAACATCGGGATGACGCCGAAATTGTAGTCTGTCACCGTCCGCATGGAGGTGAGTCCGACCTGCTTCAGAGCGGGCCCGCCGCCCACGAGATAGCTGTAGCCGATGACGCCCACCAGGCCCATCGCCATCCCCACGGGAACTCGCAGCAGCATCAATGCGAAGAGCGCGACGAAGCCGAGGATCGCGACCGTATCGGGGCTCATTCCACGGGCTTGACCACGACGGCCCGGCCGAGGCTCTCGGGGTGGAAAATGAGTCGGTAGGTCCGGATCGCGATCAGCAGAACCGCCGAGACGTCTCCCGCCCAGGCGACCGCGAAGAAGGGCCAATTCGGAAGGTTGAGATCGAAAGTTCCGACATGCGCCTCGTAGGTGTCGCGCACTTTGTCAAAGAGCGTGTAGGTCTGCACCGTCACCACGAAGAGCAGCACCGAGGTCGCGAAGACGTCGATCGCGCGCTGAAGCCGCGGGCCGACCGCGCTCCAGACGAGGTCGACGGTGATGTGAGTGCCACGATAGCTCGTCGCGGCGATCCCCCAGAAAATCAGGATACCCAGCAGGAGCCGCCCGAAATCGTATCCGTCGGGGATTGCGAGACTGAAGAAATAGCGCAGCAGCACCGAGACGAAGATGTCCGCGGCGACTATGCCCACGAAGATCGCCGCCACCATCTCGATCGCGTCGATGAAGCGATCCATGCGGCTGCGACGCGCGTGCGCCTCCGAAGGCTCAGGCCGCGTTGCGGTCACGGGGATCCGCTCAATAGAGCGCGTCGTATTTCTTGAGGCTCGCCTTGAGCTCTGCCATCGCTGTGTCGGGATCGACACCGACCTTTTTCACGCCCTCCGCCCATTTCGCCTGCAGCGGCTCGGCGGCCTTGCGCCATTCCGCGAGTTGCTCCGCAGTGAGCGGGTATACCTCTTGGCCCTCCATCGCCTTGATCTTGCCCCGTCCCGCCGCCTCGAAATCGGCCCAGGGCGCCGCGACCTTTTCGGCCCATTCGGTGGTGCAGTGATCGTCGATCACTTTCTTCTGCGCCGCGGACATCCCGTCATAGGTCTTCTGGTTCATGACCCAGACGAAATTCGAGACGTAGAGCGGGACGTCCATGTGGTAGTTGACGGCCTTGTCGATGCCGAAGAGGAGGACGGAGCCCCAAGGAAAAGTGATCGCATCCGCGACGCCGCGGGCGAGAACGTCGCGCGCCTCGGGCGCCGAAGCCTGGACGTTCGTGCCGCCGAGCTGCGTGACAAAGGCCGCAATCGTCGCATCCGCAGGCCGTACCTTGAGCCCCTTCATCTCCGCGGGCAGCAGGATCTTCTTGTGGCTGTGCAGCGCGCCGGGATCGCTTATGAAGGCGAAGCAGAAATGCACGTCCTTCATCTCGGTCGCCGCATACTTCCGGTACCAGGCGTCGAATGCCGCCGAGCCGCTCTTGCCGTTCGTCGCAAGAAAGGGCAGCTCGCCGCCGGCGATGACGGGAAAGCGTCCGGGCTGGTAGCCGGGATTGACGTAGGTGAAATCGGCGATGCCGTCTCGCGCCATGTCGTAGTGGTCGAATGCCTTGCCGAGTTGCTCGGAGGGAAAGATCGTCGACTTGATGGTCCCGCCCGAGGCCTTCTCGATGTCTGCGGCCCAAGCCTGAAAAGCCGGATGCAGCGGGTGCGCCGGCGGCAGCCAATGCGCAAGCTTGAGCTGAACGGTCTTATCCTGCGCGAATGCCGGCGCCGAGGCGGCGAGCAGGCCAGCGAGACAGAGCCCGAGGATGCGCCGAACCATCAGATCCCTCCCTCCGGGCCGCGCATGCGGCCTCTATTGTTTGTACACCAAACAATTCTAAGGGGTGGAGAGCGTCGGCACAATTATCTCGTGCAGGCCGCGCGCATGGGCAGAGGTCAGGCGCCGGCGGGGGCGGTCTCGAGCGGACGGCCGGGCGCTGCGCGCCTGCCGACTTGCAGGACCAGCGCCGAGGCGACGAAGCAGAGGAGGCCGGAGATGATGAAGGAGCTGGTGTAGCTGCCGAGCTGGTCGCGGAGGATGCCGGCACCCGCCGCTGCGACCGAGGAGCCGACCTGATGCACGGCGGTGATCCAGCCGAACATCATCCCCGCCCGCGCCGTCCCGAAGGCGTTCGCGGCGAGCCGCACCGTTGGCGGCACGGTCGCGATCCAATCGAGCCCGTAGAAAACTCCGAAGAGGGTCAAGCCGAAGACGGAGAAGTCGAAGACATAGGGGAGGAAGAGCAGCGAGAGGCCGCGCAGCCCGTAATACCAGAAGAGGAGATAGCGGCTGTCATAGCGATCCGTGAGCCAGCCCGAGCCGGTCGTGCCAATGAGATTGAAGATCCCCATGAAGGCGAGCATCCCTGCGGCCGTAACCTCCGCGATGCCGTTCTCTATGCAGAAGGGGATGAGGTGCGTTCCGATCAGGCCGTTGGTGCTGGCGCCGCAGACGAAGAAGCTCAGGGAGAGCAGCCAGAAATCGCGCGAGCTGAGCCCCATTCCGAGCGCCGAGAGCGCGACCATGAAGGGATTCTGCGGCGGCGTTGCCTTCGGCGCCTCGCTTGCGGCGTCGGCGCCGAAGGGCCTGAGGCCGATGTCCTCGGGCCGCTCGCGCATCAGCAGCCATACAACGGGGATCGCCAGCGCGACGATCACCGCTACCATCGCGACGGCGGAGCGCCATCCCGATCGCCCCGCGATCGAGGCGAGCGAGGGCAGGAAAATGAGTTGGCCCGCGGCCACGCTCGAGGTGAGAGCGCCCATGATGAGTCCGCGACGTTGGCTGAACCAGCGCGCGGCGACTACCGCACCGAGCACCAGCGCGGCAAGACCGCTACCGCTGCCGATCACGACGCCCCAGAGCAGCACGAGCTGCCAGGCCGTCTCCATGACGAGCGTGAGCGCCAGCCCCGCCGCCATGATCGCAAGCGCAAGGGTCGTGGTGACGCGGATGCCGATCCGGTCCATGAAGGCGGCCGAAAACGGCCCGAGCAGCCCATAGAGAAGCAAGTTGAGCGCCACCGCGAAGGAAAGCGTCGAGCGCGACCAGTGAAACTCGTTCTCGATGGGCACGATGAAGACCGTCGGCGCGGAACGCACGCCCGCCGCTGCCAGCAGTACCAGGAACGTCACCGTCGCGACGATCCAGGCGTAATGAATGCGTCCCTGCGCGAGCCGAGTAACGAATCCCATCGGTCTGCTCCGCACCCCTTTCGACCCGTATGGATACAAGTCAGCCGATTGCCGCCTTGCGGTGTGACATCCCCAGATATACTGCGATCCCCGTGCAACCAAGCCTCAAACGCGCATGGAAGGATTGCGCGGACCTATCGCCTCGTCGCCGCCAGCTGCTTTTCCAGCGCCGCGAGGGGGCGAGAATTGAGCACGTCGGGCTTTTCGAGCCAGCCGCGCCGAGCTCGGTCGATGCCATAGGAGAGATCGTCGAGCTCCTCCGCGCGAGTGGCATCCGAGGCGATCGAGACGAGGACGCCCGCTTCCTTCGCCATCCGGCATTGCACCTCCGTGAGCTCGAGACGATCGGGATGCGCATTGAGCTCGACGAAGACGCCGCGCTCGCGCGCCGCCCGCATCACGCGGTCCATCTCGACGTCATAGGGCGGCCGCCCCTCGACGAGCCGTCCGCTTGGATGCGCGAGGATGGCGAAGCGGGGGTGCCGCATGCCTCGAAGGATGCGCTCGGTTTGCCGCTGGCGTGAGAGTGCGAGCTTCGTCTGGATCGAGCCGATCACGAAGTCGAGCCCTGCGAGCACCTCGTCTGCGAGGCCGAGCGAGCCGTCCTCGCGAATGTCTACTTCGACGCCCCTGAGCAGGCGCGGAGCCGCGCCTTTCGCGTTCCAGCGATCCATCGCCGCGATCTGCTGGGCGAGGCGGCGCGGATCGAGGCCTTCTGCGCGCTCGGCGATTCCCAGGTAGTCGAGACCCCGCTCGCGCGCGGCTTTCGCCATCGCCGCGATCTCGTCAGCCGTCGCGGCATGCGCGTGAAGATCGCCGCGGAGGTCCCGTCGCTCCACCAGTTTCGGTAGCGTCCCCGCGCGCGCGGCCTCGATCTCACCGCGGTTCTCGCGCAGCTCCGGGTCGATATAGGTGAGGCCCAGGGCCTCGTAGACCGACTGCTCGGTCTTGCCGGCCGTGCGGCGCTTTCCCTTGAAGACGCCATATTCATTGAGCTTGAGCGCGCGCTTCTGCGCCAATTGGCGGAGCGCGATGCTGTGCGCCTTGCTGCCCGTAAAATAGTTGAGCGCGGACCCGTAGCTCTCGTCGGGCACGATGCGGATGTCGACCTGGATGCCCGAGCGCAGCACCACCGTCGAGCGCGTGGGCCCCTCGGCCAGCACCTTCGCCACCTCTCCATAGCCGACGAAGCGGTCCATGATCGGCTTCGTCATCTCCGCGGTGGCGAGGATGTCGATGTCGCCGACTGTCTCCTGACGCCGCCTGTAGCTCCCGGCGACGATCACGCGCTCGACGCCGGGCGCGGCCTCGAGATGGGCGACGAGGTGCTCGACGGTGCCGCGCACCGCCGCGCGCGGGAAGCGGCGCGACGGCGCGGAGCCGGCGGCGATGGACTCCTTTAGCGATGCCACGAGCTTCGGTCCGAAGCCGGGAAGCTCGCCCACGCGCCCGTCCAGGAGCGCGCGCCGCAACTGCTCCAGGCTGTGGATGTCGAGGTCCTCGTAAAGCGCACGTACGCGCTTTGGGCCGAGGCCGGTGAGGTGCAGGAGTTCCGTCGCGATCGGCGGCACCGCGCGGCGGAGCTCATCGAGGAGTGTCACTTTTCCGGTCTCGGCGAGCGTCACGAGCTTCACCGCGAGATCCTTTCCGATCCCCGGCAGCTCGGAGAGGTCGCGGCCCTGGCTGATCAGCTCCGAGATCTCGACTCCGAGGCCGCGCACCGTGCGCGCCCCATTGCGGTAGGCGCGGATGCGGAAGGGGTTTGCGGATTGGAGGTCCAGGAGATCGGCGATCTCGTCGAGCGCGTCCGCGATCTCGCCGTTGCGAAGCTTGGCTTTCGCCGGCTTTCGCGGCTGGGCTCGCGCTCGCGCCATGGCCGACTTCTCCTCTCCCGCGCCCTTCGGTTACCTCTCCAAACAAATCGAGAGGGTAGGGCGTTCCATCAGGCAGCGCGCTCGGTCTTGGGCACGCTGAGGGCCAGCAAGTTCGCGACCAGCACCGACGCGCCGAGGAAATAGAAGACGGCGACCAGCCCGTAGGCGTCGGCGAGCGCGCCGCCGATCAACGGCATGACCGCCGAGAAGGCCGCCTGGACGCCGAACATAGCGCTGGTCATGGAGGCCGCGAGCTCGGGTGGCGAGCGGTCCATGAGCCAGGAGTGGATCACCGGGCGCATCGCGTACATCACGAAACCCAGCACCGCGACGCCGAAGACATAGAGCGGCCCGCTGCCGAGGAAGGTGAGGCCGATCACCAGCACGGTGGTGCTGCTCATGCCCGCGAGCACGATCGGCCGACGCCCGATCCGGTCGGAGAGCGTTCCCGCGATCGGCGCCGCGATCATTCCGCCGACCTGCAGCATCATCAGCGTGAGCCCCATGTTGAAGGGGCTCATGTGCAGCGAATCCGAGAGGTAAAGCGGCAGGAAGGCGAGCAGTCCCGATTGCATCATCGTGCGGAAGCCCGCCATCAGGCAAAGGCTCCACATCGCGCGCGTCCTGATCGCGCGCGCCATGCCCGCGAGGTAGCTCCGCAGCGACGTACCGGCACCGCGCGCGGCCGCCGCGGCATCGCCGCGGCCGAGGACGGAGATGAGCGCGACTGCCGGGAGCACGCCGATCGCGGCATTGATGGTCGCGGTCGTCTGCCAGGTGAAGCTCGCGAGCAGGAGACCCGTTGCGAGGGGCGCCATGGCGTCGCCGATATTCGCGCCGAGCGCGTGGATCGCCAGCGCGTAGCCGCGATTGCGCGGCAGGTGGCCTGAAAGATAGGAGATCGCCGCGGGATGCCAGAGCATGTTTGAGGCGCCGAGCACACCGAGCGCGATCGCCAGCGCACCGTAATTGCCGAAGATGCCGATCGCCGCAAGCGCCGCGGCGCCGACGACGAGCGAGGCCACTTGGAACAGGACGCGTCGTCCCGTCAAATCCACGAGGGTTCCGCTGGGTATGTTGATCGCCGTCGAACCGATGTGGAAGCACGTGACCAGGAGGCCTGCCGCGACGTAGTCGAGGCCCAAGCTCTCGCGCAGCATCGGCAGCAGGAAGTAGAAAGTCCCGACCGTCCAATGCGTGGCAGCATGACCGATCCCCGTGAGGATAACGGGGACCTGAACCTTCGCGGAACGAAGGGGAAGTGCGGCCTCAACGGTCACGGATGTGCCTGCCGCTTCAGTGTGGCTTCTCGCCGAGGCCGAGGTTCACATAGAAGCCACCCTGGAAGCGCGTCGCGGGATCGGCGGGGTCGCGGGGATCGCCATGCGAAAGGATTTGCGGGGCGTAGCGGTCTGCGCTGTCGCGAGGACGATAGTCGACGCCGGACTTGGAATTGTCCCAGTAGGTGCGCGAGTTGTCGGAAGCGCCGTAGACGATCGTGTAGTGCAGCTTCGGCGCGTCGAGGCAGGCCTCGACGAGGCGCAGTGTATCGGGATAGCTGAGCCAGGTGGAGAGGTGCCGCGCTTCGCGCGGTTCCGGCAATGCCGAGCCGATGCGCAGGCAAGCGACCTCGAAGCCGAATTTGTCCGCGAAGAAGCTGCCGAGATTCTCGCCGAAGGCCTTGCTCACGCCGTACATCGTGTCCGGACGCTGGCGCGAGAAGGCGTCGAGCCGCTCGGTCACGGGGTGATAGCCGATTGCGTGATTGGAGCTCGCGAAGACGATGCGCTTGACGCCGTGGCGCAGCGCAGATTCGAAGATGTGATAGGTGCCGTGGAAATTCGCGGCGAAGATCTTGTCGACCGCATCCTCGGTCGAGACGGCGCCGAGATGGACGATCGCGGAGGTTCCCGCGACGAGGCGGTCGATCGCGGCGGCATCTGCGAGGTCGGCGACCACGACCTCCTCGCCCGGATGCGGCGCGCCGGGATCGCGAAGATCCGAGCTGCGCAGCCCGCCGGGACGCCTGGCGAGATGCGGACGCAGGAACTGGCCGAGCGCACCGGCCGCGCCGGTGAGGAGCAATGGTGCGGGCTTCGTCATGGGTTTCCTCCTCGCGGTCTTTTCTCGTGAAGTCGCGCGAGCCTAGGGGCCGCATTCGCGCGCCGTCAAGGAGGTGCGGCCGGCGGCCGATCCCGCGGCCTCCTCATCCCAATGGGTAACTATTTCGGATTTTCCTTAATCTCTCGACGATAGTTTTGGATCGGCCGCGGCGGCAGCGGGGCTTCCCGGGTCGACCGGTTTCCTGCGAATTCAGCGGCTTCGATGGTTAGCAAATCCCTAAGCGGCGCTGGCTTCCGCTCGGAGGTCGGCGCGGATTGCCTCGCATTCAGCCGAAACTTTATGAGCGGTTAACCGTCGGAACGCCACCGTAAGCGCGCGCACTCGCGGGTCCTGCGCCTTGGCCTCTGGCCAGCGCGGCCGTCCGCGAGACGCCCGGGTGAACTCGGCGAGGCGGCGGCTCGATACCTCTTGGAGGTCGAGCTCCACGCCCTACTGAGAGGGGGTCGCGGTGGTCGGCAAGAACATTCGAAGCAAGCACATTCTCGGCAAGCACCTTCTCAGCAAGCACCTTCGGGGACTCCTGGTGTCCCTGGCGCTCGTAGTGAGCACGCTCGCCCCGGCGGCGGCGGAGGGGCTGCAGGTCGCTTATGCGCCCGCAGCCCTGCCGCCGCCGGCGCGCGGCGCCGAAGGGCTCTTCGGCACCGCCGAATACTTCTCGAGCGACATCACGCCCTTCTACAAATGGACGGAGGCGCTGAGCCGGTCACAGACGGAGATCGCGAGCGCGCTCGGCCCCTGTCCGGTCGGCGCAACCGAGGCCTGCGCGCCACGACCTTGGGTGGCCCTGCTTGCCACGCTTCAGGGCCTCGACCTCCGCGCGAAGGCTGTGCGCGTCAACGCCGAGATCAATCGCTATCCCTACGTGCCATCCCAGGTCAATTGGGGAACGGCCAATCACTGGGAGACGCCCTTCGAGTTCTTCCGCAGGAGCGGCCAGTGCCAGGACTACGCGATCGCGAAGTTCATGGCGCTGCGCGCGGCCGGAGTTCCGAACGAGCTGATGCGGATCGTGGTGGTCCGCGATCTCGCGCAAGCCGTCGATCATGCCGTGCTCGCGGTCTATGTCGACGGCGAGGCGCTCGTCCTCGACAATCAGACCGATGCGATCCTGCCGGCGTCGGAGATCGTCCGCTACCGGCCCTACTACTCGATCAACGAGGCCGGCTGGTGGCGCCACATGCCGCGGCGCTCGGATTTCGTCGCCGACGCGGGTCGCAGCCGCGCGCCGCGCTGAGCTCTCGCGCTCAGTCAAAGGGCAGCGTGACCAGCAGGAAGTAGCCGTTCGCCGTCAGCAGGGTCGCGAGGCCCGCAAGGCCGCAGCCGAGCCAGAGGAGCCAGCGCGCGAGGCTCACGATCGCGACCGAGCCCAGCACGAGCGCGATCTGAAAAAGAACTCGCGCGTAGTCGTAGCTCCCGTCCCGCGCCTGCGCCTGATCCCGCCTGCTCTCGTAGTACTTCGCCTTCTGCAGGAGATCCTGCTTGCCATCGCCGCGCTTGGGATCGCTCTCGTAAATCTGCACGGTCGCCTGATAATCGGCGATGCGCTTGGCAATCCGGTCGCGCACGGGTTGCGGCCACTCCGGATGCGCAGCAGCGATGATCTCGAGCTGCTCGGCGGCGAGCCGCGTCGCGGTCTGCCGCTCGTTCTTTGCCTGGTAGAAGGCATAGGTGTCGGAGACGAGAATGTTGAAGTTGATCGTCTCCTTCATCGCGGCTTCGCCGAAGAGGCTCGCTATCGCCAGCAGCATCGCGATGACGCCCAGAGCGACCGCCGTGCCGCGCCGGAACCGCTCGCTCGAATTATGCTGCTCCGCGCTCTCGGCGATCCTGTCGCCGAGATCGTGTGCCTCATGCGCCTCCATGGAATCCCCCGTTCGAATGTGCTGTGTCCGGGCGAGAGAGGAGCGCATGCCGAGGGGAGCGTCAAGGCGGGCCCGCCGGGACACAACTCTCTGCTCGACCGCCGCCTCCTCTAAAGCATAGGATCGGCGGCCCTCGCCGGCCCCCCGGCTCCGAGGGTGGGAATGGAAGCGCTGGATGGACCTGCAGGAGCTGCTAAAAGAGCACGGGTTCTGGTCCTACGCCGTCACTTTCGTCTGGACCTTCTTCGAGGGCGAGACCTTCGTCCTCTTCGCGGCGTTTGCGGCGGCGCAGGGCTTCCTGAGCGCGCCGATGCTGCTCGCCTCCGCTTGGCTCGGGAGCTTCTGCGGCGACCAGTTCTACTTCTGGGTCGGGCGACGCTTCGGGCTGAAGCTGCTGGAGCGCCGGCCGGGCTGGCGCGCGCGCGTCGACCGGGCGCTCGGGTGGCTGCGCCGCTTCGACGTCGGATTCATCCTGACCTTTCGCTTCATCTATGGGGTCCGCAACGTCTCGTCCTTCGCTCTCGGGATCAGCGGCATCGCCTGGCGGCGCTTCCTCTTCTTTAACTTCATCGCCGCCGGCATCTGGGCTTGCACCTTCGTCGGTGGGGGCTACGCCGCAGGGCACGCTTCAGAGGCGATGCTCGGCGACCTCGCCTCGAAGTTCCGCTTCGTCATGTTGGGGATCTTCGTGGCGATCGTCGGCGGGGTCGCGACCGTGATCTATTTCCGCCGGCGCCGGGCGAAGGGCAGAGAATAGCTCTACCAGCGCAGGACGAGCTCGTCTCCCCTGGTCTCGAAGCCCTGCAGGCGCGATAGGAAGCTCATGCCGAGGAGCGAGGCCTGCATCGGCTGTTCCACGACGATCGCGGGCACCTCGCTCGCGGTGAATTGGCCAAGGCCCACCGCCCGGAGCGTCACGGGCGCGACCCGCGCGACGCCGTTTGCGGTGTTGGCGCGCAAGGTGAAATCCTGCGACAGCACCTGCAGGCCCGCTGCCCGCGCATCCTCCGGCGAGAGCGCGATGACGCTCGCCCCGGTATCGACGACGAAGCGGATCGAAGCGCCGTTCACGTCCGCGTCGACGTAGAAGTGGCCGTCTCTCGCGCGACGATAGACGGTCTCGTTGGGCACGGAGGCGCCCGCGCTCGATGCCGATGCGTGCGTCGCCTGCTTTTCCCGATGCGGCATGAGGAGCGCCATGCCGGTGGGCGAAAGCGCCCAAGCCGCCGCGCCCGTCAGCGCAATCAGGACCACCATCACGCGCAGCGTCCAGCCGAGCATTGCCAAACCTTCCGCTCCGAGGCCGGAGGCACTGGCGCCGCCGGCTCCCTCCATAGTGGTCGGGTGCGGCTTAACGAACCGTAAAGCCTCGCGCAGCGCGCGCAAGCCGCTCGGCCGGCGTCGCTTCCGCCGGCAGTGCCACAAAGTTTTGAGTTGTTCCCAGGGCCGAGTTGGATTACCCAGGACCAGCTTGGGTCGCGTTCGGGGAGCGAAGGCCGATGCGTCGCGCGGTGCTGCTGGGGGCGGTGGTGAGCATGGTCGCAATGGCGACCTTGGCCGCGGCCGCCGCTCGCGATTGCTACTCGAACGCCGATTTGGAGGCGGAGCTCGCGATCCAGTTCCAGGCGAAGCTCATGGTGCTGAGCGACGTTTGCCGCGACACGACCTACGGCCTTTTCACGCAGCGCAACAAGGATGCGATCATCAAGTACCAGAAGCAGTTGATCGACCACTTCCGGCGCCAGGGCAAAGGACGCGCCGATGTCGAGTTCGAGAACTACATGACCCATCTCGCGAACGAGGAGGCGCTCGCCTCCGGACAACGCACGATGGCCGAGAACTGCCAGACCAGCGCGCTCATCCCGCTCGCAAATAGCTTCCTCACCAGCTCGGACATGCGCGCCTACTTCGCCTCCCAAGCCACCGCAAACCGCGCCCAATACGTCGCCTGCAAGGAATGAGGCGGGCCGCGGCCTGCGGCTTGCCAAGGCGCTCTCGGCTCCGCATGCTCGCGCGGAACGAAAAAGTCATGGGGAGGCGAGGATGAGACGGGGGTGGATCGCGGCCCTGCTGGTCGCGGCGGTGGTGCTCTCTACGCCGGGAGCCCGAGCCGCGGAGAGGCTGCGGATCGGCGTGCTGCGCCTCGCTTCCTCGGGTCCGGTCTTCGTCGCGGAGGACAAGGGCTATTTTGCGGCCGAGGGACTCGAGATCGAGCTCCGGTTCTTCGACGCGGCGCAGCCGGTGGCACTCGCGACCGTTTCGGGCGACATCGACATCGGCGTCACCGGCCTCACCGCGGGCTTCTTCAACCTCGCGGGCAAGGCCGCGCTCCGGATCGTCGCGGCGCAAAGCCGTGAGGAGCCCGGCTACCATCTCAACGCCTATGTCGTCACGAAGCAGGCCTATGAGGCCGGTCTCAAGAGCCTCACGGATTTACCGGGACACTCGATCGCCATCACCCAGGCGGGCTCGACCTTCCACTACAGCCTCGGCCTCATCGCGGACAAGCTGCACTTCCAACTCGCGAGCTTGCGACTCGTCGCGGTGCAATCGCTCGCGAACATGGCGAGCGCGCTCAAGGGCGGCCAGGTCGATGCGGCCGTGATGCCCGCGACCGCGGCGCAACCGCTGATCGACGCCGGCGACGTCAAGGTGATCGGCTGGGTCGGCGACGAGACGCCTTGGCAGCTCGGCGCGATCTTCACGATGCAGGCAACGATCGATGCTCGCCGTGCCGCCGTCGCCGGGGCGATCCGCGCCTACCGCAAAGGTGCGCGCGACTTCTACGACGCCTTTCTCAAGAAGGGGCCGGACGGCAAGCCCGCGCTGGGCCCGGAGGCGCCAGCGCTCCTCGCAATCGTCAGCAAATATACGGGCCTTTCCCCCGAGCGGATCACCGCGGGCATTCCCTACGTCGATCCCGACGCGCGCCTCTTGGTTCGCGACGTCTACAACCAAGTCGCCTGG
>Ga0335083_10005053_pt1 | contig 16686 bp, 12 predicted proteins | sample Lox_Sample_42_FD_206716 | JGI IMG/M metagenome (GOLD analysis project Ga0335083, IMG submission 206716) | Soil microbial communities from Loxahatchee National Wildlife Refuge, Florida, United States - Lox_Sample_4.2 | ecosystem: Environmental > Terrestrial > Soil > Wetlands | place: USA... | reverse complement strand
CACGCAAGCCAATTGTTCCTGTAGACGATTCGGGTCTGAGAATACTGCTTCTATACACAGTAGACGCAGGAGCGGCTTAAAAGGATACAAAGCTGTCAGCAATCAGCCTTCGGCTCTCAGCTGGCGGCGCGGACGTGCGGGCGTCTCGTCTGGAATGCGCCACCGGTAGAATAGGATCTGGCCGGTCCGTTGTGCCAAAGCAGCTGACTGCTGATAGCTGACTGCTTCCCATGCTCGATCTCATCGACCGCCTGCCGGCGGGCGCCCGCGTCCTCGATCTCGGCGCACGTACCGGAAGCTTTTCCACTCACCGCGACGACCTTCTGATCGTGCGACTCGATCTCGATCGGCCGTCCGCCGCAGGCGCCTGCGTGCAGGCCGATGCCGCATTTTTGCCCTTTCCTTCCGCATGTTTCGATCTGATAGTCAGCAATCACAGCCTGGAGCATTTTGTGGAGTTGGAACGTACAGTGCGCGAGATCGGACGCGTCGTTAAGCCCCAAGGTGTCCTGTACGTCGCCGTACCCGATGCCGGCACGCTCACCGATCGGATTTACCGTTGGATGGGCCGCGGCGGCGGCCACGTGAACGCCTTTCGCGGCCCGAGCGAAGTGATCGCCCTGATCGAGCGATGGACGCCTCTGAAGCACCGTTCCACCACCATCCTGTTCAGTTCGCTTTCGTTTTTAAATGTTCACAATCAACCGGGCCGCCCGCAGCGCAAACTAGGTCTTTTTGCCTATGGCAACGAATGTTTCCTGGCGTGGCTGGTGTGGACCCTACGGAGCCTCGACCAGGCGATGGGGACGCGCTTGAGCGTCTATGGCTGGTCGTTCCGCTTCGGCGACACGCCGCCGGAAACCCACGCGCCCTGGCACAACGTCTGCGTACGCTGTGGATCGGGAGCTTCCGAAAGGTTTCTGCGCGGCTGTTGCACAGTGATCCGCCTCCCTGCGGGTGTCGACCGGTATGCCTGTCCGAATTGTGGTGCTCCGAACCTGATGTCGGCCGATCCCCCTTGCGAACCCAGGTGACGGCGCTACCCTGGGAGTAATGTCGAATACCACCGTGGCCGATCCCAGAAAACTCGCCGCCGCTGAGTCCGCAGCCGCTTTAGTGCAGGACGGCATGATCGTGGGACTGGGCAGCGGGTCCACGGCCTCGCTGGCCGTGCGGGCGCTGGGGCGCCGCGTCGCGGAGGGGCTACGCTTTACCGGCATCCCCACTTCCGAAAAGACCGCCGAGCTGGCGCGCAGCCTTTCCATGACGCTCTCCACCCTCGCCGAACATAGCCGGATCGCCATCACCATCGACGGCGCCGACGAGGTCGAGCTGGGTTCGCTCGATCTCATCAAGGGCTTGGGCGGCGCCCTGCTTCGCGAGAAGCTGGTGGCCGCGGCGACCGAGCGGCTGGTGATCGTGGTCGATGAGAGCAAGCTGGTTACCAGGCTGGCCGCCGAACGGCGCCCGCTTCCGGTGGAAGTGGTGGCTTTCGGGTGGCAGACCACTGCCGAGCGGCTCAAAGCCCTGGGCGCGGATTGGACGTTGCGAACCGTCGAAGGCGGCCGGCCGTTCGTCACCGACGGCGGCAACTACACGCTGGATTGCCGCTTCCAGACGGTACCGCCCGCGATCGACCTGCAGCGGCAGCTCGACCAAACCATCGGCGTGGTGGACCATGGGCTGTTCCTGGGAATGACGTCGCAGGTAATCATCGGCGCGGCGAACGGCGTTAGCGTTCTGCGGAGAGAGTCTTAGTGCGCGCGGCTGTGTTGCACTCGCCAGGACCGATTTCCAGCCATCCCCTGAAACTGGACGATCTTGCGACTCCGGAGCCCGGCCTCGGCGAGGTGCTGTTGCGCGTGCGCGCCTGCGGAGTCTGCCGGACCGATCTGCACATTACCGAAGGCGAGTTGCCTCGGCGCGCCGATAAGATCACTCCCGGCCATCAGATTGTGGGCCAGGTGGTGCGCGCGGGCCCAACGCGAAGTTCGGCGCCACCGGCCGCAGGATCGCGCGTGGGTGTTTCGTGGATCGGCGGAACGGACGGCGAATGCTGGTACTGCCGCCACGGCCTGGAGAATCTCTGCGACGCGCCCACCTTCACTGGTTACAGCGTGAACGGCGGCTATGCCGAATACGCCGTGGCGCGCGCCGATTTCGTGTTTCCATTACCCGACGCACTCGGCGATTTTCAAGCCGCGCCGCTGCTCTGCGCGGGAATCATCGGATTCCGTAGCCTGCGCGTGGCCGGCGTCGAGGAGGGCGAACGCGTCGGACTTTTCGGATTTGGCGCTTCGGCGCACCTGGCGATCGCGGTTCTGCGGGCATGGAAGTGCGAGGTGTATGTCTCAACGCGCGGCGAATCGCATCGCAAGCTGGCGGAATCGTTGGGCGCGGAGTGGGCCGGCGGCGAGACGGAGAAGCCGCCGGTGGCCCTCGATCGTGCCGTGACCTTCGCGCCCTCAGGCGATGTGGTGGTGGCGGCGCTGTCCAGCCTGCGCAAGGGCGGAGTGGTCGCCGTCAATGCGATTCACCTGGACCGCATTCCGCAGTTCGATTACGACAGCCTGCTGTGGGGCGAGCGGCAGATCCGCAGCGTCGCCAACATGACCCGCCGTGACGCGCGCGATTTTCTCGATCTGGCGGCGCGAATCAATCTGCGTCCGAAGGTGACGCAGTTCCCTCTCGATCGGGTGAATGAGGCGCTGGAAGCGGTGAAGGCGGATGCGGTCGATGGAGCGGCCGTCGTGGTGATGTAGGGCAGGCTGTCAGCCTGCGGCGGACTGTGAGTCCGCCTGGACGCCCGTCGCACGATTATGCCTTTGTCTTACCCAGCCGTTCCACAAACAAGAATCTCTCCTGCCCCCGGGCCGCCAGGGGCGAGCTTCGCTCGCATGGACCGATTGACAATCGCTCCGCCGGTTGCCAACCGGCCCCACGGTCCATAATTGAGGGAGAGTGTCGCACACATTCCTGGCCCTGACACTTTCGCTGGCCGCCGCGTGCCTGGCGCGATCCGCCGATCTGGAGCTTAACGGCCGCGTCACCGACGAGAACGGTGCACCCGTTGCCGGCGCCATCGTCACCATTACGCCCGGCGATCATCAGACCCAGACCGGCCCCTCGGGCGCGTTCTCGTTCCTCATCCCCACGGGTGAGTACCGGATCGCTGTCCGCCGGGAAGGCTACTACGAGTTGAAAGACCGGCCTCTCCATCTGGAAAACTCGCAGGACGTGACTCTGGTGCTCAACTCCGTCCGCGAGGTCTTCCAATCGGTCAATGTCAGCGATCAGCCGTCGCCGGTGGACCTCTCGCAGACCCGTCAACAAGTCGAGCTCACCGGCACGGAAATCAACGACCTGCCATACGCCAACAGTCATAGCCTGCGCAATTCCATGCAACTCATGCCGGGCGTCGTGGAGGATACTTCAGGCGGCCTGCACCTCAACGGGTCGGCGGAAAACCAGGTGCAGTATGTGCTGAACGGCTTCGATATCACCAACCCGATCACCGGCCAGTTCGATTCCACGCTCGCCGTCGAGGGCATCCGTTCAGTCGACTATTCGTCGGGCCGTTACTCGCCCGAGTTCGGCAAAGGCACCGCGGGCGTGCTCGCCATCAGCACCGAAAACGGCACCGACACGTTCCACTACACCGCCACCGACTTCATCCCGGGATTGCAGTTTCAGCAGGGCGTGCGCCTGGGCAACTGGTATCCGCGCGTGGGCATCTCGGGCCCGATCATTCGCGGCCGCGCCTGGTACTCCGACACCTTCGATTCCGAGTACACCACCCAGTTGGTCACCGGCCTGCCTTCCGGCCAGAACACCCGCAACGGCTGGACCGGAAGCAACCTGCTGCACGCGCAGGTGAATCTGGCCGCGCGTAATATTCTCTATGCCGATTTTCTGCTGACCGTCAGCGATCAGAATCGCGTGGGATTAGGCGCGCTCGATCCGGTATCGACCACGCTGACTGTTCGCGACCGTCAATATTTCGGAAGCGTGAAGGATCAGATCTACGTGGGCCATTGGGTCATGGAGTTTGGCTACGCGCATGACGAATTCGTCAATCGGGGAACGCCGCAAGGATCGGGCCCGTACGTCTACTCGCCTACCGGCCGCAGCGGCAACTATTTCGTCACCGCCGACCAGACCGCCTGGCGCGACGAGGGCGTGGTGCACGTCTACGCTCCGCCGTTTTCGTTTCTCGGCTCGCATCTCATCGAAGCGGGCATCAACGGCGATCTGGCCCGCTTCGAGGACATGACGCGCCGTGGGGAATACCAACTGATCGGTCTGAACGGCCAGGTCATTTCGCAAACGAAATTCTCGGGTATCGCGAATGCGGGTGTTAACGACCCGACCGAATCGGCGTGGCTGCTGGACACGTGGCGGATCGCAAAGCAGCTTCAACTCCATGCCGGGTTTCGCCAGGATTACGACGCCCTGATCGGCGCCCTGGGCTGGTCGCCGCGCATCGCGTTCTCGTGGGCGCCCTTTGCGGCAGGTCACACACGTGTCGCGGGAGGATATTCGGTCACTCACGACGCCGTACCGCTTCAACCCTTCGGACAAGTGCTGAACGAGCTTGCCTTCACGATGTACGCTGCAGTCAGCGGCGTAGCTCCCGCGCCCACTCCAACCACCTTTAGTCTCGGCCATGGCCTGAAACTGCCCCGCGCCACCAACTGGTCGCTCAGCGTCGATCAGGAAGTGGCCACTCACGTCACGATCAGCGCCAACTACCTCCGCCGTCGCGGCACGGAGGGCTTCGATTTCGTCAACGCGCTGTCGCCCGATGCCCCGCCCTCACTGCTGCCGCTGCCCAACGGAACCTCTCCCGGGGATTTTCAGCTTTCCAATCTTCGCCGCGACGATTTCGACTCCGGCTCCATCACCGTGCGCCAGACGTTCTCCGGCCAGCACGAGTGGATGGCCAGTTACACGCGGTCGCGCGCGGTATCGAACGGCGTGCTCGACTTCAACACGCTGGTGCCGCTGGCAGTGCTTCCGGCCTTAGTTCCGATGCCCTGGGACGCGCCCAACCGGATTCTCGGATGGGGCTACTTGCCGCTGCCCTGGAAAAACTGGTCAGTGGCGATCCTTGCGGATCTGCGCAGCGGCTTTCCCTTCTCCGTTGAGCAACAGACCGGCGTAGTCCAAGGCGCCGTGGATTCCACGCGCTACCCCATGAACTTCGACCTCAATCTGGCATTGGAGCGGATCGTCACATTCCGAGGGTATCGCTTCGCCTTATGGGGCGGCGTAAACAATGCCACCGGCCGTAAGAATCCCACTGCCGTCAACAACACCATCGGCTCGCCGCAATACTTACAATTCTTCGGCGATGAAGGCCGCCACTTCGTGGTGAAGATCCGCTTTTTTGGGCGTAGCAAAACGAACAAGTGAAATAAGGCTGGTGCTGGTACTCTGATTAGCGAGGCTTCGGTGTTTACGATCGGCGTTCATCGGCATCCATCGGCGGCTGGACTTTTGCTTGGGTTCTTCTTCGCAGCCTGCGCGTTCGCCCAGCAATACGAAATCGGTGGCAATATCGGCTACGGCTGGTATCGCGACGGCACGATTTTCTCGGCCACGGGCACGGCGCAGGCCGGAATTCGCAATCGTTTCGCGGCGGGAATCGATTTCGTAGACGACTTCTCGGACTATGTGTCCGAAGAGTTTTCGTACCTGTACCAGGATGGGCATCCGTTCCTGCAAGCGCCCGGGGTGAAGGCGGATATCCAGGGTCAATCGCACGCGGCGACGGCCGAAGCGCTCTTTCACTTTCAAAAACGCGATCGCCGGTTTCGAACGTTTCTGGCGGCAGGCGCGGGAGCGAAAGGCTATATCATCGCCGGGCCGGAGCCGTTTCCGCAGCCGATTCCGCAAATCGCCAGCCTGACGACGAACGACGTCTGGAAGGTGGCATTCACCTTCGGCGGCGGCTTCAGCTATGTGCTGCGCAAGCACATGATGATCCGCTTTGAATTTCGCGATTATCTGACGACGTTCCCGCGCCAGCAGATTGTCCCCGCGCCCCACAACACCGCGCGGGGAATCTTCCAGCAGTTTACACCGCTCTTCGGATTGGCCTACCAGTTCCAGGGTCCGAAGCTGTAATCCGTGGCGCAAGCACTCTTGCGTGCAGCGCCGAGACTCATCTCGGCGCTTTTGGCCGCCAGCAGCACACACCTGGCGTCGGCATGAGTGCCGACGCTGCAGGCACGAGTGCCCGCGCCACGTCCGCTTTTTACTTCCACTGATTGACCAGGTTGGCCACGTTCAGCGATCCCAGCCCGGTGGCGAAATTCCATCCGGACGCGGCGGAGAAAGCCGGTGTATAGCTGCTGGTCGAGGTGGACAGCGCGCCATTGAAGCTGGACGACCCGCCACCGCCGCCGCCGCCGAATCCGCCATGCCGTCCACCCCCGCCCGAGGTTGCCGCGGCCGCGCCGAAACAGCTATCGCTTCCGCTGCAATTCACGGCGTTATCGCCCTTGGTCACGTTATGGAAGACGCAGGAACTGGTGGCGGAGTCGCCGTTATTCGACAGACAGGTGGTCGACGCGGCCAGCGCGTAATAGTGCGCGTTGGGATTCCCCTGGGCGCTGCCGGTCTTCTGGTTGACCAACGCCTGGATGCCGGCCAGAATCGGCGCGGCGAACGACGTTCCGCCGGCGCCGTACCATCCGCTCGGATTGCCGCTGCACGGAGTGCCGCCGTTGCGGCGATCGCTGTAGCACACCACGTAATAGTGGCCCCAAACACCCGTCCCCGAGAAGAGCGAAACGTCCGGAATGTCGCGGACACCATCGGCAGGATTGCCGCTGACGCCGGCCTGCCATGAAGGTTTCGCATATCCCTTGCAGGTTCCACCGACGACGCCGCTCGTCGAGGGAGTGCCGGTGGCGCAGCCGCTAGGTCCGCCGCTGCCCGCGGCAACTTGCAGCAATCCATCCTGTCGGGCGGTGCTGCTGCCGCAAAAGCCGCTCGTGCCGTAGACCGTCGGGAATCCCAGGAAACTCGAAATCAATCCGCTGGCGCAGGAATCGTTCCAGGGAATCTCCGGGATGTAGGATTTGGCGGAGCCGAAACTGGCATCGTTGGTGGTGTTCCAGTACGTCGAGACGCTGTTATTGAAGGTGTCGGAGAAATCGGTTCCGCCGGCCGCGACGTTATACGGCGTGGAGGAAAAGGCGCTCACCCCGATCCCGTGGGTGGCTCCTGTGGCGCCGGCATCGCAGCTCGCTCCGCCCTCGTCGCCCGCGGCGACAAAGACGGAAATGCCTTCCGCCACCGCCTGCTGGTAGGCGTTTGCAAAGGCCGCGTTCGATGACGCACCATTCAGAGCCTCGCATTCTCCATAGCTGAAACTGATGATGTTGGGATGGGTGGCGCTGTTGACCAGATTCACCAGCGCGATATACCCACCGAAGGTGGTGCGCGTACTGGCGCAGGAAGCGACCTGGATGGCGGCATCGGGAGCGGCGGCGCTGGCCCATTCCGCGTCCAGAATCGCCTCGCTATCGTCGCTGTTTACGCCGGGACTGCCGCACGCAACCCCGCTGGCCGGCGGATGCACCGTCGCAAGCGAACCACCGGTGTGTGACGACAGGCCGAACGTCGAGCGGAAGGTGGTCCAGTCGGTGGTGCTATAGAGGTTGGTGTCCTCGATCACCGCGATCGTCTGGTTCTTCCCCGTATACCCGGCCGCAAACGCCGGCGACATGTTATAGATGGTCGCCAGATCTTCCGGAGTGAGAGCCTGGAAGGACGTGCCGCCCGAGGTGTACGTGAGATTGGCGTGCGCGCGCTTCATGCTTCGCGGGGAGAAATCGTGAAGCGATACCACTCCCGCAACCACGGGAGCCAGCGCTTCCGGAATCTGCGGATCGGTCATATTGGCAAGGTGGCGCTGCCCGCCGGCGTTCAGATAGTGCATTTCGGTATGAAACGCCCCGCGCACGTGCTCGACGGTACCCGAAAAGTCGATGACGCCGCGGCCTTCGGAAATCGAATTGACCGTGAATCCATGCGATTGCAACCAGGATTCCAGCTTCGCCACGTCCTCCTGCGAAGGCCCGAAGGACCGGCCGAACTCCGCCGGCGTCAGCCACTGGTGGTAGCTCGGCGACGACGGGTTGTGAAGATCGGCGATCAGGTTGTCGAGCGCGGTCTCCTGTTCCGGCGAGCGCTGCAGGACCAGGATCATGTGCTCCAGCGCCAGGCTGTCGGGCGCCGCTCCAAGGTCGTTGGCGGCCGTAGCTTCGGGACGCGTATTTCCGGCCAGGCGGTGCAGGCGGGTATCGTCGATGGTTCTGGTGATGCGGGTTTGGGCCGGCAGGCATGCTGCCGTGACCGTTACAAGTAGAGTTGCGCGGGCTGTGGCGCTTGATAGTGAACGCACGTAACGCATAATGCTCCTGTAATTCTACGGGTACTTTGATGCGGCACGCGCGGATCGTGCGCTTCGGTAGTAAAGACGCGTACTAGTCTGAGGGGGTTGCGCGCGGGTTCACTCTTTACGTTCTTAGCATTGAAAGTAGTACTAGTTTTTAGGGCGGGCTCGCCACGAGCCCGCGCGGTTATCGAAAGTTAGCGGCTTAGAAGGTCAACCGAAGACCCAACTGCACCTGGCGAGTTGTCCCGGCGCTGTGAATCTGGCCAAACTGGCCGGAACTCAAGGTCGCGGTCGGAGTCCCGAGGTTCACGAAGTTGAAGATATTGGTGAACTCGCCGCGCATCTGTAGTGCGATTCGTTCCGCAATCTTAATATTGCGGAACAAACCCATGTCGACGTCCTTCATTCCCGGCGCAGACAGCAGATTCCGCGCCAGGTTGCCGTCCTGGCCGTTCGCTGGCTTGGCGAAGGCGTTGATGTTGAACCATGCCGCGATGGCGTCGGTGCGCGAACGGTTGGGATCGAGATACGGATTGCCGACCAGGATTGGACGGTCGTTGTTATTGCCGTCGAGGTTGATGTCGCTGCCCGCGGTGATATTGAACGGCAGCCCGCTTTGCAGCGTGACGATGGCGGAAAGCTCCCAGCCGTTGAGGATGGCGCGCATCGCCGGCTTCATATGGCCGAAATAATCGAGGTTCCAGATCACCGATCCGACCGCCACGTTGCGCCGATCGTTATCGCTGCGGCCGCGGTCGAGCGACATATTGCGATAGTCTTCCACGCCGCCGTTGACGGTGTTATTATCCAACTCGACATCTTCCAGCGCCTTGCTCCACACGTAGAACGCCTTCACCGCCAGGTGATTCACGAAACGCCGCTCCACCGTGATCTGCAGGCTGTTGTAGGCCGTGTTCATGATGGATTGCACGGAGTAAATATTGGACAGAGTGCCAGCCTCGATCGGACGGCGGTTGTTGACATTCGATGTGGTCGCGGTGCTGTTGTAGAAGGGGTAGTTCAGATCCACCGCCAGCGGCAGGCGCCGGCCCAGCGATCCCACATAGGCCGCCGTTACGGTCCAGTTCTTCTTCACTTCACGCTGCACGGAGAAATTCAACTGGTAGGTGTAGGGCCAACGGAAATTCGGCGAGATGCCATAAATCGCGGCCGGGAAAATGAACTGCGGCGAACTCGGATTATAGGAATAGGGGAACGGATCGGCGCCGCCCGGCAGCAGACCGTATGGATTCGTGAGCGATTGAATGTTGGGGAACTGCTCGCGCACCGCGAACGGCTGATAGTTCGACGTCGAGTTCCACTCATTGCCCGAGACGCTGCCGTAGAAAATGCCGGCCCCGGCGCGAATGGAGGTCTTGCCGTCGCCGAACGGATCCCAAGCCAGACCGACGCGCGGCGAAACGTGCGTCAGCGGCGTCGAGACGATCCCGCGTCCTACGCCGGGATCGCCGACTACCAGCAATCCCGCAGGGACGTTCGATCCCTTGAGCACCGTGGATTGCACCCCTTGGATAAACGTGGCTTCGCGGTTGAAAGGATCCGTCGGAGCCGTCTGCACGTCCCATCGAACGCCGAGATTCAGGGTGAACCGCGGCAGGATGCGGAAATCGTCCTGCGCGAAGAGGGCGGCGGTCCAGAAATCGTCCATGGCAGTGATGGGAGCGTCCTGGTTCATGGTGGCGGGCAGGCCGAGCAGATAATCCGAGAAGGCGTTGCCGGTCTTGGCGTTGGTGAAGCTGAAGACGCCATAGTTATTCAATAGCGTCTGCTGGATGTCTTTGTCGAGCTGCAACTCGCCGCCGAACTTAAAAGTGTGGCGTCCCTTGGTCAGGCTGAAAACGTCGCGCGTGGAATAGAAGTTCGTTCCGGCGACCGGTCCCGCGATCGATTGCCCCAGCGTGAAGTAGCCGCTGACCGCGAGCTGCGGCAACGACGGCGTCCCCTGCGGCATGAACGTCGACCCGAAGGAATTGAGCGATTCCTGCGGCAGGTTGAGGCGTCCGCCGAAGTTTCGCGTATAGCTGATCCAGAACTGATTGACCGCGCTGCCGCCGAACGTCCGGGTGTCGCTGGCGTTCACGTCCTGCTGCCGCCAGTTGAAGCTCTGCGTCGACCACGGCAGATTGCCAGAAGGCTGAAGGGTGTTGGTGCCGCTGGTTTCGTAATAACTGAACGTCAGGTGCTGCGAATCGGTGAGAGAATGGTCGATCTTGGCCAATACTTCATCGGTGTTGTAGGGGTTCGGCACGAAGCCCTGCCAGCCGGAATTGGGCAGGTTCGCCAGCGGAATCGACTGGTTCATGATCTTCAGCGCCACCGGGTCGAAACGTGACGAGGGAACGATGCCGCCGGGAAACAGGGCGTTGCCGTTCAGGGGATCCTTGGGCTGCGCTTTATCGGCCGAGAAGTTGCCGCTCCGTTCGGCGGCGGTAGGTACGACGGCGCCGGTCAGCAACTGGGCGATGTTCTGCCGCAAGCCGGAATAGGTGCCGAAAAAGAAGGTCTTGTTGCGGCGGATCGGTCCGCCAATGGTGCCGCCGAACTGATTGCGATGCTGCGGAACCGACGCAAAGCCCCACGGATTTGCATTCAGATCGTTGTTGCGCAGAAATTCGAAGAGCGATCCGTGAAACTCGTTGGTGCCCGACCGCGTGAGCACATTGACCACGCCGCCCGCGAACCTCCCGAATTCGGCGCTGTAGCTGTTGGTCACGACCCGGAATTCCTCGACGGCGTCAGGATTCGGCACGATGTTGCCGGTATTCCGCAGACCCGTCATGTTGGTGCCGCCGTCCAGGTAATAGTTGACGGAACCGGCGCCGCCATCCACGCCGCCGTTGATCATGGTGCGTTGTTCCGGGTAGCCCAGCACGATGCTGCTGGCGTTGGAGCTGATGCCGGGAGTGAGCGAGAGCAGTGTATAGACATTTCGTCCGACGATGGGCAGCGTCGTCAACTCGGCATTTTCCACCGTGCGGCCGATTTGCGCGTTCTCGGTATTCACCGACGGCGCCGCGCCGGTCACCTCGACGGCTTCGGTAATCGCACCGATATCGAGTTGGGCATCGACGTGGGCGGGCACGTTCAACTCGAGCACCACACCCTTTTGCAGAACCTTTTTAAACCCATTGGCGCTGACCTGGACCGTGTATTCGCCGACCGGCATGAAGTCCAGACGGTACTCACCCTGCGGGTTGGTTTGGGCGATACGCGTCTGGTTGGTGCCGGTCTGCGTGGCAACAACTGTGGCGCCCGGCACGCCGGCGCCGGTTTTATCGGTCACAGTGCCGTATAAGGTGGTGGTGGTCGTCTGGGCGAAAGCGCAGGACGCCATCAACAAGCAGAGAACTAACGTGGTCCGCATTGGAACTAAACCTCCCGGGCGGATGCCCGAACTCACCCCAAGCAAGGAATTTCATGCAAAGCTTCTCACCCGGCGGCCCAGGTATCAAGTTCTCAACCGTTCCAAACCGTTACCGAACAGTTCGCCAAACGGATTTAAAGGAGTTACTCTAGTACGCAGTGTGGGCGAACGGGTAGTTTCCAACCTGGACCAGCAACGGGCGGCTGTGGAAGAAGTGTTGGCCAGTGGGACTTTCTCGCGGTCCGAGCAGTTGCGAAGCTTTCTCCGCTATGTTTGCGAGCGCACGCTCGCCGGCGACGGAAAAGAAATCAACGAGTACAGCGTTGCCGTAGAAGCCCTCGGGAAAGCACCTGATTTCTCACCCGCCGAGGATTCCACCGTCCGGCGCAGCGCCTACGAGCTCCGCCAGAAGCTCCACAAATATTACGAGGTAGAGCGGCCAGAGGCGGCCGTCCACATCGAACTACCGAAGGGTTCGTACACGCCCCGGTTTGTCGAGATCGCTCCTTCGCCGCCCCCTCTTTCCCCACCGGATGCGCCCAAACCGGCTTCGCGGCGCCTGGTCTGGATCCTGACGGCGGCTCTGGCGATCTCGGTCGGTATTTCGATAGCGCTTGCGATTGCGTTATTCCGAGGGAGCCAGCACCCCAACGCGATCGTGCGCGAAGCCTGGAATCCCGTCGCGGCGACCGGCGAAAAGACCCTGATTTCGGTGGGCACAAACCTTCATCTGGTAGTCCGGCCCTATATGACCGTGGTCGCGGAGGGCCTTCCCAAGTACCCGGCTTTTCCGGAACTGTACGCGATGTTCAAGCAACACCGCCCGCTGCCCGACGGCGTGGAGCTATCGATGCACCCGGTGGACAATTCCGTGCAACTGGGTCACAGCCTGACGATCGCGATTGCAGCTTCGACGCTTTCGCAGTTGGGCGCCAGCTACCAGATTCTGCCGGAACGCAGCGCATCGGCCCCGGCGCTGCGCGGACGCAACGTGATTCTCATCGCCGATCCGCAAAACAGCAATACCGCGTCGGCGATCCTGGACGGCACGCCGCTGACACTCGATTTCGACGAAAACGCCCAGGACGTTGTAGTGCGCGAACGCGGAGGGTCGCATGCCGTATGGGCGGGCAAGCGCGGACCGGACAAGCGCTATACCGATGTCTACGGCCTGGTCACGGTGCTGCCGGCGGAAGGCGAATCCGCCGGGCCGCATCACATGATGATTTTCTCGGGGATCACGTCGGTGGGAACGCACGGAGCGGCCGACTTCTTCTCCCGCGCCGACGCGTTGAACGTACTTCGCGAGAAACTGGCGGCGGATGGCATTTCCGGGTTCCCGCGAGCCTACCAGGTGGTGGTCCGCTGCCGCAGCAACGATACCCTGCTGTTGTCGGCGGAATATGTCACACACCGCGTGATCGCAAAATGATGTAGGGCAGGCTGGCAGCCTGCGGCGGACTGGCAGTCCGCCGGTTCGATCTTCGCAAAAGGCTACGTACAGCCGGTCAAGTCTTCGAAAAGGGCGGCCAGGCCGATTGCCAATCGGCCGCAGGCTGCCAGCCTGCCCTACAACTTCCATCAGTGATACTCTCAGTCATAAGGGAGGATTTGAACGTGGCTAAAGACAGAAGCCCGAAGAAGGAAGTCAAGAAGCCCAAGAAGAAGAAATAATCACACGGCAGGGCAGACCCTGCTTTGCAAAGTCTGCCCTGCCGGCCCCAATCACCAAAAACTTCAGGAGCCGCCATGCGACAAGACTGGGTAGCCAAACGAAAGAACGACAAGATCCGCACGCAGATGCACTATGCCCGCCAGGGCGTGATTACGGAGGAGATGCACTATGTCGCGCGGCGCGAATCGATATCCGCGGAACTGGTTCGCGACGAGGTGGCGCGCGGACGAATGATCATTCCCGCCAACCTGAACCACGCCAACCTCGAGCCGATGTGCATCGGCGTAGCCTCCAGGTGCAAGATCAATTCCAACATTGGAAACTCGGCGGTGATTAGCGATATCGCGGGCGAGCTCGAGAAGCTGGAATACTCCGTGAAGTACGGCGCCGATACGGTGATGGATCTCTCCACCGGAGGCGACATTCCGGCCATCCGCAAAGCCATCATCGGGGCGTCGCCGGTGCCCATCGGCACGGTGCCGATCTATGAAGCCCTATCGCGTGTGCGGCGCGTGGAAGATCTCAGCCGGCAGGTGATGCTGGAAGTGATCGAAGAGCAGGCCGAACAGGGCGTGGACTACATGACGATCCACGCCGGCATTCTGGTGCAGCATATTCCCCTGACCACGCGGCGCGTGACCGGAATCGTCAGCCGCGGCGGGTCGATTCTGGCCGAGTGGATGGTGAAGAATCACAAGCAAAACATGCTGTACGAGTGCTTCGAGGATATCTGCAAGATCTTTCAGAAGCACGACGTGAGCTTTTCTTTGGGCGACGGGCTGCGGCCCGGCAGCGTGGCCGACGCCAGCGACGAGGCGCAGTTCGCCGAGCTGAAAACCTTGGGCGAGCTGACGCGCAAGGCCTGGGAATACGACGTGCAGACCATGATCGAAGGGCCCGGCCACATCCCCATGGACCAGATCGAGATGCAGGTCCAGAAGGAAAACGAGATGTGCTACGAGGCGCCGTTCTACACGCTCGGTCCGCTGGTGACCGACATCGCGCCCGGCTACGACCACATCACCTCGGCGATCGGCGCGGCCATGATCGGATGGTACGGCGCGTCGATGCTGTGCTATGTGACGCCCAAGGAACATTTGGGGCTGCCCAACCGCGACGACGTCAAGGCCGGCATCATTGCTTACAAGATCGCCGCGCACGCCGCCGATATCGCTCGCCATCGTCCCGGCGCGCGCGATCGCGACGATGCTCTGTCCCGCGCCCGCTACCGGTTCGATTGGAAGGAGCAGTTCGCGCTCTCGCTCGATCCGGAAACGGCGCGCTCGATGCACGACGAGACGCTGCCCGATGACGGGTTCAAGGATGCGCACTTCTGCTCGATGTGCGGCCCGAAGTTCTGTTCGATGAACATTTCCGCCAAGGTGGAGACATTCACGGCGGAAGACGCCGAGGCGGTGGTGAACGGCACGGCGCCGGAGGGCCTGGTGCAGCTTCGCGAAAACTGACGTAGGGCGGACGGTCGTTTTTTGCCGTCTGCCATTCCCAACTCTCGGGTTTCCTGCATTCGATTTCGCCAAAGGCACGTATCTAGTCAGTGAGGACACAATGATGCGATCCGCAACCCTCCTGATAGCCCTGAGCCTGACGCAGGCGCTGGCTCCGGCCTTCGCGCAGGAAGTCAAATTCCCGGTAAGTTTCGAAAAGCTGGCGGCGAAAGCCGAGGAGTCCGTCGACATCTCGCTTCAAGGCCCCATGCTCAAGCTGACGACGCAGTTCCTGTCGTCGAGCGATCCCGATCAGGCCAAAGTCAAGAAGGTGCTTGCCGGCCTGGAAAACATTACGGTGAAGAGCTACCATTTCGCCACCGCGGGCGGTTACGACCCGGCTGACCTTGAATCGGTCCGCGCGCAGCTCAAAATGCCCGACTGGTCCAAGCTGGTGGGAGTGAAATCGAAGAGCGGCGAAAATGCCGACATCTATCTGAAGGTGACGCCCGATGGCATGCTGGGCGGCGTGGTGATCGTGGCGGCCGAGCCGCGCGAGTTTACGCTGGTCAGCATTACCGGGAAATTCGACCTGGCGCAGCTTGCTGATCTGGGCGGGCGGTACCATATTCCGGCATTCGACCTGGATGTCTTGAACATGGGACGGGGCAACAAATGAGAATGCGGTTGTTCGCGCTGTTGCTGATGGCGGCCGCGCCCCTCCTGGCGGCCGACGACTTCGGCCACCTGGTGAGCTCCATCGAATCGCACTATCACATCAAGCAGACCAAAATTCCGCTGATGGGGTTGGCCAATGTCGCCACCAAGGTCGCGCATCCGGCGGGAACTCACGGCTTCCGGCTGGCGGTCTTCGAGAACCTGCAGGATTGCGAGACCTGCTTCGATATCGAAGAGCTGGATTCGTTCGTGGCGAAAACCGGGCTCCATCCGCTGGTGCGCACCCACTCGCACGGCGAAGCTACCTACATCATGACCGGCGAAATCGGCAAGCTCACCAAGATGATGGTAGCGACCTTCAGCGGTTCGGCGGCGACGATTGTCGAAGTGACAGTGGATTTGAAGACGTTGCTGAAGACCATCGGCGCGCCCGGCCGCGCGACGGATTGGACCGATTTTTAGGGAGTCAGAAGGCAGGCGCTGGTTCCTGACTGCTGTTCCCGCAATCCTGTTACCCATGCCTTGCCCCCGGCACTCGGTCCTGTTATCCTCTCGGAAATGCGCGGCGGCTTCTTACTCTTAACTGTCGCGGCGGTTATGATCGCGCAGCAAACCCCGGCCTCGCGCTACACGGACTTGGTGGGATACTCGGTAAATATCCCCTCTGGCTGGACCCTGCATTCGCGGAAGCCATCAAAGGCCCCGGGATCGTGCATCGATCTTACCGACCCGGAATCCGGGATCGCCGCCAACATCTGCGGCAAGCCGCACGACACTGCCGCACGGAATATCGACCACCGGTTGCAGAGCAGCATCGACGAGCACATCGCGGGCAATTCCGGCGCCACGCTGCGGTCCGGTTCGGTCACCAGCTTCCAGATAGGCAGCCGTCAAGCGATCTCCGCGATTTTCGATTACCCCAACGCGGCGGTCGAGCAGATCACGTGGGTGCAGAGTGAAGCCACGCGCTTGATTTTTGCCATCCGTCTTCCCGAGGGTGGGAATATCGAGAAGGCGCAGCAACGATTCAAACCGATCCTCAATTCGCTGACCATGCCGTAATCGGCTTGGCCCAGCCATTCCGGCTTCTCCC
>Ga0335083_10005052_pt1 | contig 16690 bp, 13 predicted proteins | sample Lox_Sample_42_FD_206716 | JGI IMG/M metagenome (GOLD analysis project Ga0335083, IMG submission 206716) | Soil microbial communities from Loxahatchee National Wildlife Refuge, Florida, United States - Lox_Sample_4.2 | ecosystem: Environmental > Terrestrial > Soil > Wetlands | place: USA... | reverse complement strand
GTGCCGGGTTCAGCGCGCTCGCGCGGCGACAGGGTAGACATGCCCGTCATACGAGCTCGCGAGGAAGAGGCACGCGTGCGGGTCGTAAGCCAGCGACGACACGCCCGCGCTCGTTGCGCGTTCGTCGGCGCACCATTGCGACTCGCGCCGGTCGTAGATCGCCACGCGCCCGTTATAGCTGCCGGTTGCAACGAAGCGGCCGTCGTCGCTCGCGCACGCGCACTTGATCGAATGCGTGTGCGGCGTCGCCAGCACCTCGCAGTGCTGCTCAGGCGACCAGATGCGCAGCTTCAGGTCGCGGCTCACCGAAGCGAACCAGCCCTCGCCGAGCCCCGCGCAACCGTTCGCGATCCTGTCGTGCGCCCGCTCGATCCGCGCGACGGGTTCGAGCGTCGAGCGCCGGTACCAGGTAGCCGACGTGTCCGCCGCGACCGCGAACAGCAGATCGCCGGAGCACGCCATGCCCTTGATCGCGTTGCGATGCATCGGCAGGTCGGCCACGTGCTCGAAGTGCTCGCCGTCGATGCGCAGCACGATCCCCTCGCCCGTGTAGGCGCCGATCACCGCCCAGGTCGCGCCGTCCTGCTCGAAGGCCACGCCGCAGTTGAGCGGCGAACGGTGCTGGTGCAGTTCACGCCCGTTGCGCGCGTCGAACACCTTGCCGAGCTGGCCGCCCGTCAGGATCCGCGGCTTCGCGGCGACGAGGAAGTTGCACAGGCTGCCGGTGCGCGCATGCACCTCCCCGTCGACGCGCACCACGCCAGCGTCGCCGATCGTCCACGGCCTGCCCTCGATCGGCAACACCGCGTTTACGCCGTGCGTCGGCGCGAGCTCGGTGTCGTCCCAGCGCGCGCGCCGCCAGTCGTAGCGGCGATAGCTCGCATGGAAGGTCGAGAACACCAGATGGTCATCGCCTTCGAACGAGCACGAGCGCGGCCAGACTTCGGGCGGCAGCGCGGTGACGCCGGCCGGTTCGGGCAAGCCGCTGCCCACATGCCACAGCCCCATGGTGCGGTCGTACGACAGCGAGACGAGCAGGCCGCGCCCACCGTCGAGCACGAGCCGCTTGATGCCGGCTTCGTGCGCCTGCAGCCGCGTGCGCGTATCGTGCCCGATTACGATGATCTCGCCCTCGTCGTTGCCGGCGAAGATACGGCCGTCGGAGGCGATCACGATCGTGTCCGTCTCGATGCCGTCCAGATCGACTTCCGCGACCAGTCCGTTGGTCGCAAGCGACCAGCGCTTGATGGTGCCGTCGTCGCTAGACGAGACGAGCTCGTCCGCGTCGCGCATCCACTCCACCGATATCACGTCGGCCGTGTGGCCGCTGAACGTGTGCAGCAGGCGACCACTGTAGTCGTACACGCGCACGCGATGATCGCGCGACGCCGTCGCAACGAGCGGCCGTGTCGGGTGAAACGCGCTCATCTCGACGTCGTCCTGCTGGTCAGCGAACACGGCGACGAGTTGCAGCTCCGGCACGGTCCACAACCGCGCGGTGTAATCCGACGACGATGTCACGACATACGCGCCGTCCGGCGAGAACGCGCCCTGGTTCGCGAGATGGTCGTGCATTCCACGGGCAAGCGGCCGCTGCGTCCTCGCATCCCACAGAATCACCTGGTTGTCGTAACCAGCCGTCAGCACGTACTGGTCGCGATGAGCGGCAACGCCGCTGATCGGGCTGCTGTGGGCAATCATCGATAGTCTCCGCTCAGGTTGATCGCATGCTGGTGATGCACCACCTTCGCATGCAGGTAGCGACGGTTCGCTTCGTTTGCAAAAACGCCGGTGCAAACGGACCGGTTCACCTCGATGCCGTGCCGTGCGATCTGCGCGACCTTGTCGGGGTTGTTGGTGACGAGCGCGATCTCGTACACGCCGAGAGCCTGCAACATCTGCGCGGCAACGCGGAAGTCGCGCGAGTCGTCCGGGAAATTCAGCGCGCGATTCGCAGCGAACGTGTCGAGGCCATGCACGATCTGCAAGCGGTACGCGTCGAGCTTGTTGTAGAGGCCAATGCCGCGCCCCTCCTGGCGCAGGTACAGCAAAATGCCGCCACAGGCACCGAATTGCATGATCGCCTCGTGCAATTGCTCGCCGCAGTCGCAGCGCGACGAACCGAACACGTCGCCGGTCAGGCACTCGGAATGCACGCGCACGTAGGGCACCGCGCCGGGTGGACCGAACACGAGCGCGAGGTGTTCAGCGTTGTCGCACAGCCCCGAAAACGTCACCATCTCGGGTTCGAAGTCGAACGTCCCGGCTCTCGGCCGGATGGGCACCTTCACGCGAGTTCGTACGGACACACCGCGTTCAATATCGGAAATGTTCATGTACGCTGCCTGATAGTCGAAGTCGGAAAGAAAGATGCGTCCCGCCGGCGGCACTGCGCCGGTGCGGCAGGAACGCCGCGAGGCCCGGCCCGCAAGCCGGTGAATGCTGCGTCGATCAGCGCCTGCAAACGAGCCCTGTTTGCAGGCAGTTGGACTGGAACACGTCCCAGAAGCCATCCGGTCGCGCCGCGATATCGGATAACGCCAGCAATGGTTTCTGCCAGTGAAACGTCGTGAAGCCCGCCGCCAGAATGGCGCGCTCGTATTCGGCCCGGCTCCAGCGATAAAAAGTAAATGCGCTGGGCGGTTGGGTGACGAACTGCGCATCGTGGCGAAAGCCGCCGCGCCACGGCGTTTCATTGCGCACATTCACGCCGTAACGTTCGAAATTACCTTTTTTGAGTGAAAAATCGGGATCCACGGTATAGGCGACGAGTTTTCCGTCCGGCTTCAGATTAGCCGCCGCGGCGCGAAACATTTTCGCGAGCTGCTCCGGCGACTCAGCGTAATTGAATAACCATGCGGCATTGACCACATCGAATTTGCCGAGCATTTCCATTTCCGCTACGTCGCGGACGTGGAAAATCAACGGCTCGCCGTTTCTCTTCGATTCCGCACGCGCGAGTTCGATCATGCGCGTCGAAATGTCGACGCCCTCGACGCGCGCCGCGCCGCGCCGGTGCAGCGCGCGGCCAAAATATCCGAAACCGCAGGCGAGGTCGAGCACAGACAGCCCCGCCACTTCGCCGATCATATGGAAGATCGTGCGCTCCTCGATTGTCCTTTGCGCTGCTGTCTGCGTGAAATCCTCGAACCGCTCCCCGATGGAGTCGTAACGAATTACCGTGCTCATCAATTCCCTCCCACTGTGGATATTCAGATTCCGAAAATCCCGTTCCCACACCCGGCTTTCATGAATCCGGTTTCTGACGGCGATACACCGGGCGTTTCCGTGATATCTCCCACCGATATCGTCCATTTCAAAACCCAAAAAATGCCGCGTGAATCGTGCAATGACTATTTTCGGGTGCACCGTTCATTTGGGTTTGAGACGAGTATAGACAGCCAACTGAAAGCCAAAAAATTCTTTGGACGAATCCGGATTATTCGGACGACGAATAGACGGCACGGCCTATTCAAAAGACAAAGGAGAGTTGGGTCGTACGGAAATACTTGCAGGTCGCATTGCCTGGCACCGCCCCCCCGGATTGAGGAACGCGCGTAGCAAGGGCCGCGCGAGGCCGACAAGCTGCCGCGCTTCAGCGCTCCTGCAGGAGCCGCGCGACGATGCCGCGAAGCCAGCGATGCGCGGGGTCGCTATGCCGGCGCTCGTGCCACAGGTAACGGAACTCGAACGACTCGATCGCGAACGGCGGGTCGAACACACGCAGGCAGCTGCCGTACACCCGTTCGAAGTCCGCATGGTCTAGATTGCGGCGGGCGACGGTCAGGATCAGATCGGTGCCGGCAATCAGTTCGTTCGCTACGCCCCAGTGCGGAAGCATCACCGCGATGCGCCTGCGGCGGTTCAGCCGCGCAAGCGCACGGTCGATTTCGTTGTCCATTCCGCCGCGCATCGCGACGAGCGCGTGGGGCCGCTCGAGCCATGCGTCGAGCGCGATGCCGCCCGACGGCGGCAGGCTCGCCGCGTCAGCCACGCAGGCAAACGACTCCTCGAACAGCGTCTGCGCATACAGGCCCGACGGCGGCGTCGGGAACACGCCGAGCGCGAGATCGATCTCGCCGTCGAGCACCTGCATCTGCATCACTTCCCGGGTAGCCTGACCGACCGCGATGTCGATGCCCGGCGCCTGCTCGCGCAGCAGCCGCACGAGCCGCGGCAGCACGACGCGCGCGCCGTAGTCAGACATGGCGAGACGGAACGTTTGCTGCGCATCCGACGGGTCGAAGCGAGGCGGTTCGAGCAGCGCGCCGAGCTGATGCAGCGCCTCGGAAAGCGGCTGCATCAGCTCGGTCGCGCGAGGCGTCAGTTCGAGCCTGGCGCCGCTGCGTACGAGCAACGGGTCGTTGAAGATCTTGCGCAAATGCGCAAGCGCGTGACTGATCGCGGGCTGGCTCTTGTGCAGCCGCGTGGCTGTACGCGAGATGTGTTTTTCGATCATCAAGGCATGCAGCGTCACCAGTAGATTCAAATCAACCTGTTTCAGATTATTCATTATTCGCGAAAAGAATAGCGGATATGCCAACCAAGAATTTTTATTCGAAAAACTAATATATGAAAATCTCCACGACTCAACAACAAGAAACAGGAGGTGTCCCGTGCCTTCCGCTCTGTCCTTGTCCGGCATCATGCTGGGAAGCGCCGCAGTGGTTGCCGGCGCGCTCGTCCCGTTGCAGGCCGGCAGTAACGCGGCCCTCGGCCGCGCGCTCGGTCACCCGCTGTGGGCAACGCTCGTATCGCTTTGCGTGAGCTTCGTCGTCGTGGTGCCGGCGCTCTTCGCGACGCAAGCCCCACTACCCTTCGTTCGCGATGCGATGCGCATGCCGCCGTGGATCTGGTTCGGCGGCGTCGCGGGCGTGATCTACATCACCGCCGCGCTCGTGCTGACGCCGCGTCTGGGCGCGACGTCGTTCATCGTCTGCGTGATCGCCGGGCAGATGCTGACCTCGCTGCTGATCGATCATTTCGGCGTCATGGGCCTGCCCGTGAGGCACGCCAACCCCGGCCGCATTGCGGGCGTGCTGCTGATCGTCGGGGGCATGCTGATCGTCCAGTGGGGTACGCCCGCGTCCAATGTTCGCGCGAAGCAGGCGCCTGCAGCGCAGCGCGGCGCGTCCCCTGCGGCGTCGGAAGCGCATGCGCCGCGACCCGCCGAGCGTTCGTGATGCAGAGCCGCGCATGAGAGCCCTGTCCCCATGGCGCGCGCGGCTGCGCGCCGCCCGACCGCTCGCGTTGACGGTCGTCGCGCTCGCCGCCGTGTTCGGCAGCTTCGTGCTGTGGCGGCACGCGCGCGACGCATCCGCGCGGGAGGCCCCGCCCGCTGCCCCGCCGCTCACGGTCGCGGCCACCGTCGCGCGGGCCGGCATGGAACCCATCACGCTCGATGCGATCGGCACGCTCGCGGCGCTTCGGCAAGTCACGCTCGCGCCGGAGGTGGCCGGGCGCGTGACGGCCATCGACTTCGAGCCGGGCACGGCGGTCGCCGAAGGCGCGCGCCTCGTGCAGCTCTACGACGAACCGGAGCGCGCGCGGCTCGCAAGTCTGCAAGCCAGGGCCGCCTATGCGAAAACGCAGCTCGAGCGCTCGCAAACGCTGGTGCCGATGGGCGCGGAATCGCGCCGGGCGCTCGACGAGCATCGGTTCGATTTCGCGGCTGCCACCGCAGATGCGCGGCAAGTGCAGGCCGTCATCGCGCAGAAAACCGTGCGCGCGCCGTTCAGTGGCGAGATCGGCTTGCGCCGCGTGAACGTCGGCCAATATCTGAACGCGGGCGACCCCATCGCAACGCTGACGGACCTCGACACGTTGTACGTGAATTTCGCGGTGCCGCAAAAGCATCTCGGGCAACTGCGTCCCGGCGCGAGCGTACGCATTTCGACCGACGCGTTTCCCGGCCGCCTGTTCGACGCGCGCGTCACCGCGATCGAACCGCATGTCGGCGAACGTACGCGCAATGTGAGCGCCCAGGCCACGCTAAGCAATCCTGATCATCTTCTGCGCCCCGGCATGTATGCGCAGGTCAGGCTCGAGCTGCCGCCCCAACACGACGTGCTCGCAATACCCGATACCGCGGTCCAGACCTCGCAGGACGGCGAAACGGTTGCTGTCGTCGAGCAAACCGACCGCGATGGCGTCGGCACGGTCGCGATCCGCCGCGTCCAGACCGGGGCACGGCGCGACGACCGCGTGGCGGTGCTCGATGGGCTGCATCAAGGCGACGTCGTCGTCACGTCCGGCCAGTTGCGCGTCGCGCCGGGCATGCGCGTGAAGATCGCGCTCGAAGGTGCCCCGCCGCCGGAGCGGCCACAATGAGCCCGCGCCGCAACGACAATGCGGACAACGCGCGCTGGACCGATCTGTTCATCCAGCGGCCGGTGCTGGCCGCGGTCTTGAGCCTGCTGATCCTGCTCGTCGGCGTGCGCGCGCTGATGGCGCTGCCGGTCCGGCAATACCCCGCGCTCGAAAGTGCGACGATCAGCGTCGAGACCGGCTACCCCGGCGCATCACAGGCGCTGATGCAGGGCTTCGTCACGACGCCCATCGCCCAGTCGATCGCGACCGCGGACGGCATCGACTATCTCACCTCGACGACGACACAAGGCCGCAGCGTCGTGAAGGCGCGGTTGCGCCTCGACGCGGATTCGGACCGCGCGATGACCGAAGTCATGGCGAAGGTGCAACAGGTCAAATACAAGCTGCCAGCCGATGCGAGCGATCCGGCCATCACGAAGCTCACGGACGCGCCGACCGCCGTCATGTACCTCGGCTTCGCGAGCGATACGCTGTCCGTGCCCGAAATCACCGACTTCGTTATGCGCGTCGCGCAGCCGCTCGTGACCGCCGTGCCTGGCGTCGCGTCCGCGGACATTCTCGGCGGCCGCAACCTCGCGATGCGCGTGTGGCTCGACGCGGCGCGCCTTGCCGCGCACGGACTGAGCGCGGGCGACGTCGCCGCGGCGCTGAAGGCGAACAACGTGCAGGCGGCGCCGGGTCAAGCGAAAGGCGCAATGACGGTCGCGGACATTGCCGCGAATACCGATCTCGGCGATGCGCGCGCGTTCGGCGAGATCGTCGTGAAGACGGACGGCGACGACCAGGGTGTCGTACGGCTCAAGGACGTGGCGTCCGTCGAAATGGGCGGCCAGAACGACGACTCGAGCGCGCTGATGAACGGGCGCCGCGCCGTCTATATCGCGGTGAACGCAACGCCGTCGGGCAATCCGCTCGATATCGTGCGCGGCATCGAGGCGCTGCTGCCCCAGATGGAACACACGAAGCCCGAGGGCCTCGTCATCGCGAACGGCTTCGACGTCGCCCGTTTCATTCACGCGTCGATCGACGAGGTTCGCATCACGCTGGTCGAGACGGTCGTCATCGTCGTCGTCGTGATCTTCGTGTTTCTCGGCTCGCCGCGCGCGGTGATCGTGCCCGTGATCGCGATTCCGCTGTCGCTCGCCGGCACCGCGCTGCTGATGCTGGCTGCCGGCTTCTCGCTGAACATCCTGACCATGCTTGCGATGGTGCTCGCCATCGGCCTCGTCGTCGACGACGCGATCGTTGTCGTCGAGAACATCCACCGCCATATCGAAGGCGGCGAGACGCCGCTGCGCGCGGCGCTCGCGGGTACGCGCGAGATCGTCGCGCCGGTCGTCGTGATGACGGGCACGCTGATCGCCGTCTACGCACCCATCGGGCTGATGGGCGGGCTGACCGGGTCGCTATTTCGCGAGTTCGCGTTCACGCTCGCGGGCGCCGTGTTCATGTCGGGCGTAGTCGCGCTCACGCTGTCGCCCATGCTCGGCGCGCGCCTGCTCGCACGCGACGTTGCCGCCACCCGCTTCGCGCGCACGGTCGAGCGCGTGCTCGGGCAACTCACCGAAAGCTACCGGCGCGCGCTGCGTGCGAGCCTCGCGGCGCGCGGCGCGACGGTCGCGCTCGGCATCGGTGCGATGGCCGTCATCGTGCCGCTCGCGCTGGGGGCGAAACACGAGCTCGCGCCGCCCGAGGACCAAGGTTCGATCATGGCCGCGATCAAGGCGCCGAAGTACGCGAACCTCGATTACATGGAACGCTACGCGCCGGACATGGAGCGCGTATTCCGCACGTTGCCGGAAGCGGATACAAGCTTCATCCTGAACAGCTACAACGGCAACAACCTCGGCTTTGCCGGAGTCAACCTCGTCGACTGGTCCGGGCGCAAGCGCAGCGCGTTCGAATTACAGCCGCTCGTGCAGGCCGGCGCGAACGCAATAGCCGGCACCCAGGTGTTCGCATTCTTGCTGCCAGCGTTGCCTGCGTCGAGCGGCGGCCTGCCGGTGCAGATGGTGTTGCAAGCGCCCGCGAGCTACCCGGATCTGTTCGCGCAGATGGAGAAACTGAAGGCGGACGCAGCGAAGAGCGGCTTGTTCGCGGCCGTGGACAGCGACCTCACGTTCGACAGCCGTGCGATCAACGTCGACATCGACCGCGACGCCGCAAACGCACTCGGCATCACGATGCAGCACATTGCCGAGACGTTCGCGGTGCTGGTGGGCGAAAACTACGTGAATCGCTTCAACCACGACGGCCGCGCGTACGATGTGATTCCGCAGGTCACGCGCAGCGAGCGCCTGTCCGCCGATACGTTGAGCCGCTATTACGTGAAGACCGCGGCGGACGAGATGATTCCGCTGTCGACGGTCGTACGCGTGTCGACAGGTCACCAGCCCGCGATGCTCAACCAGTTCAACCAGAGGAACGCCGTCACGTTTTCGGCGATACCGGCGGCGGGCGTGACGATGGGCGAAGCAGTCGCATTCCTGCGCTCGTGGAATCTACCTGCCGGCTATTCGATCGACTGGCTGGGCGAGTCGAGGCAATTCGTGCAGGAGGGCAACCGGCTCGTCGTGACGTTCGTATGCGCGCTGATCGTGATCTTTCTCGTGCTCGCCGCGCAGTTCGAGAGCGTGCGCGATCCCTTCGTGATTCTCGTGACCGTGCCGCTCTCCGTCTGCGGCGCGCTCGTGCCGCTCTATCTGGGCTACGCGACGCTCAACATCTATACGCAGATCGGGCTTGTGACGCTGATCGGGCTCATCTCGAAGCACGGCATTCTGATGGTCACTTTCGCCAACGAACTGCGGCACACCGAAGGGCTTGGCCGCGCCGCCGCAATCGAGCGTGCGGCCGCAGTGCGGCTGCGCCCAATCCTGATGACCACGGCTGCAATGGTCGCGGGCGTGGTGCCGCTCGTGTTCGCGAGCGGCGCGGGAGCGGCGAGCCGCTTCGCGATAGGTATCACGCTCGCGACCGGCATGCTCGCCGGCACGGCGTTCACGCTATTCGTGCTGCCCGTGGTTTACTCATTCGTCGCGGCGAAGCGTACGCAGGCGGAAATGCCAGGCGCGCGGGACGGTGCAGCATATTGAGGAAACCGAAACGTTCATCAACGCACCAGTCCCGGATCACATTTTCGTGAAGCGCCGATCCTTTCCGATGCCAGATCTGGCCGACAGGGGAGGAACTGCCATCTCTCAAGTCGCGTACTGCGCAACACCATTGCCGAACGACCAGTTCTCTCGCGCCACGTCGACAAGATTGACGAACACATCCTCGCGCCTCACCCCCGGATCGCGCGCGAGGTTTTCCGCGATCTGCGCGAACAGCGCCTTCTTCTGATCCTGGCCGCGCGTGTTGCTCACGGCAATCTGGATCATGACGAGATCGTCACTGCGCTCAATGCCGAGGTAATGGCGGCCGAACACGAAATTGTCGGCGTCATGCTCGGTGACGACCATGAACTGGTCGTCCTCGGGCGCCTTGAACACCTCCATCAGCGCGAGGTGAACGCCCTGCATGAGTGCCTTGCGGTACGGGGCGGGCTTGCCGGCACGAACGGCGATTCGGGTGAATGGCATGTCGGGCTCCTTGGTGGGTTTGACATGACATCAGCTTAGGCGCGATCTATCATAATCAACAGACATCATTAGATATTTCATCTATTTCCATCTGAAATGAAACCACTGGATCTCGATGCCGTGCGCGCCTTCGTGCTCGTTGCCGAACTGCGCAGCTTCACGCGCGCCGCCGATGCCCTCGACACCACGCAATCGGCCGTGAGCCTCAAGCTCAAGCGCCTCGAAGCGCATCTGGGCAAGCAGCTGCTCGAACGCACGCCGCGCGTGGTGCGGCTCTCGGCCGATGGGCTCACGTTCCTCGGCGCGGCGCGCGATCTGCTCGGCGCGCACGAACGGGCACTCGGAGCGCTATCGGGCGACGAACGGCGACTCGCGCTCGGCTTGAGCGAGCACGTCGCCGACGCCAATCTCGCCCGCCAGCTCGCCCAGCTTCGTGTGCATGATCCTGGGCTCGTGATCGAGCTGCATCTCGGGCTCTCGGCGCAGCTGCTCGCGCAGTTCGACGAACGGCGGCTCGACGCGGTCATCGTGCGCCAGGAGGAAGAAGAAGCGTCGCGCGGCGATGCCCGGCGGCTCTTCGCGGAGCCGCTCGTGTGGCTCGCCTCACCGCAATGGCAGTGGCAACCCGGCACGGCGCTGCCGCTCGCGCTGCTCGCCGCGCCCTGCGCGGTGCGCGCGACGGCCATCCGCGCGCTGGACGCTGCGGGCATCGCGTGGACCGAGGTGTTCGTGGGGGGCGGCGTCGCCGCGGTGGGCGCGGCGCTGGCCGCGGGTCTCGCGGTTTCGCCGCTGGCGCGGCGGGTCGCGCCACGCGAGCTCGTCGACGTTGGCGCGCGGCTCGGCTTGCCCGCACTGCCGGCTTCGCAGGTCACGCTGCATTCGCGCTTGCGCGAGCCGAGAACCGAGGCGACCCTGCAACTGCTCGCGTCGGGGCTCGGCGCGGGCTGAGGCGGCGCCGCATCCGCCTGGCGACGCTCAGCTCAGGATCGGCGGCAACTCGCGCGGCGTGGGAATCGCGCGGTGCACGCGCGGCGGCGGCGCGTCCACGACGAGCTTGCGTCGCTGCGCAGGGCGCACCGTAACGGCATTCGGCGCCGGATGCTTCTGCGTGACGCTTCGAGGCGCCGCCGCGACGGCGGACGCCGGATGATGCGGGCGATTCGCGGCGTGTGCCTCGCCGGACGCGTGCCGCTGAACCCCTGCATGGGCCGGCACGTGCGACGACTTCGCCTTGGGCCTGGTGTGCGCGCCGTTCGCATGTGCGGCCGTGACAGTATGCTCATGGCCGGCCCGTCCTTGCGCATGCGGCGCCGCATTGCCATGGGCGCCACGCGCCTTGGCAGCGTGCCGACCGTGCGATGCATGCGCGGGATGCGCCGGCTTCGCAGCGGAAGCACCGGAAACACCAGAAGCACCAGAATCGGCCGGCGGCTGCGCGACGACGGCGCCCTGCACCACATGCGCCGACGAGCCTGCCGGCTCCCCCTGCCCGGCTGCCCACGCCGGCATTGAAATGACCATCGCCGCGACCATCCATACGCCTGCTCGCACCCTGCTTCTCCTCGTATGCCGTCTTCATCTCGAAATGACCGGCGAGGATTATACCGAGTCAAAACTTGCAATAATCCACATATGGACTAATATCTACTAAAAGTTCAATTCAGGACTCGATCACCATGCCAGCTGCCACCGCTTCCGCCACACCGGCGCGACGACCCGGCGCCGAGCCTTCGTTGACCGAAATGTCGGCGGCGGGGCTGAGGGCGTTCTTCAACATCGCGCGCGACTGGGACCTGAGCATCGACGAGCAGATCGTCTTGCTCGGCTCGCCGGGCCGTTCGACGTTCTTCAAGTGGAAGCAGTCGCCGCAAAGCGCACGGCTTGGCCGCGACACGCTGGAGCGGCTTTCGCTGCTGCTCGGCATCTACAAGGCGCTACAGATCCTCCTTCCCCAACCCGCCGCCGCCGACACCTGGGTCAAGCGCCCCAACAGCGCCCCGCCGTTCGGCGGCAGGCGCGCGCTCGACCGTATGCTGGCCGGCAATATCAGCGACCTCGTTGCGGTGCGCCAGTATCTCGACGCAATGCGAGGCGGCTGGGCGTGACGCAAGCGAGATGGCAAGACCGCTGGCGCAGCGCGCAGCTCAGCTGGTCACCCGCGTTCCGGGTGATTCCCACCCGCTTTCCGGCCGTGAATCTGTTCGACCGCGTGGCATCGGCGGAAGATTTCGATGCGCTCTACGCACTCGAAGCGCTGACCAACGACCGGCTGCGCACGGAAACCGGCGAGCTCGACCTCGTGCCGCGCGAGGAGCGCCGCTTCGGCCCAGGCTTCGGGCCGATCATGGCGGCGTTCACGCACCTGAATCCGCAGGGTAGCCGCTTTTCCGACGGCACCTACGGCGTGTTCTATTGCGCACGCTCGCGCGCCACCGCCATCGCGGAGACGCGCTATCACTCGGCGCTCTTTCTCGCGGCGACGAACGAACAGCCGATACGTCAGCAAATGCGGCTCTACACGGTCATGGCGCATGGCGAAGTGATCGACCTGCGCGACGACCCCACGCCAGACCTGAGCGTGCTCTCGCCCGACGACTACACGGCCGGCCACGCGCTCGGCCGCGCCGCCCGCGCGGCGCGCGCGCCGGGCATCGCCTATCCGTCCGTGCGCGACGAAGGCGGCGAATGCCTCGCCGCGCTCAGCACGACGCTGCTGCGCGCGTGCCATCACGCGGCGTATCTGGAATACAACTGGAACGGTCACACCATCGACATGGTGTTCGAGTTGAACCGCATCGTATGACGCAGACGATCGCGGACGATCGGTATTGGTAGACAGAGGTGCCAGGAGCGGCGCCGCGCCTGCGCGACGACAGCCATCAGGGCAGCACGATCGCCGCCGCACCGTGCGCGAGCGCGTCGACCGTCGAAACCGACCAGATGCCCGACGTACGCGCCTCGACGATGGTGAGACATCCTTCGGTAATGAAAGCGCCCGTGTCGATGAACACTTGCGAGCCGATCTGCCTCACTTCGCGCACCGGCGTATGTCCGCAAAACGTGAGCGAGAGTCCGTGGTGCGGCGGCTTTCCCGTTCCGAGCACGAGATCGCGCCCCCAAAGCAGGCGATCGCGCACCTCGGCATCGAACTGGCCGCTGTCGAGTGCGGCGTCGTCGCCAAAGAACTCCGCGTGGATCACATTGAAGCGTTTCGCGCCCTCGCCCACCACGCGCGCGAGCGGCAGTTGGCGCAGCCGCCGCGCGTAGCGCGCGAGCACCTCGTCGGGTAGCCCCTGCGCCCAGCCGCCGCCAATGCCATACCATCGATTGCGCGGCAGCGTGCCTTCGGCGACTTCGCACAGCGCATCTTCGTGATTGCCGAGCACGGGATAGAACCACGGCTTGTCGACGAGCGCCAGCGCCTGCTCGCAGTGCTCGCGTTCGCCGCGATCGACGAGATCGCCCACCGAAAACAGCCGGTCGCGCGCAGTGTCGAAGTCGACCTCGCGTAGCAGATAGCGCAAAGCATCCACGCAACCATGCAGATCGCCGACGACAAAATCGCGGCCCGCAAGGTTGGCGGCGTGGTGCTGAACGAGAGCGTCAGGAGTGTGCGTCATCGCTTAATCATAGCGCTGTGGAAGGGCGTCGTATGCGCGCCACCCATCGTATCGCTTGCGGTCCCAAAGGGCGGCTTCATGGAAGCGATAAACGTACGCAAGCGACGTGCCTGCTCCCGCAAGCGCATGGGTTTTCTGCAATTGCCGCCGCTTCGCGGCGCACGCCATCGGAAGGCCGCGCATTACTGCGGCTGGGCGCGCAGCGCCGCCACCTGGTCAGCCGTGAGGGTCGCCTCGGGATTCCCGAACTGCTTCGTGACGTAGTTCGAAATCGCCGCGACCTGGTCGTTGCTCAGTTCGTCGCCGAATGCGGGCATCAGCACGTCGGCGGCTTTCGTCTTGCGCGCCACGCCTCGCAGAATCACCATCGCGAGGTTGTTCGGGCTCTGTGCGCCCGCCACGCTATTGTGAATCAGCGATGGGTATGCCCCCGGCGCGCTCGCGCCAATGCCCTCGCCGGTCCAGTGGTGGCAGCTCGCGCAGTTCGCCACGAAAAGCTGCAAGCCGTTCACGCTCGTGATCGTCATGCCGCGCAGCGCGGTGATGTCGTCGGTGGCGGGCTTGCCCAATGAATCGCGCGCCCGCGAAACGCCGCCCGAAAACGGCTGCTGCGCGCTCAGATACGCCGCGACCGAGCGCAAGTCTTCGCGCGTCAGATACTGCGTCGAGTTCTGCACGACTTCGGCCATCGGGCCGGCGGCGTTTGCGTGGCCCGGCGCGACGCCCGTCGACAGGTAGGAGATCAACGCGTCGTCACTCCAGTTGCCGATGCCGCCCGTGCGGTCCGGCGTGATGTTGTAGGCCTGCCAGCCCGCCTGCGTCGCGCCCGAGAAGCGTCCGGTCGACTTGAGGCCCTGCATGAAGTTGCGCGGCGTGTGGCACTCCTCGCAGTGCGCGAGCCCTTGGACGAGATAGGCGCCGCGGTTGTATTCGGCGCTTTGCTTCGGATCCGGCACGAAGCGGCCTTCGTCGAAATTGAAGAGATTCCAGAAGGTCATCAGCCAGCGCTGGTTGAACGGGAAGTGCAGTTCGTTCGCGGGCGGCGTGTAGTGCACGGGCGCAAGCGTGTTCAGCCAGGCGCGTATGGCGAGCACGTCCTGCTCGGACACGCGCGTGAATTCGACGTAGGGGAAAGCCGGATAAAGCCGCTCGCCGCCCTTGCCGATGCCTTCGTGCATCGCGCGCATGAAATCGGCATCGCTCCATTTGCCGATACCGGTGTCCGGATCGGGCGTGATGTTCGGTGTATAGATCTTGCCGAACGGCGTGCTGATGGGCAGGCCGCCCGCGAACGGCCGGCTCGGGTCGGCGGTGTGGCACGCGGCGCAGTCGCCCACGCGCACGAGGTATTCGCCGCGCTTGATGAGATCGGACTTGTTCGCGTCGGCGGTGGGCGTCGACGCTTCGTCGCCGCGCGCGGTGGACATCGGCAGCTCGTCGACAGGACGCGTGTGCGGCTCGTGCGCAGCGTGCCATGCGATGTAGAGTGCGAAGGCGCTGAACAGCGCGGCCGCCGTCGCGGCACGCGCGCGGCGCGTCGCGCGCGCAAACCCGGGCAAGGACGTGGCCGCGCGCTTCAACCGCTCGTTGCTCGCCGTTGGGGACTTCATTGCTTTCATCTCCTGTCTCCTGTCGACCGCACTTAGTGCTTCAGCACTTAGTGCGGTCCCATGCATAGCTGTCGACCGCACTTAGTGCTTCAGCACTTAGTACGGACCCGTGCATAGGTGTCGACCGCGCCTGGCGCTTCAGCACGTGGTGCGCTCCCATGCACAGCGCCCCGATCGCATCAAAGCTCGCGGCGCAGCTTGTCAGCGAGCTTCAGCGACAGTGCGGCTATCGTCAGCGTGCAGTTCACCGAGGCCGCCGTTGGCATCACCGCACTGCTGGCGATGAACAGGTTCGAATGATCGTGCGTGCGGCAGTCGGCGTCGACCACCGAATCGGCGGCGTTCGCGCCCATGATCGTCGTGCCCATGATGTGATTGTTCGGCGCGAAGGTATCGTCGAACGTGACCTCCGTGCCGCCGAAAAGCTGCGCGATCTGCGCGTACAGTTCATGCGTGTTGACCGCGCTCTTCTTCACGTAGTCGTTGATCGAGTAGTAGATCTCGGGCTGCGGAATGCCGAGCCCGTCCTTGTGCTCGCCGGAGGGCACCACACGGTTCTGCGGCTCGGGCAAATGCTCGTGGAAGCTGTTGATGTTGAGCGTGCGCGAAGTGCGCTCGCGTATCTGCCGGTCGAGCTCCGCGCCGGTCAAGCCGTTCTTGATGAGCGCGGCGGTGACGGACATCGTCGGCACGCCGTTCGACAGATGCAGCTTCTTCGAAGCGTAATCAGAGCGAAACGCGCCATCGCGGAAGTTCACGACCGAGGTCATCTCCATCGGCCCGCGCCCCGGCCATAGCGGCTCGTTGGCGAGAAACGTGACGCCCGTGCCCGGATGATCCATGAGATTGCGGCCCACCTGGTCGGAGCTGTTGCCGATGCCGTGCGGGAACGCATCGCTCGTCGACATCAGCATGAGCTTGGGCGTTTCGATGCCGTTCGCGGCCAGCACGAAGAGCTTGCCCGTCACGCGCGTGCTGCTGCCGTTCGGGTCCTTGTAGTGCACCGCGGTAATCAAACCTTTGTTGTCGGCTTCGATGCGATACACCACGGCCTGCGGCACGAGTTTCGCCCCCGCGCGCTCGGCCTTGTCCGCATGCATCACGCCGTTGTACATCGCGCCGATCGGACAGATCGGCATGCAGTTGTTGTTGCCGCAGCAGGTCGGGCGCGCGTCGTAGGGGCGGCTGTTGCGCGCAACCGGCTCGGGCACCACGTGGAAGCCATGCGCATTCAGCACTTCGGAAAAGCGCTGGTCCATGTACGAGAGCGGCAGCATGCTCATCGGGTAGGGTTTCGAGCGCGGCGAGCCGAGATCGTACGAAGCGTCCGGGCCCGACACCCCCAACTCCACCTCCGCGAGCTGATACCACGGTTCGAGCGTCTCGTAGGGATAGGGCCAGTCGCGCCCCACGCCGTACTGCGTTTTCAGGCGAAAGTCCGCAGGCAGAAGACGCCAGGCCGCGGCGGCCCAGTGCCACGTCGTGCCGCCTACGAGGCGCAAATACTGCGAGTTGTACGGATAGTCGCCCTTCTGCACGAGATAGT
>Ga0335083_10005051_pt1 | contig 16699 bp, 13 predicted proteins | sample Lox_Sample_42_FD_206716 | JGI IMG/M metagenome (GOLD analysis project Ga0335083, IMG submission 206716) | Soil microbial communities from Loxahatchee National Wildlife Refuge, Florida, United States - Lox_Sample_4.2 | ecosystem: Environmental > Terrestrial > Soil > Wetlands | place: USA... | reverse complement strand
CACACGCTCGCGAAAATCCGCGACGAGCGCGCGCAAGCCGTCCTGGTAGCGCGCCGTCGCCTCGTCAGTCTTGGCGTCGCTCTCGCCCTGAATCCACACGAGACAACGGAATTTCACCGTATGTCCTTCGTGCTCCAGAAGGCCGATGGCAGTCTCCAGCGCAGCAATCATCCGGTCGTAGAGCCCCCCCTCTCCGGGAGCCCGCCAATCGTATGCAAGGCTCGTCGCAGTCAAGCTGTACTTGAATACGGCCGGCCTGAACTGCGCCTTGGCCAAGTCCCGTGCGAATGTCACCTCCGGACCGAAGTGCCCCTTTGCAAAGCGCCCGCCCTGCGGCCTCAGGTAAGTCCACTTCCCGCCCGAGCTGCCGTACCCGGGTGTGTGCCACCAGAAGCGGATCGATCGGTCCAGATTCTCGGCGTCGGGCGGATATTCGGACGCATCGCCCATCCAGCCCTGCATGTTGGATTGCCCGGCCAGCACGAAGAGGTCAAGGGTCTCTCCCTGAACCTGCGCCGTGTAAAGAGCTATCACGAACAGCAATGTTTTCCCGAGCGCAAATGCGCGCTGCCACCGCCCAGTCCGACCATCTGCTTCGCGCTTGAGTTTTCGCATCGGGTCGGTCGATTCAGAATTGAAAATAGAGAAACTCGGTGACCGCCGAAAGGCCCAGGAGGCCCAGGATAGCGACGCCTGCCGTAATTATTGCCCAGCCCCACTTCGGCGCCCATGCCATCCAGGTGGGCCACTCCCGTCGAATGCTCGCTACTTCCAGTATGGGACGGTAGTGGCGCATCCACTCCTGTGTATTCGGCCAGTACCAGACGATAGCCAGCCAGAACACGAGCCATATGCTGAGCAGGTAGTGCTGGCTTGCGACATAACCGCCGGAAAACTGGAATCCGGCGGATTCGAGCAGCGGCTGGAAACGCCCGAGCCGCCCGCCCAGAGCCGTCGGCAAATTCATCATCCCGCGCAGCATCGTCAGCGCACCGTGAAAGGTTTCCGCCCGGAAGAACACCCATCCCACCAGGACGCATAGCAAGGTAACGCTGCGCGCGAGCAATCGGCCCGTCCAGTGATCTCCTCGCCAAGGCACGACGCTGCGCCAGGCGTGGTTAGCCACCAGGTAGGCTCCATGAAGAAAGCCCCATGCCACGAACGTCCAGCCGGCGCCGTGCCACGCGCCGCCCAGAATCATCGTTAACATGAGATTTACATAGCGGCGGATCTTGCCTTTCCGGTTGCCGCCGAGCGCAAAGTACAGATAATCCCGCAGGAACCTGGAAAGGGTGATATGCCAGCGCCGCCAGAAATCGATGATGTTCGTCGCGCGATAGGGCGAGTTGAAGTTAACGGGGAATCTGACCCCGAACATCCGCGCCAGACCGATGGCCATGTCGGAGTATCCGGAGAAGTCGAAGTAGAGCTGAAAGGTGTAAGACCACGCCCCTTCCCACGCCTCGAAGAACCCCAGCATAGCCCCGGTCTCCGCGCGCGCGAACACCGGTGTTGCGTGCAGCGCGAACGTGTCGGCGAGAGCGACCTTCTTGAACAGGCCGATGAAAAAGATCGTCGCTCCGATTGCCAGGTTGGCTGCCCTCGGCGAGAAGATCCGCCGGTTGCCGAATTGGGGCATCATCTCCTTGTGATGCAATATCGGACCGGCGATCAGGTGCGGAAAGAACGTCACGAACAGCGCATAGTGGAGAAAGTTGTATTCCCGCGCCTCGCCCCGATACGCGTCCACAAGGTACGCAATCTGCGTAAACGTGAAGAATGAGATGCCGAGCGGAAGAACAATATGCTCGAGGTGGAATGCGGTGCCGAGCGCAAGGTTGACGTTGTGGACGAAAAAGTTCGCATACTTGAAGTATCCGAGCAGTCCGAGATTGAGGGCGACGCTGATAAGCAGGAACGCCCGTCGTATGCCGGTCCTTTCGTCGAGCGAGCGGCTAAGGAAGAAACCGAACCCGTAATTCATCAGCATCGAAAACCCGATGAGGGCCAAGTACACGGGGTTCCACCAGGCATAGAAGAAAAGCGATGCAACTACCAGCCAGGCGATGGCAAATCGATGCTCTGCCCACGCCCCGAGTGCAAAGAACCCGACCAGCGTGATAGGCAGGAAGAAGAAGAGGAACTCGATCGAGTTGAACAGCATTTTGTTTCTTTTCGGTGATGGACTCGCCTCTCTACTGACGACGCGGGATGCGCTCCGGCGCGTCGTCGAGAACCGTGCGGATCATCAAGAGATCCTCCGGATGGCTTGCCACATAGCGGATCCGGTCGCTGCGGATGGCTTGAAGGTGCTTGTCGATGTTCTCGGGCGTCAACCAGATTCCGAATGCGGAGGCCTGCAACGCGGGATCGGGTTGCCCTCCACCGAAAGCGCGGGTCAGCATCAGATCTCCGGTCGCAGCTTTGTAGTGGCTGGCATCCCAATACCATCGCATCCGCGCGCCGGAAGCATCGCGGGGTGGTACCGGTTCCGTCGTGATCGCGTTGAAGCCGGAGAAGTCCCACAGCTCGATCACCGGCGCGCCGGGGGCTTCGTGTGTCACCCGGTCCACGATTCGAACCAGGTCGCGTTTCCAGCGCTCGTAGTCCGCCCACGCTCCGAGCTCCCAGATGCTTTCCAGCCAGAGGGCATGCGCGGGCGAGATCAGCAAGTAGACATCGATGCCCTCGTGCTTACAGAAACGCAACAACTCGAGGAACCAACCCAGCTCGACGTTCCGGTTCTCGTCCGAAGGACCGTATGCGAGCATTGCGACTCCGTCGCGCGACGTGACGGTCTCCCGCAGCGACGCGAGAAACGCGGCGTGATGCCCACCTTTTTGACTGATATTCCACTCGCGGCGCCGCGGATCTTGTCCCCCGTTCGGCAGGTAACGCACGGCATACTGGTCCTGGCTCCGAAGCGTAGATATCGAGGCCGAAACGGCGCCGTAAGATAAGAATGCGGTAAATTGATCCCTGATCGTGGCTATGCGCCAAGGACCGAAGCCATCCGGGTCCAACCTCGCGACGTCGAAGCCCGGTTCGGCCTTGATTCGTTCGTCGAAGGCGAAGAAATCCAATCCGATCACGATCCGCTTCAGCCCCGATTGCGCGTGCGCGTATCGGAGGTAATAATAAATCTCCTGGATCCTCGCGCTCGGGATCGAGGCGTTGAAGACGGGTCGGGCTGTAGGCGGCCACCCCGCATAGTCTGCGTCGAGCCCAACGTCAGCCCGCGAACTGCCGAGTATCAGGCCTCTTGGCTTTACGCGGCCGATGTAATGGGCCTTGACTAGTCTCGCATTGCTGAACATGTGCGGCTTCGACGCATTGAACCCCTCGATCTCCACAAGCCCGATCATGCCGAATGGGTCGACGAGCACGGTGAGCGCCAGCACGGCGGTCACAGCCGTCACGGCGACGCAAGCGAATACGGCGACGAATACCCGGTAGCGTCGATTCCCGCGTGGCGCAGGTAAGCGACCATCACCCTGCATCGGTTGTCTCCGGGGGGCTACGTCGGATCACAGGATCCGACGATTGCCGAAATATGGCATAGCATTGCTGTCAGATTGAGAATTCAGTGCGCATGTGTCGGGAGGCCCGCGTGGCGGTGGGGAATGATACTGGAAAGCATGATCCACGCTTGTAGTCCACGTGAATCGGCGCGCGAAGCTGCGAACTTTTCGCTCTTTCGCGCATCTCTCGATGGCGAAGCGAGGATGAAATCAGGAAGGAGCCGAGCTTGACAAGGAAACACCTCACATGGGGTACCGTTACGCTTGCTGTCCTGGTAGCAGCGGTTCTTGCGGCGAGAGAGCTTGCCTGGACCGATGCCTATTGGCTGTGGCGGTCGAGGGGCTCCTTTGTCGAGTACGCGATCCCTTTCAAGGCCACGCAGCTCCTGATGGACATCGGCGTCGTCGATGCAAATGGCGACGACTGGCTGGACATATTCACCAGCAACCATAACTACCGGCAGGATCTCCTGATTGCTGATGGAAAGGGCGGCTATCGCGATATGTTGTCGGAGTGGGGCCTGGACCAGAACATGGAATTCCCCGGGTTCGAGATAGCCCTTACCCAGCCTGAAGTCGTCAATCCAGGCCTCTACATGTATTGGAAGGGAAGAAGGATCTTCACTGTCCGTACGCACGGGATCAAGGACTTCGGTCGGCTCCGCATCAAGCTTCAGAGCTATACAACCTTCAACAACTACAAAGGCACGGGGTTCGCGGTCAAGGCCCCCGTGACCCTGACAAGCGGCAATCACCAGATGTCCGAGCAAGCGATCGAAATGACCACCGAGGGGGACGGCGAGCTCGACATCGAAGTCGAGACCCCGGGGACGCCGATCGCCGTCCAATTGGACGGGACCGTGCCGCTGACGTCTGTATATATCGGTCGCCAGAAGGTTTCACCTCGCTCGAAGCAGTTCGAGCTGACGTTTCAGGACCGGCATGGCATGGCCTGGGCGGATTACAACGACGACGGACTGATGGACATATTCATTTCGCGCGGGGCCCTTTCCGGCCAACTGCTCTTGATGCCCCAAAGCGTGTCGAGCGGGATCCAGGACGAATTGATCGCCAGCACGGGTCCCGGCCAGTACAAGAACATCGCGCGCGACGTCGGTATCGACAAGCAAGGTTGCTCGGGCAGGAAGGTCAACTGGGTCGACTTCGATCGCGACGGTCTCCTGGACCTGTTCGTCAATTGTCAGGATCGAGGCAACGTCTTCGCGCAGCAGGGCTACCCCAAGCAACTCTATCGTCAGACTCCCGACAAGCGGTTCGTCGACGTCGCCGCTGAAGTGGGTCTAGGTCTCCCCGATCATGAAATTATCGATTTCGTCTGGTTCGACGCGGACAATGATGGGTATATCGACCTCCTGACCTCGGAGGACACGGGCTTTTACCTCTATCGCAATCATGAGGGTAAATTCTTTTCGCGCGAGTTCATCGGCCGCGGCAAGTTTGCTCGAGGCGATAACCCGAAGCTCAAGGGGACTGCCATCGAGTACTGGTTCGCCGACGGCAAGCTCGCGGTCGCCGATTTTCGAGGCAAGGGAATGCTCGACGTATTCTCGGCCTCCAAGACCGGCAACACGCTGCTGCTCAACGACGGGAGCGGGCGGTTTTCGATTGTCGACCCAGCTACCCTGGGCTTGCCCGAGGAGAGCGTTACCGCAGGCTGGGTCGACTTCGACAACGACGGACTGCCGGATCTGTATGCGGCTCCGCAGGGACTGTTCCGGCAGCGGCGCGATCACACGTTCGAGCCTACCGGACTGCTGACCTTGCCGCCGCACAAGTACATGGCCGCAATCGCCAACTGGGCCGACTTCAGCAACGACGGCCGGCGAGATCTGTTGCTGGCTAGGCTGGAGAATTTCTCGCAATGGCGATGGTGGGAGAAGCTGCTGCACAAGGACTCCGAAGACCGGTTTTCGTGGAACCTGGCTGCCTACCGCAACGTAGTCGACAGCGGGAATCATTGGCTGGAGGTGCGGCTGGCCGGCAAGCGGGGCAATCCGCAGGCAATCGGCGCGCGCGTCACCGTAGAAACCGCGGACGGCCGGCAGCTGCAGCAAGTCGGTCTCAACGATGGTGCATTCTTTTCGCAAGGCCATTACCGGCTTTACTTCGGACTGGGATCTCACAAGCGCGCGGACGCCATCAGGATTCGCTGGCCGGACGGGCAGGCGCAGGAATTGAAGGACGTTGAGGGAGACAGGTTGCAGGTGATCAAGCAGGAGATTAGCGAGAAGTGATCATTTCGCGTAAGCGGGAGCTTGCAACGGAGATATAGTGACGATTCCCAACCCTCTGGCAGGAAGATTTATGGACACGCGCATTGTCGTTCGAAGCCTCGTTGCGGCCGCGTTGTTGATCCCGTCCATCCTTGTCCCGTCGTCCGCGCTGGCGGGCTATCGCGAAGACATGCATGCGACGTCGGTCGAGATCGCGCAGCTGCCGCAGTTCTGCTGGGCGCAATTCGAAGTTCCGGACGCCAAGGGAGATGAGTTCAAGATCCGGGACTGCGGTGTCTTCGTCAACCACTACTGTCCCGCGCTCCTTGCACTTATCCGCGGCAAGAACGCGGCGGCGAGAGGCAAAGGGCCAGGCCTCATCCAGGTCGCTGAGACCGACGTCACCTATACGGAGAAAGGGATCGCGGATTATCCGAACTGCCCGATTCGCGGACACGTCGAAGCAACCCGGGCGGAGATCAACCAGCTCCTGCGCATGTACGGGAGCAAGCCCGCGAGAGCAAAGTAACGCCATCGCCCCAGCCGCTTGCCGGAGTGGCTGAACCATCGGCCTGACTGTCACTGCGCCGGCAGCTTCGAAAACACGATCACGCCCATTCCATCGACTACTCCAACGCCCGCTGGATTCGGCCATGCGGGGTGGGTCGCGGCGTACTCCAGCACCTTCGGCATCGTCTGATCGGCCTGCACGAACGTCGCGTCGTCGCGCAGCAGCCGAGCGAGTTGCCCCATGTGCTCCGCGTCCATGAACTTGGGCGCGACCCCGGCGCTGGGCTTGAACGGGTAGGCGGACGACATGTCGTAGGTTCCGACCACGGCGATTGTCTTGCCATCCCACTGCGCGCCGGGGAGCGACCTGATCCTCGCCAGCAGCTGGGTCAAAGCGGCGAAATGGGCTTGGCTGTTCAGGTAATTGACCGTCGATATCCAGTTGCATTGGATCACGAAGCCTGCGAGCAGGAATAACGCCACTATCACCGACGCGTTCCTGACCACGGGTCGCGCCGCCCTGAGGATGATGGTCAGCGCGCCGGCAACCACGACTGCATAGGCAGTCAGCGTCAGGCTGTGATAATTGCCCTGCGGGTGGATGAATTGCAGGATGCGCGGGGCCAAGCAGGCCGCAATGAGTATCGCCACCGCCGCCAGCTTGGCCCATAACCGCTTCGGAATCCAGACGCAGAACACAGCCGCGGCCGCCATCAGGATAAGCTGCGCGTTCTTGAGATACCCTGGAAAGTAGTTCTCGGGCCACAGGAAGAAGGCGCGGCTCCCATCCAGTACCATTCTCGCGGCGTAGACCGGATCCCAGCCACCGCTCAAGCTGAAGGCCGTGTTGGCCCCCTGCTCCGAATCGAACTGCACGTCCATGAGCGATACGCCGAGCAAGTAAAGTAGCCCGCCAAGCACTGCCGCGACTAATACCGCAACAGTCGATCGGATCATGGTTGCTGAAATGAACGCTTCGTTCGGCGCCTTGAATAGCGAGCGGATCAAGAACCAGACGAGAAAAATGGCCGCGGCATTGGCAATGACCGCCTGGTAGATCGACAGTGCTGCCATGATCAGCAGCGCGCCGGCCGCGACCCGCAAGATCGTGGCGCGTGTCGCCACGATGACGCCCAGGGCCGCAAGTAGGTGAGCCAGCGGGTAGAGGGCCATCGCGGTGTTGTACTGGTAGATGTGCGCCATGTACGGGAACACGCACAGGACCGTGGCGACGAGCGCGATGTCCAGCGTCTTCCGCGCGCCCCAGAAGTGCGCGACGAGAACGCCGTAGATCCCCATCTGAACCATGCCCTCGGTCATTTGCAGGAAGGGCATGAAATAGTCGTTTTGCGTGTAGAGGTGCAACCAACCGAGACCCCACCTTCCCAGGAAGTGCCCCAGGATCGTGTCCTCGATAAAGATCTGCAGGACATCGTCGTGGTGGAGGATGAGATTGGTCATTTGGAAACCGAAGGCGAGCAGGCTCACTGCCACCGCGGCGAAAAATCCCTTCTTGTGCACCGGGTCGATACGACTCCACCAGCCAACGACAAGTACGTCGAGCGGTGTCGCGGCTAACGAGCGCATGTCAATCCTCCGCAATGCGCCATCAGGAAGGCAGGCGCGACGTGGGCACATCGGCCGAGACAGCTCGGGTCAGCCGCTCCGCTGGCGGCAGGATCTCGGCGTCGAGGCCCACCGCGCTTTCGACCAGATACGACGGGCGTGCCTTGATCTCATCGTATATCTTCGCGATGTATTCGCCGATGATCCCCAAGCTGATCATTATGAAGCTCCCGACGATCAGCAACGTGATGATCGTGGTAGCAAAGCCGGACACCGCGCGCCCCTGGAACCACGCAATCAAGGCCTCTGCCCCAACCACAACGCCGAGCGCCAGAGTCAGCATCCCCAGGACGGTTACGATTTGCAGTGGCGCGCTCGTGAACGACACGATCGCCGTCGTCGCGAGCTGGACCAGTTTCCAGACCGACCACTTTCCCTGTCCTTCCGTTCGCGGCTCGACATCGAACGAAATGCTCGCGTGGCGGTATCCGACCCAGTCGACGAGGCCGCGGTAAAAACGCTGGTGTTCGGAAAGTCCCCGTGCGATGGCATCGACGACCGTACGATCCAGTAGCTTGAAATCCGACGAATGCTGAAGGTTGATGCCGCCCAACCTCGATAGCAACGCATTGAAGATCTCGGCGCGTACTCGGGTGAGCATCCCATCGCTATCGCGCCTTCGCTTCACCGCATCGACGACCATGGCGCCATCGCGCCAGGCCTCGATCATTTGCGGAATCAGCGCGGGGGGATGTTGAAGGTCCGAGTCGATCGTGACCACCGCTTCCCCGCGCGCGACCCTGAGACCGGCTAGCAACGCGGCCTCCTTGCCGAAATTGCGACTGAACCGGAGTCCCTTGATCCGGGCATCCTTCAGCGACAAAGCTTTTACGCGCTCGAAGGTATCGTCGCGACTGCCGTCGTCAACGACGATGATTTCGAGCGCCATGTCGCAGGAGGCAAGCATCGTGACGATGACGTCCACGGCGTGCACGATCCCCGGCGCTTCGTTGTGCGCCGGCACAACGACGCTCAGCAGCTCCGGTCGATTGGCGTGCATCGTTTGAACGTCCGTGTGGATCTAATGAGAGTTGGGACTGCGAGCCTGTTCGAGGCGGGCAACGAGTCGATCGCCACGGATTTCCAGGTGCCTATAGCCGATCAGACGCACTCCATTGCGATCGAGCAATTCGCGCAGCGCAGGGCTGGTCAGGGTGCGCAGCTCGCCCTGCCAGTCGTGATAGCGCAGCAGACGCGGGTCGCTGACTTCCTGAGGATCGAAGTCTCCGGGGTGGCACATCAATTCGTAGACGCGCCCGGCGCGAAGCCGCGGCACCGAGTCTTGAAGATATTGCATGTCGAGCCTTCCGCTCTTCTCCAAACCGAGAAAGTGCGCCGTCGGCGTGTTCATGTGCCGGCGGTTGATCGTCTCGAGCACCTTTATGACCGCGCCGCGAAACAGCGACCCGCGCGAAAGACTTCCAGCGAGCCGCGACCTGGGAAAACGAAGGTGCGAGATATCGTAATCTCCGGCCAGCGCCTTGGCCACCGGGAGAAGCGCCGGCAGCATGTGCATGTGCTCGTGCGAATTCAGGAAACGCAGCTTCAACCCGTGCTCGAGGCAGCGATCGATCTGCGCTCGCCATTCGCGCTTCACGGCGTCGACCTTGATCGCACCGGAAAGGATCGCCTTCGCCATGACGAATTTCCGCGGGAAACGGCCAGACCATCGCAGGAGAGCTCTTTGCAGCTCGCTCGTCAGAGGAACCCCGTCCGTCAGGTTGAGGTGAACGCCGGCATCCAGGGCGTCGCATTCGCGGAGCCAGGCGGCATGCTCGCCGAAATGGGTCGTGTTTGCAAACACGCCGGTGGCAGTAACGACGCCTTGAGCGGCGCACTTCAGTATGCCCTGGCTGACGCAGCGAAAGTATCCGTAGTCGTCCGCATTCACGATCAGGCACGCACGCTCATCAGGTGACGCGGTCATCGACGCTCGGCGTTCTGTTTCGCACGGGCGAAGAGGCGGTATCGAAAATCACGTCCTGCCAGGCACACTGCCCAGGTGAGCAGCGCGAACCAGACGGGAGGGCGTATCGCTCGCTCGCCAGCGAGCGCGCCGGAAACAATGCGCTGCGCCACGTCCCGCCGCGACGCAAACAGGAACCTGGTCAGCGGTGTCTGCCGCGACATCCCCGACTCGAAGATTCCCGGCTCGACGATCGTGACGGTAAACCGTCGATTGCTGGACTGGCGCAACTCCATGTCCAGGCTTTCGCCCCAGATGCTCAATGCAGCCTTGGACGCGTTATAGCCGCCGCCAAAATGCATTCCATGCCAGCGGCCCATGCTCGAGACAAGAACCAGAGCGACGCGATCGGCGGCGCGGGCCTCCGGCGTTGGCCGTGCGCAGAGCCACGCAGCGAACTCTGCCGCTGAAAAACAGTTGACCTGGAACGTGTCGCGGAGGTTGGCCAGGGACAAGACGGACTCGCCCTCGTATTTGACACCCGCATTCAGGATGGCGATGGCAAGAGATTCCGCCCGAATTTGCGCTGTCTCGAGCGCCTCCACGAGGGCGCCTGGTCTCGACATATCTGCGACAAGGAGTGTGGTGGGTGCTTGTGCCGGCAACCGCGCCTTGAGCTCGTCCCGCGCTTGCGCGTTTCTCACCGTCCCGACGACCTCGCCGCCCTGTTCCAGGCAGTGCAGCATGAGGTCCATTCCCAAGCCGCGATTTACACCGGTTACAAGAATGCGCTTTGCGGTTAACTCGCCCTTGCTGCGAAACGGCGCTCCAGCGGCATAACCAAGTAAGCGCCAGCCAAGCCAGGGAACAGTGACGGCAAGACGCCAAGCATAGCCCGCTGCCCAGCCGAGCAGCGAAAGCGGCACCGCCCAGCCCGTCGGTGCAGCGCTCATCTCCCGGAATCCTTCGGCGTTGCATTCATGCAGTGCGATCACGCCGTTCAGCACGTGACGAATCGGGTGGTTGTGGAGGAACAGCTTTGTGAACATGTCGAGGCGCGCGACCCGGAATCGCGTCAACCGCAGCCTCGCCAGAAACAGGGGGAATCCTGTTGGCGGCGGAAAACGGAAGGGGGCGCTCGCCAGATATCCACATAACCGGTCGTAGATCTGCGCCTTGGGGGTGATGCCGAGGTGCGCGCAGACCGCGCGATATTCTTGTCGGTCTATCTGCCACAGCGGGAACAGCAGTTGAGCTTCTTCGCTCATCGCGTCTACAGCTCTGCGCTGCGCGCTACGCGCGTCGCGTGCGCGGCCAGCGACATGGTGATCGATTTGCTCGGCAGCGATGGAAACGCCGCGCCATCGGCGATATAGAGGTTGGAAAACAGATTGGATCGCCCGGTCGCATCGCATCGCTTCGGCCCGTCGCCCATGGGCACGGTCCCGGCGTAATGGATGCCCGCCCCCGGAGGCGAACGCACAACACCTCTCGGAACACACGCGAGGCGGCGTAACGCGGAACGTGCTTTGGAAACCGATTGCCGAATGTACTGTTCCTTGTCCTCGCTCTCTCGATAGCGGAGCTGAATCTTCTCCCATCTGCCGGAGCCATCGGTGATCGCTTGATGGTTGCCGGACGTGATCCTGTCGGGGAAGAAGAAGGTCGCCGCGCCCAACGCCGACCTGACGACAAAGAAGAGCTTCCTCGAAAGCCGGCTGTCGAAGGGCAGACGCTCGATCAACGGGTAGTAGAGCAGACCGGTCAGATGGAGCAGCTCGCCGTGCAGGTAGCGAGGCCAGAGTGCCGTCTCTGTGATCATGGCCACTATCAACCGGTTGAACTGGAACGATCGTGTGGCCGGAGGCTGGCCTATACCGCGAAGCTGGACGAACGGCACCCTCACCACGGCGGTATCCATCAACCCTTCCGTGTGAGCGGAGACGTCGGGGCGAGCCGCCTTGAGCGTACGCAGAAAAATCGCGCCCGTCTGCAACGCCCCGGCAGCGAGGAACACCGCATCGCAGGCTTCTTCCCGGATTTCGTCAGTCGCCGTATCGAGGTAACGAATGCGCGTGATCCTGCCGGCGCTCGACAGAAGCGAAAGCACCAGGCGCCCCCGTACGTAGTGGAATCCGCGGTAGGCCTCGCATTCCTTGAGCGTGCTCACGCGCGGATTGTAAATCGATGCTTTCGGGCATCCCCAGAGGCAGCGGTCGCAGTAGTCACACGCGTCCCTGCGCGAAGGGTCGGATGCTACCGCGAGCCGGGCTGCGCCGATCGTCACCCCGAGCTTGGCAAGTTTTCGCTTCCTTCGCTGGTAGGTCTGGAGCAGGCGCTCATCGGCGGCCGTCAACCGGATCGGCGGTTGGGAAGGATGGACGCCGGGAAGGAGGGGCGTCAGATCGTCGTCGAGCGGCCCCGCAACGAGAATGCGTTTGTAGATTGTCTTGTAGGCCGCTTCCATCTCGGAAAACGATACGGGCCACCCAGACAGGTCGTTCTCATCGAAGGCCAGCGCGTTGGCGCCCCACCCGTTGGCGAGGCCGCCCTTCGCGAACGAGCCATGGGCGGAAAAGCCGTCGGATATGAAGCTCCCAAGCGGGTCTTCCGGTGAAGCCAGGAACTGGCGCGAAGGCGGGTAGCGCAGCAGCTCGTTGGATGTCGGGGGGATCAGACCGTCAAGATCGGTCCCAAGAAAATAGGCCGTCGGATCGGCCAATCGGCTTTTCAAATCATGGAAGCTCACACCCTCGTCAGGAAATTTCGCTTCTTCCCGACCGACGTCCCATAGCTCGACGTCGTGTCCGCGTTCCAGGATCGTCAGCGCAGCATGGGCGCCCGAGACTCCCGCGCCGACGACGACGATCCTCATGCGAGGATGAGGTAGATCGCGACGGCGCCGAGTACCAGCCCCAGCGCGTGCCGGCCACCGACTGCCTCTCCTAGTAGAAGACCACACAGCGTGATGACGATGATCTGGGCGATCGTCATCGCGGGGTATATCTTGTTGAGCGCAAAGTATTTCAGGATTCTGGAATACAGGACGAAGGACAGGACATAAACAACGGCGCTTGACCCGAAGAAAAGCATCCACGAGGACGTCATGCTCTCGAAGTCGGCCGCCTTCTTCAGCAGCACTTGCGCGAAGGCGGTCAGGAGTATGGCGATGAGAACAAGCAGCGAGGTCGGGAAAGTGATCATCGTGTTTCTTCCTGGGTCGGCGGGAGCGTACTGACATTGCGTTGCGGCTGTCAAACCAGCGCCGTGCTTGACGAGGAAACCACGATTACTCGCAACGCGTATCGTCGCGTTCAGGTGCTCTCATCGCGCACGGCGGGGTAGAGCAACTGGATTTTGGCCGTGTCGACTCGCGTCCCGGGGGATAGCGCGTTGTACGCGCTCATGCTCTCCGCCGCCAGTGGCCCGACGAGCCGCGTCAGATCGGCAAAGCGCATACCCTGGCGCACGAGAAATGCCAAATACGTATGCCGAAGACACGACGCGGTGACCTGCGGTGCGTCTTCGATGGCGGCGTCGTACGCAGCGCCCAGGATCTGCGCGTCGATGCTGTCTCGCGTCGCCGGGCCGCCCGGGGAGCGCACGAGCAAATCCGATCCCGGCATCTCGGGTGCGGCATCGAGGACCCGCCGCAACGCTCCGCCGAGAACGATGTCGCGCCCCGATGCACCGCCGACCCGCATCGTGCCGCGAACTCGATCGACGTCGCTCCTGCGTAGCTCGAGCAGCTCATCCGGGCTGACACCGCTGAGAAGCAACAACACGACCAGCCGGCTCTCGTCGTCGCATGCACGCATGAGCGCAGCGACTTCTTCGGGGCGGAGTTCTCGCGGCAGCCTGGCTTGCTGCGGCAACAGCACCGGTTCGGTGGCCTCCAGCGACATCGTGCCTGCGTTGCGATTGGCGAGCGCCTGCGGCGCGGCGTCGTACCGCAGAGCCCCTGCCTGCGGCTGGATGAGGACCACCGCGGGTTGCGGCTCCGGCCGGTTCAAGAGCTCCACCAGCCACATGACCAGCAGTGCCAGCGCGAACGAGCCGCCGATGGAGAGCGCCGTGTCCCTCCAGTAGAGCGGGCGCCACGCCTCTTGCGGTGTCGTGGCTGCCTCGAGGAGCTTGGTCGTCGGCGTTCTGGCGCGCTCGCTGGCCTCGAGTTTCGCACGGCGCTGAACGGCATCCCGATACGCGGTCTCGAGCTCGCCAAGCTCGTCCTGCCGCGATTTGTATTCGTTGAAACGGGTATTGAACTTCGACGCTTCTTGCCGGCTCGACGCCATTTGCTGCTGGATTCGGGCTGCCGCGGCTTGAGCGCTGGCGAGCTCTTCCTGCGCTTCGAGGATAGCCGTCTGCTGACCTGCCGCACGCTGCGCCCTGATTTGCTGCTCGAGCTCAGCCAGGCGCGCGCGCTGCGCGACGACCCTCGGATCCTTCGCCAGGTAGTCCGGCGTGAATCCGCGTTCGAGATCTCGGAGCTCCTCACGCAGAACCGAGGCGCGCTGCTCCAGGTTGGCCAAGGTCGGATCGTCGCGCGAGCGGACCGCCGATTTGCCGGCGGCTGCGGATTCGCTTAGTGCGCGCACCTTGCCTTCCGCCGCGGCGACGCGATCGTTCGCGGCGCTGGCGGAGGTGCTGAGATTTCGCACCTGCGCCAGGACGTCGTTCTCGTCGCGTTGGAGGGACACGATGTCATTGCGCAAGCGAAAGGCCTCGACGTCGCGGCGCTTGGCTTCGACGGTTGCTTCCAGCCGCTTCACTTCGTCATCGGCCTGAGCCATCGATTCACCGGTCGCGCTCCGGAACGCCTCCGCAAGACGGTCCTGATAGACAGCGATGACGGTGTTGAGCAGCGGCGCCAACAGCTCGGGACGCTGCCCGGTTGCCACGAGCTGGACGACACTCGTACTGGCGACCGGCATCGCCTCCAGTCGCGACTGCATCCCGGCCACCGGATCCGGACCGAATTCCGACAGATCCCTGCCATCGCGCGCGAGCCGCGCCGCAACCCCTTCCAGCACCGGCCGGCTGGTCAAAACCTGTACCTCCGTCAGGAAGGGCTTGGCCGATTCGGGCGCGCCGCCTGCGGCGACCCGAGGCGCTGGCGATTCGGTTGCGGCAGTGATTTCGAGCAGAGCAGACGCGCGGTACTCGGGCGGGCGCAGCCAGGTAAAACCGAGGCTGAGCACGAGCGCGACCGCGAGCGTGCCCAGGAACACACGCCGTCGGCGCCGATTCGTCTGTTCTGCCGTCGACGGAAGGAAATTGGGTTGCACGCTGTCCCGGGCTTGGCTACGACGCCGGCGTTCGCACGGAGGGATGCCGGGCAGCATTCGGTCCGCGGGCCATGATCGGATCGAATTCTACTGCGCACTGCATTTGCTGACGTTTGCCTGTGCTTCATGAGCCGTAGTGCACATGGAAGACGCCACAAAATTGTTTTGTCGGGAAGATTTACAGTTGTTTCGTCCCTGAATCGGCGTTGAGCGCTAACATCATGAATCGAATGTCAAAACGAGATTTGGCCTGAAGCTTGCTCCAAAGGTACTGCAGCTATTTACTTGCTCAGGGAGCGGCGATGAAGGCTAAGTATCTGATGCTGGGTGGACTGGCGCTGGCAATGACGGCACCGCTGTCGGCGGCGCCGGTGTTCAATTTCAATAGCATCTATCTCATTGACCGCCAATGCGACTGATGGACTCAATGGATTCGCCGATTCAACGGCGATCCTGAATTACATGAATTCGGTGGCTGGGTGCGCGGGGTGCGTGTCGTCGGTCACCGGCGCGATGGCGACAGCCAACTACAACGCTGATGGTGCGGGCTACAAATTTCCATCGGGCCCTCACAGTGGTCAATATATGACCTTGGGCTCGACCGATGGCGCAACGTCCTTCAGCAACATCGCGGCCGCGGATTCCTACTCGCCAGACGTGTTCATCATGAACAATGACATTTTCGCGGGATCGTCCAGCATCAATATAACGTTCAGCAGCAACCTGCCAGTGGGAACAGTTATTTCATACGATTGGGAAATTTTCGCGGACAGTACCTGCGCACCTTGCACATCCGGCTTCCCGGATCTGGAGTTTTATGCCGGTGGAGTTCTACAACAAACACACGTCGCCTCATCCCCGGGAAGCGGCTACTATCCGCAGGACATCGGACACGACAGTATCACGCTCACGGCAGCCACGAATTCTCTCCAGTGGTTCGACTGGCCGCCGGAGGTCGGGATGGACAATCTGTCGATCGTACCTCCCCCTCTGAAAACCGTCCCCGAACCGTCGCCGCTGCCTCTCGCCGGGCTCGCGCTTGCGCTGCTTGCGCTAATGCGGTGGAAAGCGCGGCGCGGACCAGCCCTGACGCGGCTGAACTAATGCTGAACTAAAAATCTCTGGGATCCCACAGGACAAGGCGCCGACATGCCATCGGCGCCTTTTTCTACAGGTGCGCTTGATCACGACACTGCGGACCCACCAAGCAGCGTAGGGTAAGCGGGGCGCGCGCGGCGCAAGCTGAACATCGGCCTGAGCCGTTCTTTTGCAAAAAAAACCACGCCCGAAGGCGTGGCGATCGCAAAACAGAGGAGATTGCTCAACCGCTCCCGAGAACCTGGCGGCGGCTGTCTCCCGCCAGGTTGGGGGGATATCGCGACGCTACGACGCCAAATGCACGCCGGTCCCGCGGCGCCGCGTTACGAACATCATAGCAACGAGCGCTGCGCCGAGCAGGGCGAGTTCACCGGGCTCAGGCACAGTTACGCTGGGCGGGCTGGGGTAGATGAAACTCTGGTAGGGCGGGACGTTTGAGTTGGTCAGTTGGGTGAGCGAAAAAGGACTCTGAGGACCGGTTTCCGCCGCCGTGACCCAACCCTGCGCCACGGCAAC
>Ga0335083_10005050_pt1 | contig 16703 bp, 14 predicted proteins | sample Lox_Sample_42_FD_206716 | JGI IMG/M metagenome (GOLD analysis project Ga0335083, IMG submission 206716) | Soil microbial communities from Loxahatchee National Wildlife Refuge, Florida, United States - Lox_Sample_4.2 | ecosystem: Environmental > Terrestrial > Soil > Wetlands | place: USA... | reverse complement strand
GACTCGATTGGGCCGAAGCCCAATCCCCAGTCTCCCCGTGTCAGGCTATCGTAGAACTGTAAACCCGCGACTTCCTGGTAATAGTCCCGGCACGTCTCCGCCAGCCATTCGAACTGCGATGGCACATTCCAATCGAGCCCGGTCAGCGAACTCGGACCCGTCCATAGCTCGCGGTTGGCGCGCAACCACGCAAAGTCCGGCATGGGACTGTAGTAGTGCTTAGGGAAACAATGCACACCCGCCCGGTCCAGGAGCATAAAGACCCGAAACAATTGCTGTTTGAGCAGACGACGTGCAGCCACGCTTTAGCCTCCGGGAAACGAGTCCCCATACAGAAACCATCCCTCCCGCGCAGCAGGCCGCGCAACGATGGCCTGCCCTCGATTGCAGCTCCAAACAGAAGGACTGCTCATGGAGAAGATGGCGACGCCAGCCTGCGCTGACCTCGAAGTTTCATCTCGCGGAATCTCGCCAGCAGTGCGAGCGGCGCCAGACAATAGAGCCTGACAATGAACTCATCCCATTGGCGCAGCACACGGTAGGCCACACTGTCCCACACGCGTTCCCCAATACCGGGCTCGTTCTCAGAAGACTCCGCAGCCGCGGACCATGCCGGCCAGTCTCCGCCGCTCTGCCGGCGCCACAGCCGAATGTAGCGTCCGATTTTTTGCTTCAGGGCGCCAGGCAGAATTTCGTTCCGGTTGGCGCGTGAGATTTCACCGCCTCGTACTCGCGCATGATGCTCCGCCGTGTAGATAGCAGAGCGATCCGCGCCTTCCAATGACGCTACCTGCGGCGAGAACGGCAAGTTCAGGAATTCGCATACACCCATCATCACACCGGCCGGGTCGGAAACCAGCTTCTCGTATTGCACCTCGCAGACCGCCACGCCGTTCTTCACCAACCGATCACGCTCACGCTTGAGAACCCGGCAACCGAGCAACGCCCGCAAGACCATTCCCCTTCGCGTAAACCACGACTCCTCAGATTTGGCCGCGCGGATCACGCTTTCGCACACCCCAGCCGGATCGCGCCAGACAATAAGAAATTTGGCTTCCGGGAACATGCGCGACAGCTCTTGCATCCGGTCATAGTAGTTCGGCGATTTCTCGCCACACACGATCGCACTCCGAGCGGCGGCGTACTCCTCGTAGGCCCGCTGCGCTGCAGAATGCAGGCCATCGCCGGAACCGCATAGCCGCAACGGTTGCATGCCATGCCGGCTCAGGGCGTTATTCCAGAACTCCCAACGCTCGGTCCATTCCGAACTCTCTAAGGATTTCCAAAACAACGGCCGAAGCAGCAGCAGATCGCCTTCGTACAGCAACGCAATCTGCGGATGCTTGTTGAGCAGGGCATACATGAGCGACGTGCCCGAGCGCCACATGCCTACCACGAAGAGCTTTGCCGGCTTGCGACTGCGAATTGGCGAATTTGCCGTCATTAGAATCTCAGTTGTTAAGGGCGTTCCTGCGGCGGCGCAGCGTCTGCTGATAAATCTCAAACAACATCTCGTAATTCCGCCGTGCGGTGTATTTACTCTCGTATTCCGAACGCGCCGCCGTTCCCATCGCTCGCACTTCCGCGGGATGGTTCCACGCCCAGGTAACCTTGGCGGCCAGATCGTCGGCGTTGCCGGCTTCGAAGTGCAGCCCGGTGCGGCAGTCTTCAACAATTTCCTGCATGGCTCCCAGGCGCGAACAAATCACCGGGACACCGCAGGCAAAGGCTTCGGCGATCGTAAGCGGGAAGCCCTCGTACCACTCGCTGGGAAACACCAGCGCGCGCGCCTGTTTGATTACTTCGAGAGTCTGATTTCTGGGCAGGCGCCCAAGATAATGAACACATGATGACCGGCCCGCGCTCTCTACCTCACTCGCCAGCGGTCCGTTGCCCACCACAATGAGCTTGACCCCTGACAGGCGATGCCACGCCGCCAGCATCGTGGAGACGCCTTTCTGCGCGGCTAGTCTCCCGACGAAAACGCAGTACCCGCCGTCCCCATTGCCTACGCCGGGATCGGGCTCGACGAAATTCGGTTTGATCACGATCCGGTCCGCCGGCAGGCCGCCTTCTATAAACTTCTGGCGCGCAAACTGGGTGAGAGCGACGTAGCAGTCCACCTTTTCACTCCATGTCCCAAGGTTGCGGTGGATCGCAAGCATGCCCGCCAGCGCGGCGGTAGCCAGGCGCGAATCTCGATAGCATCCATGCTTCACCCCCTGCCACAGAGTTCCACGCAGGCACTCTTCACACAAATGGCCGTCGCGAAAGAATGTGGATGTGGGGCAAAACAAACGGTAGTTGTGCAAAGTATGTACCACAGGAATCCCCGCGCGCTGGCACGCATAGAGCACGGACGGCGATATCGTCGGTACCAGGTTATGAACGTGGACCAGGTCCGGTGCCTCGGATTCCAGGAGCGCCTGGAATCGCTTGTACCATTGGTTCGACCATGTCGCCTGAATCGCTGCCGCAACCTTCTGCTGCAGGCCGTCGGGCGACGTTACCTGCTCCGTGACCAGGCCGACCTCGACCCCATGCTGGCGGAGCAGTTCCGCTTCGGATTCGAAGACTTCGTCTTCGCCGCCGCGGTTGAGGTAGCGGTTATAGACGGAGAGAATTTTCACGCCACCACCTGCACGGGAACTTCCGCCGGGCGCGTGAAGAGCGCGTCCACCTGCAAGACGGTTCCGTCGAGCGGTGAATTAAGTTGATCGAGGTTTCCCGAATACTCGAAACCCGAACCCAGCAGCATGTTGTAAATGGAATCGAATTGCGCCTGCCCGTCATAAAGCGGAGCGACCGAGACTTCCACGATCACGAAGTCCACCTTATTAAGGATCTGGCTCGCGCCCCGCAACACTCTGTCCTCAAAGCCCTGCACATCGATCTTGAGCAGGGTCTTGGGCTGCAACTCCAGGGTGTCGGCAAACTCGTCGAGAGATTTGAGCGGCACTTCGATCGCCTCGTTCCTGGCGCTCCACGGAAAAGCCGCCTGGTGCAGGTTCGACATCCGCAGGATGGAGGAAGCCTTGGAGAAATTACTCCGCCAGAACGTCACCGAGCCGCTCTCATCCCCCACGGCAACCTGAAAAACTTCCAGGAAGCCGGTTTTACCCAGGGTTTTCCGGATCTTGTCGCAGCACTCCGGCAACGGCTCGAACGCGTAGATGCGCGCGTTGTGCAGAATGGAATGGGCCGCGGAGGAGAACTCTCCATTGTGCGCGCCCACGTCGATCACGGTTCTTACATCGGCGACTTTTAGCCACGGCTTGTTCAGCTTGAGAAACTCGCCGATGTGGACGCCATTGATCACCAGCGATGGCAGCGACATGAGTTGCTCCGGATCCTGCAAAGCCGTCGTCAGGTAGTTCCAGCCTTTGCCCATGAGATCGACGCCGCGCCGCACTTGAATCGCAACCCTGTTCTTGGTTACGGGCAGAGGCGCCGGAGCGGGCTTCATGGAGGGGACCACGTGCCGGTAAATATCGGTAAGCATCTCGTAGTTCTTTTCCGCTGTGTATTTCTCTTCGTATTCACGGCGCGCGGCGTGGCGCATTTCCTTCAATCTTTGCGGATGTTGCCACGCCCAGGCGACCTTTTCCGCAAGGTCATCCGGGTTCCCCGCGGTGAAGTGCAAGCCCGTCTCGCCATCCTTGACGATCTCCTCCATGGCTCCCACCCGCGAACAGATCACGGGCGTGGCGCAGGCGAAGGCTTCGGCGATGGTGAGCGGAAAATTCTCGTAACATGCGCTGGGCAGCACCAGGAAGCGCGCCTTGCGCACAGTGGCGAGGGTGTGTGGCCGCTGCAAGCGTCCACGAAAGGTAACGCTGGTGAGGTTCTTGGTGGCGGCATGGTTCTCGAGCCTTTCGCGCTCGTCGCCGTCTCCCACGATGACCAGTGGAATGCTGTTGCCCAGGCGCTCCCACGCTTCGAGCAGCGTGCTCACGCCTTTTTCCGGGGAGAGCCTGCCCACGAATACTGCATATTCGCCGGTCCCGAAATCCGGGCCGGGATCCGGATCAACAAAGTTTGGTTTCACGGTGATCTTCTCCGCCGGTAGTCCGCCAAGTACGAATTTGTCTCTGGCAAATTGTGACAGTGCGACGTAGTGATCCACTTTCGTGTTCCACGTGTCGCGGTGGCGATGCACCTGTAGCATCAGTGCAACGCTGGCTGTGGCCAGATGCGAGTTGCGATAGCACTTGTGCCGGATCGAACTCCACAGAGTGTGATCCACACACTCCTGGCAGCGGTGCCCATCGCGGAACAAAGTGGCGGCAGGACAAAGCAGACGATAGTTATGCAGCGTTTGAACGACAGGGATTCCGTGCTCCGCGCAGGCCAGATACACGGACGGGGAAACCATGACGAAGGTATTGTGGATGTGGACCAGTTCCGGCTTTTCCACCGCCAGCATCTCGGTAAATTCCTGCTGGGTGTCTGAGGCGGAGACAATTCTCGCCGCCAGGGCCAAGCGCTGGCCTAGCGTCACATCCTCCAGTTCGAGATTACTGCGCCGGTAAACGACTACTTCATGACCTGCCCGTTCCAGCAGGTGGCGCTCTTGATCAAAAACAACGTCTTCTCCCCCAGGTTGCTGGTATTCATTGTGGACAAGAATGATCTTCACAGATCTACATCTCCCGGACCGGCGTTTGACTACCACCAGGTCACAACAAGGCCCCGTTGCAGACGTAGTTCACGTTCTTGCGATGTCCTACGTAGTCCAGCACGTCCTCCAGTTCTCCCCACAGCCCCAACTGTTCAATCTCCCACGAGTGCCCGTACAGGTGCCAGGTGCCTCCGTGGAGCATTACCTGGTCGAACAGCCTCTTTCCCAGCACCGGCCAATTGGAAAGCGCGCTGCGATGCAGCCATCCGTTGGCCAGGCAATCGAGCCTGCGCGACCGCCCTACGTTCTTCGCGTAATTCATTACCGGATGCGGATACGCCTGCAGGCTCACCCTCATTTCATAAGGCTCGGACTGCATCCCGGTTGCCAGCATGCGCACGGTTCGAGCACCGCTATACCCGGCAGCTTTCAGAGTCTGCATGACTTCCTGGTTGTAACGTCCGCCGGGATAACAGAACATCCGCACTTCGCGGCCCAGCGTATCTTCGAGCGCGTGTTTACAGGGAACCACCTCTTCTCTCAGTTCATCCCCCGAGAGCTGCGAGAGATTCCTATGCGAGACGCTGTGCGCCCCGATCTCGAAGCCCTCCTCCGCCAGATGCCGCAGCGCCTGCGAATCCAGCGAACTCTTCGAATCTCGAAACGGGTTCAGGGGCACATAGAACGTGCCGCCGATGCCTCGCGAATGCAGCAATTCGGCAATCCTGAGATCAGCCTTGTCCCCATCATCCCAACTGGTGGTGACGAATCTCGTCGTCCCCGATGGAGGCAGCGCCTGGCCTCGGTGATCATGCGCCGAGCGATTTGGTCTTGTTACCAGTGAACTCATCTGAGGCGCAGTAACGATGTTGCGCGGACAATCACACGGCCGCCACGGCTCGCGGTGTTGCGGCGACTTCTTCTTTGGTGGGGATCTGCCAGCGGATGATGCCCAGGGCCAGGCCCACGAAGAAGTAGAACGGGATCGCGCTGGAAGGAAATTCCAGGGCCGGCTCCACGCTCATCGTGAGCATGAACACCAGATACATCACGAACAGCCAGAGCACCAGGTCTCCCGCCAATTTGCTGGCATAGCGCCGGTATCGAAAGGCATGCCAAAAACGCAGGCAGATAAAAAACTGAAAGAGCAACCAGCCCAGGGCGCCGATCACCCCGAGCCTGGCGAGAATGCTCAGGCTGGAGTTGTGCGGCTGCCGCACCGAAACGCCGGTCTTGGGGTCCACATAATTGATCAGCGGCCTGCCAAAGCCCACTCCGAATACGGGGCTGGTGAGGAATCGGTCGTAGGCCTGATTCAGCCAGTCCACGCGGCTTTCCACCGTGCTCCCGGGAGTGCCCGCCTCACCCGATACGCTGCGCAAGTGGGCCAGAAAGAAATCGAGATCAACCTTGCCGATGCGCCCGGAGATTTCAACGCCCATCACCGAAGTCAGCACGAAGATTCCCAGCAGTGAAACAGCCACCGCGCTGGTCAAGAGTAGAGTCTTCTTGGCCTCGCCAAGAACGGTAAAGACCACCAGCGCGATCATGAGGCCGAGATACATCGACCGGTCCTGGTGAAGCGCGAGTCCAAACAATTGCGCCAGGGCCATCGCGATCAGAATCCACGCCGGCCACCTGACAACGTACTTCGCCAGCACGATGCAGAACAGCGTTCCCGCCAGCAGGAAGATGTACGTGGTGTGGTAGTTCCCCACAATGGGCACGGGAATAAACACGCCCGACTTCGGAGACATGCTCTGCATCTGCGCAGACCAGGGAAACGCCAGGCCATAAAACATATTGATCACGAACAGCACCATCAGCCAGCGCAGCAGAAAAAGCAGATCCTTGCCTCGGCGCGCCCACAGCAGCCCCAGCAGCAGAAAGATTCCGTCAAGGACCATGGAGGAGTCGCGCAGCGCCCAGACTCCGTACTTGGGCAGCTCGAACATCAGGTGAATGAAGCTCAGGAACAGAAGGAAGATCAGGCAAAGGGACGCCGGCTCTTTCAGTTCCACGCGCAGTCCGGTTCCAAAGGTAAAGATTGCGACGATAAGAGCGAGATACATCAGGCCGTAACTGATGATCACCGGGACGCCCGCCACGTGGATCGTCAGGTTCTCGAAGCCGTAGTTCAACAGCATGTAACCGGTCAGGGCCGGCAACACGACCAGTTGCCAGAGTTGCAAATCGAGCGGGTTAAGAAACTTGAATCCGCGAACACAGACCGCTGTGGCGCCTCCAACTCCCACCAGAACCAGGGTTGGAACCGGATAAAGGGCGATGAGTCCGCCGAGGGCGAAGAATACGACGAACCAGAGGATGCTGTTCGCCGTCATATTCGGCCGGCGGACCTTGAAGATCCCAGCCCCCATGGACGTTTCGGGTACCAGGACCATCCGCTCGCGCCCCGGATTTTGATGAAACCTCATGAGGCCACCGAAACTTCAGCGGATTGCATCACCGGAACCGCTTTGCGCACCCTGCCCCGCACCATAAATTCGGCTGCGGCGAAAGCCACAACTTCTGCCGCTGTCCACGACCATGCCGCTCCCGCGATTCCCGCGTATTTCGTAGCCGGGATGCCGATCGCCAGCGTGACCACTCCCGCCACCGTAGCCGCAACCAGGACCGACGCCGGAGATTCCATTGCCCTCAACGTAGTTGCCGGCCCGAGGAATGCCGACCAGAAAATGGAGCCGATCGCAACCACCCACAAAAATTGTTCCATATCTGTATAACGTCCGGAGTAGAGCAAACGGAACGCCCGCTCGTGAAAAAAAAGTACCAGGAGCCAATAAACCACTGCGCCAGAAGTAAATAGCAGCGCAATTCTCCGGCTCAGGACTCCGGCTTTGGTCGCTCCATGCCAGCTATGGCGGCGCGCCGCATAGGGCAATGCCAGGGATGACAGGGCAGCACAAACCTGAAACAGCGGAAGGGTGAAATTCATCAGGGCTTTGAACGCGCCGGCCTGCGCCTCACCGCAAAAGCTGCTTACCAGGGGATAGAAGATATTGCTCGGAATCCAGATCATGGCCGCGCCTGCCAGTGCCCATCCGCCATAACCCCAGTGTTGGCGCCAGGTGTCACCCAGGCGTAGCCTGCCGCCGCCGGCGGGCAGATAGGCCTTCAGGTAGAGCAGCAAAGCAATGCTGGCCACGAGTCCGCCGACTCCCATCACCAGCAACCCCGAGAGAGGGGAGATCAATCCGTATTTGTGCGCCAGGCTAAGGCTCGTCAGCGTAACCAGCGAGTACAGGACCGCCCCAGCCGCCGAAATCGCCGGAGAGTTGCGGATGTAGAAAACCCGCCGCGCCAGCCAGAACAAGAGCACGACGGGCATCGCCATCGCCGCTCCTGTCAATGCTGCCGCCAGCGGACTGGTACGGTTCTGTAGGAAAGCCACGACCGCCCAGGCCATCATCGGCAAACTCATGCCTACCGCGACCATCCAGTGCAAGGAAAGTAGCGACCGCACATAACCGCGGACGCAGTTGGCATACTTCGACGGCCCAAACACCAGCATGGGCTCGAGCAGCAGCGACTGGTACAGCACTACCGCCAGCAGGTAAACCGCGAAACCCACTGCGTAGGCGCCGTATTCGCCGGCCGGCATCCAGCGGGCGAGAAAAATGCCCACAAGAAAGTTCGATCCCGATACGAAGCCCTGGTCGAGAATGGCGAATCCGCCCTTGCCGATCCACGTCACCACCTGCCGTTGCGACGGCCCACGGGGAACGCCTTCCGGAGCACCCGGATCGGACGCAGCTTCGACCGTTACACATCCATCTGACTTCACGTCGTCGAATGGCAGATTTTTCATTTGGGACTCAGGAACGTTCGATGCTTTGCTGCCAGGACTATGCCGCTCCCGAACCCCGTACGACTGCCGGAATGGTGCGAGCGAGAATCTTGAGGTCAAGCCACAGCGACCACTGATCCACATATTGCAGATCCAGTTCCATCCACTGGTCAAATCCGATAGTGCTGCGCCCCGCTACCTGCCATAAGCATGTAATGCCGGGCCTTACGCTGAAGCGGCGCCGCTGCCAGTCTTCGCTGAAGCCCTCATAATCGCGGACCGGCAAAGGCCGCGGTCCCACAAGGCTCATGTCGCCTTTGATCACATTGAAGAGCTGGGGCAGTTCGTCGATGCTGGTGCGCCGCAGAATCCGCCCGATCGGGGTCATGCGGGGATCATTCTTGATTTTGAAAACCGGCCCCGAAACTTCGTTCAGCATTTCCAGTTGCGGCATGAGCTTTTCGGCGTTCTCCACCATGGTGCGGAACTTATAAATCTTGAAGCGTCTCTTGTTCAGCCCGATGCGGTCCTGCTTGAACATCACCTTGCCGGGCGATGTCGCCTTAATCGCCAGCGCCGCCGCTGCCATCAAGGGCGAAAGCAGAACCACTGCCATGACGGAGAGGACGAAGTCCAGAATGCGCTTGTAAACTGCCGGCCAGCCATCGAGCGAGCTGGCATAGGTGGTAATAAGCGACGATTCGTCGTCAAAACTGTGGGCGTGCGCCCGGGCCAGGCTGAGGTTGAAGATGGCTGGGTCGAACCGCATGATGATGCCGTGCAATTCGCACAGCGCCGCCACTTGCGAGACGTGCTCGTAGAAAGTGCGCAGCGGCAGGTAGATGGCGACTTCATCCACCACGTTGCGACGCAGATACTCCGCCAACCCTTCAATCCCGCAGCACAGATCGTACTTCCCGGCGCTTTCATCCCGGTCGCACTGCCAGGCTTCATCCACGAACCCGAGGACGCGGTATCCCCACGCCGGCATATTCTCGATTTTCTGGGCAAACTGCAAAGCGCGCGCATTCGTTCCCAGTATCAGGATGTAGCGCAGATTCCTTCCCCGCCGCCGCACGCTTTCCAGCAGGTAGCGCATGGCAAGCCGGCAAATCACAAATAGCGACGAACTCAGCAGCCAGAACGAAACCAGGAAATACGGAGTGATCATGCGGATGTGAAACACCAGGGCCATCAGCATGATCGCCAGCGTGGCCAGAGTTGTGGCTTTGACGCAGTCGGTGATCTCCGACAGACGGACGCTTTGCCGCTTCGATTCGTACAGCCCGCAAAACACGAATATGAGGTGGCAGCCGAACAAGAGCAGGGTGAAAATCAAGAAATTCGACAGCTTGATCCTCATCGACAGAAACTCGGAGAGAGACATCTCGCCGCTGCCCGAGACCGTCGTCACCGTGGCGAGAGCGAACGCCGCGATCGTGAGGCCGAGATCGAAGAGTTTCAGTCCCGTAACTAAGAATCGACGTTTGACTTCATTCACTGGCAACTCCTGGAAGGTGAACAACTCGCACCGGCAGTCTGGCGCCGGTGAAAGAAAAACAAACAGTGAGAAGAGACCGAAGGGAAACTGTGCCGCGATCGCCGGGTGAGCGGGACTATGCCGGTTCGACGCGGTATCCTTCGACGCGAATGGCTAACGATCTTTGAATCAACTCTATCGATACCAGCAGGCTGCGATCGCCGTTTTGCGCAAGAAGGATTCCGGTGACTCCGTCCAGGCTTCCGCCGCGGATCCGGACGGTTTGGCCGATATTCATGAAGGGCGAGTGGTTGAATGGAACACGCTGCTGCAGGATGGCCTGCACCGCGGCGATCTGTTCCTCAGGAATGGGCGTGCCCATGCCCTGGCTGCCTACAAATCCCAGAACCCCCATGGTTCGAAGAACTGGAACTCGCGAGCCGTGTTCGGGAGCGATCTTGGTGAAAATGTAATTCGCAAAGAGCGGCAGCTCCACCGTTTGCTTTCGATCGCTCCATTGGCGTACTGTGGCGTGCAGAGGAAGGAAGGTTGTAATCCCTTTGGCGTCCAGATCCAATGCCACTTTCTTTTCGTGGCGCGGCTTGGTCTTCACCGCGTACCAGCGTTCATCGCCGCAGCACAGGGAAGGCATCGTTGGCTGGGTTTCAAGTTGCTGCAAGGCTCCGCCTTCCTGAGTCACGCTCAGTGGATTGTGGAAATTCTGTCAGCCCCGGCGAGCTTGCCGTTACAGCCGGTTGTACAAAACCGAAGGAATCGGAAATCTCCGATTGTTCAAAACCGCGCCCAGCAACTTCACGTTGGCCAGGTCCAAACCTTCCTTCACCTTGCGCGCCACCTCACGGCGGGTTGAGTGCGCTTCGATCACCAGCACCAGGCCGTCGCTAAGCTGACCCAACGTGGTCACCGCGGGATTGTGCGTTACCGCGGGAGCGCTGATCAGAACGTGCTGAAATTCCGAGCGAAACTCCAGGAGCCGCGCCCGCGATTTTTCCGAGTGCAGAACCTGGTCCAGGTCTCGATCGTGCGGCCCTCCCGGGAACAGCCACAAATTTTTGGGCTCGAGCTGCAGCGCGTATTGACGAATCGGCAGGTCCTGCTGCAGCACCTCACGCAGTCCCTTGCGCTCCTGCGCCCAGACCGACGATGAGTACGAGGAGCCCTCAAAGTTGGCGTTGAGCACGCAGATTTCGCCGGGCACAGCCTCGGCGAGAAGGCATGCGATCGCGGCACATATTCGACCCGCCCCCCCGCCTCCTTCAATGGTGGTGAATGTCACCATGCAGGGGCGCTTTGCCGGGTCCTGCAAAAATACCCTTGACACTAATTTGGCTGCCTCCTCGCGTTCCCCTGCCCCGTGCCCCAGGTCGAGGTGAAGGAGGCGTTTTTCGTCGCTTTCGGCTTCCTTGATGCGTAGCTTTGTCTGCATTAGATCTACTTCGTCGCTCATGGTAAGTGGCGTTTCGGCTGCAATACTGGTGTATGCCGGTTTCAGCCTCGTGATTGAGTTTCTGCCGAGGTCCCTGGGCTTTAACACCTTGCAGCCGTCCTCTCTGTCCGGCGAACCGGAACAACTCCGTTTGCTTTGCGGGCCCTTTGCCCTATCCGCCTCTGGCGCCTGCCGTGAAACTGCCACGGTGTTATTTGTCAGGCCACCGGCCGGCTGCGCTCCGGCAGGGCCGCCAACACCGGGATTTCCAGCACGTCATAAACTTCGTCCACCGTCCGCAGGGACGGATCCATGTAATCTGCCGCAAAGGTGATGCCGGTGCTCAGGCAAATGGCCATAAACAACCCCAGGCTCACCAGCAGCACCGCCGAGTGCGCCGGCAGCACCGGCACGTCCGGTTCCTGGGCCAGAGCCACGTTCATGATGCGTTTGCTGTCGAGCGCGTCGGAGATGCGGGCTTCTTCCCTTTTATTCTGGTAGAGCAGATAGTTGGCTTCCAGCTCCTTCACCGTTCTCTCCAGATCACCCTGCTGAATTTCCCGCGTGCCCAGGGTTTGAGCTTTCTGCTGATAGAGGCCCACGTTGGCGGTGATTCCCACCTCCTGCGCCTTCAGGCTGGCGAGGTCCGTGCGCGATCTGGCCAGTTCCTCTGCCAGCCATCCGTACGTCGGGTTCAGATCCGTCGTGTTCTGGCGGATGGGAGACCGGTTGACCTCGGCGATTTTGGCCTTGGTCTCGGCGATCTGGCTTTCCAGGTCCTTGAGCGGGCGATAGTTCGGCGCATAGTGCGCCGCCATATCGTTGTGCTTCAGTTCGAGCGTGGTAAGGGTACCCTCAAGTGTCTGAAGAACTTGCCCGTTGTCGGCCAGAGTCTGGGCGGTGCTGATCCGGCTGGGCGTGGATTTGACCTGCGCTTCGAGTTCCCGGATGCGGTCCTGCGTGGCCTTGATTTGAGCTTGCGTCTGGTAAAGTGACGCCTCGAATTCACTGAGCTTCTGCAGCGCCAGGTCTCCCTGCACCTGGGCGGAAACCACGTTCTCGTTCTTGCCGAACTGAGCGAGCTTCGTCTCGGCGTCTTCCAGATTCTTGCGGTACTGGTCGCTCTCCTTCTGGAAGAACTCGAGCGCGCCGCCGGGACGATGAACGGCGAGATGTTTCTCGAGGTAGGCGTCAGACAGGCTGGCCAGCACGTGATAAGCCAGCTGCGGATCATAAGAGTCGTAGCTCACATCGATAAGATCAGTGCGGCTTATCTGCTTTACCTCCAGCTTGTCGCCCAGCCGCTTTATTGCTTTGGCGATTCTGGTGGGCTCGTCCTCATGAACCACGTAACTCATCAGCGAGCGGCGGTTTTGCAGCCCATTGGCGAGCACCACCTTCTCCAGCACATCCCGCTCCTGCAGCAGGTCGATCTCGGAGTTGATCTCTTCGTCGGTTACCGCGGGAATCGCGATCGGGCTGGGCGTGGTGGCGTCCACGCTGACCACCGGATCCAAACGCTCGTGCTGCACCAGAATTTTCATTTCCGATTGGTACTGTCGGGGAAGCAAAAGCACCGCCAGCACTACGCCCAGAAAGATGCCGAAAAAAGAAAGCGTGAACATACGCTTATGCCGAAACACCGGCAGAAGCGCATCGCGCAGGCTGAATGCCCGTCGCGCCGGGAGAGAAGGTGTTCGTAATGTCAGTTGCTCCATTGCCAGCCACCCTTGAGTCCGGCCCGTTAGAACCGGTTTGCGTACATGCCGATATTGGGAAGGGGAATAAACGGTTTGATTTTCGAAATCCTGTTCTTGGGGACGTAAAGCATGTCGCCCGGCCGCAGAACAGGGTCTTCGTCCAGATCCTTTTTGTTCATCATTTTCTTGACGTTGATGACTCTCGCTTCCGCCCACTCGTCGGATACCCGACGGAACAGAAGCACCTGGGAGTGCTTGGCCGTATCCTTGAAGCCGCCGGCCATGGCGACCGCCTGAGTGACGGTGAGTTCATTCTGCCAATCGAAGCGGCCGGGCTTATCGACCTCGCCGCCGACAGTAATGGACGGCGTCTCAAACTTGATGGGGTTCACAAAGATAATGGGATCTTTGAGTGTGGCCGAGTATGCCTGGCGAATGCCGTCGGTGACTTCAGGGAGTGTTTTTCCCATGGCCATGACGTCGCCGGCGCCGCGCAGGGTAATGAAACCGTCAGGCTGAACGGTGACGCTCTGATTGAATTCCGGCGTCAGGGTGAAGCTCACATCCAACTGGTCCCCGGGTTGGATGGAATAGCGCCACCCGCGAGTCTGGAATTCCGGGGTCGCGCTGGATTCTGGCGGGGGAGTTTTGACGGCCGCTGAAGATGGTTCGGACGAAGATGGTTCGGCCCCATGGCTCTGCGCGAAGCCGACCGCGGAGGAGACCAGAACGGCGAGTACTACCAGCGATAGGGCGGCTGATTTCATGAACCTAAAATTCTCCTCAGGCTTTCCGAATTGGGCCTTGTGCGGCCTTTGGGATTCGGTGACAAGCGGAGGGGTTGCATCGAAAACTGGCCCTGAGCGGAATGATTTTTCTGAGGAAAAACGGTAGGCTTAAGCCCCAGCATAACTGCAGTTTGGGCTGAAAGATTTACTTTTGGGGTCGCGGGCAGTGAAAATCGGCCCCAATGAAATAGAGAAAAATATCTTTAGTCTCTTCGACTTACGTGGAAGGTGCGCTCTTCTCCGAGGATTGGGTCGTGGGCTGCCGGTCCCCCTGACAGGATGCGAATAGATGGCGAAGCCTCAGAGGAATGGCGCTTTCATTTCGCACCGTCGAGCTTGCGCAGATAATTTCCCCACGTCGGATCGTAGCCTTCAATGCGATTTTCCAGGCGCGCACCCTCGTTCCACCAATGTGCCTTGCCGCGCCCCAGGCTGGCGCCTTTACGGGTGTGCAGGTCAAGCATGAAATCCTGCACCTCAACTTTGCGCTCGCCGCGGGCGACGACTTCGCGCGTCCAGCCGGCCAGTTCCATGGACATGTTGTCTTTTTTTGCGGTGGCCAGCAGGCGAACGGCGTGGGCGCAGTAAATCCAGCGGTCGCCGCGGTCGGCCATGCGCTGGCGCTGCTGATTCAGAGCTTCGATGACGGCGGGAGCGGTGATCAGGCCGAAGCCTACATCTTCGGTGGCGATGATCTCGAGGCGGCGCCACAATACTTCTTCCGCCTCAGGCCCGGAGGAAAAGAGTTCGTACGCCGCCAGCGCGGCCTCCTCCACCCAGCCGCGGCGGATCGATTTTTGCAGGACAGAGCGCAGTTCATCAATGCCATAACCGTTGGCGCTCGTGGTCCGGCTCCAGACGTCCTGACTTTGGTAGTTGGGTTCGCCTTCGTGCGGTGCTGACATGGGTGCTCCTTTAATTTGTGCAAGTCTGGCGCGAATTAGTGCAGGTGTGGCGCCGGTTGTCATCCCGAGCGAAGCGAGGGATCTGGGTATTGTTCCCGCCACGCCTCTGGCGGCGATGCAGAACCGAGACCCCTCGCTTCGCTCGGGATGACAATCTTTAGCTTAGTCGACAATGCCGACAGAACAGCCGGTCAGGTATATCGCCGCGCAATGGCCCCTTCCGCCGCGGATGCCGCAAGGTACAGCATCAGCGCGATAAAAATCGTTACCACCGAAGCCGCCAGCGCCTGGTCCATGGCAAGGTCGGCGGTTGAGGTTGCAATCAGAAAGCCGAGGCCGCCGGTCTGCATAAGGAACTCAGCGATGAGCGCGGCCAATACGCTCTGCACGGAAAGGACTCGCAGCGCTACCGCCAGATGCGGTACCGCAGCCGGAAGCGCCAGGCGGGTGAGCCGGCTCCAGCGGCCTGCGCCCTGCACAAGAAAATATTCGCCGGCCATGGGCGGCAGATTCTTCAGCCCTGCGCTGGCAAAGACAAACCCCGGCAGGAAGCACAAGATGATCACGGTGATGAAGACGGTGCGGTCGTCATAACCGAAGATACGGGTGAGAACCGGGATGAGGCAGACCACCGGCACCGAGGTCAGCAGCAGGGCCACGGGAATGCTCACTCCCGCGAAAATTCGTGAGAGCCATGCGGCGATCGCAAGCAGCAGGCCACAAGACAATCCGGCGACCATGCCGAAGAGGGCGACCTCGGTGGTGTGCAGCGCGGGCTGAACGTATTGAGATGGATTGTGAATGAGTTCGCGCGCCACTGCCAGCGGGGTGACAATGACAATTCCATTCAGCCCGCTGTACCGCACCCAAAGACTCCAGGCGGCCAGCAGGAGAATTACGCCCCACGATTGAGCAAGCACGCGCTTCATCGGGCAAACCTTCGTGACACCGCTTTTTCCAGCACGGCAGCGCCAAGAAATGCAGCCAGGGACATAGCGGCAGCCATAGTGACAGCCGCCCACATGAGACGGATCTGGAAGTTCTGCATGGCATTCAGGATTACCAGGCCCAATCCTCGCGGCGCACCGAACCACTCGCCGAGAATTGCTCCGATGAAAGCAGCCGAGATGGCGGCCTTCAGCCCGCTGGCGAGATGCGGCAGAGCGGACGGCAACTCCAGATGCCAAAGGCGGCTCCTGCGGCCGGCGCCGAATGCGGTCATCACCTGGCGCAGCGCCGGCGATGCAGACGCCAGCCCCGAAGAAGCGGCCACATAAAAAAGGAAGAACACTTGAATGCCGGCGAGTAGCGTGGGCGTCTGGCTGCGGCTGAAGACCACGATCAATATCGGCCCAATGGCGATGGGTGGTATGGCGTTCACCAGAAACGCCAGACGGTCCAGGCCGGGTGCAAGCCGCGGAAGCAGGCGCATCACAACGGCCAGCAGGACTGCGAGCAGACCGCCGAGGAGGAGTCCCTTGGCCGCCGATGCGAGCGTGTAAAGAGCAGACCGCTCCAGGAGCGGCAGATTGTCGGGGGCGAACAACGTCGCTGCCACGTCGCTCACGGCCGGCAGCATCGGCCCGGCGACGCCAGCCTTGCCCGCCCATTGCCAGAACGCGAAAAACAACACCAGCCCGAGAATCGCGTAGATTGTAGTGGCTGTGCGTTGGGTTGGCGTTGTCTGCATTGGGATCTTAAAGAGGGTTATCGAATCCGGGAGCTTCTATCGAATCCAATCACTTGGATCTCACTCGCCTCGTCGAATACTAGCCTTCATCGAATGCCGCGCTGCCATCTTAGCGATAGGCCCAAAGCATAACGCGGCTTCGGAAGGACAAGGACGAATGGGCGGAGGTCACACACGCTGCGCCGAGCTGAGAGGGGCCGCGGATTGGGTATAATCCTACACCACGGAACTGCCGGGATGCTTCCACGACGAACATCCGAAGCC
>Ga0335083_10005049_pt1 | contig 16704 bp, 14 predicted proteins | sample Lox_Sample_42_FD_206716 | JGI IMG/M metagenome (GOLD analysis project Ga0335083, IMG submission 206716) | Soil microbial communities from Loxahatchee National Wildlife Refuge, Florida, United States - Lox_Sample_4.2 | ecosystem: Environmental > Terrestrial > Soil > Wetlands | place: USA... | reverse complement strand
AAAAGCGCAGGCAAGTGCCCCTTCAACCACATCGCCGGCGTCGGCCGGACAAACCGCGACTGGTGGCCGAACCAGCTGCGCCTGGAGCTGCTGCACCAGCATTCCGCGAAATCCGACCCGATGGGCAAGGGCTTCGACTACGCGAAAGAATTCAAGAGCCTCGACTACAAGGCGCTGAAGAAAGACCTGGTCAAGCTGATGACCGACTCGCAGGACTGGTGGCCGGCGGACTTCGGCCATTACGGGCCGCAATTCATCCGCATGTCCTGGCACGCTGCCGGGACCTACCGCATCACCGACGGCCGCGGCGGCGGCGGCCGGGGCCAGCAGCGCTTCGCCCCGCTCGACAGCTGGCCCGACAACGTCAACATCGACAAATCGCGCCGCCTGCTGTGGCCGATCAAGCAGAAGTACGGCAAGAAGATCTCCTGGGCGGATCTCCTGATCCTCGCGGGCAACGTCGCGCTTGAGTCGATGGGATTCAGGACCTTCGGCTTCGGCGGCGGCCGCGCGGACGTATGGGAGCCGGACGAGGACGTGAACTGGGGCGAGGAGATCGCATGGCTGGGCGTCGACAAGCGCTTCAGCGGCGATCGCGAGCTGGCACAGCCGTTCGGCGCCACCCACATGGGCCTGATCTACGTCAACCCCGAAGGCCCGAATGCCAGCGGCGACTACATGGCCGCCGCGAAGGACATCCGCGCCACCTTCGGCCGCATGGCGATGAACGACGAGGAGACCGTCGCCCTCATTGCCGGCGGCCACAGCTTCGGCAAGGCCCACGGCGCCGCGCCCGAATCGCACAAGGGTCCGGAGCCGGAAGGCGCGCCGCTCGAGGCGCAAGGCCTGGGCTGGAACAGCAACTACGGCACCGGGCACGGCAAGGACACCATTTCCAGCGGCATTGAGGTGACCTGGACCAAGACCCCGGCGTTGTGGAGCAACAATTTCTTCGAGAACCTGTTCAAGTACGAATGGGAGCTGACCAAGTCGCCGGCCGGCGCCAAGCAATGGGTGGCCAGGAACGCGCCGGAGATCATTCCCGACGCGCACGACCCATCGAAGAAGCACAAGCCGACCATGCTGACGACCGACCTGACGCTGCGCTTCGATCCGGAATTCGGCAAGATCTCGCGCAGGTTCCTCGATGACCCGCAGGCCTTCGCGGATGCCTTCGCGCGCGCCTGGTTCAAGCTGACGCACCGCGACATGGGCCCGCGCGCGCGCTATCTGGGTCCGGAGGTGCCGAAGGAAGAGTTGATCTGGCAAGACCCAATTCCCGCGGTCAACCACAAGCTGATCGGCGAGAACGAGATCGCGGGCCTCAAGAAGAAGATCCTCGCCGCCAAGCTGTCGGTGGCGCAGGTCGTGTCGACGGCCTGGGCATCGGCCTCCACCTTCCGCGGTTCCGATAAGCGCGGGGGCGCCAACGGCGCGCGCATCCGGCTCGCGCCGCAGAAGGACTGGCCCGTGAACCAGCCGGTGCAACTGGCGAAAGTGCTGAAGACGCTCGAGGGCATCCAGGCCGACTTCAACAAGAAGGCCGCAGTTGGCAAGGGCGGCGGCAAGAAGGTGTCGTTGGCCGACCTGATCGTGCTCGCGGGCTGCGTGGGCGTCGAGGAGGCCGCGAAGAAGGCCGGCGTCGCCGTGAAGGTGCCGTTCAAGCCCGGGCGCATGGATGCCTCGCCGGCGCAGACGGACGTCGAATCGTTCGCGGTGCTCGAGCCGATCGCCGACGGATTCCGCAACTACCTGAAAGGCAAGTTCGCGGTGGCCGCAGAGCAGCTGCTGGTCGACAGGGCGCAGCTCCTGACGCTCACAGCGCCCGAGATGGCGGTTCTCGTAGGAGGGTTGCGCGTGCTCGGCGCCAACGCCGGCGGCGCGAACCATGGCGTCTTTACCAAGAGGCCGGAAGCGCTGACCAACGACTTCTTCGTCAACCTGCTCGACATGGGCACGGAGTGGAAGCCGACTTCGGCCGCCGCGGAGGTGTTTGAAGGGCGCGACCGCAAGACGGGCAAGGTCAAGTGGACCGGTACGCGCGTCGATCTCGTCTTCGGCTCGAACTCGCAGCTGCGGGCCCTCGCCGAAGTCTACGCCGGCGAGGACGCCAAGGAAAAGTTCGCACAGGACTTCGTGGCGGCGTGGACCAAGGTGATGAACCTTGATCGCTTCGACCTGAAATGATCAGGCGACCGGCGTCTTGACCGGCTTGCCTGCGAAGTGCAAGTGAAGGTTCTCGACCTGCAGATCGCCCATCGCCTTGCGCGTTTCCACCGTCGCGCTAGCCACGTGCGGGAACAGCACCGCGTTGTCGAGCGCGAAGAACTCCGCGGGCACGTTGGGCTCATGCTCGAACACGTCGAGTCCCGCGCCGGCGATTTTCTTCTCCTGCAGGTAGCGCAGCAGCACCAGTTCATCGACCACCGAGCCGCGCGCCACGTTGACCACGTAGCCCTGCGGACCCAGCGCATCCAGGACCTTGGCGTTGACCAGCTTGGCCGTCTCCGCGCCGCCCGGCGTCACGATCATCAGCACGTCTGAATTCTTCGCCAGCGTGACCAGGTCGGCGTCGTAGGCGTAGGGCACGTCCTTCTTGTTGCGGTTGTGGTATCGGATATTCATGCCGAACGCGGCGGCGCGCCTGGCGATCGCCTCGCCGATGCGCCCCAGGCCGAGCACGCCCAGGGTCTTGCCGCCGACGGAGGTCGTGAGTGGGTACGGTCCCTTGGCTGGCCAGAAACCCGAGCGCAGGTAGCTTTCAGATTGCGGGAACTTGCGCAGTGTGTTCAGCACCAGCGCCATCGCGCAATCGGCGACGCAGTCGTTCAGCACGTCGGGCGTGTTGGTGACGATGATCTTGCGCTTCTTCGCCGCGTCGAGGTCGATCTGGTCCACGCCGACGCCGAAGTTGGCGACTATTTCCAGCTTCGGCAGCGCGTCCATCAGCTTGCCGTCGACCTTCGAATGGCCGAAATGCGCCAGGCCGCGCACCTTGGCCGCCGCCTTCAACGCGGCGTCGCGATCGGGGGCTTCCCAGAGCTTGGTGGCGGAAAATTCCGCTTGCAGTCGTTCCAGCGTGCCCTTGTGGCCTTGCGCCGTGATGACGATGTCGTGCTTCATGGTCCGTCCGTTCAGTTGAATTTTGCCCGTAGCGCTTCGGCATTGCGCGCCAACAGTCCGACATCCGCGCCGACGGCGCAGAACGTGCAGCCGGCTGCAAGCATGCGCCTGGCGTCCGCCTCGACCGGCGAGAGGTAGCCCGGCGCCTTGCCCGCCTTGCGGATGCGCCGCATGGCCTCTTCGATCAGCGGCAGGATCGCCGGATTGGATGTCTCGCCCGGGAAGCCCATCGAGGCGTGCAGGTCGGCCGGACCGATGAACACGCCGTCCACGCCGTCGACCGCGCAAATGGCTTCCAGCTGGTCGAGCGCGGGCTTGGTCTCCACCTGCACCAGCACGCAGATTTCCTCGTGCGCGCGCTTGGCGTAATCCTTGACGCGGCCGAAGCGGGTCGCGCGCGTGGTGCCGGCGACGCCGCGCACGCCCTTGGGGGGATAACGCGTCGCCGCCACCGCGGCTTTCGCCTCCTCGGCGCTGCAGACGTACGGGATCAGCAGCGATTGCGCGCCGATGTCGAGCACGCGCTTGATGTTCACCATGTCGTTCCAGGGCACGCGCACCACCGCTGAGGTCGGATAGGGCGCGCAGGCCTGCAGCTGCGGGAGCAGCGATTCCAGATCGTTGGGGGAATGCTCGCAGTCGAGCAGCAGCCAGTCGTAGCCCGCGCCCGCGAGGATCTCGACGCTGTAGTGGGACGACAGGCTCGACCACAGGCCGATCTGCGGCTTGTTCGCCTTGAGCGAGCGCTTGAACGCGTTTTGCGGGAGTTCCACGGCGTTTTCCTCAGTCTGCCTTGATGCCGGCTTCCTTGACGACCTTCGCCCAGCGCGCTTTTTCATTGATGATGAACGTGCCGAGCACCTCGGGTGATCCGGCGCGCACCTCGGTGCCCTGCTTGGCGAGCATTTCCTTCATCTCCGGGGTATTCAGGATGCGCGCGACCTCGGCATTGAGCTTGGTCACGACATCGCGCGGCGTGCCGGCGGGCGCGAGCAGCCCCTGGTAGGAGCCGGTCTCGAAGCCGGGCAGGCCGGACTCGGCCACGGTTGGCAGCTCCGGCGCGGAGGGCACGCGCTGCGCGCTGGAGACCGCGAGGCCGCGCAGGCGGCCGCTCTTGACCGCGGGATAGGTGGCCAGCATGCCGTTGAACAGCACGTTGGAATTGCCCGCGATCACGTCGGTGACCGCCGCCGAGCCGCCCTTGTAGGGGATGTAGGCCCATTGCACGCCGGTACGCGCCGCGAACTCGACGCCGGCGAGGTGCGGAGCGCCCCCGGTGCCCGAGTTGGCGAAATTCAGCTTGCCCGGGTTCGCCTTTGCGTAGGCGATCAGTTCCTTCACGTTGTGGACCGGCACCGAAGGATGCACCGCGAGCACGTGCGGAGAGTAGGAGACCATGATGATCGGCGAGAAATCCTTCACCGGATCGAAGGGCATGTCCGGGTAGACGCTCGGGTTGATCGACAGCGCGCCGACGTCGGAGAGCAGCATCGAATAGCCATCCGGCGCGGACTTGGCGACGTTGTCGGCCCCGACGTTGCCGTTGGCACCGGTGCGGTTCTCGACGATCACCGGCTGTCCCCAGGCCGTGGTCAGGTGCGGGCCGAGCGCGCGCGCGAGGATGTCGGAGGTGCCGCCCGCGGCGAAGGGCACCACGATGCGGATCGGCTTGCTCGGGTAGGTCTGGGCCTGCGCCGCCTGGACGGCGAACAGGAATGATGCCGCGGCGGCGGCGATGGCGGCGATGCGTTTCATGTTTTTCTCCTCCTAGGCCTGTGGCCGGCCGAGCGCGGCATTGTAAACTTGCTTTCATGCCGATCTACAAAAAAGAACATCTGGCGAAGGCCATCGAGACCGTCGTGCTCGCGGGCGGCAGCGACGCCCGCGAGGCGAAGATCGTCGCGGAGAACCTCGTCACCGCAAACCTCACCGGGCACGACTCGCACGGCGTCGGCATGATCCCGCGCTACATCGAGTCGCTGCTGGAGGGCGGGCTCAGGGTCAACCAGCATCCGAAGATCATGTTCGACGGCGGCGCGATGATTTCGCTCGATGGCCAGCAGGGCTACGGCCAGGTGATCGGCCTGGAGGCCATGGACATCGGCATCGCGCGGGCCAGGCAGCACGGGTTGTGCGTGATGGGCCTGGGCCGCTCGCACCATCTTTGCCGCATTGGCCAGTGGGCCGAACAGGCCGTGGCCGCGGGCCTGGTGTCGCTGCATTTCACCAACGTCATCTCGCGCTCGATCGTCGCGCCCTTCGGCGGCGCGGACGCGCGCTTCGGCACCAACCCGATGACCGTCGGCATCCCGATCCCCGGCGAACCGCCCTTCATCCTCGACATGGCCACCAGCGCCGTCGCGCAGGGCAAGATCCGCGTGGCGCACAACAAACGCGAGAAGGTCTCGCCCGACTGGCTGATCGACGACAAGGGCAACCCGACCGCCGACCCGAAGTTCGGCGTCATCGAACCCTTCGGCGCGCTGCGCACTTTCGGCCTGCACAAGGGCTACGGCCTGGCGGTGGTCTGCGAGCTGCTCGGCGGCGCGCTCACCGGCGGCGGCACCTGGCATTCGGACGACCGCTCGAAGAAGCGCGTCTGGAACGGCATGCTCACCATCCTCATCGACCCCGGGCGCATGGGGACCGCGGAGGTGTTCGGGGCCGAAACCACGGCGTTCCTCGAGTCGCTGCGCAAATCGCCGACCGCGCCCGGCGTCGACAAGCTGCGCATCGCTGGCGAGCCGGAGCGGGAAACGCGCGCCAAGCGCGAGCGCGACGGCATCTCGGTGGACCAGAACACCTGGGAAGAAATCCTCGCCGCGGGAGCGAAACTCAAGCTCGCGCGCGAGACGCTCGACAAGCTTGCCGCGGGGGCCTGAGGGGCCGGCATGCTCGGCCTCACGACGCTCGGCGCCATCCATACCGCGATCAGCCTGGTTGCCCTGGTTTCCGGTGTCTGGGCCTTCGCCCGGGACAAGGAGATCGTGCCGGCGAACCGCCTCGGCCAGCTGTATCTCGCGGCAACCGTGCTCACCGCCGCCACGGCGCTCGGGATCTACCAGCACGGCGGCTTCCGTATCGGCCACCTGTTCGCGGTCCTGACCCTGATGATCGTCGCGATCGGCGCGCTTGCGTCGGCGACGACAGTTTTCCGCCGCGCATCGCGCTATGTCCAGGCAGTATGCTTTTCGTCGACGATGCTGCTGCACATGATCACCGGGACCGCAGAAACCGTCACTCGCCTGCCGCCGGGCGCGCCGCTCATTACGGCGGGAAACGCCTTCTTGTTCCCGTACATTCTCTGGACGCTGGTTCTACTGTTCCTGGTCGCGCTAGGATTCCAACTGCGCTGGTTGCATATGTCGCCGAGGCGGCGGTAGTCCAGCAAGGAGGGCCGCGCCATGGCCAGTAACTGGTTCGTAGAAACGCTGCGCCATCATCCCGAGATGGCGCTATTCCTCACGCTGGCGCTGGGCTACCTGATCGGCAGGCTGCGCGTCGGCGGCGTGACGCTGGGCGCGGTGGTCGGCGTGCTGATTGCGGGCGTGGTCATCGGCCAGCTCGGCGTCAAGGTATCGAACGACCTGAAGACCGCGTTTTTCCTGCTGTTCCTGTTTTCCATCGGTTACCGCACCGGCCCGCAGTTCTTCAGCGGACTGCGGGCGAGCGGCGGGCCGCAGCTCGCCCTGACCGCGATTTTCGCCGGCACCGCGCTCGCGGTCGGCTACGCGCTGGCGCGCGCTTTCGGCTATGACGCCGGCACTGCCGCCGGGCTGATCGCCGGTGGAGTCACCGAGTCGGCGACGGTGGGCACGGCGACTGACGCCATCAACCGGCTTGCCATCGACGCCCCTGCAAAGCAGCAGCTGATCTCCAACCTTGCCGTCGCCTTCGCAGTGACCTACTTCCTCGGCGTGGTCACCACGCTCACGTTCCTTTCGCGCGTGGCGCCGCGCATTCTCGGCGTGGACCTGCAGGCCGAATGCAAAGCCCTGGAAAAGGAGATGGGCGTGATCGGCGAGGAGCACGCCGCGAGCGCTTACCGGTCGTTCCTGGTGCGCGCCTACCGCGTGGAAAGCGGGGACTGGGCCGGCAGGACCGTCGGCGAGATCGAGCGCGCGCAAATCGAGAAGCGTCGCCGCATGATGATCGTGCGCCTGCGCCGCGGCGAGGAGCTGCTCGAGGCGACGCCGGATCTGCGCCTCACTCGCGGTGACACCATCGTGCTCGCGGGCCGGCGCGCGTTCGTGGTGGACGACGGCATCGCCGTCGGACCCGAAATGGACGACAAGGTGCTCCTCGATTTCCCGGTCGAAACGCTGGAGGTGGTGGTCACGAGCAAGGAGGTAGCCGGTCGCAGCATCGGCGAACTCATGGACCGGGATGCCGAGGACCTGGCGCGTGGCGTCGGTCTGCGGGGGATCACGCGCGCCGGCGTCGAGCTGCCCTGGACGCTGAAGACCGTGGTCTCGCGTGGCGATGTGGTGACGCTGGTCGGGCTGCCGCGGGATCTCGAGCGCGTGGCGGCACGGCTCGGCTATGCCGACCGGCCGGGCTCGGTCACCGACATGGTCGCGGTCGGTGCAGCGGTGTTCCTCGGCGGGATGATCGGCATCCCGGCGCTGCTGATCGGCAAGCTGGAAATCGGCTTGAGCCAGAGCGTGGGCGTGCTGCTGGGAGGTCTCGTGCTCGGCTGGTTGCGCTCCATTGACCGGCGCTTTCCGCGCCTGCCGGAAGCCGCGCTATGGCTGTTCGATTCGGTGGGGCTTACCGCTTTCCTCGCGGTTACCGCGCTCGCCGCGGGGCCGGATTTCGTGCAGGGCCTGCAGAAGTCCGGCGTCAGCCTGGTGATCGCGGGCCTGGCCATGGTGCTGGTCCCGCAGCTGGTTACGCTGCTCGCCGGCCGTTTCATCTTCAGGATGCACCCGGGCATCCTGCTCGGCGTGTGTTGCGGGGCCGGCACTTCGGCGCCCTCGCTCGCGGCGGTCCAGGAAGCCGCGAAGAGCAAGATTCCCACGCTGGGCTACGGCGTGACCTATGCGGTGGGCAACGTCCTGCTCGCGCTCTGGGGCACCGTGATCATCTTGCTGATGAATACGCCCTGAGTCAGGACTTCTTTTTCCCGGCCTTCCAGTGTTCGACGTATTGCGCGGCGGCCTTGCGCATGTAGTTGCCGATCTGCGCGTAGTCTTCGTCGTTCAGGTTGGCGAGCGAGACGCGCACGGACCAGGGCGGGCCGCCGAAGCCGCCGCCGTCCATCAGCACCACGCCCGTCTGTTCGGCAAGGCGGAACAGGAAGTCGACCGGCTCGTAGTTCTTCACCATGTAGTCGGCGAATTCCTGGCCGAAGGCGTTCTTCGCAAAGACCATGAAATCGATCTCGACGTAGTACCAGGCGCGCATGGGATCGTGGCGCGGCGACCCCGTTAGCCCGAGGCCTTTCCACAGCAGGTCGCGCCGCTTGTGGCAGATTTCCATGCACAGGTGCTTGTAGGCGTCGGTATCGTCCATCAGGTGCGTGAGCGAGAAAAAGCACATCTGCACCTGCTGCGGCAGCGACAGCCCGGCGGTGTGGTTCAACGCCACGCAGCGGCTGTCGGCCACCATGCGGTCGATGAACTTGATCTTGCGCGGTTCCAGCGTCAGCGGCCCGTAGCGCTGGTCGAGCTTCTTCTTGGCGGCTTCCGGCAGCTTGGCGATCGCCTTGTCGTAGATGTTGTTCTCGTGCAGGCCGATGACGCCGAGGCGCCAGCCGGTGCAGCCGAAATTCTTCGAGAACGAGTAGACGGTGATCGTGTTCTGCGGCAGCTCGGCCATCAGCGAACGGAACCCGGGCACGAAGGTGCCGTACACGTCGTCGGTGATGACCATCAGGTTCGGATTCTTCTTTTTCACCACGCCGACGATCTTCTTCATCTCCTCCGGCGACAGCGCCACCGAGGGCGGATTGCTCGGGTTCACCACGGCCACCAGCTTGATTTTCTTGTTGGCGAGCTTGTTCAGTTCCTTGTCGGTGAAGTGCCAGCTGTGCGTGCCGTCCTCGTGCATGTCGTCCGCCTGGATGGGCACGATCTTGAAGCTGAAGCGCTCGAGGTGGCAGATCTCGATGTAGGGGGTGAAGGTGGGCAGGAACAGGGCGACGGTGTCGCCCTTCTTCAGCAGTCCGTTCTGCATCAGCGAGTCGAAGATGTAGCACATGGCCGCGGTGCCGCCCTCGACCGCGAACAGGTCGTGGCTGCCCTTCGGCGGGCGGTTGTCGCACATCTCCTTGTAGAGGTAGTCGCGTACCACCTGCTCGACCAGCACCAGCATGCGGTCGGGAACCGGGTACATGTCGCCGACGATAGCGTCGGTGAGCTCATGGATCCAGGCGTCCTTGTCGAAGCCCTTGGTCTTCACGCCGTAGTCGAGCACGCCGCGCAGGAACGTGGCACCTGCCTCCTTGGCGTTCATGTCGAGGAACAGCTCGAAGCGTTGCCCGATGCCCTGCTTGGCGGGCATGCCGGCGAGGATCTTGTCGTCGCGTACGCGCCGGCACTCGCCGATCGCGAACTTGCCGAGCAGGAAGAAGGCTTCGCGCGGCTCGGTGGCGACCCAGTTCGGGTTGCCACGGCCCGCGTTCAGCATCTGCATCGAGCTTGAGCGCGTCGCCTCCTTGGACAGCGAGATCAGGTTGTCCTTGAGCTCGAACGGCGAGAGCTTGCGCAGCGTCCGCTGTTCGGTGCGGCTGGTCTTGAGCGACATGGGCATGGCGGACTCCAGTTGCGTGATGACGATGACGGTGCCCCGGATCATGAACAGGGTATTGCTGACCGCATAGGGGATGGTTTTGCGGTAGGACGAGAACTATAGCCCAGGCGGTAGGCGCAGAGAACAACCCCCCGAGTACTGCCTTGTTGTTACCGGAATGCGACGGCCGGATAAAACCTGCCCGCAACGGCGCGGAGTAGCATTCGATCTGACGTTCTGGAAAGAAATCGGCCCAGAATGGCTGATGACGGCGGAAATCCTGGGAAAAGGGGAGGCCAATGAGTGCGACGAGAACTGGGTGGGAGCATGCACGCAAGGGGGCGGGCCTCGCCTACTTGCTGCTGGCCGGCGCCGCAGCGGCGCTGCCGTGGGCAGGAGCGTTTGCGCAGAGCGAACCGTTCCTCGATGACGCCAAGGCCGGCGCTCAACTGCGCTCGCTGTATTTCCAGCGCGACTTGCCGGCGAATGTCACACAGGAGTCCGCGGCGATCGGCGGCTGGCTCTGGGGCCGCACCGGCTACTGGCGCGATTTCCTGCAGTTCGGCGGCACGTTCTACACTTCGCTGCCGCTGGCAGATCCCCAGAACAAGGAAGGCGCGGGCCTGCTCAAGCCCGGGCAGAACGGCTATGGCGTGCTGGGCGAGGCCTACGCGCGCTTGAAGTACGGCGAGCAGACGGCTACGTTCTACCGGCAGACGCTCGGCGTCAATCCGCAAACGGCCCAGGGCGTGCGCAGCCTGCAGACCGACCTCAATTACCTGGGCTCACACGACATCCGCATGACGCCTTACACCTACGAGGCGGCCATGTTCAACGGCAAGATCACCGATACGCTGCGCTACCAGGCGGGATATGTCGACGGCGTCAAGGACCAGAACTCGGAGCATTTCGTCAGCATGGCGCGCTTCGCGGGCGTCAACAAGGATGCGGGCCTGTGGACCGGCGGTTTGCAGTGGCAGCCGAGGAAGGATCTATGGGTGCAGGGCTTCTATTACTCGGTCGCGGACACGCTACGCATCGCCTACACCGACGTGGACTGGGTAAACCGGATTTCGAAGGACAGCTACTACCGCTTCGCCTCCCAGTACACGGACCAGCGCTCCGATGGGGCGAACCTGCTCACCGGCAGCTATTTCAGGACCTGGAACGGCGCCGTGTACGGGGAGTACGGCTGGAACTGGCTCACTCTGTACGCCTCCTATGGCGCCACCGGCAACGGCCAGCAGATCCGCACGCCCTACAGCTTCGGCCCGTTCTACATCTCCCAGCGCATCAAGAATTTCAACCGCGCCGGCGAGGACGCGGCGATGCTCGGCTCCACTTTCAGTCTGGCGCCGCTCGGGCTGAACGGCCTCAGTTTCGACATGAACATTTCTGCCGACACCAGCCACCCGCCCAATACGCCGACCGGCGCGTTCCAGCCGAAATGGCGCGAATACGATACCGACCTGGTCTACCGCTTCTCGAAGGATTTCGTGATGCCGAACACGAGGGTACGGCTGCGCTGGGCTACCGTGAGCGAGGACTACGGCACGCGGATCGACCGCAGCAACGATCTGCGCCTCGACCTTAACTGGGCGGTGACTTTCAACTGAACGCGGGCCCTTGCAATGCGGGCCGGCGGCCCCACATCAGCGCCACCATCACCTGTGTCGGAGGACCGGACATGCGCAAATACCTGCTCGCCCTGATCGCCGCCCTGTCGCTTTCGGGCTGCGGATACAACGAGTTCCAGACGCTCGATGAAGGGGTGAAGGCCGCCTGGTCCGAGGTGCTGAACAACTATCAGCGCCGCGCGGACCTGATCCCCAACCTGGTCGCTACCGTGCAGGGCGCGGCGGACTTCGAGAAAAGCACGCTGGTGGAGCTCACCAATGCGCGTGCCTCGGTCGGCTCGATCAAGGCGACCCCGGAACTGGTCAATGATCCGGAAGCTTTCGCGAAGTTCCAGGCCGCGCAGGGCCAGATGACCAGTGCGCTGTCCCGGCTGATGGCGGTGGCGGAAAACTATCCGCAGCTCACCGCGACCAAGGAATTCGGCGAGCTGCGCGTCGAGCTGGCGGGCGCGGAGAACCGGATCGCGGTCGCGCGCGGGCGCTACATCAAGTCGGTGGAGGCGTACAACATTCTCGCGCGCCAGTTCCCGACCAACGTCACGGCGATGATTTTCGGCTACAAGCCGAAAGCCAATTTCACTGTCGAGAACGAGAAGGCGATCGCCGTGCCGCCAAAGGTGGATTTCAGCAAGCCTGCGGGCAAGTAGCCGGGGCATTCTGAATGCGGCTAGTTCTCGCCGCACTGATTGCCTTCGGATTCTGCTTCGGGACGGCGCGCGCCGAGGTGCCGGTGCCGCCGCTCAAGGCGCGCGTGACCGATCTCACCGGCACGTTTAGCGCGGCGCAGCGCGATGAGTTGGAAGCGCGCATCGCGGCCTACGAAACGAAGCGCGGCAGCCAGATGGCCGTGCTGATGCTGCCGACCACCAAGCCCGAGGAAATCGAGCAGTACTCGATCCGCGTCGCCGAGGCCTGGAAGATCGGCCGCAAGAAAGTGGACGACGGCTTGATCCTTGTTGTCGCCAAGGACGACCGGACGCTGCGCATCGAAGTCGGCTACGGCCTGGAGGGCGTGATCCCGGATTCGATGGCCAGGCGCGTGATCGACGAGCGCATCGTGCCGCGTTTTCGCGCCGGCGACTTCTACGGCGGCGTGCGCGATGGCGTGGACCAGCTGATCCGCCTGGCCGAGGGCGAGAAGCTACCGCCGCCCCCGGCGGGCAGCGGCGGCCATTCAGGCGAGACGGATGCGACGCAGTACCTGTTTCCGGCGATCATTTTCATCGTCGTGGTCGGTTCGATTTTCAAGGCCATGCTCGGACGCTTCCCCGGATCGCTCGTCACCGGCCTGGTACTGGGCGCGATCGCCTGGTTCCTCTTCGGGCTTGCCGTTTCCGCGCTCGCGGCCATCCTTGGATTCATCCTGTCGATCGCGAATGTCGGCCGCGGCGGCGGCTGGGTTAGCGGCGGCGGGTATTCGGGCGGGTCCTCCTCGTCGTCGAGCTGGGGCGGGGGAGGCGGCGGCGGTTTCGGCGGCGGCGGCGCTTCGGGGCGCTGGTAGAGCATGCGCTGGCTCCATCACCTGTTCCTCGATCACTTCAAGCTAAAGCGTGCGTTCCCGCGCGCGACGCTCGATGCGATCGGGCGCGCGGTCGCCGAGCAGGAAAAGCGCCATCGCGGCGAGCTGCGCGTGGCGATTGAGGGCGGGTTGCCGTTGCCGGCGCTGCTCGCCGGGCGCAGTGCGCGCGAGCGCGCGCTAGAGCAGTTTGCGCGCCTGCGCGTCTGGGACACCGTCGACAAGGCCGGCGTGCTGGTCTACCTGCTGCTCGCCGACCGGCGCGTCGAGATCGTCGCCGACCGCGGTATCCACGAGGTCGTCGGCGACACCGCCTGGGAGACGATCTGCGGTGTAATGCAGCAGGAGTTCGCGGCGGGACGCTACGAAGCGGGCGTGCTGAGCGGTCTTGCGTCGATCAGCGACCTGCTGGCGAGGCATTTCCCTGCGAATCCCGGGGTCAATCCGAACGAACTGCAGGACGCTCCGGTGGTACTCTGAGAATGAAACACCCTTCGATGAGGCAAATCCGTGGCTATTGAACTGAAAGTGCCGGTCGGCGCAGCCGAGCACGTTCTCGGCGGCTCGCACGCGGCCGTAACAATTGTCGAGTACGGTGATTTCGAATGCCCCAACTGCAAGCAGGCGGCGCCTGCGGTGAAGCACCTGCTCGAGAGGCACGCAGGCCGCCTGCGCATCGCCTACCGGCATTTTCCGCTCGAAGAGGTGCATCCGCATGCGTTCGCCGCGGCCCTGGCCGCGGAGGCCGCGGGCGCGCAGGGAAAGTTCTGGCAGATGCACGACCTGCTGTTCGAGAACCAGAATCACCTGAAGCCGCACCAATTGCGGACTTACGCGGAGAAGCTGGAACTCGACATGAAGCGCTACGACTACGAGATGCGGGACGAGGTGTACTGGCAGCGCGTGCGCGAGGACGTCGAGGGCGCCAACCGCTGCGGCGTGCGTTCGACGCCGACGTTTTTCGTCAATGGCAGGTTCCACGATATCTCCTACGGATTGCAGCGCCTGGCCGAGGGCGTCGAGGCGGTGCTGAAAAGCTGAACATGGCCGTGCGCTGCACGCACCTGCATCTGGTCGAAACGGACCGCCCGAACAGCGCCGGTTGCCTGGAATGCCTCGCCATGGGCGACACCTGGGTGCACCTGCGGCTGTGCCGGACCTGCGGGCACGTCGGCTGCTGCGATGATTCGAAGAACAAGCACGCTACCAAGCACTTCCATGCCACCGGGCATCCGATCATCACCTCGCTTGAGCCTGGCGAGTACTGGAGCTGGTGTTTCGTCGATGAAGTGGACATGGAATTGAAGTGACGCAGTTGCAGAGCGAGGTACTCGAAAAGCGCCGCGACCAGGCTTTCCCGAAGCTGACCGCGCAGCAAATTGCGCGTCTTGAACCGTATGGCACGCGGCTCGCCACGCGTGCGGGCCATGTGCTGGTCGAGCCCGGCACGCCGCACCAGAACCTCTATGTCGTATTGGCTGGCAGCGTGGAAGCCATCATGCCCGGCCACCGGGGTGATGCATTGATCACCGTTTATGCGCCGGGCGACTTCTCGGGGGAGCTGAGCACCTTGCGCGGCGTCGCCGGGTTCGCGCGCTTGCGGGTGCGCGAGGCCGGCGCCGTGCTAGCGATCGAAGAACGCAAACTGCGCGACATCGTCCAGACCGACGCCGAACTGAGCGAGCTCATGATGCGGGCGTTCATCCTGCGCCGCGTCGCGCTGATGAATTCGGGCGAGGGCGAGGTGATGCTGCTCGGCTCGCGGCATTCCGCGGGCACGCTCCGGCTGCGCGAATTCCTCACGCGCAATTCCCATCCCTACGTCAATGTCGACCTGGACGGCGATCCGGACGTGCAGGCGCTGCTCGATCGCTTCGGCGTCGGCGTGAAAGACGTGCCCATCGTCATCGGCCACTGCGGCCGCGTGTTCCGCAACCCGGGCATCCGCGACATCGCCGAGTACCTGCAGATGAACCCGGCGATCGACGAATCGAAGGTCCACGACCTGGTCGTGGTCGGTGCCGGGCCCGCGGGGCTGGCCGCGGCCGTGTATGCCGCCTCCGAAGGCCTGGATGTGCTGGTGGTCGAGGCGATCGCCTCCGGCGGCCAGGCCGCTACGAGTTCCAAGATTGAGAACTACCTGGGTTTTCCGACCGGCATCTCGGGCCAGGCGCTGGCCGGGCGTGCTTTCGTGCAGGCGCAGAAATTCGGCGCCAGCGTCAGCGTTGCGTGCAGCGCCGTGCGCCTGCGCTGCGAGCGCCGGCCCTACGCGGTCGAGCTATCGGACGGACGCACGGTGAAGGCGGGTGCCATCGTCATCGCTTCCGGCGCGCAGTACCGCGAGCTGCCGATCGAGAACCTGTCGCGTTTCGTCGGCAACGGCGTCTACTACGCCGCCACCCACATGGAATCGAAGCTTTGCCAAGGCGAGGAGATCGTCATCGTCGGCGGCGGCAACTCGGCGGGTCAGGCGGCGGTCTTCCTGGCGGGCAGCTGCCGGCACGTGCACGTGCTGGTGCGCTCGGCCGGTCTGGCCGACACCATGTCGCGCTATTTGGTCCGTCGCATCGAGGAAAGCCCGGCCATCACCCTGCATCCGTACACGCAGCTGACCGCGCTCGAAGGCAGCGACCGGCTCGAGCGCATTGCCTGGCAAACAAAAGACGGCCCGGTGCCGGAGCGGCGCGACATCGGCCACGTCTTCCTGATGACCGGCGCGCTGCCGAACACCAAATGGCTGGACGGCTGCCTGCTGCTGGATGAAAAGGGTTTCGTACGGACTGCTTCGGACTTCAACGGGGGCGAGCTCGCCGCCGCGGGCTGGCCGCTGGCGCGTGCCCCCTATCTTTCGGAGACCAGCATCCCGGGCGTGTTCGCAGTCGGCGACGTGCGCGCCGGCAGCGTCAAGCGCGTTGCTTCCGCGGTCGGCGAAGGCTCGATCTGCATCCAGTTCGTGCACCGCACCTTGCGGGATGTCGCGTAAAGTGCTCATGCGGTTCGCAGCATGAAATCACTGGGCAGCAGGGCCGAAGGCGCACGACTCGAGCGGGTCAGGGCTTCGCCGCTCTGGGCGGGAGAGCGGTTTCGCAACCTGCATCCGGCGATCCCGGGGCTGCGGGATCCGAACGCGTCGATGCCGACGCTGAAAGATTTTCTTTGCGGCGGAGAGCGGCGCGTGCCGCGCGGGCCGCTACCTTCGATGAGCCCGCTCGAAGCCTGGGGCAAATTGCCGGAGAGCGGGCTGCGCGCTACCTGGCTCGGCCATTCCACGCTGCTGATCGAGATCGACGGCCTGCGCGTCCTCACCGATCCGGTCTGGGGGCCGCGTGCTTCGCCTTCGCGGCTCGCCGGGCCAAAGCGTTTCCAGCCCGTGCCCGTTGCTCTTCGCGCGTTGCCGCCGGTGGACCTCGTGATCGTGTCGCATGACCACTACGACCATCTCGACTACCCGACCATCCGCGAGCTCGCGAAGCTCGATGTACCGTTCGTGACTTCGCTCGGGGTGGGCGCGCATCTCGAAGCCTGGGGCGTGCAGCCGGAGCGCATAACCGAGCTCGACTGGTGGGAAACGCACCGGTTGCCGAACACCGGGCTCACGGTGACCGCCGCGCCTTCGCAGCACTTTTCCGGGCGCGGCCTGAAGGACCGCAATGCGACCCTCTGGTCCTCGATGGTCATCCGCACTGAACGCCACGC
>Ga0335083_10005048_pt1 | contig 16704 bp, 19 predicted proteins | sample Lox_Sample_42_FD_206716 | JGI IMG/M metagenome (GOLD analysis project Ga0335083, IMG submission 206716) | Soil microbial communities from Loxahatchee National Wildlife Refuge, Florida, United States - Lox_Sample_4.2 | ecosystem: Environmental > Terrestrial > Soil > Wetlands | place: USA... | reverse complement strand
TCGAGCGCGTGCCGCTCGCGCCGGGGGCGGCGGTGGAGGATCTCGGCTTCGGCGAGGACTTCGAGCTCCTCGCAGCCGTCCCCGACGCCGGCGGGTTCGCGGCGATCGGTCGGGTCGAGCGGGGCGCCGGCGTCGTCTTCCTCCAAGGCGGAGCGCCGCTCGAGCTCCGCGGCTGGGAGCACTTCCGCTCCTGAGCCGGCTCAGAGGTAGTCGGCGAATGCCTTCGCGAAATGCTTCTTCGGCCGCGCGCCGAACACGGTCTCGCGCGGCTCGCCGTCCGCGAACAGCATCACCGTCGGGAGCGACAGGACGCCGAAGCGCGCGGCGGTCGCGGGGTTCTCGTCGATGTCGACCGAGACGAGGTCGACGCCCGCCTCGCCGGCGAGCTCCTCGAGCACCGGCTCGACCGCGCGGCACGGCGCGCACCACGGCGCGGTGAAGTCGACGATCACCGGCCGCCCGGCGCGCAGGACAGCCTCGTCGAAGGTCTCGTCCCCGATGGCGCGCATCGCGTCTACCGTACCCGCAGCCTGAGGAGCGGCACCCGCCACATCGCCTCGAGCACGATCGCGCGGCTCATCTTTGAGCGGCCCCGCTCGCGGTCGGCGAACCGGATCGGTAGCTCGACCACCCGGAAACCGGCCCGCTTCGCCCGGTACGTCGTCTCGATCTGGAACGCGTAGCCCTGCGAGCCGATCGCGTCGAGGTCGATCGTCTCGAGCACGCGCCGGCGGAAGCACTTGAAGCCGCCGGTGGGGTCGCGCACGCCCATGTGCAGGAAGAGCCCCGTGTACACGGCCGCGCCGCGCGAGATCGCGCGGCGGACGAGCCCCCAGTCGGCCGTCGACCCGCCGGGCACGTAGCGGGAGCCGAGAACGAGATCGGTGCCCGACTCGGCCTCTGCTATCAGCCGGGGCACGTCTGCCGGGTCGTGGGAGAAGTCGCAGTCCATCTCGAGCACCAGCTCCGCCCCCTCACCGAGCGCCCGCCGGAACCCGGCGAGGTACGCCGGGCCGAGCCCTTCCCGTTTCGGGCGGTGCAGGACGTCGACGAAGTCGAGCTCCCCTGCGAGGCGGTCGGCCGCAGCACCGGTCCCGTCGGGAGAGCTGTCGTCGATCACCAGCACCCGGTCGCCCGCGCGCAGCACGCCGGCGAGAGCCCGCAGCATCGGCTCGAGGTTCGGGAGCTCGTTGTAGGTGGGGAGGCAGACGGTGGCCCGTATCGCGGCGCCTATGATCGCGAAAGTGCCCCCTCTTCCGCGGAACGACGAGCTCGCGGAGCAGTTCGACCTGCTCGCGGACCTGATGGAGCTCTCGAACGCCGACTCGTTCAGGGTCGGCGCCTACCGCAAGGCTGCGGCGCGGATCCGCGAGACCTCGACCTCCGTCGCCCAGCTCGCCCTGGAAGGCAAGGCGACGAAGCTCCAGGGGATCGGAAAGACGATCGAGGGGAAGATCGTCGAGGCCGTGAACGACGGCGAGGTTCACGCGCTGACGAAGAAGAAGGCCGAGGTGCCGAGCGAGGTCGCCGTCTTCATGCGCCTGCCCGGGCTCGGCCCGAAGACGGCGCGCCGCATCTGGCAGGAGCTCGGGATCACGACCGTCGACGGCCTCAGGTCGGCCGTCGAGTCGGGGCAGCTGCGCGGCCATGCGGGCGTCGGCCCCGGCACGGAGTCGAAGATCGCGGCGGCGCTGGTGCAGGGGCCCGCGGCCGAGCCGGAACGAGGCCGCGGCCTGCTCGGCACCGCGCTCCCGCGGCTGACGGCCGCCGTCGAGGAGCTGCGCGCCCATCCCGCATCCGTCGAGGTGAGCCTGGCCGGCTCGGCGCGCCGCATGCGCGAGACGGTGCGCGACCTCGACATCATCGCCACTGCGACCGATGCCCCCGCGCTCGTCGACCACTTCTGCTCGCTGCCCTGGGTGGTCGAGGTCGCTGCGAAGGGATCGACGAAGGCGACGGTCGTGTCGCACGACGGCCTGCGTTTCGACCTCCGCGTCGTCCCGCCGGAGAGCTACGGCAACCTGCTCCAGCACTTCACCGGCTCGAAGAATCACAACGTCGCGCTGCGCGAGGACGCGGTTCGCCAGGGCCTGTCGGTCTCCGAGTATGCGGTCACCGAGACCGAGACGGGCACCGAGCACCGCTTCGCGACGGAGGAGGAGGTCTACCGCTTCCTCGGGTACGACTGGATCGCGCCGGAGCTGCGCGAGGACGGCGGCGAGCTCAAGGCAGCGCGCGCTGGAGATCTCCCCGCCCTCGTCGAGCTCGGCGACCTGCGCGGCGACCTGCACACGCACACGACGTGGTCCGACGGGAAGGACACGCTCGAGACGATGGTTGCGGCCGCCCGCGAGCGTGGCTACGCCTATTACGCGGTCTGCGACCACTCGCAGCGGCTTCGCGGCGACCTGCTGCACTTGCAGTCGGTAGAGATCGACGCGCTCAACAGGCGCGTCGCCCCGTTCCGGATCCTCAAGGGGATCGAGGTCAACATCCGCCCCGACGGCTCGCTCGACGTCCCGGACGAGGAGCTTGCGACACGCGACTGGGTGGTTGCGTCGGTGCACTCGCGCTTCGACCACGACCCGACCGGCCGCGTGCTGGCGGCGATGGAGCACCCGTACGTCGACTGCATCGGGCATCCGACGAACCGCAAGATCGGGAAGCGCGCGCCGGCACCGGTCGACGTCGAGCGGATCATCGAGAAGGCGATCGAGACCGGGACGTTCCTCGAGATCAACTCGCAGCCCGACCGCCTCGACCTGACCGACGTGCACGCACGTGCTGCCCGCGACGCCGGGCTCAAGCTCGTGATCGACTCGGACGGCCATCAGGTGGCCGCGCTCGACTACGTCACGCTCGGGGTCGGTCAAGCCCGGCGTGCGTGGCTGCGCAAGGAAGACGTCCTCAACACGCGCACGTGGAAGCAGGTCGAGCGGCTGCGCAAGAAGCGGGCATGAGCGGCCTTCGCCGGGATCTCGACCTCGCGGCCGACTGGGTCGAGGCGTATCTCGACGGCATCGGCGACCGTCCCGTGACCCAGGACGCGGAGCCCGGCGGGATCCGCGCGCGCCTGCCGGAGTCGCCTCCCGAGCGCGGGGAGCCGTTCGAGGCGATGCTGCGCGACCTCGACGAGGTGATCCTGCCCGGCCTCTCGCACTGGAACCATCCGCGGTTCTTCGCGTGGTTCGCGAACACGGGCTCCGACCCGGGCATCCTCGCCGAGCTTCTGATCGCGGCCCTGAACGTGAATGCGATGACCTGGGAGTCCTCGCCGGCAGCGACCGAGCTCGAGCAGGTGACGCTGTCGTGGCTGGCCCAGTTGCTCGGGTTGCCCGCCGACTGGCACGGGCATATCGAGGACACCGCGTCGACCGCGACGGTTGCGGCTCTCGCGGCGGCGCGAACCCTCCGGCCCGGCGGCGCCGTGTACGCCTCGCAGCAGGCCAACTTCAGCGTCGAGAAGGCGGCGCGGCTCGTGGGGCTCGAGTTCCGCCCGGTCGAGGTCGACGATGCGTTTCGCATGCGCGCGGACTTCCCGCTGGACGATGCGGCGGCGGTCGTCGCGACTGTCGGCACGACCGGGACCACGTCCGTCGATCCGGTGGCCGAGCTGGCCCGCCGCTGCGGTGAGGCGGGCGTCTGGCTGCATGTCGACGCGGCGTATGCGGGCTCCGCTGCCGTTTGCCCCGAGCTTCGCTGGTGCCTCGACGGATGCGATCTCGCCGATTCGATCGTCGTCAACCCGCACAAGTGGCTGTTCACGCCGATGGACTGCTCGACGATGTGGACGCGGCGGCCCGAGGCGCTCCGTGCTGCATTCGGCGTCGAGCGCGACTACCTCGTCGACACCGAGGACGCACTCGACCTGAAGAACTACGGGCCGGCGCTCGGCCGGCGCTTCCGTGCGCTCAAGCTCTGGTTCGTCCTCCGCTGGTACGGCGCCGACGGCCTGCGCGCCCTGATCCGCGAGCACGTCCGGCTTGCGCAGCTGTTCGCGTCATGGGTCGACGACGACCCGGACTGGGAGGTCTCGGCGGCGCATCCCTTCTCCACCGTCTGCTTCCGGCATCGCACCGGCGACAACGACGCGATCGCCCGGGCGGCGACACTGACCGGGAAGCTGTTCGTCGCTCCGGCTCAGCTTCGCGGCGAGTCGATCATCCGCCTCGCGATCGGCAATGCGCGGACGACCGAGGCGGACGTCGCCCTGGCATGGGAGGTGCTGCGCGAGTGCGCCCGCGCGCAGTGATCTTCGACCTGTGGGAGACGCTGATCGACTGGGACCGCGAGGCGGCCGCCACGATGGTCGCTGCGGTCTCGGAGCACGCGCCCGACTTCGTCGAGCTCTGGCCGCGCTCGACGAATCGTTACACCGGCCCGATCCGGGTTGCGCTGGTCGACGCCGGCGTCCCCGCCGCGTCGCTCGAGGAGGTGTGCGCGCTGCGTCTCGACTACGTGCGCGAGGCGCTCGTGCCGCGTCCCGGCGCGATCGAGACGCTCCGCCGGCTGCGCGAGTTGGAGATCCTCGTCGGGCTGATCACGGTGTGCAGCGAGGACGTCGAGGTCGCCTGGCCCTCGACTCCGTTCGACGGGCTGTTCGACGCCGAGGTCTTCTCGTCGTCGTTCGGGCTGTCGAAGCCCGATCCTCGGATCTACCTGCACTGCTGCGAGCTGCTCGGCGTCGAGCCGTCCGACGCGGTGTTCGTCGGTGACGGCGCGAACGACGAGCTCGCCGGTGCGGAGCGCGTCGGCATGAGTGCGATCCTCATCCACCGACCCGGCGAGGATCCGTATTGGGAGAATCTCGCCGCCTTCGACGGCCCGCGTGTCACGTCAATCCCGGAGGTGCTGGAGGTGCTCGAGCTGTGCTGATCACGACCACGAACGACGTCCCCGGATACACGATCACCGACGTCTACGGCGAGGTGTTCGGCCTGACCGTCCGCTCGCGCAACATCGGCTCGCAGATGGGTGCCGGCCTCAAGTCGATGTTCGGCGGCGAGCTGAAAGGGATGACCAAGGCGCTTGCCGACAGCCGCTCGGACGTGATCCAGCGGATGACGGAGGAGGCCGAGGCGAAGGGCGCGAACGCGATCCTCGGGATGCGGTTCGACACGTCCGACATGGGCGGCACCTGGACGGAGATCTGTGCGTACGGCACCGCCGTGCGCATCCAGAAGCTCTAATCGAGGTTCCCGATCGTCGCGAGCGCTGCGTCGTGGAGCGCCACGCGGTAGCGCCAGAGCGCACGGCCGGTCTCGAGCAGCCGTGCGCGGATCGGGCCGGCGAGCTCGTCGAGCGTGCCCCAGCGGGCGCCGGCGATCTCCTCGGCGTCGAGCGGGCCGAGAGCCTCCCCGGTCGTGCGCGCCAGGAAGACGTGCGTGCGCCAGTCGATCGCCTCGTCGCCGTGGCGGAACCGTGCGGCGGCATCGACGAGGTAGCGGTCGAGCGCCGCCGGCAGGCCCGTCTCCTCCTCCGCCTCGCGCACCGCGCCCTCCACGAAGCTCTCCCCCGGCCTGATCCCGCCGCCCGGCGGACGCCAGATCCCCGGGGCGAAGTGCGGCTTGCGGATCAGGGCGATCCGGTCGCCAGGGTCGAGGATGAAGAGGGTCACGTCGTGGCGCCGCGCCGGGTTGTACGTCGCGAGCGCGTACTCCTCGGCGCTGACGTCGCCGTCCCACTCCAGCAACACCGGATCTCCGTAGCGCTCGCGCAGCGGGGCGAGAACCGCTTCCGTGACGTGCACAATCCCGATCATGCCGCGGGTCCGCAGGCCGAGGCGCCGGGCGCCGGTGCTCGAGCTTCTCGCCGCCACGCTGCCGGAGCTGCGGCGCGGCCTTACCGAGTCGGCGGCGCGGACGGTCGCATACGAGCTGTTCGAGAAGCTCGGCTACGGGGCGGTCGCCGTCACCGACACGCAGCGCGTGCTGGCGTTCGTCGGCGCCGGCGCCGACCATCACGCCACCGGCGACCGGCCGATCAGGCCCGTCTTCGAAGCGCTCGCCGAGCGACGGCCGCTGCTCGCACCACTCGGCCTGCGCACCGAATGCGGCCACGCCGCCTGCCCGCTGGGCGCCGCCGCCGTCGTGCCGCTCATGCTCGGCGACGGTCCCGCCGGCGCGATCGTCGCGTACGCAACCGACGGCTCCCCGCTCGACGAGCCGGCCGTGCAGACACTGGACGCACTCGGCGACCAGCTCTCCGCCCAGCTTCAGCTCTCCGAGCTCGCGACGGCGACCGCGACGGCGTTGCAGGCGCAGATCGAGCCGCACTTCGTCTTCAACGCGCTGAACACGATCGCATCGTTCATCCGCACCGATCCCGACCGCGCACGGCAGCTGGTGCTCGCGTTCTCGGATGCGCTGCGCGCCCGGTTCGCGCGGCCCGGCGAGTTCGTGACGCTCGACGAGGAGCTCGCGCACGTGCGCAGCTACCTGGAGCTCGAGCAGGCCCGGTTCGGGAGCGAGCTCGACGTCGCCGTCGAGGCCGATCAGGAAGCACTCGGGGTCAGGCTGCCGCCGCTGCTCGTGCAGCCGCTCGTCGAGAACGCGGTCAAGCACGGCAAGACCGACCGTCCTTTGCACCTGCTAGTCCGCGCGCGCGTCCGTCGCGGGCGGCTGCGGGTGACGGTGCGCGACGACGGCCGCGGCATCACCCGCGACGCGATCGACAGGGTCTTCGACCCCGGGTTCGGCGACGGCACCGGGGTGGGCCTCGCGAATGTGCAGCTGCGCCTCGAGGCGCACTACGGCTCCGGCGTCAGGCTGCGCTCGTCGCCGCTCGGGACGGTCGTCTCGCTCGAGGTCCCCGCGGCGTGATCGCGGCCGCGATCGTCGACGACGAGGCTCCTGCCCGTTCCGAGCTGCGCTACCTGCTGGGAGCGCACGACGACATCGAGATCGTCGGCGAGGCGGGGAGCGCAGCCGACGCAGACGACCTCGTTCGCAGCGGCGGCTACGACGTCGTGTTCCTCGACGTCGAGCTGCCGGGCCTGTCGGGGCTCGAGCTTGCACCGCTGGCACGCGCGGCGGTCGTGTTCGTGACCGCGCACGAGCGCTACGCCGTGGACGCGTTCGCCGTGGAGGCGTTCGACTATCTGCTGAAGCCTGTCGACCCGGAGCGGCTCGCTCGCGTGCTCGACCGGCTGCGCGCGTCCGCGCCGGGGCAGCACGAAGCCGTCAGCAAGATCCCGGTGGTCGCGCCGGGCGGCGCGGAGCTGCTCGACTTCGACCGCGTGTACTACGTCCAGGCCGACGGCGATTACAGCCGCGTGCACGACTACGACCGGGCCTATCTCTCGACTTCGTCGCTGGGCGAGCTGCAGGCGAGGCTCGGAACCGGCTTCGCTCGAATCCACCGGTCGTACCTCGTGAACCTGTCGAAGGTCTCCGCCGTGCGGCGGACGGCGCCCGACCGGATCCGGCTGCAGCTCGACGATGCCGCCCGCACCGAGCTGGATGTCGCGCGGCGTCAGGGCCGCGAGCTGCGGGAGCGCCTCGGACTGTAGGCTGGCCGGGTGGACCTCGGCGCAGGCGGCCGGTGCGAGGACGGGGGTCGTTTCACGCGGGACGTGCTTCTTCGGCGCTCGTTGCTGCTGGGCGGCGGGCTGCTCGTGCCGGGAGCTGTGAATCGCCTGCTCGCCGGCGACGTCGCGCTCGCGGCGGCGCCGCCGAAGATTCCACCGGGCGCGGTCCACCACTTCCTCTCGCGTCCCGACCTCCGGCCGCCGGTGCTGAGCATCCTGCACGCGAGCGCCGTCTCCGACGGGTACCTGTTCCTGGCGCCCTCGGCCGGGCCGGGCCAGCGCGGCGTCCTGATCCTCGACGGCCGCGGACAGGTCGTGTACTTCCATCCGACGACGCCGAATTCGGCGATGAACTTCCGCGTCGCGCGCTACCACGGCAAGCCGGTGCTCACCTGGTGGGAAGGGAAGTCGCAGAGCGGCCTCGGCCGGGGCACGCACGTGATCCTCGACGAGTCGTACCGCCAGGTGGCACGCGTGCCCGCGGGCGACGGCCGCCAGTCGGACCTGCACGAGTTCGTCATCACCCCGCACGACACCGCGCTCGTCACGAGCTACGAGGTGCGGCCGGCCGACCTGTCCTCGGTGGGAGGCCCGGCCACCGGGAAGGTGATCGGCGGCGTCGTCCAGGAGCTCGCGCTCCCCAGCGGGAGGGTGCTGTTCGAGTGGCGGAGCCTCGATCACGTCCCGATCGAGGAGACCCACGCCGCGTTCATGGGCCACCCGCTCGACTACTTCCACATCAACTCGATCGATCTGCTCGCCGACGGCAATCTGCTCGTGTCCGCGCGCAACACGTGGGCGGTCTACAAGGTGAGCCGCGCGAGCGGCCGGGTGATCTGGCGTCTCGGCGGACGGAAGAGCGACTTCGCGATGGGCAGGGGCACCGTGTTCGCGTGGCAGCACGACGCGCGCCATCACGGGCACGACATCGTCAGCATCTTCGACGACGGCGCCGGGCCACAGGTTCAGCCCCAGTCACGCGTGCTCGTGATCGAGCTCGACGCGGCGCACAAGCGGGCGACGCTCGTCCGCGCGTACACGCACCACCCGAACCGGCTCCTTTCGCAATTCATGGGCAACGCGCAGGTGCTCCCCAACGGGAACGTGGTGGTCGGCTGGGGGAACGAGCCCTACGTGACCGAGTTCGCGCCGGACGGGGCGATCCTGTTCGACGCCAAGCTGCCGCGCGGAGGCCAGAACTACCGGGCCTTCCGGTTCGGCTGGGCGGGGGACCCGGGTGGGCGCCCGGTGCTCGTCGCCCCGGGCGGGCGTCATCGCGGGACGGCGTTCGTCAGCTGGAACGGCGCGACCGAGGTCGTCGCCTGGCGCCTGCGTGCCGGGACGGCGGCGGGCAACCTGCAGACCTTCGGGACGACGGCGAGGCGAGGCTTCGAGACCGGGCTCGCCCTGCCGCGGGGCATGCGGTTCGCCGAGGCGGCCGCGGTCGACCGGCACGGGCACGAGCTCGGCCGGTCGGCGACGGTCCGGGTCTAGATCTAGAGCTCCCGCAGGAGCCCGGCGAACGCCTCCGGAGAGTCGACGACGACGTCGGCCAGCTCGCGCAGCCGCGGTGGGCCTTCCGGGGACGCGACCGAGACGCGGACGCCGAGCTCGAGCCCGTCGAGCGCGGCGAAGCCGTCGAGGTCGGTCGTGTCGTCGCCTGCGTACAGCGCGCGTCCCAGCCTTGCCTCGGCGAGGAGGCGCCGCACCGCCGTGCCCTTGGTCGCGTCGAGCGGCGGCAGGATGTCGAGCACCATCCGCCCGAAGCTCGCGCGCAGTCCACGGGCGGCCGCCTCGGCCGCGACCGCCTCGAGCGCCTGTCGCGCGGCCACGGGGTCTGCGGCCCGGCGGAAGTGCAGGGCTGCGGAGACGGGCCTCTCCTCGACGTCGGGCCAGCCCGAGTCGCGCGCAAACCGGTGCACCTCGGATGCATACGCCGTCGCGGCCGGCTCGAGCTCGAGCCCGTGCTCGCCTGCGTAGCGCAGCTCGGGGACGCCCACGATGCGCCGCGCCGCATCGCTCGAGCGGCCCGTGACGCAGGCGACCAGCCCGTAACGGCCGGCGAGCCGGCGGAGCTCCCGGCGAGTGCTTTCGGGCACCGAGGCGTCCTCGGGGCGGTCGACGATCGGGGCGAGGACACCGTCCACGTCGAGGAACAGCGCGGCCCGCTCGGGCTGTTCGGCGAGGCGGGAGAGTGCGTCCACGCTGCGTAGAGTAGGAGTGGTGGGCGCGTCGACTGCTCCCAGGCTCGTCGGCATCGGCGTCGCCGCCGGGTTCTTCGGCGCTCTGTTCGGCGTCGGGGGCGGGATCGTCATCGTGCCGCTCCTGGTCACCTTCCTCGCGTTCGACCAGCGCCGCGCCGCGGCGACCTCGCTCGCGGCGATCCTGATCTCGTCCGCCGCCGGCGCGATCACCTACGCGGCGCACGGGGACGTGAAAGTCGGCGCTGCGATGCTCGTGGGCATCCCGGCCGTCGCGGGCGTCGTGTTCGGCGTCGACCTGCAGCAGCGCCTCGCACAGCGCACCCTCGCGTACGCGTTCGCCGTCCTCATCGCGGCCGTCGGGTTCAAGCTGATCCTGTGACCGTCGTTCTCGTCATTCTCGTCGGACTCGCGGGAGGAGTGCTCGCAGGGACGTTCGGTGTCGGCGGTGGCATCGTCTTCGTCCCGACGCTCGCACTCGGCCTCGGGCTGACGCAGATCCACGCGCAGGCGACCTCGCTGCTCGCGATCCTGCCCACCGCCGCCGTCGGCACATGGCGGCAGGTCCGCCTCGGGAACGTCGACGTCCGTGCCGCGATCTACGTCGGCGTCGCGTCGATCGTCGGCGTCCAGGGCGGCGTGCTCGTCGCCGAGTCGCTTCCGGAGCACGCGCTGCGCCGCCTGTTCGGAGCGTTCCTGATCGTCACGGCCCTGCAGATCGCATGGCGGGTCCGTCAGCGCGACGCCGCATAGGCGATCCCCGCAGTCACCCTGAAGCCGAGCACTGTGAGTGAGACTCGCCGGCCCGCCGCGTGCTGGTGCGCCTCCGGCAACAGGTCGGTCGCGCCCATGAAGAGGAAGAAGCCCGCGTAGACCGCGAGCAGGTAGCCGAGCAGCGGCGCGATCGCATCGAGCACCATTCAACGCGCCGCGGCGCAGTCGCGGTGATGGAGCACGAGCCCTCGTTCGGCGAGGAAGAACGCCAGTAACCCGGCGCCGACGAGCCAGATCACGTGACCCGCCGGGAGGACGGAGCCCCCGCATGGCAAAATCCCCCGACAGTGCGCCTTCGCCTCGCCCTGGTGAGCCCGCTGCTCGGACTGGTTGCGCTCGGTTCTGCCGGCGCCCAGGGGCCGACGACACATCCGACGGCATCGGCCGCCGCCTGGAGCGTTCAAGTCGCCCTGCCGAATACTGCGCCGATCACGACGACCGCCGCGTCGGCGCCACCCGACGACGCCCCGGTCGCCGGTGCGACCTACGCTTATCCAGCGGACGGCTCCGTCGTCAGCGTGCAGTCGACCACCGCGACCGCGACCACGACGATCACGCGGAACGCGGCCGCGGCGTCGCAGAGCGTCATCACGGGCGTCTCACTGTTCGGCGGCGCGATCACGGCTGACGCCGTCACCGCCAGCGCCTCCGCCGGGACGGGGCCGTCGGGCGCCGGCGGCAACGCGAACGGCAGTGCCGTCACGAACCTGATGATCGGCGGTCAGCCCGCGCCGGCCGGGAACAAGCTCGGAGTCGCCGACTGGGGCGTCCTCACCCTGGGCACCGAGACGGTCGAACGGACGGCGGGGGACGGCATCCGCGGCTACCGCGGCGTCGTCTACGAGCTCGTCCTGCGGTTGACGCAGGACCACGGCGGGCTGCCGGTCGGCACCTTGATCCGCATCGGCCATGCCGCCGTCTCCGTCCAGACGGCGCCGCCGGCAGCGGCGCCGGCGACGACCACCTCACCCGCGACGACGACGACGACCACGCCGCAGGCGCCGTCCGCGCAGACGACCGCGCCCGACGTGGCGCCGGTCGGAGACCTGCCGAGCGAGCGGCCGAGGCAGGCGAAGAGCGGGACGGCCTCGGTCGGGACCGGCCCGCTCTACGGGATCAAGCCGAAGCTCACCGCGGGCCACTACGTCTTCCCGGTCTACGGGCCGAGCTCCTACATCGACACGTTCGGCGCCGCCCGCAGCGACGTCACCTACCACCACGGCGACGACATCTTCGGGCAGCTGGGTCAGCCGCTGGTCGCCTGCGCCGACGGGACGCTCTTCTCGGTCGGCTGGAACAAGATCGGCGGCAACCGCCTCTGGATCGTCGACGCGCAGGGGAACCAGTTCTACTACGCGCACCTCTCCGCGTTCGCGACGACCGCCGTCAACGGTGCGCACGTGAAGGCCGGCCAGGTGGTCGGCTTCATGGGGCATACGGGGGACGCCGAAGGCACGCCGGTCCATCTGCACTTCGAGATCCACCCGGTGTCGCTGCTCTACCTCGGGTACGACGGCGCAGTCGATCCGACGCCCTACCTCGACGCCTGGCGCCACCAGCAGGACCTGCCGTTCCCGATCGCCGGCGGCTGGACGCCGCCCGTGCCCGGCGGGACCGCGCCGGAGCCCGGCGCGATCCTGCTGCACATGTCCGACATCTCGACGGCGAACGGGCTCGACCCGTCGTCACTCGAGCACGCATTGACGGCGCCGAAGGCATCGACGCTCCTGCGTCTGCTCCCGACCGTGATCGCGCCGACGCACGACCTCGGTCGGGGCTAGTCGTTGCGAATCAGACGCCGCCGTTGGCGCTGGGCGGGAAGTCCTCGCCGAACTCGTCGCTGCCGCCGGAGACCGTGTCCTTGATCCACTTGCGGGTGTCGGGCCCCGTGACCGGGTTGAAGAGAATCCCGATCAGGATCCCGACCAGCAGCAGCGTGCGGCCCCGCTTCCGGTCGGACTCTCGCTTCCCCTGCAGCCGGTTCGCCGCGCTGCGCAGGTCCTCGATCGCCGCCTTCAGCTTGGCGCGGATCTCCTCGTCGGTGGCGACCCTCGCCGCGACCGTCGTCGCAGTGCGGCTCGCGATCAGCTCGTTGTACAGATCGCGGGCGGTCCCGAATGCGCTGAGCACGTCTGCGCGGAGCTTCTCGTCCGACAGCGCGCGGTCGACGTACGGTTTGACGTTCCCCGCGGCGTCGTAGACCTTGTCCTTTGCCTTGCTCGTGGCCATCCTCGTCCGTTCCTTTCGACTCGTGACTGCGCGCCTCCCGCGAGCCTGCCGCCCACCGGCGCTTCTTCTCACCGTAGTCATCCTTGCAGGCTGCGGGGGGTCGGGCGCCGGGAAACCGCCGCAGCAGGTGATCGGGCCGGGGTTCAGCTTCCAGGCGCCGGACGGGTGGCAGGTCGTCCGGGCGGGCCAGCGGGTGTCGGCCGGCTCGGGCTCGAACCTCGTCCAGGTGGCGAGATTCCGGCTGATCCGGCCCTACTCGGCTGCCCTGTTCGCCAAGGTCGAGAAGGAGCTCGACGTCCGGATGGCCGCCGTCGCGTCGCAGACGGCCGGCCGGCTGGCCGGGTCCCGGGTCGTGACTGCCTCGGGAGTGCGGTCACACAGCTACGACGTCAAGGCGAACGGGCGTGTCGACCAGTACACGTTCGTGCTGCGCGGAATGCGCGAGTACCAGCTGCTCTGCCGGCGGGCGTCGTCCGACGACGACGAGAGCTGCAGGCTGCTGATCAGCAGCTTCCGGATCGACTAGCCCGGCTAGCGCGATTTCGCGGCCTGCCGCTCGAGCGGCGTCACGTTGCGTGCGCGGCTCCGTCCGTCGCTCGCGAACGCTGCGTCGAACACCTGCTCGACCGTGTCGACCGGGATGAACTCGAGCTCGCGGCGGGTCTCGGAGGGGAGCTCGGCGAGGTCGGGCTCGTTCTCGCGCGGGAAGATAATCCTCTTCAGGCCTGCGCGCGCTGCGGCGAGCGACTTCTCGCGCAGGCCGCCGATCGGGAGCACGCGACCCGTGAGCGTGATCTCGCCCGTCATGCCGACGTCCGCGGCCACCGGCTCGTCGCGCAGGAGCGATGCGATCGCCGTGGCCATCGTCACGCCCGCCGACGGCCCGTCCTTCGGCACGGCCCCGGCCGGTACATGGAGATGGACGTCGTGCTGGGCGAACCACGTGTCGCCGACCCCGACCGCCGAGGCGTGCGAGCGGACCCAGGAGAGCGCGGCCTGCGCCGACTCCTGCATGACATCGCCGAGCTGGCCGGTGATCGTGAGACGGCCGCGGCCGGGGTACGCCGTGGCCTCCACGAAGAGCACGTCGCCGCCCGCCGTCGTGTAGGCGAGCCCGGTTGCCACGCCGGGGTGAGCCACGCGCTTGCGCACCTCGCCCGCGAACCGCCGCGGCCCCAGCCACTCGCGCAGGCGATCGTCGTCGATCTTGACGCTCGTCGCGCCGTTTCGGGCGACCTCTGAGGCCGCCTTGCGGCACACGTCGGCGAGCCGGCGCTCGAGGTTCCGCACGCCGGCCTCGCGGGTGTACTCGCGGATGATCGTGCGGAGCATGCGGTCCGAGAGCCGGAGCTGGGACCGCTTGAGCCCGTGCGCCTCGACCTGCTTCGGCACGAGGTAGCGCTTCGCGATCCCGAGCTTCTCGTCCTCCGTGTAGCCGGCGAGCTCGATCACGTCCATCCGGTCGAGCAGGGGACCGGGGATCGTGTCGAGCGTGTTCGCGGTGCAGATGAACAGCACCTTCGACAGATCGAACGCGAGATCGAGGTAGTGATCGCGGAAGGCGTTGTTCTGCTCGGGGTCGAGGACCTCCAGCATCGCGCTCGCGGGGTCGCCTCTCCAGTCGGCGCCCATCTTGTCGATCTCGTCGATGAGCACGAGCGGGTTGCGCGACTCCGCGTCGCGGAGCGAGCGGATGATCGAGCCGGGCATCGCGCCGATGTACGTTCGGCGGTGCCCTCGGATCTCGGACTCGTCGCGGACGCCGCCGACCGAGAGGCGAACGAAGCGCCGGCCGAGCGCGCGCGCGATCGACTGGCCGAGCGATGTCTTGCCGACGCCGGGCGGCCCGACGAAGCAGAGGATCTGCCCCGAAATCTGGTTGCGCAGCTTTGCGACGGCGAGGTACTCGATGATCCGGTCCTTGACCTTCTCGAGGTCGAAGTGATCGGCGTCGAGCACCTCGCGCGCGTGCTCGAGATCGAGGTTGTCGTCGGTGAAGGCGTTCCACGGCAGCGTGAGGATCCACTCGAGGTAGGTGCGGATCAGGCCGTACTCGGCGGCGGCCTGCGGCAGCCGCTCGAGGCGCTGCAGCTCGCGATCGGCCGCCTTGCGCGTCTCCTCCGGCAGTTCGCCGAGGGCGGCGAGCCGCTCGCGGAGCTCGGCGAGCTCCGCCTGCTCGGGGTCGGCCTCGCCGAGCTCGGCCTGGATCGCCTTGAGCTGCTGGCGAAGGAAGTACTCGCGCTGGCCCTTCTCCATCTCGGACTGGACCTGCGACTGGATCCGCGAGCCCAGCTCGAACACGTCGAGCTCGCGGCTGAGGATCGCGGACACCATGCGCAGGCGTGCCTCGACATCGACCTCCTCGAGGATCTCCTGGCGCTCCTCGAGGGGGATCGTCCTGAGTGTCGAGGCGACCAGATGGCAGAGGGCGCTCGGATCGTCGACGTTGGCTGCCGCGAGCTGCAGCTCCTCCGGGAGGTACGGCGCGAGCCCGATGATCCGCGCGAACAGTCCCTGGACGTTGCGGGTGAGCGCCTCGACCTCCGGCGACTCGACGAGCACGTCGGGCAGCGCCGAGAACTCGCCGAGCAGGTACGGCTCGACGTCCGCCTCGTGATCGAGGTGCACGCGCTCGACGCCCTGCACGAGGATGCGCAGCGTTCCGTCGGGCACCTTGATCAGCTTGTGGATGACCGCGATCGTCCCGACCCGGTACACATCGTCGAAACCGGGCGTGTCGAGCGAGCTGTCTCGCGACGCGATCAGCGCGACGAGCCGGTCGCCGGCCACGACGTCGTCGATCGTCCGGATCGACCGCTCCTGGCCGATCGCGAGCGGCGACATCGAGAGCGGGAACACGACGGTGTCCTTGAGCGGGAGGATCGGCAGGACCGCGGGCAGCTCGATGTGCTCGCCCTCGACGCTCGGGACGTCGAAGAGCTCGCTCATCGTCCGGTCCGGACCTGGATCGTGACTTGCCCGTGCGGCGCGTGGTCCACGACCGGCAGCTCGACGGTCAGGACGCCGAGCTCGAAACGGGCCGTCGCAGCCTCGGGCTGCACGTCCTCGGCGAGCTGGATCTGCCGCTGGAACGAGCCGTACTCGATCTCCATCTGCTGGTAGACGCGCCCCGGCGCCTGCGGCCGCGGCCGCTCGCCCGCGATCACGAGCAGGCGCTCGCCGGCGACGACGCGGACGCTCTCCGGATCGACGCCCGGCAGCTCGACCACGACGGTGAGGGTGTGCGGGTCGTCCGTGTGAAAGCAGTCGACGTTCGGGCGGAAGCCGAACCCGTGGCGCGGCCCGGAGAAGCGCGGCACCTGCCACAGGTCGGCGAAGAGCTGCTCGATCTCCGCCTGCAGCTTGTCGACGTCGCGGCGACTCATTCCCGTGAGCGTACCCGCGTGGCGGCGCGACGATGCCCGGAGGCCCGGCTGTAGCATCGCGCGCGTGAAAGGCCTCATCTGCGCCGGCGGGTCGGCGACCCGGCTCGAGGAGCTGACGCGCGTCGCGAACAAGCACCTGCTCCCGGTCGGCCGCTGGCCGATGGTCTACTACCCACTCCAGCTGCTCCAGCGCATCGGCGTCCGGGACGTCCTGCTCGTCACCGGGCAGCATCACGCCGGCCAGTTCATCGACCTGCTCGGCGACGGCCAGGTGCGGGCGCGGAACGCCGACGAGGTGCTGTTCGACCTGGATCTCACGTACAAGGTGCAGGTCGAGCCCGGCGGCATCGCACAGGTGGTCGGGATGGCCCGTGCCTTCGCCGCCGGCGAGCCGCTCGTCGTGTGCCTCGGCGACAACATCTTCGAGCAGGCGCAGACCGCTGCGATCGCCGGCTGGGACGACGGTGCGCTCGTGTTCGTGAAGGAGGTTCCCGACCCGGAGAACTTCGGCGTCGTCGCATACCGCGAGGACGGCAGCGTCGAGGACGTGGTCGAGAAGGCCGGGCGCGTGGACCTCCGCTATCCC